>Ga0116183_1000060_pt1 | contig 110072 bp, 92 predicted proteins | sample AD_UKC078_MetaG_FD_89753 | JGI IMG/M metagenome (GOLD analysis project Ga0116183, IMG submission 89753) | Active sludge microbial communities of municipal wastewater-treating anaerobic digesters from USA - AD_UKC078_MetaG | ecosystem: Engineered > Bioreactor > Anaerobic > Digestate | place: USA...
CATCACCAAGGTCAAGCATAGAACGACTAATTTTGAAAATTTACGCATACATTTCTAATAACTTAAACCCTTGCATACTGACGGGCTTAAATTACTTTCCTCCACTTTTATTTTTGTCAGTATGAAAAACGTTTACATTTTATTATAGCACATCATCAACTATAATTCTAGATTAAACCCTCATTTTTTACGAAATATTTGTTTTTTAATCAAAAAACCGCCTTTAAAGAAGCGGTTTTTTTCAAATTTATAAATTAAAATGTTTTTTCACATCATTAACGCGGTCCAGTTTTTCCCAAGGCAAATCTAAATCAGAACGCCCAAAATGACCATAAGCAGCAAGCTGTTGATAAATTGGTCTTCTTAAACCCAAGGTTGTGATAATGGCTTGCGGTGTTAAAGCAAACAACTGACGGATGCCTCTAACAATTTCTTCATCACTAAATGAGCTGGTGCCAAAAGTATTGACTAAAACAGAGGTTGGTTCACTCATGCCGATAACATAACTTAAGCCGACTTCCAATTTAGTGGCCACTTTGGCAGCAACCAAGTTCTTCGCAATATATCGAGCCATATAGGAAGCACTGCGATCAACTTTGGTGGCATCTTTGCCACTAAAAGCTCCACCACCATGGTGAGCATAACCCCCATAAGTATCAACAATGATTTTGCGACCGGTTAAGCCGGAATCACCTTTCGGTCCCCCAATCACAAAGCGCCCCGACGGATTAATATAATACTTGGTCTTTTCATCAAGTAAAGATGCGGGAATGACCGGTTTAATGACTTGTTCTAAAATAAAGGACTGCAAAGTTTCTAGTTTAACTTGCTCATTATGTTGGGTGGAAATAACCACACTGTCAACCCGAACGGCACGATTATCATCATATTCAACCGTCACTTGTGATTTTCCATCCGGTCTTAGAAAATCAACAAGACCGGCCTTGCGCACATCGGCCAAGCGTTTGGCTAATTTATGAGCTAAACTAATCGGTAAGGGCATTAGTTCTTCTGTTTCGTTGCAGGCAAAACCGAACATTAAGCCTTGATCACCCGCTCCTTCGCCATCCCGAACAGCATTGGCAATATCGGGAGATTGTTCGTTAACACATACTAAAACAGCTAAATTTTCCGCATCAAAGCCAATCTTCCCACGATCATAACCGATGGCAGCCACGGTTTCCCGCACAATCTTTTGAATATCGACATAAGTTGTGGTGGTGATTTCCCCCATAACAAGGACTAAACCCGTTGTTGCAACAGCTTCACAAGCCACTTTCGCATGAGCATCATCTTTTAAAATCGCATCTAAAATGGCATCAGCAATTTGGTCACAAACCTTATCGGGATGGCCTTCAGTAACAGATTCTGAAGTAAATAAATATTTCATTTTCACTCTCCTTCTTTTTTGGTTTTCGCTTTCTTTAAATAAAAGCACCAATCTTTACATATTATTGAAAATTATCTTCTAAAAAAATACCTCTTAAAAAAGAGATATTTATAAATTATTTACCGGAAACTTGCAGACCAACAAATTTGATCGATGGTGTTCCAATCCCATTATATCCTAACTTAAGATCACTGCCGACGCTCTCGACATCATTCATCATTTTTAAGAAATTTCCGGAAACAACAATTAAGTTAACCGGACGGTCAATTTTGCCGTCTTTGATGAGAAAACCCGAAGATTGAGCACTAAAATCACCGGTAATCGGATTAGCTCCGGCATGGAGTCCGGCCAATTCGGTAATTAACAAGCCTTCTTGGGTTTCCGAAACCAATTGTGCTAAAGTTTTTTCCCCCGGTTCAATCAAGAGATTGGTGCCACTGACATTAACAGTCGCCGCCACCGAGGGTTTAAAACCATTGCCGGTGGAAGTCGTTTTAAAGTATTTGGCGGTCTTTAAATTATGCAATAAGGTCTTAAAGACCCCTTTTTCCACAACCGTCTTGCGATAACAAGCAACACCTTCATCATCAAAAGGCTGTAAGTTAATGGCATCACGATGGAGTGGGTCATCAACAATCGTGATTTTATCACTCATTATTTTTTCGCCTTCTTTATTTAATAAAGGGGTTAATTTCTTAATCGCTGCTTCTCCCGAAAAAAAGCTGTCAAAAGTGTTAAACAAGTCTCCCATGGCCTCTCTCTCAAAAATAATGGGGTAGTTCTTTGAAGCAACCGGGCTCGCATTTAATTTTGCTAAAGTCTTGTCCACAACTTTTTTCGCCAGCGTTTCCACATGCAAATCATCATATCGCAGTTTCACTTCAACATCAAAGCAGGACTGTGTATCATCATTTTCTTTCGCCACCGCTTGCGCAACTAAATAAGCATATTCGTTGGCCTTTGTTAAGTTTAAGCCTAAAGAATTAATAATCGTAATGCTTTGTTTAACTTCCGAATACCCACAGTACGGAACAAAAACAATTCTTTGGTCAAGTGCTTTAATGTGCTTTTCCAAGGATAAGACCATTTCCACTTTTTTATCAATCGTGACTTTTTCAAAACCACTGTCAATGGCTTGCACTTGTGGGTAGGAATCGCTACCACCAAAAATAACAAATTCTTCATCGCTTGTTAAGGACAGGGCATTGTTTTTTAAAGTGGTTAAAAGATAATCGAAATCTTCCTGGTCGTTTTCGATTGTCAAATATGCCATTTTCCCTTGGTAAATACCACGAACCGAAATCGTTTTGTTATCGCTAATCGTGTTTTTATCAATATGACCATTAAAAACCGAAAGACTAATGGCCTTGGAATGATCAACATAAATTTCAAAATCTGAAAAACCCATGGTTTGGGATTTTTTAATTAAGCTTTGGTAATTCATGCTTTGGTCCCCCTTCCTCCTACTGTCATATTTTGGACCCGAATCGTTGGTTGACCGACATTGGTCGGAATCGATCCACTTAAGGATCCGCACATTCCATAACCAAAGGCTAGATTATCAGCAATCATGTCGATGTTTAGTAAAACTTGGGAGCCGCTGCCAACGAGCGTTGCCCCCCGCACCGGTTTAGTGATTTTCCCATTTTCAATCATATAGCCTTCATTGACAGCAAAATTGAATTCTCCGGTTGAGGGATCAACACTACCGCCACCCATTTTCTTCGCAAACAAACCAAAGGAAGTGGCCGCAATGATTTCCTCAAAAGTACTCTTGCCCGGAGCAAAAAAAGTATTCGTCATCCGTGAAGTCGTTCCAAAGCGATAGTTTTGGCGACGACTGCTACCCGTTAAATGATGTTTCATCAAGCGACTATTACGATAATCCACTAAATAACTTTTGAGAATGCCGTTTTCAATTAAGACATTCCGCTTAGTTGGTTCGCCTTCATCATCGACATTCAAGGAGCCCCAAGCATTAGGGATCGTTCCATCATCAATGGCTGTCACAATGTCGGTCGCCACTTTAGTTCCCAGCTTGTTGCAAAAGACGGAAGCTCCTTTCGCCACCATCGTCGCTTCCAAGGAATGGACACAAGCTTCATGCAATAAAACCCCACCGAAGGCATTGTGAACAACGACCGTCATTTTTCCACCGACCATTTCCTCAGCATGGAGCATTGTTAATGCGGATGTGGCAATCTTTTGTGCAAAATCCTTGATATCTTTTCCATCCAAGAGTTCATAGCCTTGATGACCGCCGATATTGTCCGTTTGCGTTTGGGTGGACTTACCATCGCTAACCACCACGGAAAAATTCATAAATAAGTGACTGCGAAAATCCTTAACGAAGCGACCATGCGAATTGGCAATAAGCACCGTTTGTTCTTCATCACGGATATTACCAATCGTTTGGATAATTTCCGGTGAAAAATCTTTCACCGCTTCATAAGCTTTGCTTAAGTAATTTAATTTTTGATCATTAGATAATTGGGAAGGTCGACGAAGAATTGAGTTAATTTGTTTAACCGGTTCTTCTTTTAATAAAAACTTAATTCCCAGTGCTTGGTCATTAAAAGTGGCCGCTAGCTTAGCTGCTAAATCCAATAAACTGGCACGACTTAAATTATTGGTATAACCATTTACTTCTAAAAAGCCTTTGAGAATCCTTAATGATAAGCCATAAGTGTGATTCCCGGTTATTTTAGTCGTCTTTCCGCTTGTCATTTCATAGGCGTTATTATAAGTCGATTCGCAAAAAATCTCCGCAAAATCGCCGCCCGTTTGTAAAGCGTGTTGTAAAACTTCTTGACAAAGTTCCTTAGTAATCATTAACATCACATCCTTTATAATTAAAGATTATACTAAAAAAACCAAGTAATATCAAGTAAAACAATGAAAGTAAAAAAGCATCGCGATGATGCTTTTTAGTTAAGCCACAATAAACTTTGACGCAAACGACGCATGGATTCTTTTTTTCCTAAAATATCGGCGATTTCCACTGATCCTCCCGGGGTCACAGCGACACTGCTTAAGGCAATTCGTAAAACGGAGTACACAGCCCCACTTTTAATTTGCATCTTTTCGCTTATTGTCTTGATGGCGGCATGTAGCATTTCCTCATTCCACAACTGACAATCGTCTAAAACAAGAATGGCTTCCAAAAGAACTTCTTTCGCAACACCAGCATCGATTTTAAATTTTTTATTGTCATACATGATGGGGTCAATGAAATGATATTGGTCAATGAAAGCCACTTTTTCGGGAATTTCACTAAAGATTTCAATCCGGCTTTGCAATATCTTCCCAAACTTTTCATAATCATAGCGGTCTTTAATCACCGATTTCTCAAAAAACGGTCGGGCATACTTCATAAAATCCGCAAAACTAAGCTCTTTGATATATTCGCCATTCAACCATTTCATTTTATTCTCATCAAAAATACTGCTGGATTTGGATAAACCGGCAATGCTGAATTTTTCAATCAATTCGTCCATCGTGAATTTCTCTTCCGTGGATTTAGGACTCCAACCTAGCAAAGCGATATAATTAACAATGGCCTGACTTAAATAGCCTTTGTTGATAAAATCATCAAAGTTGGCATCGCCATGACGCTTGCTTAATTTGCGGGTTTCATCTTTCATAATTGGTGTTAAGTGCATGTACTCGGGAATCGTCCACCCAAAGGCTTGATAAAGCAAATTATATTTAGGCGTACTGCTTAAATACTCATTGCCCCGTATCACATGAGTAATCGCCATAAGGTGATCATCGACGACATTAGCAAAATTATAAGTCGGCATCCCGTCCGATTTGATTAAAATATGATCCTCCAGTTCGCTATTGTCAATGGTAATATTGCCAAAAACTAAATCATGAAAGGAACTGGTTCCTTGAGTCGGCATATTTTGACGAATGACAAATTTTTCACCGCGAGCCAAGCGCTCATTAACCTCTTCTTCTGATAAATGCAAACAATGTTTATCATAACGAGCCACACCCATCTCATCTTTTAAACTGTCCAAACGTTCTTTTGTACAAAAACAATAGTAGGCATGTTTTGATGCCAATAGTTTCTTCGCATATTCTAAATAAAGATGTTTGCGTTCGGACTGCACATAGGGGCCATAAGCCCCCCCTTCATTTGGACCTTCATCGAAGCTAATCCCCGCTTGTTTTAAAGTGCTGTAAATCACATCCACCGCTCCGGGAACAAAGCGCTCTAAATCAGTGTCCTCAATGCGAAGAATAAAACTCCCTCCATTTTGGCGGGCGAACAAAAAGCCATAGAGAGCGGAACGTAAATTTCCCACATGCATAAAGCCTGTTGGACTGGGGGCAAAACGAGTACGAACTTTTTGTTTTAAATTATCTCCCATAATCTTTCCTTTTTTCTTAATAAAAAAGCGTCTAAGACGCTCTTATCGTTTTAGTGGTTTTCACCTTTTTAATCATTTTATTAAATTCGGAATCTTTGTTTTGCAATAACTCCGGTAATTTACCGTATTCCACAACTTGACCACCCATGAGAATCAGGATTTTGTCGCAACCTAAAACATTGTAAACTTTATCCGACATAATAATGACCATCTTGTTTTTTAATTTGTTAACTTCTTTCATGATGGCTTCTTCACTGCGAACATCTAAATAAGTGGTCGCATTTTTTAAAACAAATATTTTAGAATCCTTATAAAAGGCATTAGCCAATTGCAATCTTTGAATGAAGGCTTTGGAAAAAGCGGCTGCTTCATTAACAATGCTTTGATCCTTTAACTCTAGCCCAGCAATGATTTCTTTTAAACCGGTGCGGTTAAGCGCATCATTGTATTTATATTCATCAAAAGGCAGCGGGAAAGTAATATTATTAGCAATGGAATCCTCATTGACATATTGTTCGGAAGAAACGGATGTCACTAATTCCCGTAAATATTGGGTATTCATTTTATTGATATCGCAATTATTAATGGCAATCACACCATTTTTAGGGCGGATTAATTTGGTCAAGAGTTCAAAAATGATTTGGCGGCTTTCAGCTTCATAGGAGAGAATCCCTAGTTTTTCACCGCGTTTAATCTCAAAAGAGACTCGATTAAGGCTTTGGTCTTTTCCTTCACCATCATAACTAACACTTTGAAATTTTAAAGACAGTACTTCTTCAATTTGAGTAATTGGTTCCGATTTCATTTCGCTTCGAAGAGTCAAAATCAAATCAAGGGCTTGTCTTTCTTTTTCAATCATCTTAAAACTAATGCTCGTGTTCATTAAGGTTTTGAAAGCATGATAAACAAAGGGAATCATGATGACAAAGGCCATTAATTTACCAACAGTAGCTTCCATATCACCTTGAATCGTTAAATAGCCCCCGATTCCTAAAATAATGGCAATTAATGATCCCACAAATAAATCGCTTAGTTGGGAATCATATAAGCGCTTGAGTAATTCCAAAAAGCGGTGTTTTTTCAATAAACGGTCTAATTCTTTTCCAAATTGTTCTTCCATCGGAACAATCCCGTTTTTTAATTTAATCCCCTTAATCATCTTAAAACAATGATGGTTATTTTGTTGCAAGATTTGGATTTTTTCAACCGTATCCTGATCAACTTTCATGATGAATTTCTTTAAACTAAACATGGACATATAAAAAAGTGGCAAAACGATAAAGACCAGTAATCCCCACAAGGGCATAATAGCCATCATTGTGGAAAACAAAGCCAATATAACAATAATTTGCTTCCAAAATTGCACCCAATTTTTGCCAATGAACTCATTGCCGATGACCTGGCAGTCCTTAGTAGTTGAAATTGCTAAATCATGGGGATTAAGTTCGGATACTTGTTGATATTCGGCCCGAAGCGCATGAGAAAAAACCGCTTTACCAAGTGATTCCGTCACAAAAGTGCCAATCTTAATCGCTTGGAAAGAGCCTAAAAAATCCATCCCAATCGCAAACACCATCGCTAAAACAAAGGCTCCAACCCACATCCCGAGGGGAGGATTTAAAGCTGGATCAATGGGAAGGACGCGATCAATGATGGTTTGAAGAATAAAGGCCATGGCAATTTTAAAGGCCGTGCCAAGTAAAATGATTAAGGCCAGTAAAATGATGGCAGGTTTTTTTTCGGAAACGGCTTCCGAGATAATGGCTTTTGTTGACATTAATCTTCCCTCTTTTTCCTCATTTAATTAGTTTTATGATACACTAAAATAGGGATTTTGTCAAAGGAAAGCGAAAACAATTGCAATAGTCCCAAAATTGCTTTATAATTAATTGCGAGGTGAATATGAAAATAGCTGTGTATCCCGGGTCATTTGATCCCGTTTCCAATGGTCATTTAGATATTATCGAACGAGTTTCGAAAGTTTTTGATAAAGTATATGTCCTGGTTTCATTAAACCCTTATAAAACATATATTTTCTCCGGTGAAGAACGCGTTGAATTATTAAAATTCGCTACCAAACATTTAGATAATGTTGAAGTAGAAGCCAGCAACCAATTGGTTTTAAATTATGCCAAACAAAAGCAAGCCAAAGTCATTATTCGTGGTTTAAGAAATTTTATCGATTATCAAAATGAGATAACCCTTTTCCAGTTCAATCATTCGATTGATCAAGACATTGACACTTTTGTCCTCTTCCCTTCGACCAATAATCTCTTTTTGTCCTCTTCTTCCATTAAAGAATTGGTGATGTTTGACAGTGAAATAAAAGATTATGTGCCTGCCGGTTTAGCAGACAGAATTAAAGAACGAATATCAGCCGTTTTAAATAAGAATTCTAAATTGTAAAGTACACGCGGTGTACTTTTTTAATTGGATATAATAATTAAAGGGACATTCATTCCCGCATCTACAAATTAGAAGGTGTTACAAAGCGGTTGTTTTCGACTAAAATAAAGTTGCAATTTGATTTAGTCGAAAGAATGTGAGCACATGTATATCAAGAAGCATGTCGAAGGAATTATAAAAAAGCAGCAAAAATGTTTTCAGTTATCTCACTGACGGGATAAGGTAAGTTAGCAAAACCACGCTTGAAAAACAACCTAGGCAATTTGGAATATGTTTCTTTTAATAATTCCGTTATGTTGATAATCGTAAAAGAGAAGCCAAATATTTTTTTAAAACATATAGACCAGCTTATAATTGATGATGTTCAATATGATTTAGGGTTATTTTCGCACATTAGATGGAGCTAACAAAAGTAGTGAAGTCGGTTTTTCTATCTAACAGAATCACAGTCATTCCCTTTAATGAAAAGTGTTGTCGAAACTTTGGCTGGTCGAGTAGGAATTATTAGTCTACAAGGATTTACCTTAAGAAAGATTTATGACAAAGCATATCATCAACCGTTTGTTCCAACAGAGGAATTTCTAAGTGAAGTAAACATAATTTTGACATTAGTTATAATGAGATATTCAACGTGTAAAAAAGTTAGATGCCAGCTCTAGAATATGATAAAAAAGACAGCTAATCATATCAGTAAAAATCCATCGAACTCCTCAATAATTGATAATCTAAAAGAGGTGTAGCGAGAATCCGAGGGAGTTATTTGACACACAAAGATTAATGAAAGCCAGGCATCCCACCACATTATTCCCGTTTCTATTTGTAAACGAAAAAATAAAACCTATTAATAATAAAAAAACGACCACCGTTTGAATAACACACCCCTAAAAAGTAGCCTTTATTTTCCTTCTTCTTTTGTGCTTTTAGTCTCATATCATTGACAATCATAAAAAGATTAAGACTAGAAGTTAAAATGCTATCACAAAAATGGTAAAGAAAAAAGCTAAAAATAATTCACTATCATTAAGCAAAATAAAGCTATCTCAATCAAAGCATAAGAACAAATATTAAACGCTTTCTCCACAACTGAAAAAACAGCAAAAGAAAAATTTATGTAATTAATAATAAAATTAACAAAATAAGTTTCACAATATTTTGCAACGGTATTTCTACTAAAAAAAGAAAAACCGTTGCAATAATATAAAAACCATGTTATACTATGCTTAAAAAGGGTGATAAAAATAATGAAAGCATTAAAAACGAAGGATAACATCCTAAACTATATTATGAATAATTATGATAAACAAACTCCTATTTTTGTTAAAGATATTTATCAAGAATTTCCTAATATTAGCAAGGGGACGATAAGATCAATTTTTAAAAGATTTACTGAATCAGGACAACTTGAAAAACTTGACAAAGGTGTTTATGGCTTACCAAATAAAAGTAGCATTTTCGGAAAGACAACAGTCTATGTGAGTGATGTGATTCAAAAGAAGTATATATTTAATGATTCTGGTATAAGAATTGGTTACGAAAGTGGAATTAACTTTGCAAACCAACTTGGACTTACATCACAAATAGCTGTTGTTTCAACAATCTATTCAAATCAAGTTTCAAATAAAAAAAGAGAAATAAAAATCAAAAACAATCGAGTAATCGTAAATGCTCCAAGAGTAATGGTGAATAATAAAAACTATAAACTACTCCAAGTACTAGATTTATTAAATAACTTTGAGAAGTATAGTGAGTATGATTTAAAGAAATCATCAACGCAAATATTATCGTTTTTAAGTACCATTGATTTAAAAGAACAAGAAGTGGAAGAGATATTATCAGCATATCCGCTAGAAGCACAAGTAAAGTTTTATAAGATAGGTGGATTAAATGCAATTACACAATCATAAGGAAATATTTGAAACAATTATCAAAACGGTAGCAGAGGAATACGGATTAAGTGAATTTCAAGTTGAAAAAGATTATTTTGTGTCTTTGTTTTTGAAAGAGTTAACCAAACTTAAATCAAATATCCAAGTTGTGTTTAAAGGAGGAACATCATTATCAAAATGTTATGATGTAATTGATAGTTTTCAGAGGATATTGATTTAGCAATAAGATTTAATAATAAACAAGTAACGCAAGGGCAAAGAAAACAACTAAAAGCAGATATATTGCAAATTATTGAGACATTAAAAATGGAATTACTTAATCATAATGATGTTCTCTCAAGAAAAGATCATAATGAGTACCGTATTGGCTTCAGTAATCACTTTGAAAAAGAACAAAATACAGTACCATTTATAATTGTTGAAACAATTGTAGTTTATAAACCTTATCCAGTCAAAGAAATGGAAGTAAGTAATTACATTACTAAGTATCTAAATAAAAACAACCAAATGAATTTAATTAAACAATATCATCTTGAACCATTTAAAATGTTAGTTCAAACAATCGAAAGAACTTTAATTGATAAGTTGTTTGCAATTTGTGATTACCATCTACAAAAAAAATATTTTAGACATTCAAGACACATCTATGATTTACATAAAATGTGGACTAGTAAATTAATAGATGAAAAATTAATTGAAAACATTATCGATGATGTCATAAAAGATCGACAGATTCACGGGAAACAAAACCTCTCTTGTAATCCAGGTGAAAATCCGCAATCAATTTTACATGAAATCGTAAACACGAACCCATATAAAGAAGATTATGAATCAGTAACAACGACATTAGTTCATCAAAAATTAACATATTTGGAATGCATTGAATCTATAAATGAAATTTACAATCGAGGGATTTTGCCAACAATTATTAAAAACTATCGCGAGTGATTAAATTTTCATCTTAAATATAGTTTTTTTTAAAAACTTAATAAGAATCAACTAAGACTTAGTTGGAAACTGTTAATTAGCTCCTTTTTTCTTCCTCTTTTGTTCTTTTAGTCGCATATCACATTGGCAATTCTACATTAAAAGTAGCCCTTTTACTAGGGGCTACTTTTAATGGTCCATTATCTACTTTTTTAATTGGATATAATAATTAAAGGGACATTCATTTCCGCATCCGTCATTCCAGCATGATGAGCTTTAAAAGAAAAACTGAATTTATCGCGCTTACCTTTATAAATAATCGTTTTGTTTGTCATCGCCACACTCACAAAATCGCCAATAAAGTCCATAAATTTCGCATGGGGATGACCTTCACCAAATAATTGGTGTAAAAAGGGATCGTTTTTTTCATATAAGATAAAGTCTTGGTGAAACCTTTGGTTAAACAAGGTTTTAAAATGTTCCTTTTTTTCCGCCTTCACAAAATAACTAGTACAACGCGGTTCCAAAAAACAAGGCCTAATTAAACATGCATTTAATTCGGGAATCGCACTGATGTCAATATGTTCCTCAATATCAACCAAGCCGTGGTCAGCCGTAATGATAATTAATGAATCCTTGACATCTTGCAAATAAGTTTTAATTAACCATTCCATTTCCGCAATCTTATTCCCAACTTCAAGGTTTTTGGTTCCCAAAACATGTAAGGAATAATCCGGTTCCGGGCTATAGGCATAGATGTATTTTCGAACATCGTCTTTACATAACTCACGGATTATTTTAACGGTTTCTTCAAAGTTTTGACTATAGACCGTTTCAAAATGTTCCCCCGTTCTTTCTATATTGTGCGGATGAATAACATAACATTTAGTATCACTATGAGTAGCGATTTGGCTATAAACATCTTGATACTGCAAGATTTCCTTAGCATTACCGCGTTCAAGCGGTATTTTTTCATTTGTCAATGAATCTTGATAAGGAAAAATGTCAATAAAGCGATCCCATTCATGGAAATAAAGACTCCATCCCAACCAAGCATGTTCTTTCGGTGACTTTCCCGACTCTAAAGTATTAATACTCGCCACCGTTGTTGGCGGAAAAACCGCCTTGATTGTGGCCAGTTGATGTTTTTTTAAAAAACCTTGGGGTTCAAAATAATTGAGAATGCTTTCACCCAGTCCATCAAGAACTAGTAAAACGACATTTTGCGGTTGTTTTTCCAAATAGGGCTTAAGAAGCAACAGCGGTGCATGATGAATAGGAACATTAAAATGCGCTAAGAGGGCATTGATAAGCCCCAGTGAAGTATGACCTTGATTATTCATAATCAATTTTGACCTTAGCCAAGCCACCAAGTGAAGTCTCCCGATAGATGGCATTTAAGTCTTTTCCTGTTTCTTTTAAAGTCGTCACAACGCTGTCAAAATCAATAAAATGTTTTCCATCCGTTAATAAAGCATAATCACAAGCATCGATTGCCCGTTTAGCGGAAATGGCATTTCTTTCAATGCAAGGAATTTGCACATAACCTAACACCGGATCACATGTCATTCCTAAATGATGTTCTAAAGCAATTTCCGCCGCATATTCAATTTGGAAATTAGTCCCACCTCGTAAATACGCTAAAGCCGCCGCCGCCATACAGCAGGCCGTCCCAATTTCACCTTGACAACCGACTTCAGCACCACTAATCGAAGCATTTTCCTTCACAAGATTGCCGAAAAGACCGCCAACCAACAAAGCTTGGGCTAAGTTTTGTTTAGGGATTTTTTCCTTAATAGCATATGAATAAAGCACGCCCGGAACAAGCCCGCTCGAACCGCAAGTTGGCGCTGTAACGATTAAACCGCCACCAGCATTTTCTTCGGAAACCGCTAAAGTAGCCGCAAAAATTAAAGCATTAAAATCATTATTTTTTTGATATTGCTTATAAAAGTTGGCTGCCCGCCGTTTTATTTTTAAGGGCCCTGGAAGAACCCGATGATTAACCAAGCCTTTTTCAACGCTCGCAAACATTACATCGATGACTTCTTCTGCCCAAGTTAAAATATCACTAGGCTCCGATTCCAGCACATAATCAAGAAAAGATCGTTTATAAGTCGTTAAATAATTAAGAATATCTTTCATCGTTTTAAAACGATAAAAATGGTTGGGATGGGATTCGCGATTTTCATTCAGTTCTTTTAAAGCACCCCCACCCACGGAAAACACTAACCAATCGCCTAATAATTGCTCATCGCGATAAGCATAAAATTTCATCCCGTTGGGATGATATTCATAAAAGAGTTCTCCCAAAAACCGAATTTCAGTTCGTTCTTCTCCTAACATTCGTTTAATGATGAAATCCGTTAAATGACCCCGACCGGTTAAAGCTAAAGCACCATATAAATCAACTACAAACCGATTAGCTTGGGGATATTTTTCAAGAAACAATTGGGCCGCTTTTTGGGGTCCCATGGTATGTGAGCTGGACGGTCCATAGCCAATCCGAAATAATTCTTTCTGTGTATCCATATTAATCACCGGCCTAATTATATCATAGCCCTAGGATAAAAGCATTATTATTAGTTGCTTTTGTCAGCAAAATAAGGTATAATTCAGCCGAATGAAAGCGAGGAATCTATGAAATTAATCGGCATTACGCCCCGCGTTTTAACGGAAGAGGGCGTTCAAAAACAATTTGTTAATACCCGATACTTAAGGCCCCTACAAAAGCGCCACTTAAACACCATTATGTTAACCATGGACAATCCCGACCTTGAAGCAATCCTAGCTCTATGCGATGGTTTTTTAATCACTGGGGGAGCGGATATCGATCCTAAATACTACCATGAAACTAATGAAGGTCAATCCCATGATTGTTTAATCGGTTTAGATGAAGTCGATCGCCTAGTCGTTGAATATGCGAAAAAACATCAATTACCTGTTTTAGGTATTTGCCGCGGTCACCAAGCTATCAATGTCTTTTTAGGTGGTTCTTTACATCAAGATGTCGGTAACAATCACCGTAACATTAAGGATAACCATAAAGTCACAACCCAAAAAAATCAATTATTGCCATTTGAAGACGAAATCCTAGTCAATAGTTATCATCATCAAACGGTTAAAACCTTGGCACCAAAGTTAAAAGCAATTGCCTACCATCTTGATGGAACGATTGAAGCCTTCATTCATGAAGAATTACCCATTATTGGTATCCAATGGCATCCGGAAATAATCATTGACGAAAAAGAAAGTCAAATAATTTTTGATAAATTTGCGGAATTAGTTCATCAAAAGTAAAAAAATGTGCGCCGGCACATTTTTATTTTTCATAACCTTGGGGATGGTTTCGATGCCATTCCCAAGCTGTTCTAACAATATCCTCAATCGACTTTTTGGGTTCCCAACCTAAAAGGTCTTTTATTTTGGAACTCGCCGCCACCAGTTTCGCAGGATCACCTGGCCGTCGAGGAGAAATTTGATAAGGAATATTAACCTTCGTTACTTGGGAAGCCGTTTTGATGATTTCCAAAACGGAAAATCCTTCTTCACTCCCTAAATTAAAGATTTGGCTTGCTTCATTATTCAATAAAGCTTGGGCCGCCAAAATATGGGCCTCAATCAAATCCGAGACATGAATATAGTCGCGGATGCAAGTGCCATCCTTCGTTGGATAATCATTTCCAAAAACATTGATTTGAGCGCGCTTTCCTAATGCTACTTCCAGCACTAAAGGAATTAAGTGGGTTTCCGGATGATGGTCTTCCCCAATAGTTCCACTTTCGCAAGCCCCCGCCACATTGAAGTAGCGAAGACTCATATATTTCAAGCCATAAGCTTTTTCCGCCCATTTCATCATTTTTTCCATCATCAACTTAGTTTCCCCGTAGGGGTTAGTGGGGATGGTCGGATAGTCTTCGGTAATAGGCATGATTTCATGCTCACCGTAAACAGCTGCACTAGACGAAAACACAATTTTATTAACTTTTGCTTTTTGCATCGCTTGCAATAATTGCAAAGTGCCAAAAACATTGTTCTCAAAATAATCAAGAGGTTGTAAAACCGATTCCCCAACTAGGGATTTAGCACAAAAATGAATAACTAAATCAACCTTTTCTTTTTCAAAAACATGATCAAGAAAAAAAGCGTCACGAATATCACCAAGATAGAAGGGTGATTTAATGGAAGCTCGGTGTCCGGTTGACAAATTGTCAACGACGACAACTTCATATCCTAATTCACTCATCCTTTTGACGCAATGGCTACCAATGTATCCGGCGCCCCCAGCAATTAAAACCTTCATACAATCTCCTTTCGTTTTACCAATAATTCGTAACTCGCTCAGCAAACCCAAGCAAATCCGTAATTTCGATTATTTGCTCATCAAAAACCAAACGCCCACTGAAACGACCAAAAACTTGATGCTGCAATGATTTGATTATCAAAGCATCAGTATTATCACAGCGGTCCAAAATCGGTTCAAAGGTCAATTCCACTTTTTCATCACCGGAAGTAAAACGCCACATAGACAAATAATCAAATTTACCCTTTTCATTTTTGGGAATAATGAACATTACCCGACCGGTTTTATAGGCTTTCCCATCTAAAAATAACATATTTTCCGTGGCTTTGGAAGTATCACCGAAACCGTAACCTAAATTAAAACCGATTTTGTGACCATCAACCAGCCCGGATAAAGATGACCAATACCAAGTGTTTTTATAAGTCCAAACACCCCGACCCCAGTCCAAAACCGCTTGGCTATCGTTACCAGCAAATAAAAACTCCTCGCTCCCAACTGTAGCTCGTCCACTGGCTTGGAGATTATTAATCTTTTGATTGTAATAAAAGTGTTTAGGTTTAGAAAAAGGCGTCGCAATAACCATACTTTGATGGTTAGGTAATTCTTTTAAAGTAAGATCGCAATCAAAATCTCGGTTACCAAGAAAATTACCGAAGTGAGCAATTAAACGCCGCTTTTTTCCATCATTAAAAAAGTCAATCCGCACATTTTTATGGTGGAAAGAAACATCACCGATGGCAGAAGTCGACGGGAAATTGGTTTTTCCCTTGGGCATCAAGGTCATTTGGCTACGCGTTTTCCAAAAACCCGTTTCAAAATTCATAACGGAAATACTGCCTAAACCCATATACGAATTATCGGCAATCGTTAAGGCCACGCCATAGCGTTGATTGCCAATATAGTAATAATCCCATTCCTTAATGCGAAGCGAACAAGCCTTAATTTGGGAACGATCATAATCTTTAACTAAACTGGTGGCATAACCGGCTTCAGTTAAATTCCCTTTTTCATCCAGCAGTGGACCGGGCGTCAATTTAATTTGTGTCATCTTATTCCTCCAATTCTAATTGGATTGTGGTTACATGAGGATCTTTCCGCGATTCTTCTTCACTTAGGATTTGGGCAACCCTGGTGGAAGCCGCAGCCCCAAGGGCGCCAACAACATCATCTAAGAAAGTATGGCAGTGTTCTTGGTCACCCTTTCCATCAGCATTCAATTTTTTCACAATCCCCGGTTTATTGACATCAATATCACCAAAATTAGTTTGACCAATCACCCCATACATGGCCGCAATATTGAGACCCAGTATTTCATCAATTCCAAACATCCCAAAATCAGCCCGCATAATATCTTGAATTGGGCTTCTAAACATGCCTTCTTCGGTCAAACGGTCAATTTCAATACTGAGTTGAACAATGTGAAAAACATCCCGATAAGAGAGGATTTTTTCGACACTTTCAATACATGTTTTCATCGAAATGTTTTTGTTATACCGGCCTTGCTGATGAAAAGCGATTTCCGCAATATCTTCGATTTTAACACCACGCTCCAATAAGCGCTCACGGTTTAGTTTAAACATTTCTTCACGTGAAAAATAAATTCTTGGTTTCATTATTTAATCTCCTTATGCAATACAATTAAATCTTTCCCTTTGCCATTTAGAAAGTCCTGAGTTGCCATCCGTTTTCCCGAAGGTAGCTGAACTTCAAGCATCGATAAAGCGGTGTTGCCACCACAACTTATCGTAAAGTGTTTTTTGGTTTTTTCAACAATTACACCGGGGGCTTGATTCGGGATTAAGGGGCTGACAACACTATTATAAACCTTTATATTTAATCCATCAAGTTGAAAAAAAGCGCCCGGATTGGAACATAGGCCCCGAATGCGATTAAAGCAGGTCAAGGCTGTTTGGGAAAAATCCAGTTTTTCGTCTTCCTTTTGAAGATTGAAAGCATAAGTAGCCTTTGTTTCATCTTGAGCTTGCCCTAATAAAGGATTGTTTTGTAATTCCTCAATCGTCCGCAAAATCATCTTTGCTCCTAACTCGCTTAATTTAGAAAACAGGGAATCTTGGTTGTCAGAATCCAAAATGGGGAGGGCTTGTTGGGCCAAAATTGGTCCCGCATCCATTCTTTTAACCATACGAATAATGGAAATGCCCGTTTCCTTGTCCCCATTCATAATGGCTCTTTGAATAGGGGCCCCACCCCGATATTTGGGTAACAAGGAGCCATGAACATTAATGCTTTGAAAACGGGGATGATGAAGAATTTTTAAAGGAATAAATTGACCATAAGCAGCCGTTACGATTAAATCAACGGGGAGAGATAAAATTTCCTCGGTTAATGTCGCTATTTTCGGAGGCTGTCTAAGTTCAAAATGATGATTTAAAGCCCAGGTTTTAACCGCCGGAATCAAGGGTTTATTCTTTGTTCCTTGGTCAGGTTGAGTAACGACCATCAAGATTTCATGTTGGGTAGCCAAGCTTTCTAAAATATTAACAGCAAATAAGGGTGTTCCCATAAAAATAATTTTCATAAAGGCTCCTAACGAAATGAAAGAGGATATCTTTCAAAATTAACAATCAGCTTTTGCGGTTTAAATTTTTCATTCACTTCATCAATGAGCTGCGAAACCTTGGGAAAATCTTCATGCTTGAGTATGAGTTGAACTCCTCTAACTGCCGGAAGATAAACCGGCCCCAAAGCTTCACCGCGACTGATGCGTCGAAATACTTTTTTAAAATAATTAGCATAATGATAGATGTTGCGATAAGGACCGATAATTACCAAGCGATTAATCTCACAAAAAGGCGGATAGAATAAATTTTGTCGAGTGGTAATTTCTTGTTGATAGAAATCAAGATAATTTTGGGCAGCAGCTTTCGCAATCACTTCGTGCTCAAGGTTTAAGCCTTGAACATAAACTAAGGGTACCGAAGAATCACGAAGAGTGGCAATTAATGAAAAGACATTTTCGGCACTCCGATAATCACCGTAATTCAATAAATTATCAGCGTTTATCACTCCCACAAGGCTAATCCCTTGATTAATCAAGGCGAGTAAAATCGAAGTCCCAATAATCACATCAAATTGGTCATTCTCAAATTTATCTAAAAACTTTTCATAAGCCCAACGCTCAACCATCGTTTCCGAATCAACTTGAACCAAGCGAATTTTAGGAAACACCGTCATTAAGCGTTCTTTTAATTTCTCTAAACCAACGCCATAATTCTGGAAATGATGACCTTGGCACTTCTGACATTGCGGTTTTTCATAAGCAAGTCCGCAATATGGGCAACGATACAAATCTTTTTCTTTGTGATAAGTCAAGGTAATTTGACACTTGGCACATTTTAAGGTCTGTCCACAATCCGCACAAATGGTAATGGGACTATAACCTAAAGTGTTAAGAATTAACAAGGATTTTTGCCCCTGTTCCATTTGCGAAGACAGGGCTTGTTTGAGAGCTTGGCTTAATACCATATCTTCCAATTCATTGCGCATATTGATTAAAACCAACTCCCTGGTAGTTTGTTTCCGATATTCCAATAAGTAATAATTCGATAAATAATATTGGTAATAACTGGTTATTTGGGGGATGCTGCTTGTAAAAACCAAGCGGGCTTGCTGGTATTCACTCCGAAAACGGACGACTTCGGCTAAACGATATTTCGGGTTTTGTTCGTTCACATAAAAGGGACTTCCCTCATCAACGACAATGATTAAACCAAGATGGTCCAGCGGTAAAAAAGCACTTTGTTTAGTGCCGATAACGATGTCCACATTTTGTTCTTTGACCCGCCAATAATTATCATAGTATTCGCTATTGGATAAACGAGAAGAAAAACTAAGAAGGCGACAGCCTTGAATGTTTTTGGAAAAAAAATTAAACACTAATGTGTTTGCTAAGATTGTCGGGGTGATAATCAGCACCTGTTTTTGTTTAGTAATCATGTCTATCGCCATATCAAGTAAGAAATCCAATTTAAATTGTTCATCATTGGTAAACAACAAAAACGGTTTTTTACTTAAAGCCTGATATTTTTCTTTAAGCATGGTTTGTTCAAAATCCCAGTTGATTGGTTTATAAACGAGAGGACCAGGATTTTCCGGCACCAACCGTTTTTCCGTCATCACTAAGATTTTTTCTTCCACCATTTTTCTTAACAAATTGCTACTACAACCAGTATTCTCAATGATTTCTTCTTCGCTGGCTTCTTGGTGATGGCTTAAAAAAGCCCTAATGTTTTGGCGCATCACCCCTTTAACTGGGGCACTTTCATCAGTCAATGTGTAAAACTTCACCAGTTTACGCTGGCCGTAGCTAAAAACATCGCTTGTTAAGGCGATATTCCCGCGATTAATCTCTTTTTTTATTTTTGGATAATGCTTTACTAACTCCTTAGTCATCAAGATTTTCTTTTTCGGTCCTAAAATTAAGGCCAGTTCCCCATCAAGAGCCGCAAAATTGATGATTTCTAAATACTTGCGGACTCGACTTTTTAAAAAACTCGGATACATAAGACCAAGGGTTTGAATTAAATAACTCTTTGTTTCCTCTTTAAGGTATTTCGCTAGGTCAATTTGTTCTAATGTTAAGCCTTGTTCAAAATCAATCACATCAAGGATGTCTTTTACATCCATGTTAATATCGATTTCATCAATGATTTCCAAAACATAACCCATGATTTTCTGAAAACCAAACTCGACAAAAACGCGCGACCCCACATAAAGATTATCGATGAATTCATCGGGTATTTTGTATGTATATAATTCATCGGTGTTTTCCGAAGGAACTTCGACAACGACTTTCGCAAACATCTTTTTCACCCCACCTTTAATTGATTTTACCATAACTAAAACGATAAATAAAGAACTATCCTTTTTCTTCAAAAAAAACTTGACCGCCGTCAAGTTTTCTATTTATCAATCCGTAATAATAACTTTCCCTTGAAGAATTTCTTCTAAGGCAATGCCGATGCTTTTTTTGTTGCGCGGATTAGTGATTAAAATATTTCCGCCTTTTTCAATCTTGCGAGCGCGTTTAGCCGTCCCCACAACCAATTTGTATTTGGATTTAGTAATGGACACTAATTGATCAATCGATGGATAACGCATCCCATCATGAGTATTATTCATTTATTTAACCTCCAACATTTCTTTGTATTGATGAATTGTTCTTTCAACTTTCGCATGTTCAGCCCGAATGATGGCCATAATTTTGTCCGCCGCATTTTCAACGGTATCATTGACAACAATATAATCATATAAATAAGCTAATTTGATTTCTCTTTGGGCTTTTTGGACGCGTTCCGCAATCACTTCCTGAGGTTCCGTTCCTCGGGAAAGCAAGCGCTTATATAAATCTTGCATTGATGGCGGTGCAATAAAGATGAAAATGGCTTCCGGCATTTTTTCCCGAACAATTTCCGCCCCTTGAACTTCAATTTCTAAGACGACTTCTTTGCCTTGTTCCAATAGTTCCATAACTTTATCTCGGGGTGTACCATAGTAATTATTGACAAACTCCGCATACTCGAGCATTTTGTCCTCTTGAATATATTTTTGGAATTCTTCTTTGGAAACAAAATAATATTCCCGACCGTTGACTTCGCCTTCACGCGGTTTTCTAGTTGTCATCGAGATGGAATAAACTAAATCATGCCCGCTCATATTAAATAAAGCACTGCGAACAGTCCCTTTACCAACTCCGGAAGGTCCGGAAATAACAATTAATAAACCTTTGAGATCTAATTTCATTTGGCCCTCGAAAAATTATTTGCTCTTATTATACTACTAAAAAGTAAAAAAAGAAAGAAATTTTTGAATTAAGCAAAATGATATGATAAAATAACTCAGAGGACCTAAAGATGAGTTTTGATGGTGTTTTTATTCACAATTTGCTGCAAGAAATTACCCCCCAGTTAATTAAGCAAAGGATTAACAAGGTCAACAGCCTTGATCAGTCCAATTTTATCCTAAGCCTTAGCAATCAAAAACATTTGCTCATTATCATGCAAGCCGATTCTCCTCATTTGCGAATGGCGGAAGGGGATTTTATTTTTGACCAAAAAACTTCTCCCCTTTTGAATATGCTTAAAAAACATTTGGAAGGGGCTATCATAAAAAAACTTGTACAAAAAGATAATGACCGCTTAGTGATGATGGATTCCGAAAACGAGAATCATTTGGGAGCAAAAACAACTACCCATTTAATTATGGAATTTTTTGGCAGGAATGCCAACCTCATCTTGGTTGATGCCCAAATGAAAGTAATCGAGTGTGCTAAAAAGATTTTTACGCTTGGTGAACATGAAAAGCGGATTATGCTCCCAAAACTAGCTTATACCTTTCCTCAAGATAACAAATTAAACCCCTTTCTTGAAAAAGAATTGGCCAGCCAAAATCTTTATTCCGGGGTTTCCGCTCTCCTTTATCAAGAACTAATCAAGCAAAACTCTTTTTCCCTCATTCATCAAACTGCTTTACCGACGATGATTAAAACTGCTACCAAAAATTATTTTTACTGTTTTGATTTACCTTCGATTGTCGGTGAAAGAACTTATTTTCCCAATTTATCGGCCCTTTTAGAGCATTTTTATGTCCATCTGAAAGCCCAAAACACCCTCAATGTTGAACAAAAACTTGTTGAAAACTTCTTAAAAAAAGAAATCACCAAATTGACTAATAAACTGGAAAAACAAAAACAGGAGCAACAACAAGCAGAAACTAATCTCATTTATGAACAATACGGTAATCTCCTGCAAGCCAATTTATATCGTATCCAAAAAGGCGATTCCACCATAACCGTCGCCAATTTTTACAATCATGACATCCCTATCGAAATTCCGCTTGATCCACTTTTAGAACCAACTAAAAACCTTCATCAAATGTTTGCGAAATACAAGAAGGCCAAGCGCACGCTTATCCATTTACAAGAGCAAATTGAACTAACTAAGAATGATTTACAATATTTCCAATGTTTGGAAAATCAAGCTCGCCAGGCCAAGAAAAGCGACTTAACAGAAATCATGCAGGAATTAGGCCTCGGTAAAAGTAAAACTAGTCCTAAGAAAAAGACCAAACCGCTTTTATTAACTTATGAAGACCATTACGGTCACAGCATTATCGTTGGCAAAAACAATGTGCAAAACAATTATTTAACCCATTCCTTGGCTAAAAAACATGATTATTTCTTCCATGTGAAAGATGCACCGGGAAGTCACACAATTTTACAGGCGGAAAATCCTTCTTTCGAGACGCTCAACTTGGCAGCGGAAATTGCTGCCTTCCATTCCCCGCAAAAACATTCCGGTCAAGTCGCTGTTGATTATACACTTGTGAAGAATGTTAAAAAAGTTCCGAAAATGAAGGGCTCATTTGTCACTTACACTAAACAAAAAACCTTATTTGTCACTCCTGATTGGGAGCATATTAAAACTAAAATAATTAAGAAGTCTTAGCTGGTGTTAGGACTTCTTTTCATAAGTACAAATTGAATGAAATGGACAAAGAGCACAACTAGGCTTTTTAGCTTTACAAAGATAGCGCCCAAAAAAGACGAAGCGTAAATGAAGGGAATGCCAAACGGACGGATCATAAAGTTTCATCAAGGTTTCTTCGACCACCAAGGGATTGTTTGTTTGGACTAAACCCAAGCGATTGGAAACCCTTAAAACATGAGTATCAACAGCAATCCGCGGAATGCCAAAACCTTCACTTAAAATAACATTGGCACTTTTTCGGCCGATTCCCGGCAAACTTAATAAATAATCCCAATCACCGGGTAAAACGCCTTGCTTTTCTGCCATCACTTTTTGGGAAAGCAAGATAATATTTTTGGCCTTGGTGTTGGCTAAACCTAAAAAGCGAATATGCGCTAAAACATCGGGGATTTTAGCTTTACTTAAACTGGCAAAATCCGGATAAGCCAAAAACAAAGTTTTAGTGGCCCGATTAACTAAAACATCCGTTGTTTGCGCGGACAAAACCACCGCAATTGTTAATTGGTAATGATTTTGAAAATGAAGATCACTATGGGCAACAGGGTAAAGTTTGACTAATTGTTCTAAAATCTCATTTGCTGTGAACATAAACTTTATTAAACAATTCTTGAATATTCTCCGTTGTTGAAGGTTCTTTTTTTACTTCCTGATGATTAAGCCTTAAGAGGCGATCAACATAATTGATACTGCGATTTTTATATCTCAATGTTTTAATAATTGCTTCTTCAATGGCAGCATCGGTATATTGATATTCAATATGCCATTTGGAAACCATCTCTAGTTCAATCGGACTTAAGATTTTCTTAAACTCCTTTTCCAAAACCTTCACAAGCGCTTTAATTTTATCGTTAACATGGTTTTCCTGATTGGCTTGTTTGACTCCTTCTAATAAATAAGACAAACGCTTATAAGTCTCATCTAAATTGAATTGTTCTTTGGCATCGATTTCCGACAACTCCAAGGCTACAAAGCCATCATTGACTAACTGAACAATCCGTTTCGCCACTTCTTCTTTGGAAAGGGCCATCGTTTCCACAAGCTCTTCTACAACCAAGAAGCGTTTACCTTGCTTTAATAAATTATTAAGCTTAATTAAAATAATCGTATTGGCTTCATCAAGTTTTAATGCTCGATATTTTTCCAATAACAAGCGATCAAAATCAATAATGTTGTTTTTTAATAATGTATACATTTTGACCTCCTTAATTAAGCGCTAATTTCTCCAAAGCATCCTTGGCGGCATTTTGTTGGGCTTCTTTTTTGCTTTTACCAACCCCAACACCTAAACGAAGGTTTTCATGGAAAACCGCAAACCGGAAAGTTTTATCATGAGCTAAACCGCTGGCTTCTTGCAAGACATAGCGAACACCTTCCCGGCTTTCTGCCTGCACAAATTCTTGTAAACGGCTCTTATAGTCAACAAAGAAACCGGTATCCATAGTTTCAATTTGGTTAAAAACATATTTTTCTAAAACACTGCGAACAACTTCAATACCTAAATCAAGATACAAAGCCCCTAAAAACGCTTCAAATAAATCCGCTAAAACAGAGGGTTTGGATTTCCCGCCTTGTTCTAACTCGCCCTTACCCAGTAATAAATAACGATCGAGTTTTAAAGCTTGGGCATATTTACTGTTGGCATTCGCACAAACATATTTGGCGCGAATTTTGGTTAATTGGCCTTCCGGTAAATCCGGATAACGATGATATAAAAACTCAGCCACCAAAAAATCCAAAATAGCATCACCTAGATATTCTAAACGCTCATTGCTTGCTTCATGATGTTCATTGGCATATGATTGATGGGTGAAGGCCAATTGGTATAAATCCCAACGCTGAAGTGGCAAATGAAGATGATGGGCTAATTCTTTGACTTTTTCAGGGACATTATTCACTGATGACCTCATTTTGCTCACCAATGATTTTTTTCATTTTTTCAATGACCTTCCCAACAACAGCATTGCGGGCTTGTTTAATAGCATTGGAAAAGGCATAGGCATCGCTGGAGCCATGGGCTTTTACCACCACGCCATCAACACCGAATAAATGAGCACCACCAACTTCATCGGGACTGAGGATTTTTTTAAAATTCTTAAAAACTGGTTTTAAAAATAAATATCCTAATTTGGAGCGTAAATTCTTCTTAATTTCCTGTTTTAGGAAAACACCAACCGCTTTAGCAACCCCTTCACTTGTTTTCATAATCATATTACCCGTAAAACCATCGGTAATTAAAATATCGCATGAGGTCGAAAAAATTTCTTTGCCTTCAATATTGCCGGCAAAAGTAATATTTTCATCTTTTTGCAAGATGTCAAAGGTTTCTCTTTCCAATTCACGACCTTTTCCCGGTTCCGTTCCAATGTTCATTAAACCAACAATCGGTTTGTCAATATTCCAAACTTCTTTTATAAAAATGCTCGCATATTGAGCAATTTGCAACAAATGTTCGCTACGCAATTCTAGGTTCGCTCCGACATCTAATAACAAGCGATGTTTTCCGCCTAAATTAGGTAAAATCGGGCATAGGGCAACGCGTTTCATCCCGGGAATCCGGCGAATGATTAAATGAGCTGCTGCAATCGTCCCCTGTGTTGGTCCGGCCGTGACAGCACCATCAACTTCCTTATTCTTAACCGCCTGAAAAGCTTTAACTAATGAAGTATTGCGATTACGGCGAATTTCACCAATGGGGTCTTTTTCCCCCATGTCAATTTTATCCGGTGCATGAACAACGACCACGCGCGGATGGGAGGGAAGGTGTTTTTTAATTATTTCTTCATCCCCAAAGAGGACAAATTCCAAATCGTCAAATTGATTAAGAGCTAATTTGACGCCATCAATAATGGCTAAGGGGGCAAAATCACCACCCATAATGTCGATTGCTAATTTCACCATATGCTTTCCTCCTTAATCAAGCATTTCCTTTTTCGTATCATAATTGTCTTTAACAATTTTTAAAACTTCTTTATATTGAGAATCATTAAATAATCGTCCATCATTAATGATTGCTTCCGTTTCTTGGTTAACCGTCAACAATAAATCTTTATCCAAAACTAAATCCGCCATTTTGAAGGCCACGGTTCCCGATTGTTTTTCTCCAAAAAAGTCACCGGGACCGCGAATAATTAAATCTTCTTCGGCCAACACAAAACCGTCACTATTTTCTTCCACCAATTTTAAACGAGCAATCGCTGAGGGAATGGTCGTATCGCTGATTAAAAAGCAGTAAGCTTGTTCATCACTGCGACGAACACGCCCCCGCATTTGGTGGAGCTGGGCAATCCCAAAGCGGTCAGCATTAAAGATAATCATCGTCGTCGCATTGATGATGTTGACACCGACTTCAATAACACTTGTGGAAACAAGAATTTGAATTTTGTTTTCCGCAAACATCTTCATAACCTGTTCTTTTTCTTGCGGTTTAAGGCGGCTATGAATTAAACCAACCTGACAAATCCCTTTAAAATAGATACTCATTTTTTCATATATTTCCGTTGCATTGCGCAAATCCATCACTTCAGATTCTTCAATCATCGGGGTAATTACATAGATTTGATGGTTGCGCGCCAATTCTTCCTTCATGTGAAGAATCACTTGGGGAAGATTATTTTCCGAAAGATATTTGGTAATGACCGGTTTTTTACTACCGGGCATCGTTTTGATAATGGAAATATCCGTTTCTCCAAGAATCGAAATGGCCAAGGTGCGGGGGATGGGCGTCGCACTCATTTTTAAATGATCAATTAAATGACCTTTCCCCACAATAGAAACGCGTTGTTTAACCCCAAAACGATGTTCTTCATCGGTTACCACCAAGCCTAAACGTTCAAATTCCACATCTTTTTGAAACAAGGAATGCGTACCGATAACAATATCAACTTTTTTATCGGCTAAACCGGAAAGGGTAAACTTTTTATCTTTTGTGGCAACGGACGAGGACAACATGGCAATTTGGATGGGTTCATTTTTAAATAAAGCTAAAAAAGTTTGGTAATGCTGCTGCGCCAAAACTTCTGTCGGCACCATGATTGCTCCTTGATAGCCGGCGGTAATCGCCGCATAAAGACAAATGGCCGCAACAACGGTTTTACCACTACCGACTTCCCCTTGTAAAAGGCGATTCATCTTATATTCTTGTGCCGTATCCCCTAAAATATCATCCAATGCTTTATTTTGGTCGGGGGTTAATTTAAAGGGCAAGCGGTCAATAAATTGGCTCACCTTTTGCCGATCGTAATTAATCGCTACTCCTTGAGGAAAATGTTTGCGCATGTAAAACATGTACTTGATTTTCATTTGATATAAGAATAATTCCTCAAACTTGATTCTTTTAATCGCTTGATTGATTTCTTCAGTATTCTCGGGAATATTAATGTATTTTAAAGCATCATGATAAGGAATCAAATCATATTTCTGCAGTAAATAGTCCGGAAAAATATCTTTAATTTCGTCTCCGAAATCTTCAAAGACTTTTTCTTTAATTTCTAAAACCTTGGCATCCGTAATCCCTTTAATACCAAAAACGGGATTAATATTACTCCCTAATTCTTCAAAATGGATTTCCGCGGCCGTAAAGGATTTCATATTATCACTAAATTTTCCCGTTAAGCGCACATAAACACCATAGAATAACCGTGTTTTTAAAAAATGGCGGTTAAAAATGGAAATGCGAATTTTATGACCCTCGACATCAATATAGAAGTTCATCACCGATAATTTGGTTTTTACCGAAGTCACAGTAGCCTTGGACTGAACAATCCCGGCAATTGTTAAACTAACGCCTGGCTGCGCTTCTTTAAGGGGAATAATCGTATAGTCATCAAATTTACTTGGATAATTTAACAATAAATCCTCAACGGTAAAAATATTACTTTTTTTAAAATAACTTACTTGTTTAGGAGTAATATATTCAATCTGGCTGAGTAAAGTATTCTTCATAGACCTTCCTTTTCACAAACTGCTCTTTAATACAATAAAAAGGGCCAAAGCCCTTTCTATTCTATTGCTAGAATATAACTATAGACTTCTTGATTTCCTTCAATAACATCAACTTCAAGATTGCTATAATTTCTCTCAATAAACTTAACTAATTCATTTACTTCTTTTGAAGGGACATCTTGACCATAAATAATGGTAATAATCTCTTTTTCTTCCGTAATACCTGCTTTTAATAAGGATTTGACAGCATCCACACGACGACGGTTGGAAGCCACAATTTTGTTATCGCAAATCCCGATATAATCATCTTTTTTAATATGAACGCCATTAAGGTCAGTATCACGAATCGAATATGTAATCAAACCTGTAGTCACATTTTCAATGACTTTCTTTAAATCGTTTAAGATTTGGTCGGGTTCCCCATTTAAGTCAATCATGGTTAAAGCGGAAAAACCCTGAGCAATGCTCTTCGTTTCTAAAACATGAATCTTACTTTCTTTATAGATTTTTGCTGATTGACGAGCCGCTAAAACAATGTTTTTGTTGTTGGGGAAGACAATGATATTCTCGGCATTGAGCGTATCAAAGCCCCGAATGAAGTCTTCCGTGGACGGATTCATACTTTGACCACCGGAAACAATATAATCCGCTCCCATTTCCATAAAGGTTTTTTCAATGCCTTTACCGCTAGCAACGGCCACAATGGCGTATTTTTTGCGGACCTCGGGTTTTTTCGGTGCCACATGGTGTTCTTCACCGCATTCACAAAGACCTTCCTCAACATGGACAAAGTCTTTGCTTTCATTATGTTGAATCGTCATGTTTTCAATTTTACATGACATAAATTCACCGAATTTCTGGCCGATATTTAAGACATCACCGGGCGTTAAAGTATGGACATGGACTTTCAAAATATCTTCATCGTGGACAACAACAATTGAATCACCGATTGCGGAAAGCATCTTAGCAACAATGCTTTCATCGAAATCTTTGGTATTAGCTTCCGCCTTCATCTTCACAATAAATTCCGTACAATAACCAAAAGTGACATCAACATCCTTATGTAAGAATTTGGTACTGACGGTGTGCATATCAACTTCAACCGGGCGTTCCGACAAAAATTTACCTTCTAAAGCTAAAGCCATTCCTTCAAGAACATATACTAATCCCGCTCCACCACTATCAACAACCCCAGCTTCTTTCAAAACGGGAAGCAGATTGGGGGTCCTAACGAGTGAAGCTTTGGCTTCCTCAATAAATTCTTGGAAAAACTCATTAATCGACATTCTTGAAGAAGAAATAATCATTAATTTTTCGGTTGCTTCACGAGCAACTGTTAAAATCGTTCCTTCAACGGGTTTCATCACGGCTTTATAAGCTTGTTTAACACCCATCTCAAATGCTTTAGCTAAACCAATGGCATCGACATGGGAACGATCTTCAAAGCCTTTATAAATGCCGCGAAAAAATTGCGACAAAATAACACCGGAATTTCCTCTTGCTCCCATTAACATTCCGCGTTGCAGTCTTTTGGCTAATTCACCGATGTTGGATTCATCCAGATTATAAATTTCATTAATTCCGCCTTCCAAGGTCATCCGCATATTGGTTCCGGTATCACCATCAGGGACGGGAAAAACATTTAAAGCATCCACTTGTTTATAATTTATTTTTAAATTCTCTGCCCCATTAACAATTAGGGTCTTGAATAATAATCCATCTAATTTAAAGATTTCCATTAAATCCTCCGAAAATTAATCAAAATTCATATATTTTTATTAAATTCCACCTACAAATACTAATACATTAAAGGATTATACCACAAATCTTGCTTTCTAGCAAGAAAAATGTGCTTTGAACAGATGAAAACCCCACAAATCAACAATAAAAAGGCGAAAAAGTAAATATTACTTGCCTTTAAATGGCCTTAATGGTATAATATTAAAAGTAAAAAGTAGTCAATACATTTTTAAGGAGGTTCATCATGCCACGTAAATGTTATATAACCGGCTTAGGCACAGTTACAGGAAATAATCGTCCCCACTCACTTGTTGCTACCCGCCGTAGTTGGAAAGCAAATTTACAAAAAGTCAGAATCGTTGATACTGATGGTAAAGTGAAACGCGTTTATGTTTCCGCAAAAGCATTGAAGTCAGGTTTAGTGCAACGCGCTTAATGATTCCGAAAAGGGCTGTTAAAGCCTTTTTTTTATGGTTTTACTTGCTTTCAATGACTAATATTTTTTTGTTATTAACTTCCAAAAAACCATCTTCAACCAGTTCGTTGCTTAAACATAAATTATCATGAATGGCTAAATGATAATTAGTTAAGGGATATTTAAAACCTTGTAAAGAAATAATCGTTCCTTCTTCTAAGGCAAACAAAGAAAAATATTTATAATCACGCTTCACCAGTTTAGTCGGTTGGCTAATAATCCGCATTAAATTATGTTCATCGACCACCTCAATATTCGCTTCGGAATATTTGATTAAGACATTGAGAATGGCGATGAAATGATCCAGCCTCCCGCCCGTACCGTTATAAATAACAATTTTCTCATGATGAAGGTCTTTCACCTCTAAAATAGCGAGTTCCAAATCGCTTTTTTCTTTTTCCTTGGGGAAAACTTTGACTTTGGAACAAGCCATAACGACTTCTTCAATATTGCATGAATCAAAATCACCGATTCCTAAATCGGCTGTCAAGCCCATTTGGATGATGTAATTGATTCCGCCATCAACGCCAACTAACATCTCATCAGCATCGGGCTGATATAAACGCGTGAATTGGTTTTCACCCGCCACCACAATTTTAATAATCATAATTGTTTTAACCTGCCAATAACTTCTTGGCGGTTTGAAGCTTTAAAAATCGCCGTTCCCGCCACTAATACTTCAGCTTGAGCTTGGGCACATAGCTGCCCTGTTTGCTCATTAATCCCGCCATCAACTTCAATGAGATAAGGGTAATGGTTTTCTTGTTTTTGTTTCGCAAGATATTTAATTTTATCTAGAGCTAGGGGCATAAAGCTTTGACCACCAAAGCCGGGCTCCACGGACATCACTAAAACGACATCAAGTTCTTTTAAAAAGGGCTCCAAAACAACAACCGGAGTATGCGGTTTAATGGATAAACCGACCTTAACACCCAATGATTTCAGGTAAGAAAGCATCCCCAACACATCATTAGTGGCTTCATAATGGAAAGTAATGATATCCGCACCCGCATCAACGAAGGCTTTCGCAAAAAAGCGCGGATCACTAATCATTAAATGGACATCAAAAACCATTTTGAGATGTTTTTTTAAGCTTTGAACAACCACTGGCCCAATCGTAATATTCGGAACAAAATGGCCATCCATTACATCAATGTGTAACCATTCAGCACCATATGCATACAAATCTTTGGTTTCTTCATATAAGCGGGAAAAATCAGCCGACAAAATGGAAGGTGCGACAATCATAAAGCCTCCTAATATTTGTTTTTAAGCGTTTGTTTTATTTCTTGAGAAAAAAGAACATAGTTTTCATAACGACTTGGTAAAATCTCATGCTTCTGAACCATCGTTTTAATAAAGCAATCCGGTTCTTCTAAATGCAAACATTTGGGGTATTTACAAGACGAGGAATGATGAAAAAACTCCACAAACGAATGCGAAAAACTCAATAAATCATCAAAGGAAAAATCCACCGTCCCAAACCCGGGGGTGTCCGCCACCCAACCGTCAAACAAGGGTAGTAACTCCACATGTCGAGTGGTATGCTTCCCTCGACCTAGAGCTTTAGAAATAACATCCGTTTTAATATTCAAGCTTTCATCAAAAAGGTTGAGCAAGGTGCTTTTGCCTACCCCGCTTTGGCCGGCAAAGGCACAAATGGATTGACTAATTTCCTTTTTGATAGCCTCTAAGTCCAATGCACTGGCGGAAGTATAAACCGCATAACCAATCTTTTGATAATACTGAATAAGCACATCAATATCTTGATAATCAGTTAATAAATCTAATTTGGTGAAGATAATAAGACAATGAAGATTATGATAAGTGAAGATTGATAGCAGGCGATCCAACAAATTAAGATTTAATTCCGGTTCTTTAACGGAAAAAACGCAAAAGATTTTATCAATATTAGCGATTGCCGGCCGAATTAAATCGTTTTTGCGAGGGAGAACTTCATCGATTATCAAAGTTTCAGGATCAAAAACAACTTTATCGCCAACTTTCACTAGTTTTTCTTGATATTTAAATAAACCCTTAGGTTTACAAATATAATTTTGATGGTTAGAAAAAACGGTGAAATCACCACTTAGTGATTTGATGACTAATCCTTGCATAAGAGTTCCTTTACACGTAATTGACCACAAGCCGCATCAATATCATGGCCCTGTTCTCTTCTTAAGGTCACTTGGAGTTTATTTTTCATTAAAAAATCAAAAAAGGAACGGGAGCGACCATCTTTTGACCGTTTAAACTGCTTCCCGGTTTCATTATAAGGGATTAAATTAATATAAGCATTCATATCCCTCACATAATCAAGCAGTAATTTGGCATCTTCTAAACTATCATTAATCCCATCAAGTAAAATATATTCAAAAGTAATCCGCCGTTTGGTCTTGGCAAAGTAGTATTGCAAGGCCTTTTTTAATTCCGTTAAATTATAACTACGATTAATCTTCATATACTGGCTGCGTTTTTCATCGGTAGCAAAATGCAAAGACACTGCTAAATTAACTTGCAACGGGAATTCGCTAAATTGATAGATTTTCGGAATAATACCGCAAGTTGATAAGGTAATATGGCGACTACCAATTTCTAAACCCTTTCCATCATTAATGATTTTAATAAAACTAAGCACATTATCATAGTTATCAAAGGGTTCGCCGATGCCCATAATCACCACATGGCTAACACGTTCATTTTGCTCACGCAAGCAATTGTCAATCGTTAAAACTTGCAACACCATTTCCGCTGTTTCTAAATTACGCACTCGTTTAGTTAAACCGCTGGCGCAAAAAGCACAACCCATGTTGCAGCCAACTTGGGTGGTCACACACACACTGTAGCCATAATTATTTTTCATTAAAACCGTTTCAATTAAATTGCCATCATCAAGCTGATATAGAATTTTCTTTGTTCCATCTTCAGAGCTTTGGACTTTCACAACTTTCAATTGGGAAAAATAAAAATCATCCTGTAATTTGCCAACAAATTCTTTTTTAAAATTGCTCATCTTAGTAAAATCCGTCAGCCTTTGTTTATAAACGGCTTCAAAAACCTGAGTAGCCCGAAATTTAGGGCTATCAATACTTAGAAAATATTGTTCTAATTGGTCTTTGGCATAATTATAGATTGAAGTTTGCAAATTAACCTCTCCTCATTTTACATATATAGAAACCGTCACATTGATATTCGTGTGGTAAAATTGTTTCTTCATGAACAATCTTAAACTCAGGGTGATTACTTAAAAAGGTCCTAATTTGTTCCTCGTTCTCCTCTTTATTGATTGTACAAGTGGAATAAGTATAAAAACCACCCTTTTTCACAATCCCTCAGGTTTTTTCTAAAATGGCAGCTTGCAGCTTTTTTATTTCTTGGATACTGTTTAAAGACAAATGATATTTAATGTCAACCTTATGTGATAATACCCCTAAGCCGGAACAAGGAACATCCGCTAAAACATGGTCAAAAGTTTCCGCTTTGACCACTTCCGATAATAACAAAGCATCAATTTGCTGAGTTTTTACATTGATGACACCCAAACGTTTAAAGGTCTTTTCCATTAATTTAATTTTGTGAGCATGGATATCACAAGCAAAAATCTGCCCTGTATTGTTCATTAATGCCGCCAAGTGAGCACTTTTACCTCCGGGGGCAGCACAAACATCCAAGACAACATCTTCTTCTTGGGGATTGATGATTTCCGCAACCCGTTGCGATGACAAATCTTGAATGGTAATGAAGCCCGAAGTAAACAAAGGATGCTTTTGAATATCGCCTTTCATCACTAAAGCGTTTTCCCCAATGGGGGCTAGTTGAAATGCTAAATTGTTTTCAGCAAGTTTAAATAATAAGTCATCCTTGCTTATTTTCAAGCTGTTAATCCGTATGCCTTCATTTCTATCATTAAAATAAGCTTCTAATATCTTTTCCACAACTTCTAAAGAATAATCTTTCAATAGATAAGTCACAAGCCATAAAGGAAAAGAATATTTAACTGCCAAAAGTTCTTCGGCTTCCAAATAATCAAAAGTCCGAAGCGGATTCCTTTGCAAATTGCGTAACACGGCATTCACAAAAGAACCGATGTGACGGTCTTTCAAGTTAGCGATATCCACGGCTTCATTGACAACAGCATAATCGGGAATGCGCAGGAAAATAAGCTGATAAGCGGACATTTCCAATAAATACTTCACCCAGGGTTTAGGGGCTTTTTTACCGAAATATGGCTCCAAATAAAAATCAAGGGTCAACATGCGTTCCAAAGTACCATATACTAATTTCGCAAATAAACTTTTATCTTCGGGACTAAATTCAAAGCGGTTCAAATAGTCATTAACCACTAAATTGGAATAAGCTTTTTTGGCGATTATTTTTTCAATCGCTTCCAAAGCTAATTTTCGGGGATTCATCATATTCTTATACCTAATTTATTTAAAAAAATTGCTAAATCGTCATTTTCTAAAGTAACGCAACCAATATCGCCATGTTTTTCATCATTAAAACGATGGAAATCACTTCCCGCCGTAATAAACAACTGATTGTCTAAGGCTAATTGGCGAAACTTACTTTCTTCATCCGGTTTATTCTGTGAATAGATGGCTTCCAAACCATCAAGGCCCATGGCTATAATCGTTTCCACCGACACTGTTTTTAAATGAGTGGGATGAGCCAAAACCGCTCGTCCTCCATAATGATGAATTAAGGCAATACCTTGGGAAGGAGAAAGTTTCGTGCTGGGAAGATAGGCGGGACAATTTCTACCAATCATCCGTTTGAATATCTCTTCCCGAGAATAAGGGTAGCCTTGTTTAATTATCTGGTCCGCAATTGTTCCACGGGTGATGCTATCGATTTGTTTGGTAAAATCCATATTTAAATTGATTTGAAAGTGTTCTTGCAAACGGTCTTTGATTAAAAAAGCGCGTTGAAGACGATGTTTTCGTTGGTCTTGTAAATGAAGATTCAATTCTTCAAGACCAACGATGGTGGGAAAATAAGCTAAAAGATGAATGCTTTCATTTAAGAATTCGGTGGAGAGTTCGAAGCCGACAATGACCCGCGGTTTTTCCCATCCCAGTGCGACCGCATCAAAGGAGCCTTGGAGAAAATCATGATCGGTAATACTGATAAAATCAAGTTTTTTCCCCTGTGTTAGAACTTCTTCAACGCTTAAAGCCCCATCGGAGTAAGTGGTATGGATGTGAAAGTCACCTTTCATACATTCTCCATTTCGTCATTAATTAACAGCATAATAAATCTTTTTTCTAATTCTTGATAATAATCTTTAAAAATTAAATAATCAAATAATTCGACACCGGCGGTAATCCGCATGACAAAACGAATTTTGTTAAACAAATCGACCCACTCAGTTAATTTCATCGCTACTACTGCATCCGTACTTAGAAAATAGTAATAGTTATAGGTAGTTGAATAATTAGTGAGTTTACTAGTTTCTAAACAATGAACCAAGGCTTTAATCGTATTGGTAATCAACTCACCACTATGGTAATAAATATAGTCATGGGCTTCCGCAAACGATTTAAAACCATCAAGTAATAAAGCAATATTACGATTGAGGGCTTCTAATTCCTGATAATTTTTATCATTACAAATGCTATAAGAAGTCATTTTCATTTTTTTAAAATATTTGTTTTGAAAACTAGAAAGTTCTTTACTTAAATCATCTAAAAAGACAAATAAATCCAACACTTTGGTATAGCTATCTTCCAGTTCTTGGTCATCAATCTTTTCCATGTACTGGAATAAATCAACCTTGTTTTTCAAGTCATCAAGGATTCTTCGCATCCGCGTAACTTGTTTATCAAATTCATGAACTAAGTTGATTACTTCGGCTTTTTTACCTCGCGCTCGCGAAAACAATTTAAGAAAATAAAATTGATGCCAAACGATTTCACCTTTTTCTTCGAACTTCTTTAAAGTATCCTTGATTTTCGCAATCTTCGACTTCAAATCAGGCAATTTATTAATATTATTGCCCATATTAGTGAAAACAACTCGCTCGAAATAAATTTCATCATCATGAACTTGGGGTTTTCTTTTCCCACTCGGCGTTTCGGGAATCGTAATATTAATTTTTTCTTGAGGCATGGTAAATTTGTCTTTTTTCTTCATGGCGCTACACTTCTCTACTTTAAATATTATTATACCATTATTCTTCAAAAAAATGAATACAAACCAGCCTTATTTAGCCAAATAAAAAGGAGCAATTCTTTAAAAAGGAAATGCTCCATTTAATTTACTTATCTCTTAATACTATAAAGAGCTTTAAGACCGTTGAAAACAGCGGTTGAACCAAGTTCGTCTTCAATCCTCAACAATTGATTGTATTTCGCAATCCGATCCGTCCGGCTCATGGAACCGGTTTTGATTTGACCAGCATTAAGAGCAACAGCAATATCCGCAATCGTCGTATCTTCCGTTTCCCCGGAACGATGACTAATAACGGCGGTATATCCAGCTTTTTTTGCCATTTCAACAGCTTCAAAAGTTTCAGTTAAGGTGCCAATTTGATTAACTTTAATTAACACCGAATTAGCAACGCCCATATCAATGCCTCTAGCAATGCGTTTAGTATTCGTAACAAACAAATCATCACCAACTAATTGAACCTTTTTCCCAATTAGCTTGGTTAAATATTTCCAACCGTCCCAGTCATTCTCATCAAGACCGTCTTCAATGGAAACAATGGGGTATTTCTCCACAAGTTCCGCATAAAAATGAGCTAATGCTTTAGAATCAAAGGCTTTCCCGCCTTCACCATCAAGCACATAAGTTTTGCTTTCCTTGTGATAAAATTCCGAAGCGGCCACATCCATTGCTAAAACAACATCCTTACCCGGAACATAACCGGCATTCTTGATGGCTTCCAAAATAACGATGATGGCTTCTTCATTGCTGGAAAGATTAGGAGCAAAACCACCTTCATCACCAACAGCGGTATTCATCCCACGCGCTTTTAAGACTTTTTTAAGATGGTGGAAGACTTCCGTTCCCATTCTTAAAGCTTCTTTAAACGAAGGTGCACCAACGGGCATAATCATAAATTCTTGGAAATCGACATTGTTGTCAGCGTGAGAACCACCATTTAAAATGTTCATCATCGGTGTCGGTAATTCTTTCGCATTGAATCCGCCTAAATAATTGTATAAGGACAAACCGCTTAATTCCGCTGCGGCCCGGGCCACCGCCATCGAAACACCTAAAATGGCATTGGCGCCTAATTTTCCTTTGTTTGCTGTGCCGTCAAGTTCCAGCATTAATTTGTCAATCCCGACTTGATCAAAAACATTCATCCCGATAATTTCCGGAGCAATAACATCATTAACATTGTCAACGGCATTTAAGACGCCTTTTCCTAAATAACGCTTTTTATCGCCATCACGCAATTCAACGGCTTCGTGTTCACCGGTCGAAGCCCCACTAGGAACAATGGCCCGCCCAAAGGCCTCACTTTCGGTATAAACTTCCACTTCAACGGTGGGATTCCCACGAGAGTCCAATACTTCACGGGCATAAACTTCTTTAATAAATGGCATAATTTTTATTTCCTTTCTTCAAATGATTCAATAATTGATTTTCCAGTCATCACTGGTGGCTGTGGTAAATTCATCAATTGCAACATGGTCGGAGCCACATCAGCTAAAATACCACCTTGACGTAATTTTAAACCTTTTTTCGTAATAATACAAGGAACGGGATTTGTGGTATGAGCAGAAAACGGTTTTCCCAATTCATCAACCAGTTTTTCCGCATTACCATGGTCGGCAATAATCATAAGCGTCCCCCCAAGGTCCGTGATTTTCGCATAAATTTTACCAATACATTCATCAACGGTTTCGACGGCTTTAACCGTGGCATCAAAAACCGTCGTATGACCAACCATATCACAGTTGGCAAAATTAAGAACAACTACATCATACTTTTGGGAATCCAGTTCTTGTAACACGCGGTCACAAACTAAATAAGCACTCATCTCCGGCATTAAATCATAGGTCGCAACTTTGGGTGACGGAATGAGCACGCGAGTGGAAAGCGGGATTTCTTTATCCTCACCGCCATCAAAGAAATAAGTCACATGAGCATATTTCTCCGTCTCCGCAATCCTTAATTGCGTCAATCCATGGGAACTGATGATTTCCCCAAAGCTTTGATCAAGTTCTTGGAAATCAAAAGCCACTTCCCCCTTAACATTTTCACTGTAAGGCATCATCGAAACAAAAGTAAAACGAGAGAATTGGCGTTTGTTCTTAAGCGGAACTAAATCGGGATTCGTTAAACTGGTGGATATTTCAATCGCTCGATCCGGGCGGAAATTAGCGAAAATGACACTGTCGCCATCTTCAATATTGGAATCAACCGAGGCCACATAAGGGACAACGAATTCATCGGTAATCCCTTGGGAATAACTTTCATTAATCCCCTGAAAAACATCTTTCAACATCGCATCGTTATAAACTAATGCATTATAAGCTAATTGTAAACGATCAAAATTTTTATCACGGTCCATCGCATAATAGCGACCACTGATAACGCCAATTTTACTATGACCTAATTCATTGATTTTATCCTGTAATTGTTTTAAATAAAGCGTTGCCGATTGCGGTGGGACATCACGGCCATCCAAAAACGCATGAACGACGACTTCTTTGATGCCAAATTGGACAGCTTTAGTTAATAAGTACAAAATATGATTAATGTGGGAATGAACACCACCATCGGATAATAAACCCATAATATGTAATTTCCCGTTATTGGCTTTGGCTTGAACCAAAGCTTTATTAATGGCGGGATTTTTATCCAGTTCATCATTGCGGACAGCAATATTTAATCTAGTCAAGGATTGATAAACAATCCGACCGGCGCCAATATTCAAATGACCGACTTCACTATTCCCCATTTGGCCTTCGGGTAAACCGACATCTTCCCCACTGGCCCCCAGAGTTGTATGGGGGTAGTTTTTTAAAAGATAGTCCAAATGAGGGGTTTTAGCAGCGGCAATCGCATTTCCGACTTTGGTCTTTGATAAACCAAAACCATCCATAACCACTAACATCATTGGTTTTTTATGACTTGATTCACTCATGAATACTACTCCTTAATTTCTTTAATTATTATACATCTTTTCATGACTAAATTCAAGAATTGTGATTTGAAAAGGTATTCACTCATTTGAAAGGATTAGTATCCATTAACAGGAAAAATTGTTTCAAAATAATCCGTGTCGCTAAGACCAAAAGAGGAATCCGAATAATCATCGAAAGAATCCGCCATGGTAAAGTCGCATTGGAAAGACCATAGATAAAATTAGCCAGGGTATTAATCGTAGTTTCCATAATCGATGTAATCGTGATAACAATTATGTATTTCCAAAGATCCTTTTTAAACGGAACTAGTTTGATAAGACCACCGGCCAAACCCCAAATCAGCGTCGAAAAGGTATAAACGGACCAAAAACTGGCAAAAGGGGAAATCATAAAAAAAACGGTATCGGTTACAAAAGCGATTAATAAGCCCCACCACGGCCCCAATAAAAAACCGCCCACCAATAGCGGAATCGGAAACAAACTGATTCGCATACTTTCACCAAGTTGAATTGATAAGAAAGTTTTCAAGACAATTGCCATGGAAGCGAACAAGGATGCTAAAGCAAGTTTACGGATAGTTTGATTACGCATATCTTCAAAATGTCCTTTTCACTAAATAATTATATCACTAATCAAGGCAATTGTTAATGATAATATTTTTCAAAAAAATAGGCAAATTCCTTCTTAATTGTAAAAAGGAGGGATTCGTTCTTTTATTAGTTTAAAGGCTAAGAAAGCACTACCGGCGAAATTTGCGCCCAATATTCTTATTCCATAAAAAAAAGGAAATCAGAATCGATTTCCTCATTATTTAAAACGGTTTTTTAACCAAGCGGGAATGGTCGTATCGCCTTTAATGCGTTCTTTCTTTTCCACTTGGGGCGAATCGGCTGGTTTTCCCATTTCAATACTTGGTTCCGGAACAAAAGTCGGTTTTACTTCCTTTTCAATTGGTTTATAGCTAGGGAAACCGGCATTAGCTTGTTCTTCCTCCGGAATCTCTTTGGCATCGAAACCCGTGGCAATCACGGTTACAATTAATTCACCTTGGAGGTCCATATTGAAACCTGTTCCACAAACTAAATCAATTTCTGAAGACGAAGCATTTTGAATTTCCGTCATAACTTCCACAACTTCTTGCATGGCAATATCCACATCACTGGTGATAAAGACAATGGCATCCGTTGCTCCATTAATATCAATTTCCAGAAGCGGGCTACGAATGGCTTTTCTAGCGGCTTCAACAGCCCGATTTGGTCCGGAGGCAATCCCAATCCCCATCAATGCCGTTCCTTTATTACGCATAACGGTGCGCACATCGGCAAAGTCAACATTGATTAAACCGGGAATAGCGACAATTTCCGCAATCCCCTGCACCCCGCGACGAAGCACATTATCAACTTCACGGAAAGCTTCCAACATCGGCGTGTTTTTATCGGTCATGGATAATAATTTGTCATTCGGGACCACAATCAAGGTATCAACAAGCGGTTTTAAGCGCTCCAAACCACGGATAGCTTGCGCTTGGCGTTTGCGACCTTCAAAGGAAAAGGGTTTAGTAACGATACCGACGGTTAAACAGCCCAATTCCTTGGAGATTTTCGCCACAATGGGCGCTGCACCCGTCCCCGTTCCCCCACCCATGCCAGCGGTGATGAAAACCATATCGCTGCCTCTTAAGATTTCCCGGATTTCATCTTCGGATTCTTCAGCGGCTTTTTGGCCAATTTCCGGATCAGCTCCGGCGCCCAAGCCACGCGTCAGTTGTTTTCCGATTTGTAAACGCGTATCGGCTTTCGCAAGACGCAAAACTTGGGCATCAGTATTGATAACAATAAACTCCACCCCTTTGACATCATTTTCAATCATGCGATTGACGGCATTACCGCCACCACCACCAACACCAACAACTCTAATTACTGGTTTTTCATTAAATGCGTCTTGACTAAACATAAGTTCCTCCTATGTAGGTTAATATCTATTTATTAATTGATTATATCATAAAGAAACAGAAAAAGAAATAATTTAATTTGAATTTCAACGGTTTTTTTATCACAAATAATATTTAAACGCTTTCTTCATATAACTGAATGATGAAAGCATCCGTTTCAAAAACAACTTTAAAGGTTTTTCCTAAATAGGAAAAAACAAAATGCTCGCCAAGAGTTTGGCCTTGATGGTAATCTTGGTAATATTGTTTGACTTGCGCAATATTACCTTCCAAATCAAAGATATCACTGGAGCGGGGATCTTCATTAAAATCAGGATAATAAAAGCGAGCATACAGCGGCTTTAAAAATTCATCCTTCTCAAGAAAGGTTTTAAGGGGAATTTTATCATTTAAACCAAGCCGATAAACCGATTTTAAAGGCAAAGGAACAATCAATAATTCCTTGGTGTTGGCATCCAGTTGATGAATAATGAGGGGATAATGCAAAACAGCATTTAAAGGGGTTGTGTATTTCCAACAATACATCATCGTAATGACACCATCGATTTTAGTGGCAAACCGGCGATACTCAAAACTTAAAGTTAAGCCGTTTTCTAGTAATATATAGGCAATTTCCTCATATATCTTGCCGTCTTCCACTTTTAAAATATGAGATTTTTGGTATGGTTTACCTTCATCATCCGTCTCTAAAGTGTTCATTCGCGTTTCAAAAGCCGTTTGCGTTAACAATAGTCGGGTAGTAAAGCGGTTTTTTTGTTCATACTGGGAAAATAAATCTGCTAACAAAGCGCTGATAACAAAATCATCATTCTTCCCAAAAACTTTTTTATTGCTTGTCGTCGCTGCATCAATCGTATTAACAATGCCGGGAAAATGAAAATGATAATCCGGAACCTCTTCATAAGGTAGATAACTTAAATATTCATCAGGAAAATGAAAAACAATTTCCTCTTCATGGGGAGAAACTTGGTTTCCTGAACAGCCTACCAAAACAATTCCCCATAATAACACAAAAACAAAGCCGATTCTTTTCATTTAAAAATCCTTATCGGAAAAATGCAAACCATAATCACGATAAACTTGTTGCTTATATTCTAAGAAACGATCTTCCTTAATGGCTTGGCGGATGTTTTCCGTTAACCTTAGTAAAAAATTAATATTATGAATGCTTAATAAACGATAAGCGAGCATTTCTTCCGCTTTAAATAAATGCCGCAAATAAGCCTTCGAATAATAGCGACAGGTATAACAATCACAATGATGATCAAGCGGCGAAAAATCATTTTCGTATTGTTTGTTTTTAATGATAATTCGCCCATGAGTCGTCATGGCCGAACCATGCCGGGCAATCCGAGTTGGCAAAACACAATCAAACATATCAATGCCTCGTTCAACCGCATCAAGAATCGCCCCCGGGGAACCAACTCCCATTAAATAGCGGGGTTTGTTTTCCGGTAACAAGGGTGTAGTAAAAGCCAAAACATGATTTTGAATCGTTTTGGGTTCACCGACGCTTAAACCCCCAATGGAATAACCGTCAAAATCCATGGCCACTAAACTTTCGGCACAATGTTTCCGTAAATCCAAATACTCTCCTCCTTGTACAATCCCAAATAAGCCTTGCGTGGTTTTATTTTGGTGAGCATCTTGCGAGCGTTTAGCCCAGCGCAAAGTTCGTTCAACGGATTGTTGCATGTATTCATAACTTGAAGGATAGGGGGGACATTCATCAAAAGCCATGATGATATCCGCTCCCAAAGCATTTTGGATTTCAATGGATTTTTCCGGCGATAAAAATAAGCGGTCGCCGTTTTTATGATGTTTAAAACTGACTCCTTCTTCAGTAATGTCCCGAATATTGGCAAGACTAAAGACCTGAAAACCACCCGAATCAGTCAAAAGGGAGCGATCCCAATTCATGAAGCGATGAAGCCCTCCGGCTTGCTTAATAATGTCGGGCCCGGGTTGATTCCATAAATGGTAGGTATTTCCTAAAATGATTTCCGCCCCAATGGCTTCCAGTTCTTCTTTGATTAAGGTTTTAACGGTGCCTTGGGTGCCGACAGCCATAAATACCGGCGTCGCAAATTGCCCATGGGGGGTGGTAATCAAACCCAAACGGGCCCTGGAAGTACGGTCTTTTTTAATTAATTCATATTTAATAAGCATAAAAATCCTTACTGGATGAACATCGCATCACCGAATGAGAAAAAGCGATAGTCGTGTGTAATCGCATATTGATAGGCATCCATTATTTTTTCTTGGGAGTAAAAAGCACTAACGAGCATCAAAAGCGTTGATTTGGGAAGATGAAAATTCGTAATCAAAGCATCAACTGCCAAAAAACGATATCCCGGATAGATAAAAAGATTGGTTGCTTCGGTTGTCGCTACAAAGCGGTGATATTTTTGGTAAATGGCTTCTAAAGTTCTTGTGGAAGTGGTGCCGACACAAATAATGCGCTGACGATTTTGTTTAGCCGCATTTAATAAATCGGCCGTTTCTTTCGGCATCGAAAACCATTCGCTATGCATTTGATGGTCTTCCACATTCTCAACACTGACACTGCGAAAAGTCCCTAAACCGATATGCAAGCTTACATAAGCAATCCTTACTTTTTTAGCCCGTAATTGCTTAAAAACTTCATCATCAAAATGAAGCCCCGCTGTGGGTGCAGCGGCACTGCCCAAGGTCTTAGCATAGATGGTTTGATAACGATTGGGATCCTTCAAAGTGGTGTGAATATAGGGGGGAAGGGGCATCGTTCCCAGTTTAGACAAAAGATCTAAAAACACTCCTTGATAGTGAAAGCGGACATGGCAAAGACCATCATTAAACTTCGCCAGGATTTCTCCCGTAAATAACGATGCAAAATCAATCATCGTCCCCACTTTGATACGCCTTGCCGGGCGAACTAATGTTTCCCAATAGTCCGCTTCTTCTTTCAAAAGTAACAATTCTATTTTAGCTTGCGTATCTACTTTTTGGCCAATAATCCGTGAAGGTAAAACCTTCGTGTCATTGAGCACTAAGACATCATTTTCTGTTAAAAAAGCCGGTAATTCCCTAAAATAATGATCTTCCATCGTTCCTAAACAACGGTTTAAGACTAACAATTTGGAAGAACTACGTTTTTCCAAAGGTGTTTGGGCAATTATTTGCTTGGGTAATTGATAATCAAAAGAGTCGACCTTCATAACCCAATCCCAAATGGCGGTATGTCTTTTCGGTGGCCACTCTTCCCCGTGAAGTTCGTAAAATAAAACCTTCCTGTAATAAATAGGGTTCGTAAACATCTTCGAGGGTCGTCACATCTTCAGAAATCGATGAAGCTAAAGCTCCAAGACCAACCGGTCCCCCCTTAAACCGTTCCACAAGGGAACGCAAATAGCGATGATCGGTTTCATTTAATCCCTCTTCATCAATATCAAGTTTTACTAAAGAAGATTTTGTTAACTCATAAGCAATCACTTGGCAAAATTCATCTTCAAACTGGGCAAAATCGCGAACGCGTCTAAACAAACGATTGGCAACCCGCGGTGTTCCCCGCGAACGGCGAGCAATTTCCCAAGCGGCTTGTTCATCAATTTGAAAATCAAAAACACGCGAAGTACGGTTAACAATCTCTTTTAATTCCGAAGTTTGATAATAATTGAGTTGGTGGACAATCCCAAAACGATCGCGTAAGGGCGCCGATAAATCACCACACCGCGTTGTTGCTCCAATTAAGGTAAAAGGAGGAAGATCAATGCGAATGGAATTGGCCGTTGCGTCTTTGCCAATCATGATATCAACGACAAAATCTTCCATTGCGGAATAAAGCACTTCCTCGACAACCCGAGGAAGACGATGAATTTCATCAATGAACAAAATATCACCAGCTTCAAGATTGGATAAAATAGCGACCAAATCGCCAATGCGATCAATGGAGGGAGCGGTCATGGAATGAAATTTTCCACCCATTTCATTGGCTATAATACCCGCCAAAGTTGTTTTACCCAAACCGGGAGGACCATATAAAAGGACATGGTCCAATGTTTCACTTCTTTTTAAAGCCGAAGAAATGAAAACATTGAGATTTTCTTTGATTTGGTCCTGACCAATATAATCGACTAAGCGCTTAGGGCGCAAACTGCGGTCAAATTCTTCAAGTAGTACATCATTTTTTTCCATAAACAGCTCTTACTTTCTTTCACCTTTGATTTACAAGACGGGGATTAAATGTTATAATCAGGAAGGTGGTGAATAAATTGTATAATTATCTTAAAGGTGTTGTCACAATTGTCCGTGGTGACTATGTTGTTGTCGAAACTAATGGCATCGGTTATTTAATAAAAACCGGCAATCCTTTTAGTTTCGAAATGGGTACGGAAGTACAAGTCCATACCTATTTACATGTTCGTGAGGATATCCTCGATTTATATGGGTTTAAAAGCGTCGAAGAACGCGATTTTTTCTTAAAATTAATCTCGGTTAAGGGCATTGGCCCGAAAGGAGCAATGGCCATCATTGCTAGCGGGACCATTGATCAAGTCATTCAAGCCATCCAAACAGCCGACAGTAAATATTTACAGCGCTTCCCCGGCATTGGTCCAAAAGCCAGCCAACAAATTATTTTGGATTTACACGGAAAACTGGACTTTAATCAAATTAGCGCCAAAGAAAATCCGAAACTCAAAGATTTGCGGGATGCTCTAAAAGCCATGGGTTATAGCAACAACGAAATCAAAGCCATGCAAGCAACCATGGAAGCCAATATTGATAAACCCATTAATGAACTAATTAAAATTGTTTTAAAAAAATTAATCTAAAACGCGATAAAACGCGTTTTTTATAATGCTTTGATTTTAGCTTTACGCTCTTTTTCGTTCCTTTGTAAAGCCAAACGATATTGTTTATCCAAAGAACGCTCATGGAGAATTAAATGATCACTAAAATCGCGTTTAAAAGCTGATTGTTTTTGTTTGGAATTTTTAATAAATAATTGATAATTGTTTTCCTCATCGGCAACTAATCGTTGGTTTTCCAAAGTCGCCTTTTTACTTTTTTCTTCAATGGCTTTTAGTTGGTCATGATAAAGTTTCATCGCCGTTTGTTTTTTTAATTCCATACTCAAACGATGTTTTTCCTTTTCGTCTTGGACTTGGCGATGATAATTTTTTTCGTTATTTTCTTCTTGATGATAATCACCCGCTAAATAAAGCAAAGCATTTTCATAACTCTTTAATAACGACGAATTCATTTTTTTGTCCATTTCTTCTCGGTAAGCTTGTTCCTCAAGATAGTAATTTTTAAAAATAGCCATGGTTGCTTTTACTTCTTGAAGTAAATTGTGGGCTTGGGAAGCAACAGACCGTAAAAAATTTTTAAATCGTTTGTTTTGTAATTTATAATATTCTAAACAAAAGTGCTCAATTTTCGTCAATTCATGGCTATAATGAGGTTCAATGAGCGGCAATTCGTTTTTAATGGTCACCAATAAAAACTTCGATAAATCATTACGCAAACTCTTTTTTAAATTCCAAGTATTTTCCACAATCGCAATTAAATGGGCTTGGAATATTTCAATGCAGTCCGCAAGACCTTCTAGCAAGCAATCGCATTGTTTTTTGATATTATTAGAAATTAATAATTCCAAGGGTCGATATGATGCAAATTGCATGGTATCGACTTCATGAGCTTTTTGAAGATAGTTTTTATTATTTTCAAAATGATGCAAATCATATTGATGTTTTTCATCTTGAATTTGGTTTTTAATAAGCATTTGTTGAGCAAAATTTTGGATTTGCCATTCAATGGCGTGTAAATTTTGTTCTTTTTCCCATTCGTTATATTGTTTATCCAATTCAAAACCAAATAAAGCAAACTCCAGCTGCTCCGCTAATTCTAAATCATTCCTTTGTTTTTCGAGTGCTTTAATCTTAACCGCAAAATCTTCTTGCGTTAAAGCATTATCCAAGGAAATCTTTTCGTAAAAGCGTTTAAAATCCAAGGTGTTTTCAATAAAGGAAAATTCATATTTGTTTTTGATGCTTTCCTGTTCCTTAAAGCCTTCAGTCCGAATGGCTACAATTTTCTTTTTGATTTCCGCAATCCCGCTTAAATCATTGGTTTCAAGAAGTTGTTTTTCTAAATCGCTGGACGCCTTGACCGTTTTTTCATTCGCCTTTTGCAAATCAATATTCATTCGGCGCATTAATTCCGTTTCTTTGGCTTTATAGTTTTTTTCTTCTTCTTCTAATTGATTATTATGTTCCTTTAATAAAAGCGACAATTCCTTGTTTAGAGTGTTGATGCGATGGGCAAATTCACTGCGACGCCGCCTTTGTAAAGCCAAAATACGTTTTTGTTCATCATTCTTCTTTTGGCTTAGAAAAGCTTTTTTTTCTTCCAAGATATGTAAATAAGTTTCGGGTTCGCTAGCAATATTTAATATTTCTTTTTCCAAAGCAGCAATTTTACTTTGATATTGATCATCATCCTCTTTTAGTTGCCTTTCAAAATCAACAAGAATGTTTTTTTGGGAATCGAGGTTTTGTTTTAAGGATTGAAAAACATCATTAATTTGCTTATTCTCCTCTTCCTCAATTTGCATGAAAAAAGCAAAAATCTGGTTATTGATATTGCTGATTCTTTCTTCAAATTCCTTAAAATTCATATTTCACCTCAAAATCGAAAATTACCTCGACCTTTGCCTTTACCCTTGCTTGCTTTGCGTTGAACATTGGGCATTGTGGGGCGGGCTTGCGGATTTTCGCTCATTTTCGTAAACGCCGACATTTGGGTTTTCATATCTTCAAAGCGTTTAATCAAAGCATTGACTTCAGGATAAGGTCGACCCGAACCCCGAGACAAGCGTTCCCGCCTTGATAAACTTTTAGTTAACATTTCCGGATTTTTTCGTTCTTCAGGTGTCATGGATAAAACGATGGCTTCCAGATAAGTGAACTGTTTTTCGTCAATTTCCATGTTTTTTAGTTGTTTTCCGAGGCCCGGAATCATTCCTAAAATGCCTTTTAAAGAACCGATTCTTCTAATCCACTTGATTTGCTTAATGAAATCATTGTAATTAAACAATCCTTTTTGCATGCGTTCGGCCAATTTCATGGCTTCAGCTTCATCGATGTTTTCGGAAGCTTTTTCCACCAAGGTGACAATATCCCCCATGCCGAGAATCCGTCCCGCCATCCGATCGGGATGAAAAATTTCAATTTGGTCTAATTTTTCCCCCATTCCCGCAAACTTAATCGGAATCTTCGTTAAATAACGAACGGATAAGGCGGCACCACCGCGGGAATCACCATCTAACTTGGTTAGGATGCATCCCGTTATCGGCAATTTTTCATTAAAAGTCGTAATGACATTGAGGGCATCTTGCCCCATCATGGCATCAATGACTAATAAAATTTCATCGGGTTTAGCTACTTTTTGCACATCGTTGAGTTCTTGCATCATTTCTTCGTTGATATGCAAGCGTCCGGCCGTATCAATAATCACTAAATCATAACTTTTACTTTTCGCATAGGCAATCCCTTTGGTAACAATGTCCACAACTTTGGTCGTTGTTCCCATTTGAAAAACTTCAATCCCCAGTTGGCGTCCAATCGTTTCTAATTGGTTAATAGCCGCCGGACGATAAATATCACCGGCAATCAAAAGAGGTTTTTTGCCATCTTTTTTTCTTAAAAATTGGGCTAGTTTTCCTACTTGCGTGGTCTTCCCCGAGCCTTGCAAACCCACCAACATAAAAACGGAAGGCCCGCTGGAGCGATAGTTAACCAAAACGGCTTCATCACCCATTAGGCGCTTTAACTCGTCATGAACGACTTTCACAACCATTTCGCCCGGAGTAAGCGATTTTAAAATCTTTTCGCCCAAAGCTTTTTGCTTTAATTCGGCAGTAAAACTCTTAACAACTTTATAGTTGACATCCGCTTCCAACAAGGAAAGGCGGACTTCTTTCATCATTTCTTCAATATCATTTTCGTTTAATTTACCACGGCCGGTAATCCGGCGTAAGGACATTTGGATTCTTTCAGATAAACTTTCAAAAGGCATATACTAACCTACTCAATTTCTTTTAATTGTTCAATAATGGCTAAAACTTGGGAATCAGCCGTTTTCGCTAATTGCTCATAGAGAGAATGACGTAACTGGAATTTTTCAAACAGTTTTAATTTGGCTTCATATTCATCTAATAATTGATGAACGCGATGTAGTTGATCAAAGACCGCAGCACGGCTAATTTGATTTTGAGCGGCAATTTCCGCCAAGGAAGCGTCTTTAAAATAGTAATCACGAAAATAATCTTGCTGCTTCTTTGTTAGAATGGCACCATAAAAATCAAACAAAAGAATATAATGATGATGTTTTTCTAAAATATCCATCTTTTATTCCTCATCTATCATTTCCGCAAACAAGCCATACACATATTTTTCTAAATCAAAATAATCGATATCTTCTAATTTTTCCCCTAAACAAACAAATTTAATGGGAATGGAATATTTTTCACGAATTGCTAAAACGATGCCGCCCTTAGCCGTTCCGTCGAGCTTGGTTAAAACAATGCCCGAGACTTGCGTAGCTTCAATAAACGCTTTGGCTTGATTTAAACCGTTTTGCCCGGTGGTAGCATCAATCACTAAAAGTGTATCCTGAGGAGCATCAGGAATTTCGCGAGCAATCACTCGTTTGATTTTTTCCAATTCCTTCATTAAATTGACTTTAGTTTGTAAGCGTCCGGCCGTATCACAGAGCACAACATCATAATGTTCGGCTTTTGCCTGCACGATGGCATCGTAAATAACGCTGGAAGGGTCACTGCCCTCGGGTTTAGAGACAACGGGACAGGAAACACGCTCGCCCCATATTTGCAGTTGTTCAAAAGCCCCGGCGCGAAAAGTATCTCCGGCCGCAATCAAAACCCGTTTGCCTTCGTTCATCAGTTTATGAGCGATTTTCGCAATCGTCGTCGTTTTCCCAACCCCATTAACACCAACAAACAAAAAGACCGAAACGCCTTGGGGATTAAACCGTAAGTTGGAGTTAACAATTTCCCCTTTTAAATAAATATCAAACATTTTATCAACGATAATCGGTTGAAGGTCTTTTGCGGAAGTAATCTTTTTCGTCCGCACATCTTCTTTTAACTGATCGATGAACTTAATAACGGTCTCAACGCCGATATCCGCCATCACAAAAATTTCTTCGAGTTCATCAAATAACTCTTCCGTAACATCGTTATAACTAGTAAACAACCTTTTTAATTTCGATAAAGAATGTTTACGGGTTTTTTCCATCCCGATGCGATATTTTTCCGCTTCTTGGCGTTTTTGTTTACTTTTAAATAAGTCAAAAAATCCCATTTGAACCTCTTTTTTAAATCATAATCTTTTGTTTATTATAACATAGGAAGCATTAAATTAAAAGGTAAAATCTTTTCTTAAAGAAGCAAAATTAAAAAAACCGTATTAAATACGATTTTTTAAGGTAATTTGCTGAGAACTGTTTTGCATTTTGGATAGCGATTGCAAGCATAGAATTTTTGACCTCGAAATTTTCCCTTTTTCGAAAGGCGTTCGACTAAATATCCTTCGCCACAACTTGGACACAAAACCCCCGTGTTAAGCGGTTCTGCTTGGGGTTCTTTTTTAATATATCGACATTTAGGAAAAGCAGAACAAGCTAAAAAGCGACCAAATCTTCCGTTTCTTTGCACTAATTGACTGCCGCATTGCGGGCAAAGTTCATCCACAAACACGGGATAGATTTTTTCCATATGGGTGTTTGCATAATCTAACAATGGCATAAACTGTTGATAGAAACGATCCAATTCCTGATACCAAACTTTTTTGCCTTCGGAAATCTGATCAAGGATTACTTCCATCGCCGCTGTGTATTTCACATTGATAATTGAACTAAAGAATTGATCAAGCTGATTGGAGGTAAGAGTTCCTTGTTCGGTTGGAACAAACATTTTTTTCTCCACAGTGACATAATAACGTTGTTTCAAGGTGTCAACGGTAATCGCATAAGTGGAGGGCCGGCCAATTCCCAATTCCTCCATCTTTTTAATTAAACGAGCTTCCGAAAATCGAAGCGGTGGCGAAGTAAATTTTTGTTCGGAAGAGACTTTAGGTTCATTCAAAAGTTCACCCACAGTAAATTCCGGAACGCGATGAACCTCATCATCATCTTTATCTAATTTAAGAAACCCATCAAAAAGAATCTTATCGCCGTTTAATTCGAAGATGAACCCGGAGTTATCGATTTTAATCTTGGTGTCTTCAATTTTCGCATCACTCATTTGCGAAGCTAGAGCGCGGTTATAAATCAATTTATATAATTTAAATTCATCATTCGTTAAATAATTCTTAATCTCATCAGGATGATATTTCAATGATGACGGACGAATGGCTTCGTGAGCATCTTGAATATTCTTGCCCTTCGCCTTGCCTACAAAATGACCCCGAAAATAGTCTTTTCCATATTGTTTAATGATAAAATCTTGGGCTTCTAAAACAAATTCCTGACTTAAACGAAAGGAATCAGTGCGCATAAGTAATCAAACCAACCCGCTCGTGGGCCAACTCAAGACCTTCATAGAGTTTTTGGGCAATCATCATCGTTTTTTTGGCTGGAAAGTTCAACAAATTAGCCGCTTCCTGTTGGAGTGTTGAGGTAATAAAAGGCGGTTTTGGGGCTTTTTGACGATTTTTAGTAAGGATTTCGGAAACAATAAAATCACTCTTTAACTTGGCTAAAACATGATTCGTTTCCTGTTCATTAACAAGGGATATTTTCCCGTTTTGGTCGCTGGTTAATTTCGCTTTCCATTGTTTATTATCCTTAATAAACTCTAAATAAACTTCCCAATATTCCTCAGGAACAAAAGCTTGAATTTCTTTTTCCCGATCACAAATAAGCTTTAAGGCTACGGATTGAACGCGACCAGCAGAACGCGATCCGATTTTCTTTTGTAATAACTTTGAAAGCGAAAACCCGATAATGCGATCAAGAATGCGGCGTGATTCTTGGGAATGAACTAAATCCATATCAATTTCTCGACCATTTTCCAGGGCTTTAATCACCGCATTTTTAGTGATTTCATGAAAAACAACTCGCTCATAAGCTTTGTTTTGTAAATCCAAGACATCATACAAATGCCAAGAAATAGCTTCGCCTTCCCGGTCGGGGTCGGTTGCTAAATAGACTTTGCTAGCTTCTTTGACTTGTTTTTTCAATTCCTTGATTAAAGGCGCTTTTCCACTAATCGTGCTGTACATCGGTTTAAAATTGTTTTCAATATCCACGCCAAAACCGCCATAACCCCGTGTCACCAAATCACGGATATGGCCTTTACTGGAAACAACCCTAAAGTTTTCTCCTAAATATTTAGCAATAGTTTGTGATTTGGCAGGACTTTCCACAATCACTAAGTTTTTATCCATGATTTTCTCCTTCAATGGCATTGATTATAGCACTGATAAAATCGAAATGTCAAACAAAATCGTTTTTATTCAAAAATCCGTTAAAATAACGATGAAGCACCTTCTTTATTAGTCAGTAAATAACATTCTTTAGATGTAAAAGTTAATTTACTTGGTTCTATCCGCCCGCATTCGTCATCGCTTGCCAACTTACCATAAGCAGGTAAACAAGAAATCCGTTCTCACCCCTCTGAATAAGGGAAGCGATTAAACAAGTTTAAGGAAGTTTTTTTAAAATAACCCGGATAGTTAATCGATAATTAAATTTTTTCTAAACAAGTTTCCTTCCCTAACTTCATAAATAGTTTATTTCCTTTGGTTTTGAAAACAAAAATCATCCTGTTTTTTTTCTAAAGCGGTTTTTACGGGTTGAAAACTTTGGCGATGAAGGGCACAGGGACCATATTGTTCAAGCATTAAAAGATGCTGTTTAGTGACATAACCCTTGTGCTTTTTAAAGCCATATTGTGGATAAATGAGATCCATTTCTTCCATATAGCGGTCCCTAATGACCTTTGCCATAATACTTGCGGCCGCAATGGAAGCACTTTTTTGATCACCTTTAATTAAATCAAGGCAAAAATACGGGACTTCAAGAGGCATGGCATCGGTTAAAACGGCATCAACCGGATTTTTAAAAGCCGCTAAACACTTAAGCATGGCCAATCTGCTGGCTTGGTAGACATTCAAACGATCAACATCCGCCACAGAAATAAAGTGATAATGATATTCAATCGCCTCATTAATCAATTGCGTATATAGTTTCTCCCTTTGTTTTGCTGACATTTTTTTGGAATCATCAAGCCCTGCTAAATAGTAATCATGGGGCAGCATAACTGCACACGCCACAAGTGGCCCAGCCATCGGCCCCCGCCCTACTTCATCAATGCCAACAATCCCTTGATAGCCTTCTAATTGTAACTGATGTTCATAAATGTACAAATTATAATCCATAATCATCCCTTTAAACAATCCTATTGTATCATATCTCTTAAGTTTTCAATAAAAAAGAATTATGATTGGTATCATAATTCGTCATTCTCGGGGTTTCCAAGCTTAAATTGGGCAAAACGATCCAAAGTAATGCGCCCCAAGCGTCCACTTCGAAACTCTTTAATGATTAAATCTAGAACTCGTTCTTGATAATCCGTTTTAATAAAACCGTTTTTTTTCGCAATCTGCTCCAGCACTGCATCAAAAGTCATTGGGGAAGTAATTTCCCATTTTTCCCATAAAACTTGTGGATAATGATTTCCTAAAAAAGCTATTAAATACTCACCTAATTTGAAAACGTCCAGCACTTCATCTTTAATTGCACCCGCAAGCGCCAAATGAAGGCCAACTTTTTCATCATCAAACTTAGGCCATAAAACACCGGGAGTGTCGAGTAAATCAAATTGAGGATTGACTCTTACCCACTGCTGAGCTTTAGTTACACCTGGTTTATTACCAACCATTGTCGTTTTTCTTTTCACAAGCGTATTGATTAAGGTCGACTTCCCGACATTGGGAATGCCGACAATCATCGCCCGCAAAGGTCGTTCCAAGAGACCCTTAGCTTTTTCTTTCGCCAGTTTATCTGCTAAAACCTCTTTGGCCCATTTTCCAATCCGCTTCACATTCAAACCGGATAAGGCATCAATGGCCAAAACTTGATAACCTTCCCTTTCATAATAATGAGCCCATTTTTTGCTTTGATAAGCATCAGCTAAATCAGCTTTCGTCAATAATAATAATTTCGGTTTGTTGGCAAGCATGGATGCAATCATGGGGTTTTTGGAAGAAAAAGGAATCCTAGCATCAACAAGTTCAAAAATAATATCAATTACCCGCAAGCGGGCTTCAATGTCCTTTTTGGCTTTCGCCATATGGCCGGGATACCATTGAATCATACTTTTCTCCAGTCCAGCCAGCCCATTCGCTTGTATTTCACAACCCCAATGATTTGTGATTTGTGGAAGAGACCTAAAGCCCGGCTGTCAACGCTCGAGGAACGATTATCTCCTAAAACAAAAACATAATCGGCAGGAACGACACAAGTTTGTCCGGGCCGACATTGCTCAACCCCCTTAATCTTGCAAACATCTTCTAACAGTAAATCAAATTCCGGGTAGGCAAAAGCTAAAAAGGGTTCATCGATTAAAACTTCGTTAAGGTAAAGTTTGCCATCCCGAAAAGACATGGTTTCTCCCCCAAGCGCAATAACGCGTTTAACCAATAATTCCTCATCAAGGACTCCGGATGAATAAGTCAAATCATTGATTTCCTTATCAACTTTAAGAACAACAATATCAAAACGATGAACATCCTCAGTACTACGAACAATTAAGTCATCGCCATCGGCTAAAGTCGGAAACATGGAACTTTTGTGAACGGTAGCTGGAAAATAACCAAACATAAAAAAGATTTGCAAGACCAATAAGGCGATATGCATCATCATCAAAAAATCTAAAATTTGGTATAAATAATACTTAATTTTGTTTGTTAGCGAAAAATATTTGGATAACAAAGAAAAACTGGAAAACAAAACCGCCAAAACAATGACTACAATCACATATTTCGGATTGATTATCGCTACTTTCATGAGGTTTAAAGCCATAAAAAGCACTAACAATAACACCGATACTAATAAAGAAATGATTTTTTGGAGCATTTTTTTCTTGGTTATTTCCATAGTTTTTCCTTTTTTAAAGATCTAATAAGCTCTCTAATTCTTCAATGGTAACTAAAACGCGGCGTGGTCGTCCCGATAAGCCTTCCGAAACAACACCCAAATCTTCCAATCCGTTCATGATGCTTTGAGCTCGATTAAAACCAATACCAAACTTCTTTTGAATGCGATTAATGGAAGCACTGTCGTTTTCCACCACAAAGCGGGCAATAATATCAAAATACTCATCTTCCCGCGGATCAACTTCCATTTGTTCTTCGTAATTCATCTTTTGTTCGAGATCTTCCTTCGAGAACATGAAATTAGGAGCGTAGTTGTCTTTAATATAGTCCGTTACCGCAATGATTTCCTCAAGTGAAATGAAAGCACCTTGAACTCGTGTTTCACTGACACCGTCACTATAAAGCATGTCACCCTTGCCTAATAGTTTATCAGCTCCGGTTTTATCCAAAATCGTCATCGAATCGACTTGTGAATTAACAGCAAAAGCGATTCTCGTTTGAATGTTAGCTTTAATCGTTCCTTTAATAACATCGGTAGACGGTCGTTGCGTCGCCATAATTAAATGAATACCGGCCGCACGAGCTTTTTGGGCTAATCTTTGAATATATTCTTCAACGGAAGATGACGCCACAAACATTAAATCGGCTAACTCATCAATGATAATCACAATGTAAGGAATTTCTTTTAAACTGGGATCAGTAGCAGCCAGTTCATTGTAAGAGTTAAAGTCACGGCGACGACACGACTTAAATAATTCATAACGGTTCTGCATTTCATCCACAGCCCATTTTAAAGCGGCCGTCGCTAATTTTGGATCATTGATGACGGGGGTTGCTAAATGGGGAATATCTTCATAACTGGAAAATTCGATTAATTTCGGATCAATTAAGACGAGTTTAACATCATCAGGATGGGCTTTATAAATAATGCTGTTAATAATACAATTGATACAAACACTTTTGCCACTACCGGTGGTTCCGGCAATTAAGGCATGGGGCATTGCTGTAATGTCCAACGGCACACTACGGCCACTAATATCTAATCCTAAAATCACATTTAAAGGATTATTGTCATTCAAATAATCAGGGTTGGATAGTAATTCCCCAAAGAAAACTTTATCTTGAACAATGTTGGGAACCTCAATGCCGATTGTGGCTTTCCCGGGAATGGGAGCTTCAATCCGAATGGATTTCCCTTCCAAGTTCATCTGCAAATTGCGGGAAATATTTTTAACGCGTTCCACCTTGACACCATCGTCAAGCTTAATTTCAAATTGGGTGACGGTTGGACCTTTGGTGTAATGAACAACTCGACCGCCAATTTTAAAATCTCTTAAGGTTTTATCAATGACTTCTTTTTGATAATTAACACCAGAAAAATCACTTTGTTTAATGGTTTGTCCGCGTTTTAATAAATTAAGAGGAGGCGCAACATAGCGACTACGATTCCTCTTTTTTGTGAATGTAGCGGGTTTAACTTGCTTAGTATCATAAGTAATTACCGTTTTTTCCAAAACTGGCGTTTTTTTCAAATCCGTTTTTGATTCAGGAACAACTTTCGCTTCCGGTTTGGGTCTATCTTCAGAAAAATATTCATTCAATTCCGGCAATTCGCTTAATTCATCCAATGAGCTCGTTTTATTTTCTTCGTCAAAAGCAAATTGTTCTAGTTCTTCTAGTTCTTCCGGTTCGTCCGCTTGCGAAACAACCAAAGTCGGCGTTATTGTTTTTTGTCTTCTAGGCGTAATATCCTCACGCATTAAGTAATCGGGAATGCGATTTTTTCTAACGGGAGCAGTTTCCCCATCTTCTTCCGATAAGTTGGGGCGGGGGTCTTCCCACAAACCTTGATATTGCAGACCTTGATTACCATATTTGATATAGGGGAAAGTCGTTTTATCTTTAACTTTACGACCATAATAAGGAGACACAAAACCTTCTACTTTCGATTCACTTGGTGATTTTTGCTTATTATCTAAAGATTTAGAAGCGTTATTTTCTTCATCAATTTTCGCAATATAAAAACTTTTCCGGCTCATGGCTTTTCTCCTTCTTTTTCCATCATCGTTTCAATTTCATAAATTGTTCTTTCAATTTCTAAATTACTTTCTTTTTCCGCATTAAAGACACTACGATTATATACTTTATTCGTTTCTGCACCAACAATCTCAATAATTGTTAACGCAATTTTATTGGTAGCAATTGTCATGGTGGTATCAATCAATAATTTTTTGACCCAGTACTTGGGATTAAAAACATTCAAAATTCCCAAAGCCACTTTAACCGTTCCGGATATCGGCTTTTGATTGACTAGTTTAACCGCTTTGGTATTGTCAAATTTTTTCTTTACTTCAATTATTTTTAAAATATTAGCAATCCGAACCTTTCTAGCCGCCGCTAGCACCCTTCCTTTAAACAAGGAATCAATTTGGTCAGTGATATAGTGATTTAAGATTAACAGTTCATCAATGCTTAACTCATAAAGCGGGAATGAAGAATCCGGATAATATATTTTCGCAATCGCTTCAATTAAATTTCCGGCGATTTCCCGAAGTGCTGGCGTTTTTTCCTTTAAAGGTCGGGTCGAAAATTCCTCAGTATATTCATTTTTCGCACTCGTAATTAATTTGAAAACCTGTTCATCAACGGCTTGTTCATCGAGTTTGGGAAGATCTTTACGAGGTCGCATTGATCCTAAAACAATGAATAAATAAATAACGAAGCATAACAAAAAACCAACGATGATTCCGAACAATAAAACATCAAAATTATCAAAGGTCAATTTTCGAATCAGTTGGGAAAAGAATTCTTTAAATTTTGTAAAGATATTTAAAAACATGGTTTGCTCCTTTCCCAATTATACTCATCCATTTTACTACAAAAGCCGTTTTTTTGCAACCAAGCAAATGTGATTTTCTAGACAATTACACTTTATTATGATAAAATACGCCGAAGGACAAATTTATGACTAAAGCATATTTAATCGCCATTGATCTTGATGGTACTTTAATTACTAACTTTGATAATTATGACCGCCAAAGTTTTCAACTACTGGAACAACTGGCGAAAGAACATTATGTCGTCATTGCGACCGGTCGTCCCTACCGTTCTTCCATTTATTATTATGATTTATTGAAACTAAATACGCCCATTGTCAATTACAATGGAGCACTTGTTCAAAATCCCCACGACCGCCGCTTCCCGAAAACCATGATTACGCTTGACCGTAATATCATCCGTTCCTTGATTGCCGATAATGATGATATCTTGATTAATGTGTTTTGTGAGATCGAAGATGATATCTTTCTTTGGAAAGATACCGCCGAAATTATCCCTTATTTACACATTTCCGGTGGAACACTACAAATTGGCAATTTAGACCTGATTTTACATGGCGATCCCAATGGTGCCATCATTATTGCAAAACCGGGTCATGAAGATTATCTTCGGCAGTATTTAGCCTCCACCTTCCCCAATCAAGCCAACATTCGTTTTTGGTATAATGAAAGTTTGGCGATTGCGGAAATCTATCATCCCCTAACTTCCAAAGGTAATGCCCTCGCCCAAATTGCCGCTTATTACCAAATCCCCAAAGAACGCATCATTGCCATCGGTGATGGTCATAATGATATTGAAATGATTCAATACGCTCATTGGGGCGTGGCCATGGGTGGTGCCCACCCTGATTTGCTTAAAGTGGCCAAACACCGCACGCTTTCAGTCACCGACAACGGTGTTTATCACTATTTAAATAACTTCTTCAAAAAAATGTAACCAGGCGGTTACATTTTTTATTTGTAAATGTTCATTTGCTCAAAAAACTGGCTTTTTGCTAAGTCCATGTATTTTAAAAAGTGCAGCAGTTGAACATCAGAAACATAAACATTGATTTCCACAATCTCCGACATACTGCGGCCATCACTAGTCAATGCTTCAACGCGGTAGAACACGCGATAATGTTGGAAGCCAAGTTCAATGATTTGGCTTGTCCCGATTACAGCTTTATTGGCGGAACTAAAGGAGGTGGTAATGCGCCATTTGATAAGATCAGCCGACATTTCCGTCTTATAGTTAACAGCATTATTAGCGGTCGATAAGTCATTCCAAGTGATTTGGATTTGCTCATCTTCAAGCACTTCAATGGGACCCACATAGGCTTGACCGTTAACAAAAATTTGTAAATCACCTAAATTTTTAAAACTGTTTATTTGATAAGTTGGGGAAAGGGAAAAGCCTTGATCATTTGCGGCAACAATGCGAAATTGGAGGAGTGAAGGAAGCTTGGGCAGGATAAAGGGTTGATAACAATTTTGTCCTTCTTCAACGAGCGGATTGTCAACTGAAGTAATATTATGCCAATTAAAGCCATCAATAGAATATTGAGCCGTATAATTAACATCGGTTAATTTCAATTTGTTCCACATTAGGGTAATCATTTCCCCTGCAAAAGCATCTCCGCGAACTGTGAGATTATAAATATGACCAATCCTCTTGGTAATCGTTAGGGCTTCAGTTTCACTGACAACGGAGCCATAATCATTGAAAGCTTTTAAATAAACATAAACCGTCGGTGAATTATCCAGGGGAATGCGGGTTTGATAGTAACCACCGTTATCCTCAAGCGGATAAGTTGTCGTATTTAAAAGCTGAAAGTTAATATTATCAGGTGAATAATACACTTCATAACTGGGTTTACCACCAAACAAGGGGTATATTTCATCCCAACGGACCGTTAAAAACCCATTAAAATAATTATAATCACTAAAAAAGACATTTTCAAACGGTTCCAGTCTTAACATCGAAGCTCCCGAAGTTGCTTGGGTCGTATTAATTTCCACACCTTCACTTAAAGTATTGGTTGCGGATTGCACTTTAAGAGCGTAATAATAATTTTGGGAAGAATTCGTTTTATCAAAATAGCTAATGCGATTATCAATAAATTCATTGCCAATAATATCAATAATCTCGTTAGGTGCATAAGTAATGGGCCTAGGACTACGATAAATGACATAAGTTTTCGCCTTGGTTTGCTTATCAAAATCTAAGCGAAAACCTTGGTCATTTTTGCTGATTGCTAAATTAGTTACTGGGGAAAGTTTAATGGAAGTAAAGGTTTCTATTTCCGGAAGAACAGCTTTATTCGTCCACATCAATTGGCGAATCCGGTTTAAATTATTATAAAAAATCCCGGATTTGGTTAAATATGCCGATTGGACTTGGGAATAACTAAAAAGACAATGGCCTTTTATTTCCGGATATTGACTGGCATATTGAACTTGATTGCCGGCTTCATTAACGTTGGTGTTCCAAGAAGCACGCTTGGCTTCAGCCGCTTGATAAATCCCCATTCCCGAATATAGGTTAACTTTTTTGTTCTTAACTACTTTGACCCACCAGTCCATGACATCCGCATAAGCGGCTGCGGGTTCCTCAAAAGACCAATAACTTTGGGGAAGAATGTAATCAATCCATTCATTATCCACCCATTTTTTGGTATCACAATATAAATAATCTCCATAGTGAGCAAAACCTGAAGTGTTGGAACCAACAGGAGTAATTAATGAGCCCTTAGCATCATAAGTCGCTGTTGCCTGATAGGAACCATTACGATAAATACCGGTTGGTGAAATGCCAAGTTGGACATGACGATTATTTAATTGATTATATTCGCGCATTTTGCTAGAAAGAGCTTCAATAAATAAATCGACTTGTTGCCGACGAAAATCAGGAATCGGTAAATTGTTGAAATTGTATTTAGCTCGTGTCGCACTATCATCAACACCACCAATATAAAAATAGTCATCAAAATGGATGGCATCAACATCATAGTTCTCAATAATCTCCATACAAGAATCAATGATAAACTTCCGGACAGATATTTCACCCGGATTTAAAATCGCACCCGTTGTTCCTTTTAAAATATAAGCCGGATTGGAAGCAACATTATAGGAAGGGAAGGTTTTCGCATAATCTTCAACAGACAAACCTAAAGTGCTGGAACCTAAACGATAGGGGTTAAGCCAGGCATGGAACTCAATTCCCCGTTTGTGGCATTCCGAAATCGTCCAAGTAATCGGGTCAAACTCCGCAAAATTAACATTCCGAAAAACATAGGATAAGGGGTTGAGTTCTGAATTGTAAAGCGCGTCATTATTTAAGCGCATATGAAAAACCATGGCATTCATATTAAAATATTCTAATGTATCAAAAATAACATTCATTTGTTTTTTAAATTGGGACTCACTACCAAAAGGTGCTAAATCACCAACGAGAGGACTAATCCAAACCGCTCGAAAATCCGTTTCTTGAGGAATATATGCTGAAGGCATTTTTACTTCAATGGAGGTTGAACGGTAAGTGACATTCCCACCGCCACTTTTCGGGATGGGAACTAAATCCACAGCTTGTAAATTAGCCAAACCACCAATAAAGATGAGGTTGATGACTACTAAAACAATCAAAATTAATTTTCTTAACACTTTCATTTTGCTACTCCTTATGTAAAACGATTATAGCATTTTTTCGACCTTAAGTAAATAAAAAGGGGAAATAATTCCCCCGGAAATAATTCCCCTAGGAATTTATTCCCCTTCATTTTGTTTTAATTGCTCGCGAATTTGGGCATACGAATAACCCTTGGTCATTAAATGCTTGATTATTTTTGAAATCCGTTCTTGATTAGGTAGATTTTGGTAACGATGTTGATATTTTTCAATCTCTAAAACCAATTTATTTGCACTTTTGTCAAGAAAAGAAACTTTTTTTAGTCCTTCCAAAATTAAAGATTGCGAAAAACCATCCCGCAACAGTTTTTGCATAATGATGTTTTTTTGTTTCAAAACGGGTTGATCTTGGTTCTTTTGAACTAACTTTTCCAGGACTTCATCAAGGATGTCCTGTTCAGTTACATCATCGTAGTTAAGTAAAACTCTATTGATTAAAGTTTCATCAAGACCCTTTTGTTGTAGCTTTTGAAAAACCACCTTGGGACCTTTTTGATGACGTTTTTCATAATCAAGGACTTCCATGGCATATTTTTCATCATTCAAATAACCTAATTGGTGAATTTTCATCAACACCTGTTCTATAAACAAGGGTTGATCCGTTTTCGAAGATAAAAACTTTTGTACTTCTTTAGTGGAGCGCCTTTGATAACTTAGAAACTTTAAGGTTTTTTCCATTAAATCAGCCACCGCTTCATAAGTTAATACTTGTTTCCATTCCTCTTCCGTAAAGCTTTTATCTTTAAAAAGATAATATTTAATAACCGTATCTTCATGAAAGGAATATTTTTTTTCCTTCGTTTCCACAATCCATTTTTTCTTCTTCTTGGTTAAACTTAAGATTTGAATCTCATTTGTCATAGGAAAAGCCTTCCCCACGGACTTCACTGGCACGAACAGAGTAATAAAAAGCTTGGGGATCGTAATCTTCAATGATTTCTCGCAATCGATAATACTCGGAAATGGAAAGAACACAAATCAGCATTTCTCGATCTTGTTTGGAATATTCACCCACAACGCGGATGCTGGTGACACCACGTTCAAATTTTTCTAACAAATCTTTTTTTATTTCTTCATTTTTATTGGAGATGATGTAAACTGCTCTTTTATTAATCCCGGTAAAGACCACGGAATCAATCACCACTCCACACAAATAAGTAAAGACAACCGCATAAAGGGCTAATTCAATATCAATAACTTTAAATAATAAGCCCCCTAAAATAACAATACCGTCAAGAAAATAAAGCGATGTGGAAAGGGGGATGTGAAAATATTTCATGAGAATTTTTTGACCAACTTCCGTCCCCCCAGTAGTACCGCCAAATTTCATCACCAAACCCAAACCAAATCCCATAATAATCGATGAAAAAAAGATAATTAAAACCATATCGAGTGCTTGAGCAGAAAAATCTACTTGAAGCCATTGATATAAGCAATCAAATATCTTCACAAACACCGGATAAGCCAATGAACCATAGATAGTTTTAATAAAAAATTCTTTCCCCAGTAAAAATAAACCTAATATCAATAAAAACACATTTAAAATTAAAATGACTAATGAGGGATCAAAGCCAAATAAATCCGCCAAAATAACCCCGATTCCGGAACCACCACCGATAACAATTGTATTGACATTCAAAAAGAAGCTAAAAGCAAAAGCGGCAATCGCCACGCCTAAAGTAATGAACGAGATTTCAATAAGTCTTTTTCGCCATTTCTTCGCTTTATTTAATGGATGCATATTTACCTCACATTAAATTCCGATTTAAGATAAGCATTGATAAAGCCATCAATATCACCATCCATGACGGGTGCCACATTACCAACCTCAAAATCAGTACGGTGGTCTTTAATCATAGAATAAGGATGGAAAACATAGGAACGAATTTGGCTACCAAAGGTGTTTTCAGAAACTTGACCGGCAATCGCCCGAATTTTATTGTCCTGCTCTTCTTGTTCAAGTTGGTACAACTTCGCTTTCAATAAATTCATCGCTTTTTCCCGATTCTGAATTTGACTACGGTCCGTCTGACAAGTAACAACAATCCCGGTTTTTAAATGAGTAATGCGGACTGCGGAATCAGTTTTATTGACATGTTGTCCACCCGCTCCACTCGAACGGTAAGTGTCAATACGGATATCTTCAGGTCTGATTTCAATATTAACTTCTTCTTCGATATTAGGGATAACATTGCAAGCACAAAAGGAAGTGTGGCGACGGGAATTGGCATCAAAGGGGGAAATCCGCACTAAGCGATGCACTCCGCGTTCACTTTTCAAATAGCCATAGGCATTGGTTCCCGAAACCATGAAAGTGACACTTTTAATTCCCGCTTCTTCACCTTCTTGATAATCTAGAATTTCCAAGCCATAGTCATGCCGTTCAGCATAACGGCGATACATGCGAAAAAGAATCTCCGTCCAGTCCTGAGATTCCGTCCCGCCCGCCCCCGGATGCAGTTCAATAATAGCATCACAATGATCATATGGTTGGGAGAGCAGCATTTGGATTTCAAAATTGTCCAAAAGTTTTTCTAACTTCTTGATGACAATCTCAATATCATTTGTTAAGTCCTCGCCCGCCTTATGAATTTCAAAATAAACTTCTAATTCTTCCAACCAACTTAATAAGAGTTGATAAGTATCTAAAACATCTTTAACTTCTTTAAATCGTTTTAAAACTTTTTGGGCTTCTTGCATATCTTGATAAAAAGTGGGACTCTTCATTAGTTCTTCCGCATCAACAACTTCTTTTTGAATATTTTCGACTTTTATCGCTTGGGATAATTCATTAATGCGGGTTTTAAAATCTTCTAAATACTTACTGATTTCATAATTTTCCATATTATAAACCACAACAGTTTTTATATTTTTTACCCGATCCGCAAGGACAAGGGTCGTTACGACCGACTTTTGTGGAACGGGCCGGGGTTTTGCGATGACTATCATCATCTTTTCCCGAGGAAGTTCCCGTTGGTTTAATAACATCTTCCCGCTGTAAATTGTCCCTGATTTGCGCCCGGTTGATGTACTTCGTTGCATCATTTTCAATGGCTTGAACCATAGTTTCAAATTTTTGAAAACCAACTTCTTTATATTCCCGCAAAGGATTAATTTGCGCATAAGCCTGCAAGCGAACCGCTTGCCTAAGTTCACTCATCGCATCAATATGATCCATCCAATAAGTATCAACGACTCTTAATAAAACAACTTTTAAGAATTCTTTATAAATATCAGCCGGAAATTGTTCTTGTTTATCAGCCAATAAGCGTTCACAAGCTTTCATAAACACTTCTAAAGCTTGGTCGGGATCAAGATCAGAAAAATCAGCGACTTTCAAAAAGCCGGGCGGAAAGTAATTGCCATCCAATTCCTTAATAAGACGAGGGGCATCAACCCGTGCTTTTTTGTCTTCCGATAAAAAACTTTGGATGATGCGAAAGCCGGTGTTATACATCATTTGTTTAATTAAAGAAGTAATATCATCCAAAAAGAGAATTTCGGACCGTTGCTTATAGATGATTTCTCGTTGTTGTCTTAAAACTTCATCATATTCAAGGACGGTTTTCCGACTATCAAAGTTATTACCTTCAATTTTTCTTTGGGCACTCTCCACAAATCGAGAAAACATTCGCGATTCCAAAGGTACTTCTTCGCCACCTTGCTGATTAACAATTAAAGCCAGCATTGATTTAAAACGGTCGCTCCCAAAACGGCGCATTAAATCATCTTCAGCGGACAAATAGAAACGCGAATAACCAGGATCCCCTTGACGACCGGAACGACCCCGCAACTGATTATCAATGCGGCGGGCTTCATGGCGCTCCGTCCCAATGACGGCTAAGCCACCGAGTTCCACTACACCCGGACCTAATTTGATATCCGTTCCCCGACCGGCCATATTGGTAGCAATGGTAATCGAACCCTTTTCGCCGGCATGAGCAACAATCTCCGCTTCTCGTTCATGCTGTTTAGCATTTAAGACATTATGAGGAACACCGCGTTTTTTTAGTAATTCGGAAAGCAATTCGGATGTTTCAATCGAAATCGTCCCCACTAAAACCGGCTGTCCTTTTTGGTAGCGTTCTTTAATGTCATTGGCAATGGCATTAAATTTGGCTTTCATGGTTAAGAACATTAAATCTTTTTCATCAATACGGATAACCGGTTCATTGGTCGGAATCTCGATGACAAACATATTGTAAATGTTGCGAAACTCCTCTTCTTCGGTTTTCGCCGTCCCGGTCATGCCGGCCAATTTCTTGTACATCCGAAAATAATTTTGGAAAGTAATCGTCGCTACCGTGCGGGTTTCTTTTTTAATTTCCACATTTTCTTTGGCTTCAATCGCTTGATGCAAACCTTCAGAATATTGCCGGCCATGCATTAAGCGACCTGTAAAGGGATCAACAATAATGACTTTATTGTCGGAAACAACATAATCGATATCGCGAACCATAATGTAATTGGCGCGCAAAGCATTATGAATATGATGAAGTAAACCAACATACTTCAAATCATAGAGATTGGTAATCCCAAAAAACTTTTCCGCTTTTTCCATCCCTTTTTCAGTTAAAACGACATGACGAGATTTAATATCAATTTCATAATCATCTTCATTTTTTAAGGTTCGAACCAGCATATTGGCTTGTTTGTACAAATTAGCGGTATTTTTGGGCGCTCCGGAAATAATTAAAGGCGTCCTCGCTTCATCGATTAAAATCGAGTCCACTTCGTCCACAATCGCAAAATTAAGCGGTCGCTGAACCATTTGTTCTTTATAAATGACCATATGGTCACGAAGATAATCGAAACCCAGTTCGTTGTTTGTGGAATAGGTGATATCACAGGCATATTGAGCCTTTTTTTCTTCCGGGCTTAATTCCCGCAAGTTTAAGCCAACCGTGAGCCCTAACCAAGTAAACAGTTCCCCCATTTCCTTCGCATCACGACTAGCTAAATATTCGTTGACCGTAACAATATGGACTCCGTCACCCGGTAAAGCGTTTAAATACGCTACTAAAGTTGAGGTTAAGGTTTTGCCTTCACCGGTTTTCATCTCGGCAATATTGCCACCGTGGAGCGCCAAAGCCCCCAACAACTGCACATAAAAGGGGGTCATTTTTAAAACTCGTGTTGAGGCTTCACGAACCGTCGCAAAAGCATCGATGAGTAAATCATCAATGGTTTTCCCTTGGGCTAATTGTTCGCGAAAATAAGGCGTTTTCGCTTTTAACTCCTCATCTGTCATAGCTTGATATTGCAAAGCCAAAGCATCAATTTTATCAGCAATTTTGCGATTGCGTTTTAATTCTTTATATCCAGCATCAAATAAACTTTTGAACACAATAATACTTCCCTTCTTAATTAAATATCTTAAAAATATAATATCAAATTTTTCCCCTTTTTACAAGTTATTTAAAACTTGGAAAAAAGGTGAAACTTGGGGTTTCACCTTCACATTATTTTCTTCGTTTCCATAATAACCAAGCCAAAGCCACAAGCAAATAAGTCAATTGGGGTAAATTTAACCCTGAACAAGAGTTAGTGCTTGAGGCAAGATATCGTCCCTTCACCGTCATATCTTCGCTTACACAAGAAAAATCCCGATCCCAACCTTGGAATGAGTAGCCACTTTCGGCGGTATTAGTCGGAGCGGTAGCCCCTTGTTGCCAATTGACAATTTCCGTACTCAATACTTTACCATTCAAACCTAAAAAGGTAACGGTAAACTTATTGATATCATAAATGGCCGTAATAGTGGCATCGGCGGTAACTGTCGAAAAATCCTGATTCCAAGCTTGGAATGAGTAGCCATTTTCAGCGGTATTCGTCGGTGCAGGGGCTGCTTGTTGCCATTTTACAATTTCCGTACTCAATACTTTGTTATTTAAGCCTAAAAAGGTGACGGAAAAGGTATTGATATAATAAATCGGGGTGATGATAGTATCTTCCGTAATCGTCGAAAAATCCGTAATGCTCCAAACCGGAGGTTGTTGGTCATGCCCTTCTTTAAAAGGAATACTAGGAACTTGGAAAGGTCCTTTCGCATCAAGAACTTCATGGATAATTTGATCATCAACCTTAAAGATTAATTTAAAAGCATCATCAAAAAGCGGAGTAATCAATAAATCACTAGTGACATTAGCAAAACTTTGATTCCAAGCGGTGAAATGACTGTCGTTGATAATCGGCGCAACAGCTGAATCGCCATAAGCCACCTGTTCTGTTTTGAGAGCTAAACCATCCCGACCTAAGAAAACAACCGTAAAAATAAACGGTGAAAACGAAGCATAAATAACGGTATTTTGCTTTATGTTTTCCAAACTTTGGAGCCAGCCATCGAAAACATGACCCTCTTTAACCGGATCACTTACTTCCGCAGTGCCTCCATAAGGAACTTGAACGGTTGCTAAAACTTGTTCATGATCCTTAAAAGTAACAGTTAGCATTTTAACGCTATATTGAGCTCTAATATCAATACTTTCAGTAATATTGCTTAATTCGTGGTCCCAACCTACAAAATCAAAACCTTCTTTGGTGGGATTGCTGGGGGCAAGCGCCTGACCTCCACTTAAAAGATATTGAACTTTCAAGACGGAACCATCATCATCGAGGAAACGAACCCGAAGAGTCGCAACATCGCTCGAAGCCATTGCTGTTCCACCCAAAGTGTTAGTTATTGAAACCGGTCGGACACCATAAAAATATTGACCACTACCGATCTCATCGACATAAGTAACTTCCAATCCCGCTGTCGGTCCGGAAGTTACAGCAAGCAATTCATCCGCCGAAAAGCTAAGAGGCTTTGTTCCGCGGTAAAGAGCATAAAACTTCGCGCCATCGACTTTCGGAAAACTGATAACATAAGCATTTTGGTCTTTCGCAACAGCAATGCTAGCCACGGAAGGAAGCGAAATCGCTTCATAAGTGCGGATTTCCGGAACGAGCACTTCGTTCGTCCAATTATTATTCTTAACATTTTTCATGTTTTCCAAATAGCGACCGGGGTTTTGGTCATAAGCAGCTTTAATATGCTTATAACTAAAAATACAATGACCCTGAACCTCGGGAAGTGTCTTGGCATAATCAATTTGTTTGGAAGCTTCCATAGGATCCGTAACCCACGAATAAGTATTGGAAGACCCGGCCATATATAAACCCATCCCGGAATACAAATTGACATTTTTGTATTTTACAACCTTCGCCCACCACGACATGACATTGATATAACCGGCAGTTGGATGGGTAAATCCCCAATAACTTTGGGGAATGATATAATCAATCCATTCATTATCAATCCATTTTTTAGTATCACAAAACAAATAACTACCATAATGTTGCCATCCCCCGGTAGTTGAACCAATCGGGGTGATTAGGGTGCCATTGCTGTCATAAACGGTTTCCACACCCGAGCTGCTGTTACGATAAATTCCGGTGGGAGCCACCCCCAATTGTACGAGGCGATGGTGAGCTAAATTGTAAGCCCGCATCGTTTGTGATAGTTTTTCAATAAACAAATCCACCTGTTGGCGACGGAAATCTTCCACACTCAAACCGGCTTGATTGTATTTTGAACGGGTCGTAGTATCATCAACACCATCGGCATAAAAATAATCGTCAAAGTGAATCGCATCAACATCATACCTTTCAATGACTTCCATACAGGTATCAACTAAAAACTGACGAACCGCCGGTTCACCGGGATTTAAGATAATCCCATTTGATGTTTTCAATAAGTTTTCAGGATTGGAAGCAATATTATAGGAAGGTTGATTAGCAGCATATTGGGTCGTTGTTCCGGAAAAAGTCGTCGAACAACGATAGGGATTAAGCCAAGCATGGAATTCCATACCACGTAAATGGCATTGCTCGATAATCCAAGCAATTGGATCCCAAGCATCAAAATTAACGTTGCGGTAATAACTGGCAACGGGATTGAGGGAAGATTTGTATAAGGCATTGTTATGAGTGCGAATATGGAAGACCATCACATTCATATTATAATATTCCATCACTGCAAAGACCTTATTAATTTCCGTCTGATACTGAGTAACATTGGAATAACTGGCAATATCACCGGTTAAGCTTGTCACCCAAACAGCACGAAAGTCGCTGGCTTGGTTAATCGGTTTCACTTCTACCAGTTGATTACTATGAAAAGGTAAATCATGAAGCGCTTGGTTTTGTTTATTAACTTGGCCAACGATTCCCAAAACCACGAAAAAAGCCAGCATTAAGAAATAAATTTTTTTCATATTATCGATTCCTTTAAAAAAACTAAAATAATTATAACATAGTTCCCGTTATTCCCCAAGCCTTTTTAATAAAAATAGCGACACTGTCGCTATTTAACATTTACGAAAAATCCATCCGTGGTTCTTCTTTCTTTTTCTTTCGAAAGTAGCTTAGCCATAGATATTTTTAAACTAACTGGTTAATAATTATCTTTTGTTCAATTAATAATTAGTCTCAATAATGCCGTAATTTTGGTCTTCACGCAAATAAACAACGCTAACTTTTTTAGTTTCGCTGTTCATAAAAACAAAGAAATCATGACCGAGCATTTCCATTTGGAGAATTGCTTCATCGGGAGTCATCGGTTGTAAATCGACTTGTTTAGATTTGACTAAATTGGTCGAAAGAATTTCCGTTTTCATTTTCTCAACATCAAAGTCGGATTGGGAAGCATAAAATTGGCCGACCCCAGAACGATGTTTCATGGATTTATAAATTTTGGATTTGTGTTTTCGAATTTGGGTTTCTAGTTTGTCAATGGCTAAGTCAATGGCCCCATAAATAGTTTGATTCTTGACTTCCGCTCTTAATAACACATTCTTCGTGGGAATGGTAATCTCCACAGTTTGGTAACTTTCATAAACCTTGCACAAAACATTAGCTTCTAGATTCTCCCGGGAACTAAAGTATTGTTCGAGTTTTTGTAATTTTTCGGTTGCGTACTGTTTAATCGCATCCGACGGCACAAATTTGTTTTTGCCACGTACAATTACTTTCATAAAATCATCTCCTTTGCTTAAGTTTACGCCTTAATTATACCACATAAAAAAAGATATGTAAAAATAAATAAGCGTTTTAAAGCGTAATTATTTGTACAAAATAACCAGCATCAAGAAAGGCGGAAAAAACATCTAACAAGCGATTAAAAGACAAACTTTCCTCATAAAAAAGAACGATTTGCTCTTGAAAAATAATCGCATCTTTCAAAAGCAACTTTAAACGCTGAGAATGAGCGATTTGGTCATTGGTGAGGTCTTTAAGCAAGCGGCACCCGGGAAAGATATGATAAATGCCAATGGTTTTATTACCGACAATGATTTGTTCATCAAGCACAAAATGTTCACAGCGATCGCAGCGAAAAACAGTTTCCATATTTAAAAAGCTTCGTTTTACCAAACAATTCATCCTATCACCAATGATATATTATCCAAAAAAAAGCAAAATCCTTTAAAAAAGCAAACCATGTGGTTTGCTTAAACAACGATATTAACGATTTTCTTGGAGATGACAATGATTTTCCGGATTGTTAAACCGTTAATGAAAGTTTGGACTTTCTCACTTTGGAGGGCTAACTTTTCCATTTCTTGATCGCTGACCTCGGCATTAACCGTAATCTTATCACGGATTTTACCGTTAACCTGAACGACAAAAGTAATTTCATCTTCCTTTATCTTGTTTTCATCAAAAGTCGGCCATGGTAAATTAGCCAACGATTCCCGCCCATTCAAGACCATTTCATGAAGTTCTTCGGTAATATGGGGGGCAATCGGATTCAATAATTTTAAGAAACCTTCCAAAAACTCTAAAGGAATGTTGGGGTTTTTATAACATTCATTCATGAAAATCATCATTTGGCTAATGGCGGTATTAAAACGCAAGTTGGTATAATCTTCCGTAACTTTTTTGATGGTCTGATGGTATAGTTTTTCTAAAACAAAATTATTAGCATCAAAATTGGCGACTTCCGTATAGAAACGATAAACGCGTTCCAAGAAACGCCGCGGTCCTTCCACTCCAGCAGTCGACCACGGTTTGACGGCTTCGAGAGGTCCCATGAACATCTCATACAAGCGTAAAGTGTCCGCGCCATATTCATTGACAATGTCATCGGGATTAATTACATTGCCCCGTGATTTCGACATTTTCTCACCATCTTCACCAAGAATCATCCCTTGATTAAATAATTTTTGATAAGGTTCGGGAGAATTAACAATGCCCGCATCATATAAGACTTGGTGCCAAAAACGTGAATAAAGCAAATGTAAAACGGCATGTTCCGTCCCACCAACATACAAATCAACCGGCAACCAATAATTGACTAAAGCTTGCACTTCCGGTTTGGATAAATCCAAAAAGTCCTGTTCATGGCGCATAATATAACCAATGTAGTACCAGCAACTTCCCGCCCATTGGGGCATAGTGTTGGTTTCACGACGACCTTTAACACCATCCGCCCTTTCCACAAGCAACCAATCTTTCGCATTGGCTAGCGGTGATTCACCGGTTTCACTAGGCGTAATCTTTTCCAGTTTTGGTAGGATTAACGGTAATTGGTCAAGCTCCAAAACCTCAATTTGACCGTCATCATAAAAAATAATGGGAAAAGGTTCACCCCAATAACGCTGACGACTAAATACCCAATCGCGAAGCTTATAATTAACACTGCGTTTTCCTAAATGATGAGCTTCTAAAAAGTCATTCATTTTATCAATGGCTTCTTGTTTATTAAGTCCATTGATGAAATCCGAATTAATATGTTTCGCATCGCCGGTGAAGGCTTGTTCAGAAATATCAGCATCCAAAACGGCGACAATTTCCAATTGGAATTTTTTTGCAAAGGCATAATCGCGTTCATCATGACCGGGAACAGCCATGATGGCTCCCGTTCCATAAGTACTCAACACATAATCGGCAATCCAAATTGGAATTAATTTTTGATTAACTGGATTAACGGCATAGGCGCCCGTAAAAACACCGGTTTTTTCTTTATTTAAATCCGTGCGATCCAAATCACTGCGGGATTTAGCATATTCTTGATATTCTTTAATTTGTTCTTTAAATTCTTGGGGTGTTATTATCTCAACCAACTCATGTTCAGGAGCCAACACACAATAAGTAGCTCCAAACAAAGTATCGGGCCGAGTAGTGAACACAAGGAATTGCTGATTAGAATCATGAACTTTAAAAATCACTTCCGCACCAACACTTTTGCCAATCCAGTTTCTTTGCATCTCTTTAATCGATTCCGGCCAATCAAGTTGGTCGAGGCCTTGTAATAAGCGCTCAGCATATTCAGTGATTTTTAAGACCCATTGGCGCATCGGTTTTTTCACAACATCATAACAGCCGCGTTCACTCACCATTTTGCCATCAACATTGATAACTTCTTCATTGGCGAGTACCGTCCCTAATTCATCGCACCAATTAACATCGATATTGCGAATTTCCGCTAGGCCTTTTTTATAAAGGATTGTAAAAATCCATTGCGTCCATTTATAGTATTTCGGATCACAAGTGGCCAATTCCCGATCCCAATCATAGGACAAACCTAAAATTCCCAACTGATGTTTAAATGTTTTAATGTTTTGCATTGTAAAATCAAAGGGATCTTTGCCGGTAGCAATTGCATATTGTTCAGAGGGCAGTCCAAAGGCATCCCAGCCCATTGGATGCATAACATTATAGCCTTGCATGCGTTTCATGCGCGCGATGGCATCGGTGGCCGTGTAACCCTCGGGATGCCCAACATGCAAGCCTGCCCCACTTGGGTAAGGAAACATATCTAAAACATAATATTTCGGTTTGGACAAATCTTGGCCCGTTTTAAAAGTTTTATGGGTTTCCCAATATTTTTGCCATTTTTTCTCGATTTCTTGATGATTGTAAGCCATTTTTTTAATCCTTCCTTTGCAGTATTACTTGTGTTAAACGATTAGCATAGAAAACCGTGATGATGGCTCCTAAAAAAGATAAGTAATTAAGGGAAAATAAATCTTCAAATACTTTCGCAACAATATACGGAACGAGAATATAGGTCATAATTTGCCAAACCTTGGTAAATTTCATATATCCCGATAGTGACATCATTTGAAAAATAGCCACGATTAAGCTAAAAAATCCTAATACCAATATTTCACTAATGACGATAAAAAGCCCTTTTGCCAATAATGTGACTGACCCATGATGAGCAATTTGATCTTCAATCACGAGGAAGACGGTCGTCCAAAAGTTTTGATCATTTTTTAAAGCATCACTAAAATCCAAATTGGCTAATGAGGGATAATCAGCATAAGCAAACAACTTGACATTGATTAATGATTGTTGAAAATAAACGGCCTTCTTCGTTAATACAATCCGTGAATAAGTATTAAAATGGCTTAAATCGGTTTTCAAGCTGTCTTGATCAGTAAACACAATCAACAATGTGGAATTTACCAAAACCGTTTGGATTTTGTTAGTCCCGACATCCGCCACCAATTGGGAATCAACTAAAGAAAAGTGAACTTCATTGTCCAAAAAGGATTGACGAATAGTCGTTCGTTCTTCATAATCCAAGCCACGATTGTGAGTCAAATTAATTAAACTCGGGATAATAGAAAGCAAAACGAGTATTAAAAAAAACAAAAAAGTTACTATTTTTTTATCGTTTTGGTATTTCGCAATCTCTGAAGGACTAAATAGTCCTTCTTTAAATCTTTGATACATGGAGGTCTCCTTGATATTGACTAATTATAACAAAATCAATCCTGTTTTTCAAATTAAAAACCAAAAAACCTGACATTATTACTTATTCTTTACATAATATTCGATTATTTTTTGTTCGTTAAAATCACGCAGTTTAAAATACTTCATTGATAGTTCAACGATGTCTGGAAGAGACAAGTCTAAAACCGCATCATCTTCTAAATGAAGATAATATTTCAATGAATTAACCAAACAAGCTTTGGGAACTAGCCCGACGATTTCGCTAGCAACAACATCCATTTGATAACGGCGAGCTTCCATCATCGTTGCTTCCAAAGCTTGATAGAGAGGCGTTTGCTCATAATCCGTTAAATTCATTGTTACTTGACACAAACGACGCTCCTGTAAACGAGCGGCACCGGCTTGAATGAATCGATAACCACCCGAACTATAACGAATGCGACGGGCAATTTTTAAGACCTTCCCTTTGTCATTACTGTTCATATCAATATTAAAAGCCACTAAAGGCTTACGGCATCCGATTGCTAAAGCACCGGCTGAAGGATGAGGCTTAGCTTCCCCAAAGTCCGGGGCCCATTCAGGATTAGTCATTTTCGTAGCTAAACCTTCAAATTCACCTTGACGAATATTGGGTAATAATGACCTTTGCTCATTACTGGCTGATTTCGCATACAAATAAATCGGAATTTGGCTTGCTTCATTGATGTTTTGGGCTAATTTCCGACTTAAATCGATACATTCTTGTTCAGTGATATTTTGAATGGGGATTAAGGGGCATACATCAATTGCTCCCATCCGCGGATGTTCACCGGAATGACGACGCATATCAATCAAAGACGCAGCGATTTTAGCGCTTTCCACCATTTGCCTTAAGACGGTTTGGGCTTCACCGATAATTGTCACCACACTGCGATGGTACGAAGCATCCATTTCCAAATCCACTAAACTAATGAGCGGATTATTTTGAAAGGGGGCAATGATTTTTTGCATAATATCGGCATTTTTGCCTTCGGAATAATTAGGAACAATTTCAATTATTTGTTGCATTGTGATTCACCTACTTTTAAATATTATAACATTAACTAGGCAAAAATAAAAGGACCAAATTAATGGTCCTCACGAATTGCTGAAGCAAAAATTTCTCCCAAGGTGGGATGGGGATGAATGAAATTTTTCATTTCCTGGACGGTTGTTTTTTGATTAAGCAAGGCAACCGCTTCCGAAATTAAATCACTGGCATGGGGTCCTAAAATGTGTACACCTCGAATAACTTCATCCACAACTATGATTTTAATAAAACCATTGGTTTCATTAATGGTTAAGGCTTTACCATTAGCCCGGAAGAAGGATTTTAAAACTCGGTAATCAAGGCTTTTAGCTTCTTCTTCCGTTAAACCAACTTGGGCAACTTCCGGAAATGTAAAGACACAACTAGGAAGAATCGAAAAATCAATGCGGTCACTTTGATGCAACAAATGCTTTAAGACTTGGAAGCCGCTGTAAGTCGCACTGTGCGCTAACATCATTTTTCCGGTAACATCGCCAATGGCATAAATATGGGGAAAATTAGTTTGGAAATGCTCATTGACTTTGATGCCAAAGCGATCATAAACAATTCCAACTTCTTCCAGTCCAAGCTTGTCAAGCTTCGGTTTACGACCAACAGCCACCAGCACAACATCAGCTTCCGTGGTCAATTCTTGGTCTTTTTCTTGATAGAACAATTGTAAATGGTCCGTTTTTTCAATCTTGGAAACCATTGTCTTTAAATGAAACTTAATGCCGCTTTGTTTTAAATAACTAAGCAAGCGTTTAGAAATTTCTCGATCGCTCAAAGGTAAAATCGTATCCAAAGCTTCAAAAACTTCAACTTCACTGCCAAACTGTTGAAAAATGGAAGCAAATTCAATGCCGATAACCCCACCACCAACAATGGCTAACTTTTTCGGAATAACATCCAAGTCTAACATCTCGGTGGATGATAAAACTTGAGGGAGATTAAAACCCGGCAAAGGTAGCTTAGCACTTGATGAGCCCGTTGCTATCACAATGAAAGCACCTTCAATGATTTGCTCGTTGACTTGAACTTGATGAGGCGATATTAACTTACCATGACCATGGATAACTTCAACTTGGGCTTTTTCTAACAAAAACTTGATACCGCCAACCAGTTGGGAAACAATTTCATTTTTACGGTGAAGCGTTTTTTGATAATCCCAATTAGGTAAAGGTGAAAAACCTAAGTTTTGAGCTTCTTGAAAATCTTTAATCAATTTGGCAGTATGATAGAAGGATTTAGTAGGAATACAACCATGGTTTAAACAAGTCCCACCTAAAGCGTCTTTTTCAATTAAAGTTACTTTTAAACCTTGGGAAGCCGCTTCTAAAGCTAATTCATATCCTCCCGGTCCGGCCCCAATAATAATCAAATCCCTCATACAATATCCTTATATTTGATAATGGGATTACGGGCCGCCTTCACATCATCAAGCCGGCGGACAATCGTATTGTGGGGAGCCGTTTTCAATAAGTCCGGATTCGCTTCTGCTTCTTGCGCAATCTTAATCATGGTATTAATGAAATCATCAATCGTTTCTTTAGATTCGACTTCCGTCGGTTCAATCATAATCGTTTGATGGAACAATAGCGGAAAATAAATGGTTGGCGGATGGTAACCATAGTCCAGCAAGCGTTTAGCAACATCTAAAGTCGTGGCTTTTTCACTGATGAGACCATCAAAAACCACTTCATGTTTACATAAACCGGTGATTGGTAATTTATAGTATTCTTTCAGTGATTCTTTGATATAATTGGCATTTAAAACGGATAAATAACCAACATGATGGACATTTTCTTTTCCCAAAGTGCGTAAATAGGTATAAGCACGAACAACAACCAAAAAATTACCATAAAAACCGCTAACAGAACCAATAGATTGTTCATTAGTAAGCCAACGATATTTCCCTTTTTCTTTAATTACCCTTGGATTAGGAAGCAAGTGCACAAGAGCTTTCGTAACACCCACCGGACCACTTCCCGGACCCCCGCCACCATGAGGAGTGGAAAAAGTCTTATGGAGATTAATATGCATAATATCAAATCCCATGTCCCCTGGTCTGGCAATCCCCAATAGAGCATTTAAGTTGGCACCGTCATAGTATAGTAAACTACCATTAGCATGAACAAGCTCCGCAATCTCACAAATATCTTTTTCAAAAATCCCCAAGGTATTGGGATTAGTTAACATAATCCCGGCTACTTCATCATTTAAAACCTTTTTCAAAGCAGTAATATCGACCGTTCCTTCCGGGGTTGACGGAACAACAATCGTATCCATGCCACAAACACTGGCACTGGCCGGATTAGTGCCGTGAGCGCTGTCAGGCACAATCACTTTCGTTCGTTTGGTGTCACCGCGTTGTAAATGATAGGCTTTCATAATCATTAAACCCGTCGCTTCGCCATGAGCGCCGGCAAAGGGGTTAAAGGAAAACTCCGCTAAACCGGTTAATTCAGCTAACATTTGCGAGGTTTCATAATAAATCTGCATCGCTCCCTGAACAGTTTTTTCCGGTTGCAGGGGATGCATTTTTACAAACCCCGGCAAACTAGCCATCTCCTCATTAATCTTCGGGTTATATTTCATGGTGCAAGAACCGAGCGGATAAAATCCTTGGTCAACGCCATAATTTTTTTGTGATAAACGGGTATAATGACGAACAACATCTAACTCCGATACTTCCGGCATATCCAATGGCAATTGCCTTTTTAAAGAGGCCGGTAAATCCACACCGCTAATTTCGGTTTCCGGTAAACTATAAGCCTGACGATTAGGCTGAGAAATTTCAAATATCAGTTTATCGTACATGAGAGAATTCCTCAACTTTCTTAACAAAATCATCAATTTGGGCTTTGGTTCGCATCTCGGTAGCACAGAATAACATCATTTGCTTACCTAAATCCAAACCGGATAAATAGCCTTTTTTTAATAAATAATCATTTAGCAAAGATGGGTTTCCTTTATATTTTAAAACAAATTCTTTAAAGAATGGTCCCTTAACTGCCTGTTCAAACAATTTAGTGGCTAACAGCTGCTTAAAGAAATAATGGGCATGGTGATAAGCCCGCATCGCTACTTCATGTAAACCCTTCTTGCCTAATAAACTCATGTAAATGACGGTATGTAAAGCCATTAAACTTTGATTAGAACAAATATTGGAATTAGCTTTTTCCCGACGAATATGTTGTTCGCGAGCTTGTAAAGTTAAAACGAAACCGCGTTTGCCATCAACATCATTCGTCATCCCACAAATCCGTCCTGGCATTTTCCTTAGCAATTTTTCGGTGGCCGCCATAAATCCCACATAAGGTCCGCCAAAACTAAGGGGAATACCTAAGGTTTGGCCATCACCACAAGCAATATCAACCCCCATTTCCCGCGGTGTTTTTAAAACACTAAGCGTGCTGGGATCAACATTACTGATTAATAAACTTTTATTTTCATGGATGATTTCCGAAATATCCGTATAATCTTCGATTTGACCATAGAAATTAGGATTCTGAACAATCACACCGGCAACATTTTCATCCAGAAGTTGCCCCAATTGGGCTTTTTCTAATTGATATTCCTTCATCGGAATCATCACTAAGTCCACATCCCTAAAATAGGCATAGGTCTTTAAAACCGCTAAAATGCGGGGATTGATTGTTGCACTAACCAGCACACGATTACGCTTGGTTTGCGAAACAGCCATAAACATCGCTTCGGCCGTAGCCGTAGCCCCATCATAAACACTGGCATTGCTGACATCCATGCCCGTTAATTCACAAATCATACTTTGAAACTCAAAAATATATTGTAAATTGCCTTGGGAAATTTCCGGTTGATAAGGCGTATAGGAAGTCAAAAATTCTTGACGGGAAGTTAGGGCTGAAATAACACTCGGAGTATAAACATCATAGGAACCGGCCCCCAAAAAGGAAATCAGCTTTTTGTTTTGGGCGGCAATCTTTGCCATTTCATCACGAATCTCTATTTCGGACAATTGTTGGGGTAGCCGAAAAGGCCCATGATGAAGGACATGGGACGGGACATCCTTAAACAAATCATCCAAATGAGAAACGCCGATTTTCGCCAGCATTTGCGCAATATCTTGCTCTGAATGAGGAAAATATTTATTCATTATTTCGCCATTTTTTGATAACTGACAGCATCTAGCAAGTTATCAATCTCGCTTTTATCACTCATTTCAATTTTGATAAGCCAATGGGTATAGGGATCTTGGTTAATTAATTCCGGTTCATCAATAACTTCCTCATTAATCTCCACAATGGTTCCGCTAAGCGGGGACAGCAAATCCGAAGCGGCTTTAACGCTTTCCACAGCCCCGAATTCTTCAAATTGGCTCACAGAATCACCAACATCTCCACCTTCTACATAAACAATGGCGCCCAAACTATCCTGAGCATAATCCGTAATGCCAATGTAGGCAAACTCACCTTCGACCCTCGCCCATTCATGGGTAGGGGCATACTTTAAATTGTCTAATACTTTACTCATGTTTTCCTCCTATCGAACATATTTTTTTTCTAATAATCGTTTGTTTCGCACTTTAGCTTTTACAAGATTCTTCCGAATTCTAATCCCAACAATCGTTCCTAAAGCGGCATATTCACTGGCGATTAAGGCAAAGGCATAGGATTTGGTCGTATTAGGAATCATATAACCGGTGGTTACATGACCAATAAGCTGACCGTCGGCTTCAACTTCATAGCCATGGCGAGCAATCCCACGCTCAATCAATTCTAAAGCTACAACTTTCCGCTTTAAACCTGAAGCTTGAGCAGCAACCAAAACCTCACTACCAATAAAGCTTTTGTCCAGTTTAACAGCAAAATTTAATCCCGCTTCTAAGGGATTAATCGTCTCATCGATTTCATGACCATAAAGCGGCATGGATGCTTCAAAGCGGAGAGTGTCGCGACACCCTAAACCGCACAAAGTAATTTCGGGAAGACGAGAAAACAACTGAAACAGTTCAAAAATATGGGCATTGGCACCATAAATTTCAAAACCATCCGCACCGGTATAACCACTTCGGGAAACCAAAAAATCATGGTTGAGCATCGTTAGATGATCAAAAGTAAGTGAACGTAAGTTATGCAAAGGATATTTAGTTAAACTTTGTAAGATGCCTTCCGCCTTGGGGCCTTGCAAAGCCAATTGGGAATAATATCCGGAGCGATCGACAACCTCTACATCATAAGCTTGTTGATGGTCTAAAATCCAAGCCAAATCCTTATCCTTATTGCCGGCATTGACGACTAATAGCAAGTGATGATTATTATATTTATAAACCATCATGTCATCAACAACGCCACCATGAGGATAGAGCATCAACCCATAAACCATACGCTTGGCTTCGACACTAGCGACATCGTTTGTGAAGAGGTAATTGATAAAGGCGATGGCATCCTTGCCACTTATTTCGATTTCTCCCATATGGGAAACATCAAAAACACCGCATTGATCGCGCACCGCTTGATGCTCTAAAGCAATTCCTGTGTACTCGATTGGCAATAAATACCCGGCAAATTCTACCATTTTGCCTCCTAATCGGACATGTTCATCATACAAAATTGTTTTCTTCATTCTTTCCTCCAAATTAAGTCCATTATATCATGATTGTTAGCGCCATCAATAAAATTAGCAATATCATTTTGTTTTAAAATATCTAAAAAAGCTGCTTCAGAATACAAACTACCAATGAAGGATTGCGTCCAAGCAGTAATCCTTTGTTTTTCAAAAAAATCACCGACCATTTCCAATCCTTTAATCTTATTTCGCTTCACATCGATAAAAGCCTCGATTAAACCCCAAGCAAAGCGTTTTTTCACCCGTATAGAATAAGGTGGCTGATGATCATTCAACCATGCAGATGACAAAAAATGAGCTTCCCATTTTTTAATACCGGCTAAATCGGCAGCACTTAGAAAAGCTTGTGATGATGAAAAGTACGACCACATTTGCATCATGACTTCCGTCATGGATAGATTAAGATAATCTTTTAAATTGATAACTCGTTCCCGAACACTTTTAATCCCTTTGGAAATAAGTTTATCATCATCGGGTGTGAGCGCATTAACTAAGAATTCTAAATTGGTATTGTACAAAATCGTGCCATGCAGAATGGAACCATATTGATTAGTTAAAAAGGCATTACCGGAAAACTTTTTTCCTAAAAACAATAAATCATTCCGTCCTGACAATTCCACCTCTAAACCCAAAGTAAGAAAAAAGTTCTTAATTTGGCTAAGGTATTGGAAGAAAACTTGCTCGCGATTGGTATTTTTAGATAAAAAGCTAAACATAAAACAGCCTTCATCGGCATAAACCGCTCCCCCGCCCGTTGGACGACGATAAACGGGAAGCTGATGTTTTTTAGCAAATCCCATATTGACTTCACTAGCAATCAATTGATGGCGTCCAACGACAATCGCCGGATTCAAATCCCATAAAAAAAACAAATCTTCCGCCATCTTCGGCAATAATTGCTGTTCGATTGCCAAATAAAAAGAGATGTTTTGTTTACCAAAAGCTTGCAAATTGATACTTTTCATTTTTTATATTTCCCTATTTATTTTATCACAAACGCTGGCTTTTTAAAACAACATTTTACTTTTTAAATAAAAAAAACTATTTAGGTTTCTCTAAATAGTTTTTAGGTCATTATTCATAAGCATCTAAATCAACGGGATAAGGAATTGTTTGTGGTCCTAAACCTTTAAACTCCAAAATAGTGTAGTTGTTTTGTGTTCCTTTTACAATTAAAGTTTCCACTTTTAGGACAATATCCTCAGCCCCTAAATAAACCTTCAATGTAATCGAATCTTTGCCTTCTGTCACAAAAACATCACCTAAATAGCCCGCTAAGTCCAGGTTATAAGTTAACACATCGTCAACACGGGAAACGAATGTCAAAGCATCATAGAATTCAACTTCGGAGTAGAAAGCCGCAACACTTTGAACGAATTTATCAAACCCGTAATTATTGATAATGGTTGCTTCTTCCGTCGCTGTCATTTCCGCTTTCGTCTTTGCTTGATTGCGAAGCATGTAAGCAATTCCATCTTTTACATAAACATGAGCGACTTCGGTTCCGTTTAAAGTATACATCATCGATTCAATGCCCGGATCATTATTAAAATTAAACATTAACTCGGAAGTTAAGACATTAGGACCATTGACGGCTTCAATCTTCACATAACCGGCTAAGCCTTTTGAATAATCATCCAAAACGCCTTCCAATAAATCCTTTAATTCGGCGGGTGTATATTCTTTCGGGGTGATAATAACGACTTCCTCAGTCACCGTCACGGTCATACTCTTTTCGCCAACATCGGCAACCGTAACTTTAATGACCGCTGTTCCTTTCGAAACACCCTTTACTAAACCATCCTTAACTGTCGCCACCGCATCATTAGACGAACTCCAGACAAACACCGCTTGTGGTTTTGTGGAGGTAGCCGTTAAAGTAATCGTTTCGCCAACTTTGACTGTCTCCTCACCGCTTAACGCTAAAGTGAAAACGACTTTTTCCGTTACGGTCACGGTCAAGGTCTTTTCGCCAACATCGGCAACCGTAACTTTAATGACCGCTGTTCCTTTCGAAACACCCTTTACTAAGCCATCCTTAACTGTCGCCACCGCATCATCGGACGAACTCCACACAAACACCGCTTGCGGTTTTGTGGAGGTAGCCGTTAAAGTAATTTCTGCACCAACTTCAACCGTATCCGCTCCGGATAATGTTAAAGTATAAACAGGATCATCTTTTTTACATCCTACTAATAAAAGAGCCAATACGCCCAACAATAAATATGAAATGATTTTTTTCATGTTTTTCCTCACTTCTTCTTTCCATAACATTATACTAAAAATCAGCGGTTAATTCAACCGTTTTTCTAAAATATCAAAGAATGTTAAACAATTGCTTCGCATTTTTGGAAAAAAGCCAATCCGCCATTTCCTCACCAAAGCGACGAGAAACAAGGGAAAAAGCTTCATCCATATCATTGTGACGAAAGGCATGAACATCGCTGCCAACTAATTCAACCATCTTCCCTTTAATTAGTTTCAAAGCTGTTTTTTGGATGTTTTTGCCACTTCGGCCGGTAATACTATTGCTGTTAACCTGAAACAAGACTCCTAATTTTTTTAATTCCACAAGTTTTTTAAAGTCATAGTAATAATATCTTTCCACATGAGCAATAATGACTTTATAACCGAGGATGCGACAACTAAAAATAACTTCATCAATGTCATTGATGGGTTCATCATAGGGCAATTCTAATAGTAAATATTCACTGTTATTGATGGTCAATAATTCCTTGTTTTTTAATAATGATATCATTTTGTCAGAGTAAGCAATCTCTTGACCTAAATATAATCTCACATCATATTTTTGTTGAACAAGAGTGTAAAACTGAGTGAACGCATCAATTAATTCCTGCTTGGAAACCTTTTTTAAATCAAGCCGTAGAGCGTGGGAAGTAATGATAATGTCCGTAATACCTAAACTTATTTCCCGTTCAATCATACGAAATGATTCTTCTAAACTTTCCGAACCATCATCCACAAACGGTAAAATGTGAGTATGGACATCAATCATGAAAACTACTCTTTTCTTGAATAGTATCGATATTTGTAACGATAGCCATATCGATAGCCATAATTAGATACTTTGCGACTGACATTACTTAAAATGATTCCCGCTAAATCGGCATTAGCTTCTCTTAATAAGGTAATCGCTTCTTTAGTCTCACTCTTGGAAGTAAGTTGTTGATTGATAACAAACAAAGTTTTGTCAACAACTTCGGAAATAATTAAACTATCGGTTACCAACAAGACCGGCGGGCAGTCCAAAATGACATAGTCATACATATCACGTAATTCTTTAATCAGTTTTTGAAATTTTTCACTTCGTAAAACGACATGGGGAAAAGGCACAACTTCGCCAGCATTAATAACATCAAAATTATATTTAGTCTTTTTAATGAGCTGTGATTTGTCAACTTTGTCAATTAAAAAACTCGAAAGTCCATCATCGTTCAAAATCTCTACCGCGCGATGAATCTTAGGTTTTCGTAAGTCACAATCGACTAAAATGACCTTTTTCCCTAATTCCACATAAACAGCCGCTAAATTGGTAGCCGTTGTCGTTTTGTGTTCACCGGCAACCGAAGAAGTGATTTGAATTACTCGCGGTTCATTATCAACGCTGGAATATTTTAAATCAATCGGAATTTTTCGAAAACTTTCCGCATAAGCCGAATTCGGTTTAGTAGCAACAACGATGTTGTACTCTTGTTCTAAACGATTTTTTTTCTTAAACTTTTTAAAATCAAACATGTTTGTCACCATTGTTTTCAAGTTGAGGAATTAAAGCAATGACCGGAAGTTGCAGAACTCTTTCGACTTCACTTTTTGAATTATAACGCGTTGATAGTGTTTCTTTCAGGAAGATAAAACCAACACCGACAATTAAGCCCAACAAAAGACTAATAACATAATAAAGTAATTTATTCGGTGAAGAGGGCTCTTGGTTCGGATTATAATCCGGGGTGTTTTGTAAAGTAATCGTTTCGGAAGCAAAGCGTAAGGCATCCGGATCCTGACCCGGAACTTTGGTATTAATATTACGAGCTAACTCATTAGCTAAGGCAATCACAATTTTCCTAGCCATGACCGGATCAGCGTCTTCATAAGTAACAGTTACCGCCGTTGCCGCGCCGATATCCTTGGTCGTAATATGCTCTCTAATATAATGCCATTTATAGGGCAAATTTTCTTTTTCAATAACAATTTCAATAATATCTTTAAATTTAATAAATTCTTTAATGTTTTCCGATACTTTATCTGCTGTGCTCATCCGTGCCGTATCCGTTCCTGAAGTTTCCGTATCAGCAACATAGATAATCATATCGATTGATGAAGTGTACATCGGCGTCACAAAATAATTCGTATAAATAAAACCTAAAACAAAAAAGACAACAGTAATAACAATTAAATAAATGATATTGTTTTTAATAATGGTAATTAATTCCATGAGGGAAAAGCCCTCATTTACTGAAACTTCTTCATTTCTAATCATTTCTTCATTCATTTTTTTAACCTTCCAATTCTATAATCCATTTGCAATTATAACACAAGAAACAAGCTAAATCAATAAATACTACTTCAATAATCCCATAAATGGTCATTATTTTTTAACCAATCCGGATAATTAACAATTTTCACAACTTTGTTTGTGAAAGGATGGATAAATTTTATCAAAAAAGCATGAAGCATGAGCACATCCTTTCCGGTTCCATATAATTTATCACCAACAATGGGATGCTTCAAAGATGATAGATGGACACGAATTTGATGACAACGCCCCGTTCGCAAGGTCAGTTCCAATAAACTTTGGTCTTCACTTTTGATAACCCGAAATTCCGTAACTGAATGCTTCCCTTCCGCACTTACTTTTCTTTTGATGGGATGATTATCGCGTTCAATCGGTAAAGCAATTACTCCTGAAGCTGTCGGCATCTTCCCTTCCACAACAGCTAAGTATTTTTTGTCAATCGCGGTTTTCATTAAAAGGTGGTGAACAAAACCGTTTTTCGCAACCAAAACCAAGCCCGAAGTACTCAAGTCTAAACGATTGACTAAATGAACATTGCTGTTGATATTGTTTTTCTCAAAGTAGAACTTTAAACGACTGATTAAATTATCTTCATAATATTTATGAGAGGGCTGACTTGCTAAGTTTGCCGGTTTGTTCACAACTAGTAAATATTCATCTTCAAAAAGGACTTCTACAGGCCAAGGTGAAGCGACGATTTCCGAATTAATTTCTTCATCAAAATGGATCTCTAAGACATCACCAGGATGAATGCTAAACCAATTTCCGGCTTCTAATCCATTAATATAAATAGTGCCGTTCCATTTAATTTTTCGACCGAGGCGCTTAGAAATATGATTTCTTTTTAAAAAGTTCTTAACAACATCGTCTTTGTCAATGATAAATTGTAAGCGCATAGAAACCCCAACGAGAAAAGAGTCGAATAATCGACCCTAATTCTTTTTATATTCTTCAATGATTTTCTTAACTAGCATTTCAGGAACTTCTTCATAGCGTAAGAATTTACGGCTAAAACGACCACTGGCTTGGGTCATAGCTTTTAAATCGACCGTATATTTGGTAATTTCCGCTTCCGGAACTTCCGCAATAATCTCTTGAACGCCATTACGTTGTTCCATACCGAGAACACGACCACGACGTTTGGTCATATCACCCATGATATCACCAACAAATTCGTCTTTCACAACCACATTGACTTGGCAAATCGGTTCCAAAATAGTGGGGCGAATTTTCTCAACCGCATTCTTAAAAGCTAAGCCGGCGGCTAATTTAAAGGAAATTTCATTTGAGTCAACCGGATGATAAGAACCATAGTAAAGGGTGGCTTTCACACCAATCACGGGGAATCCAGCTAATGGGCCATGTTCTAAAGTTTCCATTAAACCTTTTTCTACTGCTGGGAAGAAATTCTTCGGCACTGAACCACCGACAACTTCCTCCGCAAAAATGAAATCTTCTTTACATGGTTCAAAACGAATCCAAACATCGCCAAATTGACCGGCACCGCCCGATTGTTTTTTATGACGACCTTGGGCTTCACCTTTAGAGCGAATTGTTTCCCGATAAACGACTTTTTGATCGGTAATATCGACATCGACTTTAAACATATTTTTCATCCGTTCGAGAATATAACCGATATGGGTCATCCCTTGACCACCGATTAACAATTGCGATGTTTCGGGATTACGCTTAATTTCAAAGGTATCGTCTTCCAAACGCAATCTTTGTAAAGAAGTCGAAATCTTATCTTCATCCTGTTTGTTTTTCGGAACAATGGCTACATAAATGGTGGGACTACTGTGTTCAACCTTGGGATAGACGATGGGTTCTTTTTTGTCAGAGAAAGTAACGCCATTTAAAAATTCTGTGACTTTGGAAACGGCACCAATATCCCCGGCCCAAACCGCATCAACATTAATTTGGTTTTTACCGCGCATGACAAATAATTGCGAGATTTTCACCGTCGTATCGATTTCACCGATATAAACTTCTTGCCCGCTGCGAATAACACCCGATGACACTTTAAATAAAGTCACCGTCCCGACAAACGGGTCAATAATGGTTTTAAAAACCATTCCCGAAAGCGGAGCATTAACACTAATTTCACGTTTGACTTCTTCTTTGCTCTTGGGGTCAAAACCAAGTTTGGCGGGAAGAGCATCCGGAGCTGGTAAATAATCAATAATCATATCTAAAAGAGAGGAAACGCCGATGTTCTTGATTCCGGAAGCGGCGACAATCGGGAAGATATCGCCGGCTAAAACACCTTGATGCAAACCGAAACGAATTTCTTCAGCCGTTAAAGGTTCACCGCTAAAATATTTTTCCAGTAATTCTTCGCTTGTTTCCGCAACCTTCTCCATCAAGATATCGTATTGCTCTTCAACTTTAGAAACTAAGGCACTGGGGATGGCGCCTTCGACACTATTATGATCCGTGGCTTGAAAGCCTTTTTTCAAAACCACATCAGCAAAACCGGTAAAATGGACATCCGTTCCATACGGAATCGTAAATTCAAAAGCCTTCGAACTCAATTTGCTTTTGACACTGTCAATAGCTTGATCATATTTAATATTTTCTTTGTCGAGTTTATTCATGACAATAATAATCGGAATTTGGCGTTTACGCAGTTCTTCCCAAACACGTTCCGTTCCTACTTCAACTCCCTTGGTGGCATCAATTAAAACGATGGCCCCTTCCACAACCGACAGAACATTTTCCAACTCGCCAATCATCTCTTCTGAACCCGGAGTGTCGATGAAATTAATTTTATTATTCTTCCATTCCCCAGGAAGTAAAGAAGACGATAAGGTCGTCATCCGGTTTTGTGATTCCAATGAATAATCACCAACCGTTGTTTTCCGTTCAACCTCACCTTTCTTTTCAATCGCTTTGGACACAAAAAGGACGGATTCACCAAAACTGGTCTTTCCGGAACCTAAATGACCTAAGATAGCGACATTCCTGATTTCGTTCGTTTTATACTCTTTCATATATACCTCCAATGAGAAAACGTTTTTTTAACACTATTGCTATTATACTATATTTATCACTTTTTTCAAAAGGTTTTTTAAACAATTTAATTGCCGTATTCAAACTCTTTTAAGGGGTGCGTTTTCCAAAACTGTGTCTTTGATAATTCCAAAGGCATATCGAAATATTCGACTTGAATCTCGTAACCGTGATTATCAATCGTAATATTAATCGTCCCATTGCGATCTAAAAAGCGATCCGTTACATTGCATTGGTAACTATTGGAGGCTGTCACCGTACAATCCAGAACATCACCCCCAACAACCGCATAAATTTGTGTTTGATTGTTCGCTTGATAAATGCGGTTGATGGCATCGGCGGTCGGATGGCCATGTTTGTTTCCAAAATAATTCCCGTTGGTAATGATGACGACTTCCGGTCTTGATGATTTTAAAAATTCCAAAGTCGAACCATGGCTGGTGCCATGATGAACCGCTTTAAGAATATCAATATCACCAACAGCTTGTTGATAATTAGCTTCAACCGTACGGCCGTCGTTATTATCAGCATCACCGGTTAATAAAACTTTTGTGCCGTAGGCTTCCAAAATAAAGACAATACTGCGACCGTTCGGTTCGACCGTTTCGTAATAACCGGTTTCAATTAAGTTAATGGTAACCGAGGGCGCAATTTCAATGATCTGTGAACAGCCATTGGCGTTATTCATGGCATCGGTAATAAGGCATTCTTTAACTAAACCCTCCGCTTGATAACTGCTGACATACTTTTCATATAATTGCGTGGTATGTGTTCCGTGGAATTGGAGCAAGTTTAGCACTTGGTATTCACTAAAAACAAAACTCATACCACCAATATGATCGGCATCGGGATGGGTAGCAATCACTAAATCAATAATTCGATCCTCACTATACTTATCAATGACTTCTTTAATCGCTTGATTCGATGTTTTATAGTTATCACCGGCATCAACTAAGACATCATAAGCACCGATGCGAAAGTAAATTGATTCTCCGGAATCGCTTTGCCCGTATTTTCCTAAATCGATAAAATAAATTTCTACTGGTTCCACGGTATTTAAACCGTTGATTTGCAGATCATATTGAAAACTAACCGCAAAGGGTAAGCCGGTAATCTCGGCCCTCATCGAAACTTTGGTCGTTTCTTCTGGTTGGGTGACTTTCCCCATAGCGGAAATAAGCTCGGGTTGCGCACTGTTCCAAACGATGCTCCCACCAAAAGCGGTCGTTTTTAATAAATTAAACGATGACGATGTTTTCTTAACAACTTCTTTATTTAACCATTCTTGAACATCATGAGCAGCAATTTTACGCTTAATCACAATATCTCTAATGTCAATTCTTAAATCCGTCGCATATTCCGAATTGGTATAAATTTGTAAATAGACATTATGATAAGCGGATAAATCAAGATTGATTTGATGAGCAAGACCATCAACAATCGTTTCCGTCGCCACTGTCGTCCAAAGCGTTTGATCCTGGGAATAACGAATGTTAAGCGTACTAACTTTGTTTAGTTTATTAGCATCGGTCGCATATATTTGATAGTGCAAACTAATAGAAGCGGGATTTTCAATGAGCGTCAAAGTTGTTATCGTCGCTTGTAAATTGGCCTTCATCCGGACAACTTTTTGATTGTTGGCCTCGGCAATAATGGCTTGGTTAAAAGCAAGATTATCGCTGTTCCAAACATTAGCATAAGTCCCGGAACTAATTTCTGAAAGATTCGGGTTTGTATAAACGATGTCATCATAAGCGGAAACAACTTCAATCGGAAAAGTTTTCTGTTCGCTTGTACTGCCCAGCGTTACTGTCGCTGTTAAAGAAGTTGAGCCTAAGCCTAAAACATTCCCGGTTGCAGAGATAATCGTATCATTAGCACTTGACCAAGTGATTGTCATGGCATCATCTTCAACTAGTTGTGTAGTTAAGCCAATGTCGGAAACCGTTTTGGAAGGAACATATAATGAAGCTAAGGCTTGAGTAACTTTTTCTTCATTAGTCATCGGTAAACAAATGACTTTAACTGTAAAGCTTTCTTGAAGCGGGGAAATCCCGAAGGTTGTAAAAAATGTTTGTGCTAAAGCATCATCGGGTTTGATGATAAAGGTGGCTGTTAAGCGAATCGTTTTATTCCCAGTGGCATAAAGAGGTCGAAATACTTGACCGTCATCACTAATGACGGCGGGATTGCTGGAAACCCACGAAATAGCAACATTCGGATAACCGGAAAGACGATTAGGAAGGGTCAGATTGTTCGTTGTTTGCGTAGGCAAACTAGTTTTTAATTCTTCAATCATTAACTCAACTTGCTCGTTTTCGGTATCAGCCACCTGATGATAGTAAATACCGGTTCCACCCACAGCTAAAGCGATTAAAAACGAAAAAAGACCAAACCAAACTTTAGCTTTTGAGGAAGTTTTCTTTACTTTTTTTCCAACTTTAACTGTCTTTTTGACCGTTTTCTTACTCATGATTACCTCCTAAACATGGAAACGACGTTTAAATTCGTCCTTCAACTCTTTTCTTGCAAACACTAAAAAACCAACTAAGACCGTAAAAGATAAACCGGCCGCCGCCAAAGACGGCCAAAGCACCTCAACAATCCGAAAAATCCAGAGGATGAAAGGAATAATTCCTAACAAATTGGATGCTAGTAAATACATCAAATAATCGTTGATTTTTTTGAAATTAAAAATCAGCATGAAAATAATGGCAATTAAAGCGGCCATTGACAAAAAAGGAATGACATAATTAAGGGCCCAACCCTTAAAATCACTAAAATAATCGATGGCAAAAGTCGTAGCCGACAAAGCCAACATTTGAACGATTAATTTTAAAGGAATATTGCCTTTGTTTTTAAAAGTCGATTTTAAAAGAATCCAAAAATAAAACACGGAAACCGCCACCAAAGCGGACCAATAATAGGAATGTTTTTTAAAAGTAAGGACATTGACAACAACGGTGATGATAATGGCCATAATCGATAAAAAACTTAGGCTTTGAATTAAACGGTTTTGTTTTTTCGGCATTTGACTTGGTTTCGGATAAACTGGAAACGGCAAGATTGTTTGATCAAGATCTTCTAATATTTCATTACACAAGGGACAGGATTTTCTTTCCGTATTAACATTGACTTGACATTGCTGACATCTTTTCATCTTCACACCTCAAGCTCGTTGGTTTCAATTAGTACATCGAGGCCAAATTGCGCCAACAAGCGAAAAAAATCCCTTTGAATATTGCGTTCCAGCAGTAAACTGGCAACCGAAAAAACCATCTTCTTCCCGAAACTAATACTGGAAATATTAATTGGGGTGGAAAAAGAAGCACCATTCGTAAAAACTACTTCGTCAATATATTCATGCATTGATTGCGGCAAATCACAAACTCCCAAATTGGAATAACAGATGCTGTTGGGCGAATCTCCCCAAACTTTATAACCGATTTTTAAGACAATTTCCTTAAGAAAAAGCGGAACTAATCGCAAAACAATATTCTTTTCAATTTTCACATTGGCCATCATTAATTGATGAAGAGTTTCTTTTTGCAGTTGCTTGGCAAAGGCTTGTTTAACGAGATCTCCAATTTCTGCAAAAGTCATATCGTCCTTTAAAAACATCGATGTCCGAATATACAATGAGAAATTCCGTAATGTTTTCGAGGGAAAAAAGCGACGCATGTTAACAGGAATAAACAATTGAAAAGGACGATGCTTATCTTCAAATAAATGAAGGGAACGGGAAGCGGCCCAATTTAAGCAAGTGGCAATAAATTCCGTAATTGTCATTTGGTGTTTTTTCGCAACTTCCTTTAATTTATCAACATCGACACTGCCCTTAACAACAGTAATCCAGTCCTGTTGATAGCGTGTTCCTTTCAATTTTAAAGCTTTAACTTCTTTGCGGTTGGCTTTCACTTTCGACGAATAGTTTTGTACAAAACTATCCTGAGCTTCTTCATTTCTCGTTTCGATATCGGTTAAAATAATTTTTTCTGGTTTAACCGGTTTACCTTTTAATAATAAATATTTATAGACAATGGCCTTCAAAAATTCCATCGCCCCACTACCGTCAGTTAAAGCATGAAAAATTTCCAAGCTAATGCGTTGATGGTAGTAAGTTAACCTAAACAAATATCTTTGCTGAGCGCGGAAATTGAGTTTTTCACAAACATATGGTGTTTCCTCTGAAACTTTCGGAATTTCACCATTTTCCTCAAAGTAAAACCAAAAAAAACCTCGTTTTAATTTTACTTTAAAAGAGGGAAAGCGATTAATAGTTTCCTCCAAGGCCGTCTGTAAAATATTGGGGTCAACTTCTTCTTTTAAGGTAATTGATAAACGAAAAATATTTGACCTTCTCCGACTCGTAACCGAGGGAAACACTTTGGCGGCATTATCTAAACGATACCATTTATTCATAATACTCCTTCTTTAAAATGTCCAAAAGTCACATCATTGAGAGACATTTCTTGCTTGTTGTTACAATAAATCTCACAAACCATTTTAGTTTCATCGGCATTTTCGATTGTGAAATCAAGTAATAGATTCGTTACCCCGTTTTCTATCAAAGACTTAAGATAATCCCCTAAATGCAATCTCTTGCTATTTAATATTTTAACACAACATTGCTCATCTTTAAAGATGGGAAATGAAAAACCACGACGATCGATTAAATATTGGGTGGTTTCAGCATCACAATGTTCACATCCGCCATGTTTCTTAAGCAAACAATATTTCATCATCATTAATTCATAACGGCCATAAACCATCATTTCCAAATTGGGTTTTTGTGAAAACAATGATTGAAAGGTGGTAAGCAATTGCTTAATTTGCGACCATGACAGTTCTAAAGATAGCCCGACCCGTTTAACTCCTTGGCTAAAGAGATGATATAAAGAATAAGCATTCGTAACCGGAAGATAAATCGAGCTATGATTGTTGTTTAAATTACCAATATCACTGCTTACGAAAACGCCATCCGTAAATTGGTGATGGTTAATGCGCGGAATAACATATAAAAATCGGTGCTGCGGGTAAAAGCTCTGCCATTTCATTAAGCCTTCATCGGTGACATAGATTTCTTGAAAAGGATAGCCCGCTACTACATGTAATTGTTGTTCGGTTCGAACTTTGGCCACTAAACCTTGGCTTAAACTTATCGACGGAAGGCTCGGTAAGGCTCGTTCATTAGGGAAACGATGGCCATGTTTGTTCGCCACCACCTGGGTTAATTCTTCCAAACCGCTCCGCCGTAACTCGTTAATGACTTTAATGGGTAAATAAATATTTTCGGAAAATGTACACTGTAAATTATCAAAGTAAAACGGCGAAGACCCGGTTTTTTGGATTTGGCTTAGCAAACGTTCATTACTTGATAAACTCTTAGCTAATTGGTATGCTTCTGTTGAGGCCACTTGCACCGAATGGTTTTTATATTCCAAGCGGAGCATTAAATGCTGCTCTTGCAAGAAGAGAACGCCTTCAATCGGAAATTGTCGATTTTGGTTTCGAAAACTGGCTTGTAAATCAATAATCTGTTGTTGGTCCGTTGTTAAATAAACTATGCCTTGGTTTAAACCATCCATGTGGGCTTTAAGCGAAACAATTTGTCCGGCTTGGGCTTGTTTAATGATTTTTCCCTCACAATACATTTGATTAACAACTAGAGCATCTTCATTTTGACCTTTAATGCGAAGGGCATCGCCATAATTTAACGGATGTGATAACTTAATATCGACATAATGCTTATGACTTTTAATAACCTGCCCAATTTCAATCCCAATATGATTGGAAAAGTCTTCATTAATTAAGTTGTCATTTTTTTCATCTAACAACCAACCTTTGGTAAACTGGCGGTTAAAGATTTTTTTAAGATTCTCTTGGGTTTGAACAAGGTCAATTTCGCTTCCATCTTGATACGCATCCATTGCTTGGCGATAGCTTTGCACAACGGCGGCGACATATTCCGGACGTTTCATCCGTCCTTCAATCTTAAAGGAATCAATTTGCGCATCCAGCAATTGTGGTAAATACGCAAGCGTGTTTAAGTCCTTCGGACTGATAAAATATTTGTTTCCCCCCTGAAATTCATACTTTAAGCGGCAGGGTTGAGCACAGCGCCCGCGGTTACCACTTCTTTTGCCAATGATGGAACTTAAATAACAATGGCCGGAACAAGAAATACATAAAGCCCCATGCACAAAAACTTCCAATTCAATATCAACGGCTTTTTTAATAGCGATAATCTCAGTAAGCGAAACTTCACGTGCTAAAATAACCCGTTTAAAGCCCCTAGCTTTTAAAGCTTGCACTTGAGCTAAACTGTGAATATTCATTTGCGTGGAAGCATGAAGAGCCATTTTAGGATAACGGTGTAAGATTAGTTGTGCAACGCCTAAATCTTGAACGATGACGGCATCACAATCATGAAGATATAAGAAATCCAAAAAATCAATAAGTTGGGCAAATTCATGATCATAAACAAGGGTATTAATGGTTACATAGACCTTAACACCATGAAGATGAGCCATAACAATGATATCTTTGATTTCTTCGTTGGTGAAATTATCGGCATAAGCGCGGGCCCCAAAGGCTTTTCCCCCTAAATAGACGGCATCCGCACGATTGTAAATGGCGGCGTAAAAAGCATCCCAACTGCCAACTGGGGCTAATAATTCAGTTTTCATTACCCAACCACAAATTTTCCATTTGGACATGTGCTTTTTTGATTTGTTCAAGAAAAGCTTCTTCAGTCAAATCCAAACTCGGATGTTTAACGCTTTCAACCGTTAACGGTCCTTGATATTGACAACGCTTTAAATTGCTAATTAACAGCGTCCAATTAATCGTTCCTAAAAAAGGCGGCAAGTGTTGATCTCTTAAACCGTTATTATCATGAAGATGAAGGCAATGTAAATAGCTTTGGTATTTTTCCCAAGGGAATTGCTCAATGTTTTTGGTAAAAGCATTGGCATGACCACTGTCAAAACAAAACTTTAAATAAGGCGACGAAAATTTAGCAAACAAAGCATCTAAATAATCCAAGCGCCGCAGATTTTCCAAAGCTAAATTGATGCGATAGACTTCACATTTTTTCAACAACTCAGAAAATCTCTTTAAGCCGATATCACTTATTTCCGGTGGGGTTGAAGTACTGGAAACATGAAAAATAACTGTCGGAATGTCTAAACGATGAGCATCTTCAACACCACGATGGACTAAATCCCAATACGAGGATGTCATTTTTGTTAACCACAAATCATTACAATTTTCAAACGGCAAATGTAATGTTTCAATGGCTAATTGCGCCTTTCTAATATCCGCAACCACTTCATCCAAGTATTCACGCCAAAATAAAAAGACACCATCAAAATGATTTTGTTTAATTAAGGTAATTTTTCTTTGATCACTTGAATCATAGCCGTAATCAAAATATAAATGATGTTTCATAAAAAACCTCTCAATTAAAAAAGTGCTTTGTGCACTTTTTTCGACTTAACTCTATTAGCGCCAACTACTTATTGACGATGTATAAGATACCAATCGTCCGTGGTCCGCAGTGGGTGGAAATAACCCCACTGGCTTGGGTTTCATAAATTTGTTTGACCTTCACAATTTCTTGGATTTTCGCTCGCAAATATTGGGCATCTTCCGTGGCCAATGAATGCGTAATAAAGAGACAATCTTCATCAACACGGTCTTTGTCTGCCCGCAAATAATCCAGCAAAACTTCTAAAGCAACGGTAAACTTCCCACGAGGTTTTTTCGCAACATACAATTGACCTTCAATTACCGTGATGATGGGTTTAATTTTTAACCAAGTTCCAAAAATACGGGCTGTCCCCGAGCATCGACCCCCTTTGTGAAGGTATTCAAGGGTGTTAATCGCAAATTGGGTCCGAACAAAGGGAACGATTTTTTCAACTTTATTCACAATCGTTTCTAAATCATCACCTTGATCGCGGAATTTAGCCGCTTTTAATAACAACAAACCAATGCCGGTGGAAAGGTTTTGCGAATCCACAACCCGTACACGGTTGCTGGGGAATTCGGAAGCGGCTAATCGCGCTGTTTGATAAGTTGAAGAAAGTTGACCACCAATGCCCATGAATAAGACATCATCGCCCTTGTCATAATGCTTTTTAAAATGCTCAAGCATAACGGCCGGACTAACAGCGGATGACTTCGGCAATTCACCAAATTGCTGAATTTTTTGGTAAAGTTCTTCCATAGTTAAATCGACACCATCCTGATAAGTTTTTCCCCCAATAGTCACATAAAGAGGAATGACTTCGATGTCTAATTGTTGATACATTTCTGTGCTTAAATCACTAGTACAATCGGTAATTATTTTTACCATCACTTTCACCTCACATACAAAATAATTATACAATATTCTTTTTGTTTTCTCAACTTTAATTATTGAAGAATTAAAGTTTTTGCGATGGCATCAAAACTATTGGCATATGAACGCAAGTCATTAGCGTCATTAAACAAGATTTCTAAACAGTAAAGACCTTGATAACCAAGATTAATGGTCTTCTTAAAGAAAGAAGAAAAATCAAAATTACCTTTCCCGAAGGCTAAATGTTCATCTTTTTGTCCATGATTGTCATTTAAATGACAATGCCACAAATATTTTCCTAAGACATCTAAATAACTTAAATCCGGAAATTCACTAACATGAGCATGACCGGTATCATAAATAAAGCCCAAATTATCAGCACCAACTTGTTCGATAATCGTTCGAATTTCTTCCGGAGCATAGCCAAGTTCACTATTACTAGGCATATTCTCAATCATTAAAGCTAATCCCAAGGACGCTGCAAATGTACATAGTTTCTTTAATACCGATAAAATATGTTTTATATATTGGTCACGAGCAAGCTCAACATTAACATATCCTAAATGCATCGTCAGTTTTTTAACTCTCAAATCCTTTGCAAAAACCATGATGTTTTGAAACTTTTCGATGAGAACATCACTGGTTTCTATGAAACACAAATCATGGGTTCGATTAAAAGGCAGATGAAAAACAATTTCTAAAAAGGGAAAAGTCTTCAATAAATCCCTAACATTTTGCGCATAAATAGCTCTAATTTCCGGCTGTTCAGGATAGAATATCTCAACAGCAGCAAATAAGCGGTCTTGAATCAAGGGATAATAACTATGAAAATCACTCGTATTTCGAAGAGTATTAATGGTAAAACATTTTTTCATACGCCAGCTCCATCTCTCTTTTTGTTAATTATAACATCAATCCCATTAAATTTAGATGTTTTCTTAAAAAAAGTGACAAATTTACATTAATTGACAATTATTATCCCGACATTTACTTTGCATTAGCCTTATAAAATCGTTATAATCAAAAAAAAGGAGTTCAACATGCAAAATTATGTCATTATCACGGATGCAACCTGCGATCTTCCCATCTGGATAAGCAAGAAATTTGCTTTAGAAGTAATCCCCATGGTCTATCAAATGGAAGGAAAAGACTTCCAAATCGATATCACCAATCCTAACTTTAATTTAAGCGAATTTTATGCCAAATTGCGTCAAGGGCAAATGGCAACAACGACGCAAATCAATGCTCATCAATATGAAGAAGTCATTGAAAAATACCTTGCTCAAGGGATTGATGTCTTAGTGATTAATTTTTCTTCAGCCTTAAGCGGTAGTTTCAATTCTTTGAATATTGCGAAAAGAACGCTGGACGAAAAATATCCGCAGCGCCAATTAATCATTTTTGATTCCAAAGCAGCGTCCATGGGCGAAGGCTTATTGGTCTATTTAGCCCTTTTGGAAAAACAAAAAGGCAAAACGATCACCGAAGTGGCCGCTTGGTTAAGCGCCAACTATTTACACCTTTGCCATTGGTTCATCGTCGATGATCTTGATTTTCTAAGGCGTGGAGGCCGCTTATCGGGCAGTATTGCCTTCATCGGGCGTTTATTGAAAATCAAACCAATTTTACATGTTGATAACGACGGGCGTTTAGTTTCCGTCAAAAAAGCCATCGGTAAAAATAGAGCACTCGAGGAATTATTCCAAAAGCTTGTAGAAACAGGAATCAATCCCAATAAACAAACTATTTTCATTAGCCACGGTGATGCTTTAACTGATGCCACCAATTTAAAAAATCTCATTTTAGCTCGCTTCCCGCAAGCCCAGATTGTAATTGGTGAAATCGGCGCCATTATCGGCGCTCATTCCGGACCCGGAACCGTCGCTTTGTTCTTTTTAGGAACGGAAAGATAATTAAAAAACTTAACAGCAATCGGTTTTTATTGAGAATATAAAATAAAGTCAAGATAAACTCTTATTAACAACAAAAGCATTTCACCTTGATGGCGAAATGCTTTTTTTATGACTACTAATCATTAATCGGTCTTTGTAAATACCACTTGCCTAAAGCTAGGACAGTCGCTTTTACTTCTTGAGCTAAACAATCCCTAAATAAATCATCGGTAATAACGACATTTGTTCCTAAAGAAAAATAACCGGCATAGTTTTCATAAACAAAATCAATCGTTGCTACTTGATAACTTTGACTCCCAACAATCGCTATCCCATCAATCGTGCGGTTATAAGTATCAACATTTTTGCTAAAGCGTAATCCCGACCTAAACAAATTAAATAGTTCATCCCCCGTCATCTTTAGGGTTACGACTTTGTTTTCAAACGGCATCATCTTAAAAATATGGCCGTAAGTAACGGTGCTGCCATTATTGATAGGAAATGCCCCCGAACGGATGCCTCCGGAATTGATAATCCCGATTTGACTATCCCCCTGTTTGGCTAAAGCCGTAGCCGCCCAAGTAATAGCTTCTTCCTTATAAATATCCTGCCCGGCCGTTCCCAAAACTTCATTAGCAATGGCAATTTCATTCGGATAATTGTTGATAATCTCATTAATCAACGGGCTTTCGGTTGGACAGTTGGTAATCGTACGAATATTTTCAGCACTGACATCAATCACTTTTTTAGTATTTGGATCTATCGTTAGAGTGATTTTACCGATATACCGGCCATTGTCACCGGCTTGAACATAGGGGAGAGGCACACCATTTTGACGACTTTCTTCGGCCGCATAATAGCGGTGAGTATGACCATTAATAACCGCATCAACATGATATTCGCCGCTTAAATTAGCGATTTGTGAATTAATAGCACTGGAATCATCGTGAATGGAAACAATGACAATATCACAATCTTCTTCGTTTCGTAAAATCTTGGTGTATTTTTTGATAGCCTCCATTTTATCAGTAAAGAGGTAATCCTCAACAAACGAAGCTAAGATATCGCGTTTTTGCGATTCACCCATCAAGCCAATGATACCAATCTTCACATTCCCCCTAGTAATAACGGTATATGGTTGCGCCCATGGAGCCAAGCCGTTTTTCGATATTTGATAAATATTAGCACCTAACATCGGGAAAGACGCTTCCTTGTTGCTGGGATCGCCATCAATAAAGCGAAGGATACCTTCAACCCCCCAATCAAATTCATGATTACCAATTGTCATCGCATCAAAGCCAATCGCATTCATAGCATCAACGACTAAGCCACCTCGTGTCAAACTCGATACGGCTGAACCTTGGAACATATCTCCCGCCGAAATCAAAATGGTTTGATGAGGGTAATTTGTCTTTTGGTCAAGCAAATATTTCCCAATTCGAGAAATCCCCGCTTCATCATCATCTAAAAACACAGCCCCGTGAAAATCATTTAATGTGAAAATATTGAGGGTATTACTGGTGGTTTCTTCAAGAACATTGACGGAAATGACGGTCTTCGTTTTCGTATATTTAGTCAAAAAAATCGTTATTTCCGCAACTCCCACCTTTTTAGCAACAATTAAGCCATTGTTAGCGACTGTAGCTACTGCTTGATCAGAAGTTCGATAACTTAAATCAAGGGTACTTTCCGCATTAATAACTTTGGCCCCAAGGCTGTAGCTTTGATTGACTTGTAAATTAATATTTTGCTTATCAACAATGATTTCTGCTGTCGGATGAACTCTTCCCGTGCATCCTCCCAACATCAACAAGAATATTAACATTAAAAAGATAGTTATTTTTTTCATTGGCGATCCTTTCGACTGTCATATTTTTTACGTTCGTTCGTGTTTAAAATCTTTTTGCGTAAACGAATTGACCTTGGTGTGATTTCCACAAGTTCATCATCATTGATATATTCCAAACAAGCCTCTAAACTCAAAACCTTCGGTCGTTTTAACACAACCGTAAAATCTTTGTTGGAAGAACGCATATTGGTTTGTTGTTTGGCTTTCACAACATTGACGGCTAAATCCTCTTCTTTGTTGCATTCACCGACAATTTGGCCTTCATAGACTTCCGTATTCGGCTCCACAAACAAAATTCCACGGTCTTCAATTTGACCAATGCCATAAGCGGTGGTTTTTCCTTGTTCAGTCGCCACCAAAACGCCCAGTTTTCGATTACCGGAAGACACTAATTCCAAGGGTCGATAATCCAAAAACATATGGGATAAAATGCCATAACCTTTGGTAACGGTCAAAAAATCCGTTGTTAAACCAATCAAACCACGGGAGGGCATCGCATAAATTAATCTCGTTTGGCTCGGATTGTTTTCCATTGATTCTAAAATTCCGCCCCGTCGGCCCATTAACTCAATGACACTACCAACGGTGTCATTGGGGCAATCAATTTGCGTATATTCAAAAGGTTCGCATAATTTGCCATTGATTTCTTTAATAATCGGTTTTGGGCGCGCCACTTGGAATTCATAACCTTCCCGTCGCATGTTTTCAATAAGGATGCCTAAATGCAACTCACCACGGCCGGCAACAATCCATTCTTCGCCTGCTCCCACCCGGGAAACACGCAAGCTGACATCTTTTTGGACTTCTCGATATAAACGTTCATCGATTTTTGTAGAAGTCACATACTTTCCTTCGCAACCGGAAAAAGGTGATGAATTGGTGCTGAAATACATTTCGACGGTCGGTTCACTAATTTTTATCGGCGGTAGGGCTTCTTCATAAGCAAGTTCACAAACCGTTTCACCGACATTAATATCAGAAAGTCCGCTAATGGCAACAATATCACCGGCGAAAGCTTCTTCTATCTCTAATTTATGCAATCCCAAAAAACCAAAGAGTTTTTGAATCCGGAATTGTTTAATCGAACCATCATTGCGTAAGCATGAAACCATTTGATTTTGTTTAATTGACCCGCGTGCAATCCGACCGATGGCCATTCGGCCGACATATTCATTATAATCTAGTAAAGTGCCTTGAAATTGCAATGGCCCGGAAATGGATACTTTGGGTTCAGGGATTTCGGAAATAATCATTTGAAACAAGGGTTCCATTGTCGCTTTTTGTGTTGATATTTCCGGAGAAAGACTGGAAGTCCCATGAGTAGCACTGCAATAAACGACCTTAAAGTCCGCTTGTTCATCGCTTGCACCTAGTTCAATAAACAAATCCAAAACCATATCAACAACAGCTTCCGGCCGAGCAGCACTGCGATCAACTTTATTAATGACCACAATCGGCTTTAAATTTGCTTCCAAGGCTTTCTTTAAAACAAAGCGTGTTTGTGGCATCGTGCCCTCAACAGCATCCACTACTAAAAGCACGCCATCAACCATCTTAATGATTCTTTCGACTTCTCCGGAAAAATCAGCATGGCCCGGAGTATCAAGAATGTTGATTTTGTAATCTTGATAATTAATCGCAGTGTTTTTAGAAAGAATGGTAATGCCCCGTTCCCGTTCCAAATCATTACTATCCATGGCACGGTCTTCGATTTGTTCACGCGCCGCCAATGTTTGTGATTTTTTAAGTAATTGATCGACCAAAGTCGTTTTTCCATGATCAACATGGGCAATAATAGCAATATTGCGAATATTCATATTTTTTCCTAACCAAAGATAATCTCTTTCATTTTCAAATGACGATAAAAACTTCGTTCGTGAGTAACTAATAAAACCGTTCCCGGATAAAGGGCTAAAGCTTTAAACAAACTGTCTTTGGCTTGGCGGTCCAAATGGTTTGTTGGTTCATCGAGAATCAACATATTGGACTTTTCCAAACTCAGTTTCGCAAACCGCACCTTTGTTTGTTCACCACCGGATAATTTATTCATTTCTTTGACTGCCAATTCACCGATAATCCCAAATTGGCTCAACAAATTACGAATCATCCCATCATCCATAAGTGGATAATCATCTTGAATATATTGAACTGCGGTTTTTGTTTTATCAGTAAGGATTTCTTGTGAATAATAAGTAATCTTATTTAGGGGATTAAGCCAAAACTCACCCGCCAAACAAGGAATTTGGGCTAAAATTGTTTTTAAAAATGTCGTCTTACCAACACCGTTTTTGCCAACAATCGCTATTTTTTCCCCAAAACGAATTTTTAAAGAAAGCGCCGGCAACAAGGGGTGCGTGTAACCAATTACTAATTTCTTGGTCGTTAAAGCTTCCATATGGTAAGCATTTGTGAAGGGAAAAGAAAAAGTAATCCGCTTTTGCATAAGCGGTTTTTCTAAGACATCGATTTTTTCTAAAGCTTTACGACGGCTTTGCGCTCGTTTTGTTGTGGAAGCGCGAACGATATTTTTATCAATAAACTCTTGGGTTTTTTTAATATACTTCTGCTGCGCTTCGTACTGTGTTTTATATAAATCTTCTCGAAGCTTTTTTTGGACTAAATAAGATTGATAATCGCCTTTATAAATTTCCACTTTCTTATTCGTGATTTCCACAACCACATTAGCAATGGCCTTAATAAAATCCAAGTTATGGGAAATAACCACAAACGCTTTTTTATAACTATTCAAATACTTAGCCAGCCAATCAACATGAATACTATCTAAAAAGTTAGTCGGTTCATCAAGCAACAAAATATCTTTTTCTTCCAATAACATTTTCGCAAGAAATACTTTAACCCGTTGACCACTGCTTAATTGCATCATCGGCCAGGAAACTTCATAACTAATTCCTAAGCCGTTTAAGACATTAGCGATTTTCGACTTGATTAAATAAAAACCTTTTTCTTCCAGCGTGGTTTGAAGGAATTCGGCACTTTTTAAGATTTTATCATATTGGGATGGATCGGCGTCTACCAACGAATCATAATATTTATTCATTTGCTCTTCCATGGCAAATAAATCGGTGTAAACATCATATAAATATTGAGCAATCGTAAGGGATGAATCCACTTGTAAATGTTGATCAAGGTAGGAATAAGTAACTCCTTCCCTCCACACGACTTTTCCCTCATCAGGGTCAAGACGATGAGCCATTAATTTCATCAAAGTGGTTTTGCCGACCCCATTGGCGCCGATTAAACCAAGATGGTCGTTTGGAAACAAGCGCATTTGCAAACTGTTGAACAAGTTTTTATCGCCATAACTAAATTTTAAGTCTTTGATTTCGAGAATGCTCATGGCTATCTCCTTTGCTTGTTTATTCTACCATAGATCAGTATTAAAAACAAATAAGAACTTGAGCATTTCATAAAAAAAGCACACTTTAAGGTGCTTTAGAATTGCCACATTAAAAACAGTAAAGCAATTAAAATTGTCGGAATGGAAATCATCAAGCCATATTTAATAAACTTGGGAAAACTAAAATTAATCTCTTGCTTTTTCAAAATTTGCATCCACATGATTCCTGCAAGAGCCCCAATAGGTGTTAGGTAAGCACCAATGTTGGAACCAATTACCGCCGCATATAAAGCCGGAGTTTGCGCAATCGGCAGCACCGATTCTAAAATATCGGTATATAAAATCGTCATGGGGATATTGTTGATAATGTTGGCGGCCAAAAACGATGTCAATCCAAAACCCATAATCGGGTTCATCTTCCCCAACCACCCTGCAATACTAGTGGTAATCCCATCACGATTGAGAACCAAAACAAAAGCAAACATAGATACGACAAAAGGGACTAAACTCCAAGGCGTTCTACGTAAACTGGTAAAAATTAATTGCGGTTGACGCGAAATAAATAACATTTCATAAACCAAGAGAACGATTAAGGCGCTTAAACAAAAACTTAAGCTAATCAGCCACATTTCCCATCCCAAATATGAGGAAACAGCTAAAAGAATCATGCAAGCAACTAAATGCCCAAGAATAATACCAACAAGAACAGGGTTTTCTAAACAATATTCATAGTCACTCGTTTCTAAGGTTTTATTGGTCAGTTGTTTTCTAAACAGCAATAACAAAATGCCTAAAGCAGCTAACGAAGAGGCAAGGGTTGGAATAAACATGATTTGAAAATATTGCAAAAAATTAATCCCATAGGATGAAGCTAAATAGATATTCGTCGGATTACCGATGACTAACATCATACTCCAAGTGTTCGCCGCTACAAATTCACTGATTAAATAGGGGAGCGGATTTATTTTCGCATTCTTGGAAAAATAACAAATAAAGGGCGTGAATGTTAATATAATAATATCATTGGAAGTAAATATTGTTAGTATTGAGACCGTTAGATATAGATACATAAAAATCCGCATTTGCTTTCCTTGAGCTTTCTTTAAAGCCAAATAAGCCAGTTTTTTAAAAAAGCCCAGTTCATCAAGAATAACGGATAAAATCGTCATGGATAAAAACAATACCAATATTTTCAGCGGATTAATGGAGGAAGCTTCCGTAATCCCTAAAAAGATTTCTTTAAAAGAAATCCGGCCAAACAGCAACAAAAGCACAACCCCGAAAACCGCAACCATCCAAAATGTTTCAAAATAATGATTACGAATTTTGATGCTTTGTTTAAACATGATTGCTAAGACTAATAAGATAATCGTTAATAGGGAAATAATTAACGTCGCGACCATATTTTATCCTTTTCTAAACAAATCCTTGGTAAATGATAACAAATTATACAACTTATCATGATTTTTTTCAAGACAAAATCCCTGCAGTTATTTTCATTGTTTTCATAAACAAAAAAGACCCTTTTTTTGGTCTTTTGTAAGTCGAAGCAGCCAATAAAATCTAATTTTTTCCGCTAAATAAAAGTCTCCATCATATCACTAATGGAGACTTTCATTTTTATATTAAAATGTTTAGAAAATCGATAAGGTTAAGAAAATCGTGCTTAATAAGCTGGCCAGTAAACTAACCACGGTAATTTGGGTATTGATGCTTGGGCCCGCAGTATCCTTAAATGGATCACCAACGGTATCACCAACAACAGCAGCTTTGTGAGCCGGACTTCCCTTGCCACCAAAATTGCCGGCTTCCACATATTTTTTACCGTTATCCCATAAACCACCACTATTACTCATAAAGAGGGCAAGCAATAAACCGCTGACGATATTACCAACTAAGAAACCGCCCACGGCAGCCACACCACCAACAAAACCAACCAAAATCGTAATGACAATCGCAAACAATCCGGCCGGAATTAATTCCCGTAAAGCGCCCGTTGTCGCAATAGCGATACATTTGTCATATTCCGGAGAAACACCATCTTTTCCTTCTAATAGACCCGGAATTTCTTGGAATTGACGATGAATTTCGCCAACCATTCGTTCCGCATTGCGGTTAACACCGAGCATTAACAAAGCACTGAAGACGGCTGGAACAGCTGATCCGACCAAGAGACCGAAGAAAACCACCGGATCCATAACATCAAAACCGGTAATTAAAGCATGACCGATTTCCGCCGCTTTCACATTGACTTCACTCATGAAAGCTCCTAATAAAGCAATAACGGTTAAACCGGCCGCTCCAATGGAGAAACCTTTAGTGACAGCTTTAACGGTATTGCCGGCAGAGTCTAAACTGTCGGTAATCTCTAATGCTGTTTCGCCTAAATTGCCCATTTCCACAAGCCCACGGGCATTATCAACAATTGGTCCATAAGCATCATTGCTGATAATCATCCCGACAATCGATAACATGCCGACGGCAGCCATCGAAATACCGAACATTCCAAATTGAGTTTGATCTTCCGGGGTCACGCCCAAAGGAGCAGCAATTTTATAAGCCACTAGAGCGGAAATAGCAATCCCGACAATTGCCGGTAAAACACTTAAGAAACCATAGCTGATACCATTGATAATGGTGAAAGCCGGACCTGATTTACTGGCTTTCGCAACATTACGCACCGGCTTGCGTTCATCGTTGGTAAAGTAATCGGTAGTAATCCCAATGATGACACCAACAAATAAACCGACAACGGAAGCAATCCAAATCCGCCATTCAAATTTAAATAATAATGTTGCTAAGGCGGTTAAAACGGTAAAGATGCCCGTGGTAATATAAGTACTCATATTTAAAGCATGGGTCGGATTGCCGGTTTTACCCATTCTCGCAAAACCAACCCCAATCAACGAGGCTAATAAACCGATGGCTGCAAAGCAGAAAACCATCATCACATTTTTGCCTTCCACACCGCCCAAAGCCACGGCCATCACTAAGGCTGCTGCTAAGGAAGCGACATTGGAGTCAAACAAATCGGCACCCATGCCAGCCACATCACCGACATTGTCACCAACATTATCCGCAATGACAGCGGGGTTACGGGGATCATCTTCGGGAATTCCGAATTCCACTTTGCCGACTAAATCCGCACTAATGTCCGCCGTTTTGGTAAAAATCCCTCCGCCTGCTTTCGCAAACAAAGCTAAACTGGAAGCTCCAAAACTAAAGCCTAATAAAGCCGTGCCGTTTTTAGTAATTAAAAAGACTAGGGCCACACCTAACAATGAGGCACCGACAACGGCCATTCCCATGACCGCTCCACCACGGAATCCACTTAAGAAGCTAGGCTTAATTCCTTTTTGTGCGGCTTCAGCAGTTTTCACATTCGCAATAGTCGCAACTTGAATCCCGATTTTACCGGCCAAAGCACTTAGCCCGGTGCCAAATAGATAAGCAATAAACATGGTTAAGTTCTCAAGAATTTTTCCCTTCCAAATCGGTTCCGGCAAAAAGATAAAGATTAAAATAGCGATTACGCCAGAAAATTTAGCCAGAACGAGATATTCTTTTCTTAAAAAGACATTGGCGCCGTTTCTAATAAGTTCACCAATGCTAGCAACTTTCTTATTGCTTGATGGTTGTTTGGAAACCCAAATATACAGCCAAAAAGCAAAGACAAAGGCAATGACAGCGATACCGATTGTACTAAAAATAAAAAATTTGTCCATTCATTAAACTCCTTTTTGTGAAAACTAATGTTATTCTATCACAATTTCCAAGCGTTTTCAATGGTCGCATGCAAAAACAAATTTTATTATGAAAAGGTAAAAAAAGCTCCGTTTAAAGAGCTTACAATTAATTATGAAAAGATAAGTAATACTTGATATTCGTTGTCCCATAATCATTCAAAGTTTGAAGGATGGTTTTATTACCAAGCGAAGTATTATGTAATAACCAGCATTGACCAGCCTCATCGACACCAATAAACATTAATACATGACCGCTGGTATAAAGAAGTGTTCCAACCTTCATGTCTTTTAATGATTCATTGCTTAAATTGCTTAAGGTGCCGCCATATTGTTTAGTTACCCGTTGGTTGGAAGTGTTGCGCCCCAAGAAAAACCCAAAGCATTGATAAATAGCCGCTTGCGTGGAAGAGCAGTCAAAACCCTTAACTTGTTTGTCCCCCCAACTGTAACTAACTCCCAACATTTTAAAAGCTTGGGATAATAAGTTTTCATAATTATAAGGAAGATAACCATCACTTAATTCACCTTGATTGGTAAAACTAAAATCAACAATCTGCAAAAATCCTAAGCAACTACGAACAGGAAAGGCAAGCAAATAATCCTTATCCGTTTTGGAAAAATACGGTAACCGCGTGCCCATGCGAAGATATTCTTCCCCAAGGACAAAATCACTATCGATAACAACGACGAATTGCTCCGGATTAACATAGCTTAGAAATTGTTCCCTTGTACAAAAAGCAACTTGCTTGGCCCGCACCCAACCATAATAATTAAGCATCTGTACAAAAAACCACTGCCCGTCCAAACTAGTATGATAAATAACCATCGGGATGCCTAAACCAAAACCAGTTTCTTGAAAGCGATCGGTTGAATAATTCGATGAATAAAAGTCCGTTGGATAGCTTCGTAAATTGACATGGGTCGTTGAGACGGCATACTGAATGGCGATTTCATCCGCTAAACCATTTAAATTACGATTTTCCAAAATGCTGTTTTTTTCACTATCGGTAGCTAATGCCCCCGATGGTTGATAGATGGGGTATTTAGTAAAATGATTATAACTGGTGATTAAATTATAAATGCTTGTCTTGCTTTGCGTTTCCGCAATCGTCTCCAAATTAACGGTTTTTGTTGCTGGCGTACTTAAAACTTGATGGTTGAAAAAGTTAATTTCCGCTTCATCCATAATCAGAGCTTGAACATCAAGCTTAAGTTGATTGACAAAATATTCATAATCATTGACGGTATAAGGACGAATAGCTGTTACAACCCTAAATGTTTGTTCATAAACCTCATCGTATTTCACAAGTCTTAATGTTAAAAGGACTTCTTCTTGGGCTTTGCTTAAGTTTACTTCCCCACTGGTGGAAATAATATCCGGTTTGTTAGATTCCCAAGAACCAACTACAGCGTTAGCAAAATGAACCGGTAAGATGAGGTTTTGGTTGGTAATAGTCGGGATTTCGAACTCAGTTAAAGCTTGGGAAAAGACTTCATCAAAGGGATATCCTTTCACAAGCACCGTAAATTCTTTTTGAAAAGTTTCGGTAGTCGTAATTAAAGCCCTCATTAAAACACTAACATCCGCTTTAGTCGTATTCACATACTTCCCTTCCGCCGTTAAATACGCTTCATCACTCGTTTCCCACTGGACCAAAAAACCCCCAATTTCCGTTGGTAAGGAAATTGATTCACTGACGGTTTTTGGTAAGCTTAGACTATCTAAAGCCAAAACTTCCGCTTTAATCGGTTTTTGTTCGTATTTTCCGTAGAGCGTCAAATTGCTTACCACTTTCCAATCGAAAAAAGGATCAGTAAATTGTTCATCAAAAAACCAGCCCCCAAAAACCAAATCATCATCACTACTAACGACAAGCGGGAGCATTGATAAAGTTAATAACGTTCCTTCAGCATATTGAAGGGATTCATAGTTTTCGTTAGCTATAGAAAAACTAACCACATACTCCTTTGGTTTGCGATCTGGTTGACAGCCGGTTAATAGCGGTATTGTTATTAACAATAAAAGAAAATAAAGCCATTTCATCTTCATAAGAACCTCATATCGCGTTTATTATATTATTTAAAACCAAAAAAAGAAAGTAAAACGATTACTAATGAGAATAAATTGATGCCTCTTTTAACAAAATAGATTTGCTTGACACCATAAAAATTAGTAAAAATAAAAAACAGCTAAAAATCGTGGGCCAAAACACTCATTTCCAACTGCTTTTTAGATTAAAAATAGCGATTTATTGCTATTTCTAGGTATAAAATGGGG
>Ga0116183_1000061_pt1 | contig 109957 bp, 86 predicted proteins | sample AD_UKC078_MetaG_FD_89753 | JGI IMG/M metagenome (GOLD analysis project Ga0116183, IMG submission 89753) | Active sludge microbial communities of municipal wastewater-treating anaerobic digesters from USA - AD_UKC078_MetaG | ecosystem: Engineered > Bioreactor > Anaerobic > Digestate | place: USA...
CTTAAATGGAAGTTCAATAACATATCCAAATGGTGCAATTAAGGTCTACGATGAGAATAGCAAATTAGCACCAATGGATAAATTTAGTTTAACTGGTTATGCTAATCAAGCTTCTACAAAATATAATGATAATAGAATGGTAGTATATCTACCAAGAAATGGTTCTTTCTATATTGATGTAAATATGACAACAAATAGTCTTTCATCTCTATATTTAGATATAACTTCAGTTGATTTACAAGAATTAGACTTGTTTGGTTTATCTGCATCAACTAGTCAATCAATAAGTATATTTAATGAAACTACAAAAGGTGATTATTTTGAATGCCTTGATATAAAACAAACTGGTAAATTTACTGTGTCTGCAAGCTATTCTGGCAATCAAACAAATGATATTTTATTTGTTCTAACAAGACAATTATACAATAGTTCAAGCGATACATATTCACTGGATACAAAAATAATAGAATTAATGGACACAGATAATGATTCATATACAGGAACTTTGACATTAGAAAAAGGTGTCTATTATGTTGGTTATTTCAACAAACATGATGTAAGCAATTTCAGTGTAACATTTAACAGACTAGTCACACAATATGGTGAACAAGTATTGGTTACTGATCCAGATTGTGATACATTATGTGGAAGTCAAATTCGAATAATTGAAATGAACCAAACAAATAAAAGCTATAGAGGAACATTTATTACTAAGGATTTTACTCGATTAATCTACCCAGATTACAACTTTGGTGTTTCTGCTTCAAGACTAGATTATTATTGGTATTCTAATGATGAAACAAAAGCAACGGTGACCCCATATGGAACAGTATTTGGTAGAGGTCTAGGAACAGTAAAGATTATGGCGGTACTAAAATCTGATCCATCAAAAGTATTTATAAAAGAATTTACTATTATTAATGATACTGGTAGTGACCCCTTAGTAGTAAATAGCACTTATAAGGTAAAATACTCAGAACTTACAAACGGGAAATTCCATTTTAATCTAGAAAAAACAAATTGTCCATATCCTTGGCTACAGTATTATAACTGGTCACTTGATACAACATGTCACAACAGCGGAATTATTGCTAGTATGGATGATTGGGGAGAAATCACCGTAGATGGTCCAGGTTGTTTTACATTAACAGGAGCATATTGTTTAAATAGTAGGGTGACAGTAGTTGTCCATGTTGTTGTAGAACCTTAATTATGTAATTAGAAATTCCACTTAATTCCCTTTATACATTTAATCAATCCTTAGTTTCTCTTAAACGATTAGATTCGGTTTTAATACTAATAATACGTGTTTTATTGTTAATCAATTAATAATATAAGAGCGTAGGAGTGTAGACAAAAAAGATAATTGTAAACAAAGTGCTCAACCCACTAAAAGCCTTTTTAAATATGGTCTGTCAAAAAATTGGGTCTGTCAAAAATTATGTTGATAAAATAGGTCTATGTTCAATCTCAACTATCTGAGAAACATAGACCTTTTTTGTTGGATAAAAAAGATTATTAATTTTTTTAACTGTGTTTAATATTAAGACTTTTAGAAGATAATGGAATAGATTTGTCTTGAGGTCGACTTTCAAATTGCTGAGGGTGGTCAATTTCAAGTTGACATTTGCACATAAACCGATTAAAAATAAATTTGCTGTCTTAAAACAAAAGATTAAATAAGTGCATTATTAATGAGTTTAATCTAGCCATTTATATAACAAAGAAGTTTTTTGACATTATAAAAAGGTGGTTGTCAAGAATTCTGTTGATAATCAACAAATTTTTTGACAGCCCACATTTTCAACAAAACTCTTTACTTACCTAAAAAAGAGCAGCGCTGCTCTTTTTATTTATGGCCCTTGGTCGAATCTCGTTCTTTAAGGGTGATTTGGATGATTTTATGTTGTTCATGAATGTCTTTTCCTTGAATTAATTTAATCAAGGTGGTCACGGCCTCTTTGCCCATGTAATTAATCGGTTGATTGATGGTGGTGAGGGTTGGATAAATCCATCGGGAAATAGGAAGACCATCAAAACTGACTAAGAAAACATCTTTTCCCAGTTGGCGGTTAAGTTTATTAAGAATCCCCGCCGTAATAACTCCTAAAGAATCAGAGAGGGTAAAGATACCGTCGATTTGGGGGTTATTGAGTAAATAATTATAAATGAAATCGGCATCGGGAGCAACTAAGTCAAAATCATAGAATTCGAAAGTTAAATCATGTTGTTTAAGAACTTCACTAAAGCCCAGTGTTCGTTCGGAAGTAGTAATCAAAAAAGAAGGACCGCGGAAAACAACGAAATATTTAGCCCCGCAACTAATGAGTTGCTCGGCCGCTAATTTTCCCCCGGCAATATTATCCGTTGTTATTGAGGGAATCGAAGGGTCAATAATATGATCAATGGAAACAATCGGGATGTTCAGGTTCATAATTTTATCACTGTTTTCAAAGTTGGAGGAGACAATCAAACCATCAATCATATATTGTTCAAAGACTTTGATATAATCAAGTTCGCGTTCCGAACGGTTATTGGTGATACAAAGCATCACCTTATAACCATTGGCCATCGCTTCATTTTCAATGCCTTCAATTAATTCTCCGATAAAGAAAGAGATCGTATGGGGAATGATGACGCCAATAATTCCGGATTGCCGCTTAAGCAACAATCGCGCTAATTGGTTGGGGGTATAGCCTAATTCTTTGACGGCATTATCAATGGCTTTTTTGGTTTCTTCATGGACATAACCTTTATTGTTAATTGCCCGACTGACTGTAGCCACGCTGACATTGGCCTTCTTAGCAATTTCTCTAATCGTTACTTTCATATTAAAGACCTCTTTAGTAAATAAATTATATCAAACAATTACTTTGAAAGCAAATTAGAAAACCACTTTCAACAATCGGTTTTTTGTAAAGCGAGGAAACTGTAAGGAAGAAGGGTTGGCAGTTCGTCCTTGATGAGGTTTTGGCTCACTAAATCGATAAACGGACCTTTTAAAGGGCTATGGTGCTCGTGTTGGTCGGCATTAATCACAAAAACATAGGCTCCTTTTTCATAAGCAAACGCCTTAGCTTGTGCATATAGCCACTTGATGGTGACTGCTTGCCAATCTAGTGCCCTCTTTCGTAAATTAATCAGCCATTTAAAAAAGGCTAATAATTCGTGGTTGTGCTTACTGTCATCCCAAATCATGCAGCGACGACAGTCGGGGTCGTGGTGGCCTTGAAGGCCGATTTCATCACCATAAAAAAGGGCGGGGCTACCGGTAAATGTGAAAATAAACAAATAAGCAATTTTCATTAGACCGAGGTTATTGTGCAAACGGGTTAAAATTCTTGGGGTATCATGGGAATCAACTAAATTAAACATATGTGGAGCGACATGTTTAGGATATTTAAATAACAGCGTATTGATGGCATAAGTAAATTCTAAGGCATCAATTTTGGCTGGGGTCTCCAAGAAATTCCATAAACTATAAGCTAAGCGATAGTTCATGACGGCATCAAATTGGTCGCCTAGAAGCCAAGGATTGGCATTGTCCCAATTTTCGCCGACAATGTAGACTTCAGGGTTAATCGCTTGGATTGTTTTTTTGAATTTGCGCCAAAATTCATGGCTGACTTCATCGGAAACATCCAAACGCCAAGCGTCAATTTGGTATTCTTGCACCCAGTAAGTTCCCACTTTTAATAAATAGGCTTCCACAAGCGGATGACTGACATTCCATTTCGGCATCATCGGCGTCGTCGCAAAAGTCCTAAACTTATAGCGATGGTTCGGATTTCTAATGGGGCGTTGGTTTTGGTCGAGCGGAAAGTCGATGAAATCTTCATCGTCAATGTAAAAGCAATCCCAATAAGGTGATTGTTTTTTGTTTTTGATAACATCCTGAAACCAAGGATGGAACCACCCGCAATGGTTGAAGACGGCATCCAGCATTACTTTGATGCCTAGGGCATGGCATTTTTGGACAAGTTCCTTAAAATCCTCATTGGTCCCGAATTGGGGATCAATCATCAGATAATCAATGGTATCGTATTTATGGCTTGACGAAGCTTTAAAAAGGGGAGTTAAGTAAATCCCGGTAATCCCTAAGTCGTGTAAATAAGCGAGTTTTTCGATAATGCCGGGAATATTTCCCCCGAAGAACTGCTGGTTAGTAATCCCTTGTTCAATGCTTCCCCATGGCAAGTAAGTTCCGGGAATTTTCTCGGAGCGAGAAAAGCGTTCCGGAAAGATTTGATACCAAATGGTATTTTTCGTCCATGCCGGCGCAACAAATAAATCTTGGTCATTGATATAAGGATAATTAAAATAGTCAAACAAAACATATAAGGAGTCGGGTGGGGTTTTGGAAGTCACTTTTTGTAAATGGCGGCTACCATAAAAATAAGTGCTCTTTAAGCCATGAATCAAAAAGGCATATTTTTGGCGTTTGGTGGGCACTTTTAAGCTCACAAACCAAAAATCATGGTATTTATTGGATAATACTTTTTCCATCTTAATGGCTGGCTTGGTGCGACCGTTCCAAAGATAGACACCGTTTTCCAAGCGGTAATCAAAGGGATCGCCGGCAATCAAAGTAACTTTGGTGGCATCATTTTTTCCTACTTGTAAATATAAATGCAGGGTTTCTTGGTCGTAGGCATAAGCCATATGGCTTTTAGGAAGATGGTAAATGGCCGCAAGATTCATCGTTGTAATAACCATTCGATAAAACCCGGAAACCGGCGGGCCCAGGCTTCTTCCGAATGATTGCCTCCTTTTTCAATTAATAATTGGGTGTTTTTAAAACCCTGTTTTTTTAATAAGCGGTTTATCACTTGACTACCATGGACATAGTAATAATTTTGTAAGATGCTCTTGGTTTCTTTGGAGCCGACATCTAAGTAAATATGTAGATTCGTTGGCGGTGTTTTTTTAATGAATGCCGTCAGTTGTTTTCTAGCAAACCAAAAGGCACTGGAAAAACAACCGACTTTAGAAAATATGAAAGGATATCGTAGGCCGGCGTAAAGGGTAATCAAAGCCCCCATTGAGGAACCGGCCAGATAATTGATGCCCGTAGTTCGGTATTTTTGCTTAATAAGAGGAATGAGTTTATTAACCAACCATGCCACATATTGTTCACCTTCGCCTCCAAGATTATTTCCTAAAGCGAGTTTTCTGCGAAAAAGCGACGCTTCCATAAGCCAGGGGCTGTATTCATTGAGGCGGAATTGCGGATCACAATCAATGCCAACAACGATTAAACCGCGATAATCCTTGTGCTTGATGGCATCAAGGGTGTTCTTAACATCCCAGATTTTTCCGTAAGCACTGGTTTCAACTTGAAACAAGTTATGGCCATCATGCATGTACAAAACATCGTATTTATTTGCGGACTGAAAATAACCGGGTGGCAAATAAACTCGGATAGTACGCTTGCGGTTTAAAGTATCAATGCTTACTTGGAAATAATCTAACTTACTCATAACTAACCTCACTTAAATTATAACATAAGTTCTTTTTTTAAAATATAGGGTTTATAAGAAACGGTTTCCATCTTTTTTTGCTTTCAGTATTACCGAGGAAAGCAATTGACAAACCGCTTGTTTCCTAGTAAACTTGAAGATAAGAAAAGAGGAAAGCTTATGAATTTTGATCGCCGATTGCGGGCTTATTCAATCGATTCATCATTAGCCTTTACTTTAATGCTTATTGGTATGATTGTCATTTATAATCTTCCTAGCATCTTGCCTTTAGGTAAAATGGCCATTGCTTTGGGGTGTTATTTTGGGGTTATGATTATTCCTCATTTCTTTTCGCCCGGCCAAACTTTCGGGAAACGCATTCAAAAATTAAAGGTTGTGAAAAACTATCAGGAACTAATTCCCGAGAAGGTGTTTGTTCCGGCGCTTTATTTATTAATCTTGCGTGAAATTGTTAAAGCACTTTTAACTTTTATAACATTTGGCGTCTATATTTTTATAGCGGGGCTTGTTGCTTCCGGTCGCGAAGATGGCAGAACCATCCATGATTTAATTTTTAAAACCCGGGTGATTGCTTTAACCAAATATACCTCGGATCGCATCGGTTTATCAACAACTCCCTCGGCTGCTAAAAGTCTTAAAGGAACAACATATGATGATTAAAAACAAACTTACTTTACTTTTATTAGTTTTCGTGCTCCTAGTAATCAGTGGTTGCGGTCCCAAGAAGGACCCCTTAAGAGAAGCTTTTCCGCGGAATGATATTTATTACGAACTCTTTGTTCGGAGTTTTGCGGATAGCGATGGTGATGGCATTGGTGATTTTCAAGGCCTTATTGCGAAGCTGGATTATTTGGAAAGCTTGGGAGTGACGGGCTTATGGTTAATGCCCATTCACCCCAGTCCCAGTTATCACGGTTATGATGTCATTGACTATTATGATGTTAATCCCGATTACGGCACTTTAGATGATTTTAAACAGCTTTTAAAAGAAACAAAAAAACGGGGCATTAAAATTATGCTGGACATGGTTTTTAACCACAGTTCCGATCAACATCCGTGGTTTAAAGCGGCTTTAGCGAATGATGCCCAATACCGGGATTATTATACTTTCGCAACGCCCACAACAAATCGCAGTTTATTGGGCAGCTGGGGGCAAAACATTTGGCATCACCAAGATGACCAATACTATGTCGGTTATTTTTCGCCTTCGATGCCGGATTTAAATTTTTTTAATAAGGAAGTCCATAAGGAGATTGCCGCCATCAGCCAATTTTGGCTTGATTTAGGTGTTAGTGGTTTTCGGCTGGATGCCGCCGCTCATTTTTATGGCATTAATGAATACCAAAACCAACGCTATGATGATTATGAAAATATCATCTTCTTACAAGTGTTACGAAATAATTTACGAAAATTAAATTCTCAATTCTATTTAACCGGAGAAATTTATATTACGGCTGAATCAATTGTCGCACCTTATTTCCGCGGTTTAGATTCGCCTTTAGATTTTCCGGTGGCTCTTAAAACATCGACGATTGCCGGAGCCAACGGAAGTACGACCTATGTTAATAGTTTAATTAAGATATATGAATTATATGCGAAAGAAAATCCGGCCTTTATCAGTGCCCCCTTTTTGTTTAACCATGATATGGATCGGGTGGCTGACCAACTTGGTGGTGATATGGAAAAAATGAAGTTAGCGGCCGAAATGCTATTGGTGCTTCCGGGTTCACCAATTCTTTATTATGGTGAAGAAGTCGGTATGCATGGTGTTAAAGCCAATGGCGAATTGTCCCAAGGCATCGCCGTTTGGGATGAAACAAGGCGCTTGCCCTTCCCCTTTGGTGATGAATATGAAACTACTTGGTTTACGGATTCGAACTTTCCCAGCGTTTTAGCAAATCAAAAACTGAAGCCCCTGTCCTTACAAATCACTGAACCGACTTCTTTATTCAAAACCTACCAACAAATGATCGCCGTTCGTAAAGCCAACCCGGCTTTATATTATGGGAATCATCTTTCGCCCTATGAAAAGAACAACTATCAGCTCCAAGGTTTTTACCGAGAATTTAGTTATTTAAATCATTACCAAAAAGTTTTAGTCATTCATAATCTTTCTCGCCAAGCGCAAGCGATTGAAGCCTTAGGGACGATTCTCTATTTATCAAATACAACGGATTTTACGGATGTTTGTGAAATACCTCCCAAATCAACCATCATTTTTGATGTCTCGGAGGCGGATAATGCTTAAAATCTTTTGGCATAGTTTTTCTTTATCCAATCTTTTTAAACAAAGAAAAAAACCTTTGAAAGCTTTTATTGCTTATTTTTTGTTCTTGGTTTTGGTGATTGCTTTTCCCCTCAATTATCAAATCATTAAAAATGATGGCTTTCGGGGCTTAAATACGATTACCTATGAGTTAAGGAAGGCTAACCCGCAATGGCTTCCGGAGCAATTGCCGAGTGATATGTCCATTTCGCAAGCGGGTTTACATTTCATTCAAAATCAAGAATATCGCTTTATGACGACGACCGAAGCCGGTGTTTTCACAATCATCATTAATCCGCAAACACCAGCAAGCGATGTTGTCAACACGATTGTTTTAGGAACTGAGCAAATTAGCTTTTTTGATGGGCAGGGGCATTCTTTATTGGGTGATTATCAACATGTTAATACGGTGATGGATTTTGCAGACTTAAAAACGCTCGACAAAAGCCAAGCGGTTGATTTGTTCTTAACCATGATTGATGGGGCTTTCAGTCCCTATGCTGTTTTTTATTCGGTGGCCATTAATACCCTTGTTCAATTAGGAATGAATTTATTATTAGTTTTAATTTTGGCGGCGATTTTTTTGTTAATCCGCGTTAATTATAAACCCCTTACTAAGTTTAGTGATAACCTTAAGATTATCATTGCTTCGATGACGATTCCCGCTTTAATCGGCTTTTTAGTCGGCCTTTTGGGAATCATGGAAATTAATTCCTTTACGGTGGTTTTGTTTCAATTCCTAACCCCCTTAATTGCCCTCTTAGCCATTTATCGCGGGGCGAAGGGAGTAGAAACTAATCTTAATCAATAAAAAAGTAATGCCGGCCGGCATTACTTTTTCATTAATGTTTTCGTTTTTTAAGTATCAAAACACCTAAACCGAGGAGGGCTAAAGGCATTATCGCCGCTCCCCCAAAGCAACCGCGTTTCGTCGGTTTGGCACGGTAGCCTTGATACAAAATTAAGCTTTCATGTTCGAGGACGCTGATGGTCGCACCCCCGGCATAGGATTTAATAGTTTCCTCACCAACTTGGCTGCCGTTGGCGACTAAATTCCAAGTTTCTTCACCTTCGGGCAGTTTTAGTTGGATGAAATTGCCGTTGTTATGAATGACGAGAATCGTCCCCCAAGAATCGTTATTGGCATAATTGGCAATGGTGTAGGCCAAAATTCCCGGTTTGTCTTCATAAACAAATTTCACATTAGCAATTACTTCTTTGGCCGTCGCCATTCGGAAGGCCGGATGGGCCTTTCGTAAGGCAATCAATCCTTTGTAATAAGTAAAGACTGACATATTTAACGCTTCCGCTTTTAAATCCCAACGGAGTTGGTTGACGCTGTCCGGCGACTCATAAGAATTGTGATCATAACCGCCGCTGCCATCCGGTTTGGAACGTAGAAATTCAACTCCCGCATGAAGGAAGGGAACACCTTGTGAAGTTAGGACAATGGCGTTGGCCTGTTTTTGCATTTCGTCAAGATATTGTTTTTGTTGATAGGTGGTGGATAAACGCAATTTGTCGTACAAAGTATTATTGTCGTGGGCGCTGACATAGTTGATGGTTTTGCTTGGCTGGGTATGCCAAACAGTTTGGTAAGAAAGATCTTTTAAATCCAGCCCTGGGTAAGCCACACCACCAACAACACCGTATTTGGTGCGGTTCATGATTTTTGGTGAAGTTCCCCCTTGTACAAAACCGCCTTCCGCTGTGGTAAAGACGGACCCTCTAATGCCGTCGCGGATTTCGTCGTTGAAAGCTCCGACCTCGGGCATCTTGGCGAGATTGACTTTATCCGCTGCCATGCTAGGAGGAAGCGGGGTCGCTCCCCCATTCCACGGTTCACCGTAGATTAAGATGTTTTGATCAATCGCTTTCAAGGCGCTGACAACGGCCTTCATGGTTTCCACATCGTGTAAAGCCATCAAGTCAAAACGGAATCCGGAAATATTATATTCCGTGGCCCAAAAAACGGTGGAATCGACAATAAATTTGCGCACCATATAGCGTTCCGAAGCGGTTTCGTTACCGGTTCCTGACCCATTGGAAAAGACCCCCGTTGGGGTTAGGCGGTGGAAATAACCCGGAAGGATTAAGTGAAAATTGGAATCGGCGCTTAAACCGGTATGATTATAAACCACATCCATGATTAAACCGATGTTATTTTTGGTAAAGGCCGTAGTAACTTGTTTTAACTCCGTGATGCGTTTCGTGCCGTCATAAGGATCGGAAGAATAAGAACCTTCAGGAACATTGAAGTTAAGCGGCATATAGCCCCAGTTAAAAATTCCTTTAGCTTGGTATTTCGGCTCATTCAGTTTTGTTTCATCAACGACCCCAAAATCAAAGAAGGGTAGTAGTTGAACATGGGTTACGCCTAATTCTTTAATATGGTCAAAGCCGGTGGTGATGCCTTGATAAGTAGTGCCTTCGTCAATTAGACCGAGGAATTTGCCGGCATGTTCCTTGGGCCCATTCCAACTGGAATGGGATGTTAAGTCGCGCACATGCAGTTCATAAATAATTGCATCGGTGGCATTTTCAATATTATTAGGCCGCTCGTGGTATTTAAAACCGGTGGGGTTGGTTTTAGGAAAGTCGACTACCATGCCTCTTAAGCCGTTTACGCCCGCACTCTTGGCATAGGGGTCAATTGTTTCAAAAGTTCTTGAACCGTTGGTCACCGAATAAGTATAATATTTGCCATGCAGGTTTTGATTGGCGGCATATTTCCAGGTGCCTTTAACATCTTTGGTCATTGGATAAGTGGCGATTTTGGTATCACTTCCGCCTAAGGCCGCCGGAGTTCCCGTTTCATATAAATTAAGGCTTACAGCTGAGGAAATCGGTGCCCACAAACGAAAATTAGTTACATTCCCCGTAACAAGGGCACCAAGGTCATTGCCATCATAAGCAAAGGCGGCTTCAAAAGCCTCGGAGTCATAAATACCGTCAAAGGTGACATCATAGCTTTTAAGACCGGAAGGAAATTGGGCTTTTAACACATATTTTTTGGAAAAATCAAGGTTTTTTGTTAAGGTAATTTTTCCGGTATTGGCCATTGGTGAAATGCTTGCTGCTAACAAAACATCATCTTCATATAATGATAAATCAGCGGCTTTCAAGGGTGCTGTTAGCTGATAAGCAATTTCGGCGGTGTTTGTGAAAAAAGCGGCTTTAATTTTATCGGAGCGGTCAGGACCGCTTTGGTCTGTTGGTGAATACCCCATTCTTTCATCTCCTTCCACAAAATAAACATTTAAAAGGCCGTTTTCGGCTGTCGTCGGTATTTGAATATAGCGGTCGAAATCAATATCTTTTTCCGCCCAAGCACCCCTGCGAAAAATGATACCGATTTGGGTGATGTTGCGATACTTGGTGGCGCTTAAATCAACGGTTGCCACCACTCCCCAGTCATCTTGTACAAATACACCCTCGTTTTTATCAAAATCAATCTGCTCACCTTCGCTTCCAAAGGGCCAAAGCCAGATATTCCAACCCCTATCATAATCGTTTCCATAGCGATAATAATGGATTTTGAGGGTGGAAACATTAGTTTCGGCGGCGGCGATGCTGATGGGGATTATCAAAAGCAGCAGTAAAAACATCATTAATAATCTTTTTTTCATAGTAATCCTTTCCCAAAACTTGTTTGTTGCTTTAGTTTATTTTACTATAAGATGTTAAGATTTTCAATTGCCTAAAATGTGTAATGGTTTCCATAAATGAAATCGTTTGCATTAAAAAGAACGGTTTTCTTAAACGAAAAGAAGTGAAAGAAAAACTTCTTGATTATGAAAACCATTACATAAATGAAATCGCTTGCAAAAAAACAAGAAAGTGTTAAAATAATTATGTATGAGAAGTTTATGTAAGACTCTCTTTTATCTTTTTTTCAAGGAGGAAAAAATGAAGAAAAATCTGATCGTACTTTTCGTATCAATCCTTGCTTTATTAACGCTCTTTTTCACAATTGATACGAAAATTAATGCTGCTGAACCGACGGCAGCTGGAAAAGTGGTCTTCCATTACCAATTATGGGATGGGGATTATTCAAGCTCCGGTTTATGGACATGGGGAACCGGAACGGGAGGAACCAGTAGTGCCGTAACAAGTACTGTTACGGATGCTTTTGGTGGTGTTTATGAAATTAATGTTATGTCCGACGCTGATGATGAAATTGGCTTAATTCCCCTTCGGAAAGACATTACTTTGGATTCGCGTTGGGATTCTCGGGAAACACCGGATGGCTATCACATTAAGTTTAATGTGACTGCTTTAAAGAATGGAACCGTTAATGAACTCCATGTTTATTATTTCCAAGGCGGATACCAAACTTACTATCTTGCTGATCCTGCTAAAGTCAATGTTATCGTTCTTTACTATGATCCATCGGGAACATATGAAGATAACTTAGGCGTTCATGCATGGAACGGATGGGAAAACTTTACGGAACCAAGTTGGGGAACTCCCGCTAAGGTGTTTTCGGATGGCTTTAAGTCACCGGGTAATGTTCAAGGCAAAGCGGCCTTATTGCAATTTACTCCCGATGGCACGAAAGATCCAGGCTTTTTAATTTATGCCGGCAGTGATCAAACGAAGAAACATGCTTCGGCCGGTGATATTAAAGGTTTCAAAGATTTAAAAGCCGGAGCCGTCAAAGTCGTTTATGTTTCGGGCGGCAGTGTTTATGATGGCGTTGACAAGCGTCAAACATTTGTTGATAACGCCTTTACCTTTGACTTTATTCCTTTTGCTTTAGCAACTCTTGATGGAACTTATGCGAAAGATCCACGGGTTATTTTCGTTAAAACATCAATTGCGGTGACTACGAAAGAAAAAACCGGTGAAGAAACTTATTATGTTAACGAAGTAATCGGTCAAAAAATTGAAGTTGTTCCGAGTGAAGACGGCTGGAAATTACCGACGGATTTACCGGAATATCCCGCTTATAAGGCGACCGCTCTTCCTGCAAATGTAAAAGGGCGCGTTGTTTTCCATTACCAAAAATGGGATGGAAACTATACGGGAACAGGACTATGGACTTGGAATGCCGGGACTGACGGCACTAAAGATGGAGTTGCGATGACGGGAGTCGATGCTTTCGGCGCCGTTATGGAAATCAACATTGACGATGATGCTGCGGATACCATCGGTATTATTCCGATTGGTGCCGAAATTGGTAGTGATGCTCGTTGGAATCATCGGGAAACCCCGGATGGCCAACACATCAATTTTGATGTTACCGCCATTAAAGCGGGAACTGCGACCACTATTCATGTCTACTATTTCCAAGGCGGATTCCAAACCTACTATGTTGCCGATCCGGCTAAAGCCAATGTTTTGGTTTTATACTTTGATAAGACCGGCACCTATGAAGAAAACCTCGGCGTTCATGCTTGGAATGGCTGGGAAAACTTTACGGAAACCGATTGGGGAACACCGGCTAAGGTGTTTAAGGATGGCTTTAAGTCACCGGACAATGTCCAAGGCAAAGCCGCCTTATTGCAATTCACACCTGATGGCACTAAAGATCCGGGATTACTAATTTATGCGGGCGATGATGCTACCAAGAAACATCCTTCCGGTAATCTTGATGGTTTCAAAACCATGACGGCTGGCCAAGTTAAACTTGTCTATGTCACCGTGGAAACGATTTTCCAATCCCGAATTGACTTTGCACCCGTTGCTTTTGGTGGCGAAGTAATTTTCACCGATGTTTATGGTGATGTGGCATATGTTCGTGATGTTATGGGATTAATTGATTTGAAAACCTACTTTACTTTAAAACAAGGAACAACAGTTGTGCCAATTGCGCAAATTGACTATAACACGACCGCTGATTCAACTAATGAATTCGTTATTCAGTTAGCGGAAGCCAATGCCTTAAACAATACCAAAGCTTATACCTTGCACTTCAACAACGGTTTAACGGGCGATAAACAATTATTAGCTGAGATTGCTTTAGACTTAGATAAAGAAAAACCGGTGATTGCTTTAGTTGATCCGGATGCCGCGATTACGGTTGCTTTGGGCGCTAAATGGGATCAATCCCTCTTCCCGGTTTATCGCGTTACGGACAATCGCGATGCTAACCTTACACCGAAAGTTTATGTGGCGAAGGGACATGGAACCCTAGATACGAATAAAGTCGGCGATTACCCAATTAGATTGGAAGTTGTTGATGAATGGGGTAATGTTGGGCAATTAGATTTTACGATTACCGTTGTTGCACCGGAAAAAGGCTGCAAAGCCAACAGTGCTAGTGCTATGGTCGGGTTCGGATTATTAGGATTAGTTTTCTTCTTTAGAAGAAGAAGATATGCGTAAGCGGAAAGGAGAAAGAAAATGAAAAAATTATTAAGCATCATTTCCGTATTTGTTTTAATGTTAATGATTGTCGGTTGCTCGGAACAAACCACCGCGACAACCGGAGAAGTAATCAAGTTTGATGAAACCCAAGTTAAAGCTCAAGTCATTCGTGTGTGGATGGATGACAGTGAAGGTGTTTTTATGGATGAAATCATCCCGGCTTTTGAAAAATTAAATCCGGGCATTAAGGTTGAATTCCAACACATGGGAACGGTTGATATTCGCGAAAAATTAAAAACCTATGGTAAATCCGGTAAAGGTGCCGATGTCTTCCAATTCCCGCATGACCATATGGCTCAAGCCATCTTAGATGACTTAGTTTATGTTTTGCCGGATGCTTTGAAGACGCGTTTGGAAAAACGGATTATCCCGGTTGCTTTAAATATTGCGACATTATGTTACGATGATGAAACTGGTAGCTTTGAATGTGCTGCCGGGGCCGAGCAACGACTCTTTGCGGTCCCAATTTCGATTGAATCAGTCACCATTTACTACAACAAAGCTTTAGTTCAAGAAGCTGATTTACCGAAAACCTTTGAAGATTTTTTAGCTGATTCGGCTGCTTATCGAGCTGCTCACGAAGGACAACGATATTTTGCTACCGGCTCACACTGGGCGGATGCTTATTTCTTGCAAGGCTTTTATGGAGCGTTTGGCTGGACACCGTTTGGACCGAATCTCAATGATGCGACTCAAGTGGGCTTTGAAGATCCAAAATCCCTCCGTGCTATGGAATGGATGATCAATAATTTAAAACCGGAAGTAACGGGAACAGGAACACACAACTCCATCAACGGTTCAACTTTGTTTGAAGAAGGAAAATTACCCTTTATTTTGACTGGACCATGGAATGTTCCGCAATACCTTAAGGCCGGAATTGATTTAGGAAATATTACGCTTCCTTCCATCAACGGTGTTAATCCAAAAACCTTTGCTGGTGCGCAAATGGTTTCCGTTTACAAATATTCTAAAAATGCCGATGCGGCCATGAAGTTTGTGGAGTTCTTACAAACCGATCAAGCCGCTGAAATCCTCTATCGTACTTCGGGCGATTGCCCAGCTTTAAAAGATGAAATCTTAGCAACTATTACCGGTATTAAAGATGATAAATTAATTTCCGTCATGTTGGATCAATTATCGACTTCCGTACCGATGCCAACGATTCCAGAAGTAACTTATTATTGGGGTCCGGCGGAGTCCATGATGAAAAACATTTGGAACGCTGATGGAGTAATTGCGACAGAAGCATTTACGGCTGAAAAAGCTTATAAAGCCAGTCGAGATATGGCATCTTAATGAACAAAAGTGAAATAAGGTGGCCTTAATTGGCCACCTATTTCCTTATTTGGAGGTAAAGAGTGAAAGGAAAAATAATTCACATTCTTAAAGCCATTGCTTCGGGAATAATTTGGGGTTTAGGCCAAGTTTTCAATCGCCAATACTGGAAAGCTTTATTCTTTTTTGCTTTTTTTGGGATTCTTGTGGGCATTGAAGTTGGCACGAGTCGTTATCTATCCGGCTATTCTCCTTATGAAAAAGTTCCCGGTGTCGATTTTAACCAAAACTTTATTAATCGTTTCGTTAGTTCCTATAAAGCCGATTGTTTTGACGGCATGCCGGCAATTGCTTCCTTTGATAGCTTTTATAATGAGCATAAAGATAATGAATTTACTCCGGAAGAGCTGATTCAATATTTAGCTATGGATATTAAAGCCGGAAGCAAAAACAAATACTATGTTTTAGCAGAAGAACTGCAAGCCCTAGAAGCCAATAAGGGTAAGGACCGTCCTTCGGATTTAGTTCCCGGTGAAGATGATCTTGCCATTAGTTCATTAACAGGCTTCAATCCGATTTTCACAAGCTATCAATCACCGGCCGGGGATGAATATTATAAATATAACCAAGGGACAGCGACTGACCCGAGTTTTGTTTACATCAATGTTAAGGATGAAAATGATATCTTAACGGCTAATGATATTATTAATTTTGATCAACTTGAACGGACTGGGAATATCTATCGTAATAATGATTATACAAAATTTTATGTTGAGGTTTTGGTTAATAAAAACGGTGTTTTAAGCCCCCTTCGTTATGATAATATCATTAATACGACGGAACGAATTATGAAAGACGACGGGGAAGCGGCTAATTTAAGCAAAATTGCGAAAGTTTCCGATGCTTTATTCTATAGTGAGACAAGTGTTTACGGTTTCTTTAATCCGGAAGGTCGGGGTGGAAAATATCGTTCCACGGTTTTTTCGAAGTATTTATCGCAATATTTTGTTGACTTTCAAAAGGTCTATAAAACCAATACCCCGGAAGATTTTGCAAAATTCAAATTGCGAGTTTATTTTGAAATGAACCCGGAAGTTAAACAGAATTTTGAAAAAACCTACGATAATTTCTTTAATGACCGTGCCGGTTTCTTTCTTAAAGGCATTTGGTCAATCATCACTTTAGGGACAGCCCCTAAAAATGATTATTACCAAATTGATAAATTATCAAAAGCGATTGATGTTGCTGATATCGGTGATTCGGTATTAACCAATTTGCCGATTCAAGGGCATATTTCATCCTATTTGTTGATTCGTGGTTTAATTTCCACATTATTACTACTATATTTTGTGATTATTTATCTTTGGAATATCCATGATGCTTATAAAACTAGCTACGAATATGCCAATAATCATGTGTTTGTGAAAGACCGTGAATATTTTAAGAAGATGTATGAATCTTCCTTCGAATATATCGTCTTAATGCCGGCCCTCTTTGTGCTAACCTTTATTTCCATTATGCCGATTTTATTTGGTTTTTTAATTGCCTTTACTTCCTATAACGGTAATTCCGCCGATGTCGGCTTATTCGATTGGGTTGGCTTCAAAAATTTTGTCTTAATCTTTAATTTCGGCTCCAATGTCGGCATTCCCTTTGGAAGAATCTTTTGGCGGGTCTTCTTATGGACAGTTATTTGGGCTATCTTTTCGACGGCAACTTGTTTCTTTGGCGGTTTTTTCCAAGCCGTTATTATCAATTCAGAACGGGTTCCTTTGAAGAAATTCTGGCGGACTTTACTCATTTTGCCGTGGGCGGTTCCGGCCATTATTTCCCAGATGGTTTTTGCCAACTTCTTTAATGAAAGCGGGGTTGTCAATGCCTTCTTGCAACGCCTAGGCGTTTATGATATTTTAAAAAACTGGGGCATGCTCGGTCAGACCATTGATGAATTCTTAACCGGAAGTTTACCGAAAATCTTTTATTTAGGGAATGAAAACATTCAATGGTTTACCAATCCGCATAACCCATGGTTTGTTCGGATTGTCTTGATTTTAGTTAATATTTGGTTGGGTTTCCCCTACTTCATGGCCTTAATGACGGGCATTATGGTTGGCATTGATCGGACTCTTTATGAGGCGGCAGATATTGACGGGGCTAACCGTTCCCAAAAATTCAAACTAATTACCTTCCCTTTAGTGATGTATTCCGCTGCTCCGCTTTTGGTTATGACTTTCTCCGGTAATTTCAATAATTTCGGGGTTATCTATTTTATTACCCAAGGTGGTGCCAACAACGGCTATAATACGGCCTTTGCGGGTGATACGGATATTTTAATTTCTTGGATGTATACTTTAACTGTTAACGAGAAGTATTACAACATGGCCTCGGTGTTCTCGATTCTCATCTTTCTCATTGTCGGCTCCATTGCGGCTTGGAACTATTCCCGCACTCGAGCCTTTAAGGAGGATTAATATGCCGTTATTTTTAAAAATTTTATTAATTTATTTCGTGCTTGTGGTTTATTTTACTCAAGACGCCATTGGTGCGGAAGTTTATGAGAAGAAAGGTTATTCAAGATATCGCGGTGCCCTCTGGTCTTTAATTCCTATTTATGGTATAATACATTGTTTTCGGGCTCCGGCCATTAAAGCTGTTCAAAAAGGCGGATTGAAACAATTTTTTTCCGTCAAAGAAATCTTCATGAAGTTACTTACTTTTGGGGAATTAATTTTGCTGGCGGCGATTGTCATTGTGCCGATTGTTTATTTGGTCGGCTCATCCTTTGCGAAGACGAGTGGTTTACCGACGACCTTTTGGCCCTCGAAGATGACTTGGGACAATTACAAAAAATTATTTACGGAAACTAAATTCTGGTATTGGTATAAAAACACGATTACCATTGCCGTTTTAAACATGGTTTTTGGGGTCTTGTTTATTACCGGTGCGGCCTATGTTTTTGCCCGCTTTAAATTTAAGGGCAAGAAAGTTGGCTTAATTACTATTTTGGTTCTCCAAGCTTTTCCGTCCTTCATGGGTCTTATTGCTATGTTCACTTTGTTCGATACCTTTGGTCTTTTAAATAAGCCCTGGGCCCTAACCATCCTCTATGTCGGTGGTGCTATTCCCTTTAATTTATGGCTTATTAAAGGTTATTTGCAACAGATTCCCAAAGACCTGGACGAAAGTGCGATGCTCGATGGGGCCAACAAGTGGCAAATTTTTTCCAAAATTATTTTGCCCTTATCGGTGCCGATTCTCTCGTTTGTGGCGGTTTCCCAATTCATGGCTCCATGGATGGACTATATGTTACCGAATTATTTATTAAACAGCCCGGATTATTCCGGTGATATTCAAGAAGTTTGGACTTTAGCAATCGGATTATTCTCGATGATTTCCGGTCAGGATAAAGCCAATTATACGACCTTTGCGGCGGGGGCCTTAATTGTTGCCTTGCCAATCACATTATTATATATGGCTTTCCAACGCTTCCTCATTCAAGGAATTACGGCGGGAGCTACAAAAGGTTAATTAGGAAAGACATGGTGGTGTCACCATGTCTTCCTTTTTAGGAGCACTTATGGACAAAAATTGGTGGAAAGAAGCCTTTGGCTATCAAATATATTTACGCAGTTTTTTTGATGGCAATAATGACGGCATCGGTGATTTACCGGGGATTATTGCGAAACTTCCTTATCTAGCTCACTTAGGCGTTAATCTTCTTTGGATTTGTCCTTTTTATACTTCCCCGATGGACGACAATGGTTATGATGTCGCTAATTTTTACCGAGTTGCAAGGGAATACGGCACCTTAAAGGATCTTCGCTCCCTTATCAAAAGTGCTCACCAATTACAGATGAAAGTCATTATTGACTTGGTTTTAAACCACACTTCGGATGAACATCCCTGGTTTAAAGCCAGTCGTAAGTCCCTTAACAACCCTTATCGTGATTATTATATTTGGAAAAAACCCCGAATAATTGACGGCCAACAAACTGAACCAACCAATTGGGCCTCTTTTTTCGGGGGCAGCTGTTGGGAATTTGATGTTCGCACCCAAGAATATTATATGAAAATTTTTTCCAAAAAAATGCCCGACTTAAATTGGGAAAACCCCAAAGTCCAAGAGGAAATGGTGCAAATGGCCACTTGGTGGTGCGAGCAAGGCATTGACGGTTTTCGTATTGATGCCATTTCCCACTTAGCGAAGGCTGAATTTGTGGATTCAGACTTATTCCCCGATCATGAATATAAACCGGATTGGAGCAAATATTCCAATCTTCCTCGCCTTCATGATTATTTAAAATTACTTAACAAACGGGTTTTTTCGAAATATAATATTGTGACGATTGGTGAAGTGGGGGGGAATGCCCCCGTTAGCGAGGGGATTGCTTATACCAATCCTAAGAATCACGAACTGAATATGGTCTTTAATTTTGACCACAATTGGTGTAACAATGCTTGGGGAGCCCAAAGCAAGAAAGAATTGTCCACCGATGTGCAGCAATTAAAAGCTGTTTTCCACAAATGGCAAACCGGCTTATATGGACAAGGCTGGAATGCTATCTATTGGCTCAATCATGATCAACCGAGATTGATGTCCCAATATGGTGATCCCGAGCATTATCACCAAGAAAGTGCTAAAATGCTGGCGACCGTCCTTTACTTTATGGGCGGAACACCCTTTATTTATAATGGCGAAGAGATTGGCATGACCAATCCTGAGTTTAAATCAATTGCTGATTTTCGGGATGTTTCCATTATTAACCAATATGAAATCAATGTTAAGCGCCATCATCAAGACGAACAAGCTTTTCTAGCCAGGGCGGCCCTCACTTCACGGGATAATGCCCGCAGTTTGATGCAATGGAGTGATCAAGCCGATGGGGGATTTTCTTTGGTAAAACCATGGAACATCATTGGTGATTATCATAAAATCAATGTGGCGAAGCAAATAAATGATCCCCAATCGATATTTACTTACTATCGAAGGATTATTGCGTTGCGGAAAAGCGATCAATATCGTGATGTTTTGGTTTATGGGACTTATGAAGGACTATGGATGGAACATCCGGACCTTTTTGCTTATATGAGGAGCTATGCTCACCAACGGCTTTTGGTTATTGCTAATATGACTAAAAAAACGGTGGCTTTACCGTCAATACCTTATCAACAAGTTAAAATCATATTAGCAAATTATGAGGGAAGACAGTTAAGTCCCGCCCTATTGCCTTATGAAGCCATGCTTATCCAAATTGAGGAGGAAGATTAACATGCGAGGAAGTGGCCTTTTATTACATATTTCTTCATTACCCAATCCCTATGGAATTGGCACTTTGGGAAAAGAAGCCTATCAATTTGTGGACTTTTTAAAGAAAGCCGGACAAAAATATTGGCAAGTTTTGCCCTTAGGACCAACTTCTTATGGTGATTCACCCTATCAAACTTTTTCCGCTTTTGCCGGCAACCCCTACTTTATTGACCTTGATCAATTATGTAAAGAGAAATTACTGAAAAAAAGCGAATATCAAATTTTAAAAACAGATCCCAGTGCTAGTATTGATTTTTCGTTTCAGTATCAGCACCGCTTTGTGATTCTTAAATTAGCTTTTGAACGCTTTTTAAAAGCGAGCAATCACGATCAATTTAATCAATTTATTAGCGATAACCAGATGTGGTTAGCCGATTATGCTTTATTTATGGCCATTAAAGAGCATATGCCAGAAGGAAATTGGCATCTTTGGGATTATGAGTTAAAAATAAGAGACCCCAAGGCGCTTAAGCGCTTTCAAAAGGATAATGCGCGAGATATCCAATTTTGGATGTTTCTCCAATATAAGTTCTTTGAACAATGGCATGCTTTAAAGAACTATGCCAATGAAAAGGGCATTAAAATCATTGGTGATATGCCGATTTATGTCGCTTATGATTCCAGTGATGTATGGGCTAATCCTAAGTATTGGCAATTGGACCAAGAACTGAATCCGCTTAGTGTGGCCGGGGTTCCCCCCGATCACTTTGCCATCACCGGTCAATTGTGGGGCAATCCGCTTTATAATTATGACTTGATGGAAAAAGACGGTTTTAAATGGTGGATTGAAAGAATCAGGGAAAGTTTAAAATTGTTTGATGTCGTTCGAATTGACCATTTTCGTGGTTTTGAAGCTTATTATTCCGTTCCGTTCACGGATAAAACGGCGGAAAACGGTCATTGGGTGAAGGGCCCGGGAATGAAATTATTTTCCAAGGTCAAAGAAATCTTGGGCGAAGTCCAGATTATTGCTGAGGACTTGGGTTTTTTGACGGCCGAAGTTTATCAACTTCTCCATGACTGTGGTTATCCGGGCATGAAAATTCTTCAATTCGGCTTTGATGCCCGCAGTGACAGTGAATATGCTCCGCATAACTATGTGAAGAATGCCGTTGTTTACACCGGCACGCATGATAATCTTCCGATTGAAGCGTGGATTGATAGTTTAAACCCTAAAGATTACCAATACTTTATGGATTATTTACATCTTAATGATCGAAAAAAGGCGGGTTTTACAGCCATTTTGGAATGTTTAAAATCCGTTTGTGAGATTGCCATCATCCCGATGCAGGATTATTTAGCTTTGAAAGGTGAAGCCCGGATGAACCGACCCTCCTTTTTAGGAGGCAACTGGATTTGGCGTGTCCAAAAAGCGGCTATGAATGAACAACTAGCCAAAAAAATTAATTATTGGGTCAAAGTATATCGTCGATAATCGTACTTACCCACAAGGAGGCATTATGAATAAAATGGAATTAAGGGAAATTGTGGAAGACAATTTATCAAAAATGTATGGGGTGACCTTGACGGATGCCAATATTGAACAGCTTTATAAAGCTTCCGCGGTTTCCGTAAATGATATTTTACGAAAAAAACGGCGCGTTTATAACAATATTGTAAAAGAAAACCAAGGGAAACGAGTTTACTATTTGTGCATGGAATTTCTCATGGGGCGGTCCTTCAAAAACAATATTTATAATTTAGGCTTAGTGGACGAGTTTAGCAGCATTCTCGAAAGCATTGGCTATACTTTGGATGATTTATACGAACATGAACCGGATGCCGGCTTAGGCAATGGCGGTTTAGGTCGTTTAGGAGCATGCTTTTTAGATGCTTTGGCCTCACAAGCCTATCCGGCCATGGGCTTTTCGATTCGTTATGAATATGGTTTGTTCAAACAAAAAATTGTTAATGGCTGGCAAACGGAATTGCCCGATGTTTGGCTTCCCGGGGGCGAAGTTTGGTTAACCTTACGGGGTGATAAAGTTTATCAAATTAGGTTTAACGGTGAAGTCATTGAAAAACATGTTGGCGATAAAATCATTTATGATTATCAAAATTATAAAGCGATTGAAGCGGTGCCTTATGATATGATGGTTTCCGGCGCCAACAGCGAAGCCATCAGTGTTTTGCGCTTATGGCGGAGCCGTAACATTAGGGATTTTAACCTTAATTTGTTTTCGCAGGGCGATTACGCACAAGCGATGAAGGAATATAATGAAGCCGATTTAATTTCGAAAGTTCTCTACCCTTCCGATGATCATTATGAGGGTAAAGCCTTACGGGTTAAACAACAATATTTTTTAGTTAGTGCGTCGATGCAAAACATCGTTGCCGATCACTTACGCTATTATGGAGACATTCATAGTCTTCCTAAATATGTGGCGATTCACATTAATGATACCCACCCGGCGCTTTGCATCCCTGAATTAATGCGGATTTTAATTGACGAATATGATTTAAGTTATGAGGAAAGCTGGGAAATTGTTCAAAAGACCATTAGTTATACTAACCATACCGTTATGTCCGAAGCTTTGGAAAAATGGTCGGAAGAATTAATTCAAAAACTTTTACCGCGCATTTATATTATTTTAAAACAAATCAATGAAAGATTTATTCACTACTGTCACGAGTTGGTCCTTTCGGATGCGGCCATTGCCGATTTAGCAATCATCCATCATGGTGAAATTCGGATGGCTAATCTTTCGGTTGTGGCTTCCTTTAAAGTAAATGGGGTCTCGAAACTCCATAGTGATATTATTAAAAATGATCTCTTTAAAGGCTTTGCACAAATTTGGCCGGAAAAATTCACCAATGTCACCAATGGCATTGCCTACCGTCGCTGGCTCAATCAAGCCAATCCGCGTTTGGTGGAACTTTTGAATGATAAAATTGGCACCGCTTACATGCAAAATGCTGAGGAATTAGAGAAACTCTTAGCCTATCAAGATGATGATGAAGTCTTAAAACAACTGGAACTGATTAAACATTATAATAAAGTCGAATTTTCGAAATATTTGTTTAAGAAAACCGGGATTGTTGTGAACCCGAAAAGCCGCTTTGATGTGCAAATCAAGCGTCTGCATGAGTATAAACGCCAATTGTTGAATGTTCTTAAAATTGTCGCTTTGTTAGTGGAACTGGAGGAAAACCCCAGTGCCGATGTCACGCCGCAAACCTATATTTTTGGTGCGAAAGCGGCTCCGGGCTATTTTGTTGCGAAAGAAATCATTGAGTTGATTTGCGCTATTGCCACCGATATTTCTAAGAATCAATTGATTCGGGAAAAACTGAATGTGGTGTTTGTAGAAAACTATAATGTTACGATGGCGGAACGGATTATTCCGGCTAGTGACGTTAGTGAGCAGATTTCCTTAGCGGGGAAAGAAGCCAGTGGCACCGGCAATATGAAGTTTATGATTAACGGCGCTTTAACATTTGGCACCTTTGATGGCGCCAATGTGGAAATAACCGAAGCGGTTGGAACGGATAATATTTTCTTATTTGGCATGAGAGCGGAAGAAGTGGTCGCATTATGGAAAAGAGGTTATCATCCTCATGCTTATTTTGATAACAATCCTTTAATCAGGAAAGTCGTTGATCGTTTAAACCGCGGTTTTAATGGTCGCAGTTTCGATAACATCACCCGTTATTTATTAAGCAGTTATCCGGTTTCCGATCCTTATATGTGTTTAGCGGATTTTGATTCTTATATGCAAGTATACTATCATTTAGATCAAGTCTACAAAAATCGTCGTTTATGGCAGCAAATGGCTTTAATTAATATTGCCAAGGCGGGGATTTTTTCCGCTGATCGCAGTATTGATGAATATGTGAAAAACATCTGGCATTTAAGGTCATTTAAGAAATGAAAAACATCTTATTCAATCCTTTTTATGAAAAATACAAATTTCCCCAAGGTGCAATAAAAAACAGTGATCAAGTTAAAATCACTGTTTTAGTCATCGAAACATATCAATTCTATTATTTAGATTTGCTTGTGAAAGACGATGGCAATCAAGAGATAAAAAGATTGAGTTTAGAAAAAAAGGGCCATGAGAACAATTACCAGGTTTATCAAGTAACTTTTTCTTTGGCAGAAAAGGGCTTATATTGGTATTATTTTGAATGCTGTGATGTTTATGGCACCCACTTTATTGGTTCCAACCGGGATTTGGACGGTGTTTTGACGGATTATTATCCGACTTCTTGGCAATTGTTGGTTCATCAAGCCTTTATTGGTGAATTAAATTGGTTTAAAGGGAAAGTCATGTACCAAATTATGGTTGATCGCTTTTTTAAAGTTGGGCAAACCATTCCAAAACCCCATGCTATCATGCATGATGATTGGTGTGATGTTCCGCATTTTCAAGCCACTAATGGAGTTGTTTTGAACAATGACTTTTTTGGGGGGAATTTACAAGGAGTGATTGCGAAACTCGATTACTTACAGTCCTTGAATGTCGGTGTGATTTATTTAAACCCCATTTTTGAAGCTTTTTCCAATCATAAATATGACACCGGTGATTATCGAAAAATTGATTCCATGTTGGGAACGGAAGCTGATTTCCAATTGTTATGTGCCAAAGCCAAGGAAAAAGGCATCGCAATTATCTTTGACGGTGTTTATAACCACACCGGCGATGACAGTATTTATTTTAATAAATACCAGCGTTATCCTGAACTGGGTGCTTATCAATCCCGAGCCTCCAAGTATTACCGTTGGTACAAGTTCATTAACTGGCCTAATCAATATGCTTGTTGGTGGGGATTTAAAACCCTGCCCGCCGTCAACCAACAAGATCCCTATTATCAACAGTTTATTACGGGGAAGCATGGGGTTCTTGATAAGTGGTTAACTCAAGGGGCCAAAGGCGTGCGGCTGGATGTTATTGATGAACTGGATAATACTTTTTTAGATAAAATCTATGCCGCTGTCAAAGCCAATGACCCGGAAAACATCGTCATCGGTGAAGTGTGGGAAGATGCCTCCACAAAGCATGCTTATAATCAGCGTCGTCGTTATTTGTGGGGGAAGCAAGTCGACAGTGTTATGAATTATCCCCTTAAAAAGGCCATCATTGATTTTATCAAGCATGACAATTTAACCGGTTTGGTCATCCAAATCCGCCATTTAATCAATAATTATCCGAAACATGTCATTGATAGTTTGATGAACCATTTAGGAACGCATGACACTGTCCGTTTATTGACTAATTTTGCCCCCGTCAGTCCTGATCAGCTTCGTAAAGAAGAACAAGCTTATTATCACATGAGTGAAGCGGAATATCATGAAGCGGTTAGGAGATTGAAAATGGCAACGGCCATCCAATTTACTTTGCCCGGGGTACCTTCTATTTTTTATGGTGATGAAACGGGCATGGAAGGATTCCGTGATCCTTTCTGCCGAAGAACCATTGATTGGGATCATATCAATCAAGATCTCTTTAATTGGTACCAAAAGTTAGGGAAGATTCGTCATTTATCAGTCTTTGTTGATGGTCAATATTACGAAGAATCAACGAGCAATAATGTTTTTGCTTTTTCCCGGAAAAAAGACCACGAAAAAATCTTAACCATCGTTAATAATAATCATTATGACATTAGCTATCATTTGGGAGAAGGCTTTGATTTAATTGATGAGCTCGCTGTTTCGAAAAAAGTCAATGTTCCTAAAAAAACCGCCAAAATTATTAAACTGAACTAAACGAATCGTTATGATTCGTTTTTGGTTTTTATAAAGGTTTTTTAGTAAAAAGCGTTTATTAAAAGAAGAAAATTCAGTATAATAAGGGCAGGACAAGAAAGGAAAAAACCATGGACAATATTATTGAAAGAAATAGTGCCAGTTGGCGTTGGGAAAATAAAACCGTTTTCCATGCGCGCACTGTTTATGATTGCAGTATTGACAGAAGTGCCGTTTTCAACGGTCAAGGGGAAATGCTTTACTCACAAGAAGTAGTGAAAGAAGGCTTTGGTTCGACCAGCTTAATGCTTAAAGCCAATACCGATATTCAAGATGTTCGTCCGCGTCCAGCTTGCCGTTTTTCTTTGGCCATTAATCATGAAAATTGGCAGAGCTTTAATCGCTTATCGGTTTGGGTTTATCCTAAATCCCAAGGTTTTATTAACTTTTATTTTCATGCGGCCATTACCAATAAGGAAAACCAAAATATCGTCCATGCTCCCAGCTTGATTCCCAATCAGTGGAATCATGTCTTCTTTGAATTCCCTGATTTTGTGCGGGAAGATATTATCGGAATTAGCATGGGCCCCTTATTGATGGGCTGCCCGCCGGAAGCCAATCCGGAAGTGGCTTTTTATTTCAGCAACATTGTTTTAGAACAAGTAAGTCCTGATTATGACTTTGGTTGGGATTTAGAAGAGCGAATTGCTTATTGCCATAGCGGTTATTTTTTGGATGCGGAAAAGAAGGCTTTGGTCGCCGCTTCCCAAGCATCAAGCTTTAAACTATTGAATGAGCAAAATGAGATTGTCTTCTCCCAACCTGGGCGCTTAATTGATAATGAATATGGTCAGTTTTGGGAATTTGATTTTTCAACGGTCCAAAAACCGGGTTTATACAAAATCCAAACCGGCAACAAAGAAACAGCCTTGTTTCCCATCTCTTCGTTTCCTTATCGGGAAGCACTTTGGAAAAGTGTTCACTTTTTAAAGAGTTTACGCTGTGGTTGTGAAATTAAGGGTGTTCATAGTGCCTGTCATTTAACGCATCACACCATTCATCCTCTTGATGGTCGCTTAATTGGTGATTGGGGTGGCTGGCATGATGCCGGTGATGTTTCGCAATTTGCCATTTGCACTGCAGAAATTGTTCATGCCTTGCTTGATTGTGCCGAAAAACTGGGCCAACACGATGAAGAATTAAGCGAAATGCTACTTGATGAAGCTCGCCACGGGGCCAATTGGCTTTTGAAGACGCACTTCGGCGATGGTTATCGCTCACTTGCGGTTCTTTATTCCATTTGGACTAGCAATCAGATTAAATCGGCAGATTTATTGAAAATGGAAACGCCGACCACGATAAAAAATGTTGCGGAAAACGGACCCTTTGAAAACTTTTTAGCATCAGCGGCTTTATCCGCTTGTGCGAAAATGTTTCAAAAGCGGGATGATATTTTTGCTCATTATTGTTTAAGAATTGCGAAGGCCGATTTTGCTTTTGGCGTTGAGGGCCTAAAAAAAGGCTTGTTTACCCGTCGTTGGGGGCGGGGACCCCTTGCCCAAGTCAGTGGAGCCTTAGTTTTGGCGGCCAGCCAATTATATGAATTAACTAAAGATGAAAAATATTTGGATGTAGCGGTTTTGTCCGCTCAAGAAGTTATGGATTGTCAGGAGGTCAATTTACCAAATTGGCAAAAGCCCTTACGTGGTTTCTTTTATGAAGATAGTGATCATAAACATTATTTAAGCTATGAGCATCGCGGTCATGAACAATCACCGATTACAGGAATTATTAAATTGATGGCGGTAGCTCCTCATCATCCCCAATTTAGTAAGTGGAAGCAAACGGTGACTTTATACCAAGAATATATTGAAAAGACGAAAGACTTTATTTTACCCTATGGTTTGTTGCCCGCCCACATTTATGAAAAAGATAAAATCAATCTTGACCGTTTTACGCTGCCTAATCGCGATCTTCTTGATTCTTATCTTAGACAGTTACATGAGCAAATTGAAACCGGAATTGCCTTGGATGATGAAGTCTTCTTAAGAAGATTTCCGATTGCCATTCAAAGACGAGGTTTTCATGCCACCTTATTGAGTAAGACGAAGGCAGTCAGTGCCATTAGCCAAAGTTTGAATAGTGCAAGGATGCGACAAGTGGCAATTAACCAAGTGGAGTGGATTTTAGGAAAAAATCCCTTTGCGACTTCAACGATGTATGGCGAAGGTTATAACTACCATCCTTTATATGTCGCTTTTTCGCAGCAACTCTTGGGAGCCCTACCGGTTGGCATTAAAACGAAGGGTTCCGCCGATGTTCCGTATTGGCCGCTTGTCAATAATGCGGTTTACAAAGAGGTGTGGGGACACACAACGGCTAAATTTTTGTGGGTTTTAGCAGATTTATTGTTGTAATTATTACTTCACTTTTAAAAAATGTGATATAATGATGGTAATTCTTAGATGAAAGCCAGGTGATATGATGGGGAATTATTGGCTACCTTATCTACTTCAAACCAATATTTATAGTATCATCATTTTAGTGATTATCTTAATAAGTCTTAGACAGTATAAGGAATCGCTTAATTTGGGAAATAATATTTTCAAGACCATCATTATCGTGGATATCATTTTGATGGCCTTGGATATTTTCAGTTGCTTGATTGAAGGACGACCGGGGGCTTGGGTTACTGGTTTTTATTATGCTACTCAAGTCATTAGTCTTGTGATTGCTCCTTCAATTGGGGTTTTGTGGTTCTATTTCATTAATGTTTTAATTCAAAAACAACCGATTCCCATTCAAAAAAAACATCTTTGGTTTTTGCTTCCCTTCTTTATTAATGCGTTCTTAGCCGTATATAGTTTATTTGGCAACTCCCTTTTTTACATTGATGAGGATAATGTCTATCATCGTGGTCACTTGTTCTTTGTTTATATTTTAGTGGCGGCTTTTTATTTCATCATCAGTTTTGTTGTAATGATTGTGAAAAGGAAGAGCATCCGCAAATCCAATTTTATCCCCTTACATTTGTTCCTCATTCCTCCTTTGATTGGAGCTGTCTTACAATCGCTTTATTACGGTTTACTGTTAACTTGGCAAACGATTGCTTTATCCATTTTACTGGTCTTTGTCTTTGTACAATCGGAAAATGTCGTTACCGATTACTTAACCGGTTTATATAATAAACGTGAGTTTGAAAAATACTTATCCACTATTAATAAGAGTCGCTACCGTTTCCGGAAATTAGGGGGAATATTCTTTGATTTAGATAACTTTAAACAAATCAATGACCAGTTTGGCCATTTAATGGGCGACTTTATTCTTCGAGAAATCGGTAATATCCTGCGTCAAAGTTTTCGTCGTACTGACTTTTTAGCCCGCATTGGTGGCGATGAATTTGTAGCGTTTTTTGAAATATCCCATAAAGAAGATATCAGGGTTTTTCAAAACCGCTTGTTAGCCAATGTTAGCGAACTAAACAAAACCAACAAATTGCCCTTTATTGTTTCCATTAGTATGGGCATTGATTGCTTTGATGCGAAAAGTCCGTTTTCAATCCATGAATTTTTTGCTCATCTTGATAAATTGCTTTACGAACAAAAAGAACAAAAACCCATCTTTCATCTTCACCCTGCTGATGGGGAATCTTCGTTAAAGCAAAAATGAGGCGGTTAGGCGTTTACCAAAAAACTCATAAAACATTATTTTATTAGTTTAAGGATGAATGTGAAAAACAAGTATTAGTAGACACAAAAAACTGTTTATTAATACTTTTATTTTGCTTGGGAAATAATTGCATAAAAAACGCTTTAATGGTATAATATAAAGCGTTATTTATAGTAAACAATTAAGGAGGTTAAGATTGTGGACTACAAACAAGCTGCCAAAGATTTTCTAGAAAATGAGAAACAATTCCATTTAGGAGTAATCCCGACCGAACAATCCAATCCGATTACTCGTAATTTGAGCCCGACGATTGCGAAGGACACGGCTGCCGGAATCAAAATGATTTTGGGGGCGGATGTTAATATTCCCAGTGCTACAGCCAAAGCTTTCGCAACGAAAGAATTTGCTCAATTAGTCGATGATATTAAACGCGTTATTGATGAGAAAAAAACTTTGTTGTTTTCCAGTGTGGGGGCCTCGGGACGGATGGCTTTGCAACTTGATGGCATGTGGCGTTTATTCTGGACATCAATGATAACAAAAATTCCTGCCAAACGGCAAATGTTTTTAGAAAACATCGAACGATGCAATAGTTTTATGACAGGAGGGGACCGCGCTTTAGTTAAAACAGCCGAAAATTATGAAGATTATATGACTTTCGGCCGCGAACAAGTTAAGGAAGCCAAGGTTGGTCCTGGTGATGTGGTCGTCGGTTTAGCCGAATGCGGGCTTTCTGCCAGCATTAATGGTTCCGTTTTGGAAGCGGATGAACGCGGGTGTACGACTTATTATATTTATTGCAATCCTAAAGAAATCTTAGTGAAACATCTTGACCGTGTTCGCGTCGTTTTTGAACGCGAAAACATCATTAAAATCAGTTTGTTCGTCGGTAATATGGCCGTTGCTGGTTCAACGCGGATGCAAGTAACGACGGTTGAATTATTAGCCGTCGGTGCGGCTTTAGAAGTTGCTTGTTGGCGCTGGTTAAAAGAAAACCTAACAGCGGAAGAATTATCCGTTCTTGGTCAAGGTGCTTATGAATTACAAGAATATTCACAAATGTATCAAGAATTACTTGATACCTTATCGCAAGGAGAACCCTTACAAGGCTTAGCTAAAGCGGTCGAGTTTGAAACTAATACTTATAATCAAAACGGCTTAATTACTTATCTAACCCATGAATATTTGATTGATATTATGACGGACACAACGGAACGCCAACCGACCTTTACTTTACCACCCTTTCGTAAATTTAGCGACCACACCAGTCCCGTCAGCTGGGCCTATGTAAAAGACCCGCTCTATCCCAATACCGTGGCTTGGTCGCATATCATCCGTCGTCCCATTAAAGGCTTGGATTGGACAAAAGAAGATTATATTCGCATGAAGGCTTCACAGTCGATTATTGACAATCCACCGCAACTTGGTTCGCAAGAAATTGAACAATATAATATTGGTAATGTTGACGATCCTTCGCGTTATTCGCGTCAACCCGCCCATTTAATCGCTGTTGACATCAATGGCTCCGCTTATGGCGGTGTTATGGATTGGTTCAATCAACATGTTGGGAAATTTAGCGATGGTTTAGTGCTCCGCTTTGGTGATATTCCTCATCTTAAACTATTTGCTAATGAAATTCATGTACCGGTTAAATTACCGCGGACGATTATGGATTTAATGACCCATTTATTTATCAAATTGGCCTTTAACTTATTGAGTACGGCGACGATGGCAAAAATGGGTCGGGTATGGTCCAACTGGATGATTCAAGTTTTCCCCTCCAATAAGAAACTGATTGACCGCAGTACCCGCATTATTTCTACATTAGCCAAGATTTCTTATGAACAGGCTTGTGAAGAATTCTTTAAATCTTATTTAGGAAGAAAACCCGGCGAAGAATACCGAGAATCCTATGTTGTGGAAACATTGCGGCGTTTAGGCTTTGATCCGACTGCCGATATTGAATAATCTTTACCTCCCTCCTTGGGGAGGTTTTTTTACTTGTCATTTAGTTTCTTTTTTTGGTAGAATATAAGAGAGGTATTTTAATATGAAAGCACAAGCCCTTGTTAGTGTTATTGGCTTAAGTGGCCAATCGCTTTTTTTCCAAGTTGATCATTTTCATCAAGCCGGTGAAACTTTAATCAGTGAATGTTTATTTGTGGAGCCGGGGGGAAAAGGTTTTAACCAAGCGGTAGCTTTGTCCTTATTAGGCCTTAAAGTCGCTTTTTTATCAGCGGTTGGAAATGATGAATATGGGCACCAATGTGAACAATATTTAGTAAAAAGGGGCATTAAAGCTCATATCGTTTACAAACAAAACCAACAAACGGCCATCGCAAGCATTCTAAGAAATCGGGATGGTGATAATCAAGTAACGGTTTTTCCGGGAGCATCCTTAAGCAAAGACGATGTTGACCATTTTACCTCATCGCTGGCTTCTTCAAAAGCGCTCTTACTTCAGCTTGAGGTCGCCGATGAAGTTTTGCGAGTAGCCGTCAATATGGCTAGTAAAAAACACCAATTAATCGTTTTAAATCCCGCTCCTTACCGAGTCATTCCCGAAGATATTCTTCATAAAGTCGATATTTTAACACCTAATGAAAGTGAAGCCCGCCAAATGGCCGGTTTAGACTTTTCTAGTGACTGGGGCTTGGTTGTAAAAAAATTAAAACAATTAAAAAAACGAATTGTGGTAACTCTCGGGGCCAAGGGCGCTTACTACCTTGATAATCATGAAGAAGGCTTTATTCCGGCCTTTAAAGTTGCCTGTGTTGATTCAACCGGCGCCGGGGATGCTTTTAATGCTGCTTTAGTTAGAGAATTACTACATAAAAAAACCTTAAAAGAAGCGGTGCGCTGGGCCAATGCCGTCGCCGCTTTCAGTGTCACGAAGCCCCATGTGCTTAATTCCTATCCGACCAGTGCGGAAGTCGAACAATTTTTAAAGGAGCAAAACGATGAGTGATTTACAAATTCTTTACCAAAAAATTGCTAACTTACTTGATGAAATTGATTTTTCCGCCCTGTGGCCGGATTTTCACCCTTTCCCCTTTGCTTTGTATAATCAAGAAGAAGTAGTCATCGATAATGAAAAAAGACCCATAACCCCACAATTTATCGGCAACACCGCCATCAAATGGGAGGAATCTTGGTTAGCTATTTGGAATATTCAAGACGCAAGTGATAATGATTATCAATTGTTGACCGCTAAACTGGTGCATGAGATGTTCCATGCTTTTCAATATGAGCAGAAGGAAAAACGCTTTCCCAATGAAATGGATGGTCTTCGTTATGGTTTTTCGGCCTTGAATTTAACGATTAAGTATCAAGAAAACCTCTTACTTGGAGAATTAAGTCGCCATTTTACAAACACAAAGTGGGATGAATTTATTAAACGGCGTAATTACCGAGCGCTTCACTTTCCCAAACAAGTGGACTATGAAAGCAAGATAGAGGTTGTGGAAGGGATGGCCCAGTTTGTGGAAATGCAAGCCCTAAAACAAATTGATGAACAAGTTTTTATAGAAGAGCATAATAAGTTATTGCTGCGCTTACTTGATCAAAATCGCTTGTTGAAAATTAGACATCTATCCTATGATGTGGGAACAATGCTTTTATTAATAATGGATGCTCAAAAATGCTCATTTAAGCACCGGATTGGTGAGGAAACGAAAACGATTTTCGCAATGCTCTCCCAGCCCAGCGCTGATGTAAACTTCGATTTTAAAATTGATGAACAAATTGAAAGTTTGTTAAAGAATGATTTTGGAAAAAAACAAGCACAAATAACTAAAGTTTTGGAAACAGGGAAAAGCGTAAACAAAGATTTTAAAATTATAGGTTTTGATCCCTTGAATGCTTTTATTATTGACCCCTATCTCTATAATCCCCATTTTGTGATGATTGAAACTGCCGGTCAAAGGGAAATCATTAAACAAACGGTCGTTTGTGAATTAAGTGCTGATTTCCAAGGTAAAACCCTCTACTTGTCAGGAAATTTAAATTAAGGGAAGAAAAGATTTTAATAAATTTTTTCTTCTTTTTTCTTAGTAATCCCATCTTGCTATAATTAGGCTTTTATTGTAAAATAAGAATGAATAAAGAGGAGACTTTTATGTTAATAATTACGGGGAATGATTTAACACTGCATGACTTTATGAAGGTTGCTAGAAAAAAAGAAGCGGTCACCTTATCAAGCGAAGCTAAAACCAAGATTAATCAATCAAACCAATGGATTAGAGCGCTTGTGAAAAGCAATAAAACGGTTTATGGAGTTAATACGGGTTTTGGGAAAATGAGTGATGTCATCATTTCCAAAGACAATCTCGCCGATTTACAGATTAAATTGTTAAAGTCCCATGCTTGTGGCGTTGGCAAACATTTTTCCGAAGAAATCGTCCGTGGCATGATGTTGTTACGCGTTAATGCCCTTGCCAAGGGTTATTCCGGAATTCGTTTAGTGGTCTTAGAGCAAATTATTGCTTATTTGAACCATGATATTATTCCTGCGATTCCCGAACAAGGCTCATTGGGAGCGAGTGGCGATTTAGCCCAGTTATCACATATGGGTTTGACGCTTGTTGGTTTGGGGGAAGTTTATTATCAAAAGCGGCTCATGCCAACACAAGAAGCTTTAGCTTTGGCCGAGTTAAAACCTTTGGCCGGTTTACAGGCTAAAGAGGGTTTATCGTTAATCAACGGCACCCAAGCCATGACGGCGGTGGGAGCCATTGCCCTCTATGATGCCATTAAACTAGCAAAATTAGCGGATATTGCGAGTGCCTTATCACTAGAAGCTCTTTTAGGTGTTAAAGAAGCTTTTGATGAGCGGATTCATCAAGTTAGAGGACAAAACGGTCAAATCAAGGTAGCGGAAAATATCCATTTTTTATGCCGTAACAGTACTTATTTAAGCAGTCAGGGCGAAATTCGGGTTCAAGATGCTTATTCACTTCGCTGTATTGCCCAAGTTCATGGGGCGAGCCGTGATGTACTGGAATATGTGAAAAGCAAAGTGGAAATAGAAATGAATGCGGCGACGGATAATCCGCTTATTTTTGGGCCCGACACCGTTATTTCCGGAGGCAATTTTCATGGTCAACCACTAGCCCTCCCCTTTGACTTCTTAAAAGTGGCCCTTTGTGAACTAGGAAGTATTAGTGAACGCCGCATTGAAAGATTGGTCAATCCCAGTTTAAACGGCGGTCTACCGGCCTTTTTAGCAAGTAGCCCCGGTTTAAATTCCGGATTCATGATTGTCCAATATAGTGCCGCTTCCCTAGTAAGCGAGAATAAATCCTTGGCTCATCCGGCCAGTGTCGATTCTATTCCCTCATCCGCCAATCAGGAAGATCATGTTTCCATGGGCACGATTGCGGCTAGAGGGGCCCTAAATATCCTGCACAATGCTTTTAAAGTCATTGCGATGGAATTATTAACCGCTTGTCAAGCCCTTGATTTACGACCAAAAAAACAACTGGGTGTGGGGACGCAAATAGCTTATCAATTGATTAGGAATAAAATCCCTTTCCTAAAAGATGACCAAATCATGTCCCAACTATTAGAGCAAATCTTTGCTCTAGTTAATGAAGAAACAATCATTAAAGAAGTCGAACAAAGATGTGGTTCGCTATAAAGGAGGGTTTATGAATAATAAGCAAATTTCTCAAGCCATGACGATTAAATTGGACAGTATTTTTTTAGAACTTCCCAAGTATCCGAAGTTTAACCCGGTTATCCGCCGTGCCCCGATGCGGGAACTTAATTTAAGTGAGGAAGAAAAATTATTGGCCTTACAAAATGCTTTACGCTATATTCCCCCAGCTTGGCAAGCCGAGTTAGCGGATGAGTTTTTAGAAGAGTTATTAACCAGGGGGCGCATTTACGGCTATCGTTTCTATCCAAAACAACGGATATATGGTAAACCCATTGATGAATACCCGGGCTCATTAACGGCTACCAAAGCGATTCGGGTGATGATTGACAATAATCTCGATTTCAAAGTGGCTCTTTACCCCTATGAACTCGTTACTTATGGGGAGACAGGGGCGGTTGCACAAAATTGGATGCAATATCACCTCATTCACAAATATTTAGAAGTAATGACCGATGAGCAAACCTTAGTGGTTAATTCCGGCCATCCTTTAGGTTTATTTGCCTCGTCGAAACATGCTCCCCGCGTCATCATTACTAACGGTTTAATGGTGGGCATGTATGACGATTTGGCTCATTGGCATAAAGCGGCCAGTTTGGGTGTTGCTTCCTATGGGCAAATGACGGCCGGAGGATGGATGTATATTGGCCCGCAAGGCATTGTTCATGGCACTTATTCGACCTTAATCAATGCCGGTCGTTTAAAACTAGGTTTAAAAAAAGAAGAAAACTTAGCGGGCAAATTATTTGTTAGTAGCGGTTTAGGGGGAATGAGCGGTGCTCAAGGCAAGGCTTGTGTGATTGCCGGTGGGGTTGCTATCATTGCTGAGGTTGATCGTTCCCGCATTGACACGCGTTTTTCCCAAGGGTGGATTACCGATTGGGTTCGTTCACCGCAACAGGCCTTCATGCTTGCCCATCAGTATCAAGCTAAAAAACAAGCAGCGGCGATTGCTTTGGAAGGCAATATTGTTGATTTATTGGCTTATGCGGTTCAAAATGATGAAAAAATTGATTTACTTAGTGATCAAACATCTTGCCATAATGCTTATGACGGCGGGTATTGTCCGGTTGGGATTAGTTTTGAAGAGCGCACAAAGCTCTTGAAAACGAATAAAATACGTTTTTGTGAACTTGTGAATGCCAGTTTGCAACGTCATTTTCAGTTGATAAAAGAATTGGTGGCGCGCGGAACATATTTCTTTGATTATGGGAATAGCTTTATGAAGGCGGTCTTTGATGCTGGGGTTAGAGAGATTTGTACAAACAAGACCGACCCCCAAGATGGCTTTATTTGGCCAAGTTATGTGGAAGACATTATGGGACCGCTTTTGTTTGATTATGGATATGGTCCCTTCCGCTGGGTTTGTTTATCCGGTCGCCAAAGTGATTTAGATTTAACTGATGCAACCGCAATGGCTTGCATTGATAAAAACCGCCGCTTTCAGGACTTAGATAATTATAACTGGGTGAAAGATGCTAAGAAGAACCAGCTTGTGGTCGGCACCAAGGCGCGAATTCTCTATCAAGATGCCTATGGGCGGGTTAAGATTGCGAAAGCTTTTAATGCCCTTGTTCGTAACAAACAAGTTGGTCCCATTATGCTGGGGCGGGATCATCATGATACCGGAGGTACAGATTCGCCGTTTCGGGAAACATCCAATATCAAAGATGGCTCCAATATCATGGCCGATATGGCAACATCGGTTTTTGCCGGTAATGCCGCTCACGGCATGACGATGGTAGCTTTACAAAATGGTGGCGGTGTTGGCATCGGCAAATCCATTAATGGCGGCTACGGCTTATTTTTAGATGGCTCTTACGAAGTTGATGAGATCATTGATAAAGCCATTAGTTGGGATGTCATGGTCGGTGTGGGAAGACGTGCTTGGGCGCGCAATCCTCATGCCATCGAAACGGCTATTATGCATAACCAAAATAATCATGATCATTTGACAATTCCTTATTTGGTCGATGATAAGTTATTAAAAACACTGCGGGATAGGATAAAACAATCATCATGAAACGCCTCATCATTCACCATATTCGCCAGTTAGTGACCGTTTCCGGGCCTAATCGTTTACGTCGTGGTGCGGAAATGGGGGACCTTAAAATTATTGAAAATGGTTTTTTGGTTGTGGAAGCGGGGAAGATTATTGCTCTTGGCAGTAATAGGGATTATTTAGCCTTTGTAAACACAGAACAATGCGAATTAATTAACGGAGAAGACTTCATTGTGCTTCCCGGTTTCATTGATTCCCACACCCATTTAGTTCATTATGGTTCACGGGAAAATGATTTAGAGCGCCAAGCTAAAGGGGAAAGTTATTTAGATATTTTAAAAAGCGGCGGTGGCATTCACCAAACCGTTTCACAAACGCAAAATGCCAGTTTTTCCCAATTATACGAAAAAGCCAAAGCCAGTTTAAAAACGATGCTGGCTTTTGGCGTGACGACCGTGGAAGCTAAAAGCGGTTATGGGCTTGATTTCGCAAGCGAAAAAAAACAACTGGAAGTAGGGAAAGCCTTAAATAAGGAATTGGGACCGCTCGTGGTTAATACCTTTATGGGGGCTCATGCCTTTCCGAAAACTTGTGAACATCGCGATACATATCTTTCTAATCTCCTTAAATGGATGGAAGTTTTCCGAAAGGAGGAGCTTGCGGAATTTGTGGATGTCTTTTGTGAAGAGGGCGTTTTTTCGCTTGCGGAAACTAAACTTATTTTAGAAAGAGCACAAGCCTTGGGTTACGGTTTAAAAATGCATGCCGATGAAATGGTTTCACTAGGGGGGACGAGCTTAGCAGTTTCCTTAAATTGTCACTCCGTTGACCATTTATTGGTGACTAAGGATGAGGATATTGACCTGTTAGCGACAAGCACAACCGTGGCAACAATTTTACCTTTAACATCGTTTTATTTAAATAAACCGATGGCTAGAGCTCGCTTTATGATTGATAAAGGTTGTGGAATTGCGATTGCGACTGATTACAATCCCGGAACCAGTCCTTCAGAAAATTTGCAGTTGGCGATGCAAATGGCTTTTTTAAAGGGAAAATTAACACCGGAAGAAATCATCACCGCTGTTACCATCAATGCGGCTGTTAGTTTAGGTTTAGAAAAAAGGAAGGGCTCTTTCGAAGTCGGAAAAGATGCCGATTTGGTTTTTCTTAAAATTCCTAATTTAGCCTATTTGCTCTACCATTTTGGGATTAATCATGTCCATAGTGTTTATATAGGCGGTCAAAAGCTGATTGAAAGAGAAACATAAAAGGAGAACAAGATGAAATTAATTGCCATGCCCCTGAAAATGTTTTTAGATGAAATTGATGCGCCAACAGCGATTCCCGGTGGCGGAAGTGCTGCCGCCTTCGGTGTTGCCATGGGCATTAGTTTATTGGGAATGGTTGGAAAACTGACCATGACGAAAAAGAAATTTCTTCAACTTGACGAAAAGGTGAAAGATGACTTTTATAAACAACTATCAACATTGGGCGCTTTAAAGCAGGAAGCTTTAACTTTGGTTGAAAGTGATGCTGGTTCTTATCAGCAGATTATGGAAGCTTACCGCTTACCGAAAGAAAGCGATGAGCACATAGCTATCCGAAAACAAGCCATCGACCAAGCGACTATTCATGCCACGGAAGTCCCGCTGTTAACGGCAAAAACGGCTTTCACCGCTTTGGAAATCGCTTTACCGCTGTTTCCGGTGATTGTGAAAAGCACGGGCTCGGATTTTGGGGTCGCTGTGTTGATGTTGGAAGCGGGTTTGGTGGGGGCAGTTTTCAATGTGCGCACTAATATGGCCGGTTTTATGGATGCTAAGATAGCGGATACTTATTTAACTAAAGCTAAGGAATATGAAGAAAAGGGAAAAGCGATAGCTAAGCAAGCTTTGTTTTTGGTGAATGAATTATGGAAATAAACAATCATTTGTTGTATTCTCCAGAAGAAGTTGTTGAGGAAGCGATTAAAGTGGGGGAAAATAAAGTCCGAAAACCGTTGGGGAAATTACTTATTTCTGCCATCCTTGCCGGTTTTTTTATTGGTTTAGGTTATTATGGTTATTTGGTTTTAGCAGGGAGCTCTACTTCCGAGCTTCACTTTTTAGGAAAAGTAATCGGTTCGTTTGTCTTTCCGATTGGCTTAGTGATTATTATTTTGGCGGGCGGTGATTTGTTTACAGGCAATTGCTTAATTACCTTTGGCTGGTTGGGGAAGAAGTACCGTTTTTTGGCGGTTTTAAAAAACTGGGGAATTGTCTATGTAGGCAATTTCATCGGTGCTCTTCTTTTAGTGTCCTTACTTTTTTCCGCCCAAGTGATTTCCGGAACTGTGGAAATGTTTGTTTTAAATTTAGCCATCACAAAAGTCGGACTGAGTTTTTTGGAAGCCCTCGCTCGCGGCATTTTGGGCAATATTTTAGTTAGTTTAGCCGTCTATTTAACTTTTGCTGCTAAAACGCTTGGTGGCAAAATCGCCGGAGCCATTTTGCCGGTGGGGTTATTTGTTTTAAGCGGTTATGAACATAGTGTTGCCAATATGTTTTTACTACCTTATGCGAAAATGTTAGGTAGCCAAATCACCATTGGTCAAATGCTCATGAATTTATTACCAGTAACCATCGGGAACATCATTGGTGGTGCGGTTTTCGTCCCGTTTGCCTATTTCTTTGTTCATAAATAATCTTATTTTAGGGGAAAAAGCTGGGATTTTTCCCCTAAAATTTTGTTTGTTTTTGTTGAAATATGTGATGAGATATGTTAAAATAACATTCGTAAAAAATGAGTGCAGGTATCGTATAATGGTTATTATGTCGCCTTCCCAAGGCGAAGATACGAGTTCGATTCTCGCTACCTGCTCCAAGGAAATGTTAAGTTAGTTTAATGAAAAAAATGCTCTATAAAGCTAAATAAACTAATTAATATACAAACTGTTATAAGTTCAAATCTTAACTTATAGCGGTTTTTTTGTGCAATGATCTTGTGTATTATTGGTTCAAGAGTTCGAACTGATATATTTGCTTTTATCTTTTAGAAGTTTGAACTGATCAAAATATAATTGCTTTTATCTTATAAAATGACTTTATTTGACGATAGATTTATGCTAAAATATACAAGAAATAACATTAAAACTTAATATCATAATAAATTATAGAAGGAGATATCTTATGTCAGTAAAAAATGATAAAGGTGAAATAATAATTTACAAGACTGAAGATGGTTTAACTAATATAGAAGTAAAACTTGAAGATGATAATATTTGGTTAACTCAGCAACAAATGGCTGAACTTTTTGATAGTTCTCGAACAAATGTTAATGAACATATTAAAAATATATATAGTGAGGGAGAATTATTAGAAAACTCAACCTGTCGGAAATTCCGACAAGTTCGAAAAGAGGGAAATAGAGAGGTTCAAAGAAAAATGCCTTATTATAATTTAGATATGATAATTTCACTAGGATATCGAATAAAGTCATCTATTGCTACTAGATTTAGAATTTGGGCAACAGAACGATTAAAAGAATATATGATAAAAGGCTTTACTATGGATGATAAAAGACTTAAAGAGCTTGGTGGGGGAAGTTATTGGAAAGAACTAATTGATAGAATTCGTGATATTCGTTCTTCTGAAAAGGTTATATATCGTCAAGTTTTAGACTTATATACCACTAGCATTGATTACGATTCTGAAGCAGAAGAAACATTTGAATTTTTTAAAATTGTTCAAAATAAATTACACTTTGCTGTCCATGGAAATACTGCTGCCGAAATAATATATCATCGTGTAGATGCAAATAAACCTTTTATGGGACTTACTAATTTTGAGGGTGAACTTCCAAGAATGAAGGATAATTGGTATTGCCAAAAATTATTTAACTGAAGAAGAACTAAAAGTTTTAAATAATATGGTTTCAGGTTATTTTGATTTCGCTGAGATAAATGCCATAAGAAAAAAACCTATATATATGAAAGATCATATTAAATATTTAGACTCAATTCTTTCCACTGCTGGAGAAGAAATATTAGCAAATGCGGGAACAATTTCTCATGAACAAGCAATAGAAAAGGCAAGAGATGAATATAAAAAATACCAAGTTAAAACTTTAACAAAAGTTGAGAAAGAATATTTAAAGACTATTAAAACAATAGATAATAAAGTAAAAAATAATGATAATTGTTTATAGTAAACTGAAATTGACTAGATTTTAAGGAAAACAGCAATTTGAAATTGACCACCCTTTGTGTTAAACGACACTCATAATCTAATAGAATGTGAGGTAAAAGGGAGTAGAAAGAAAATTATTACTGGTTTGAGATTGTAGAGAAGTTGAATTAAGTGCGATTTCATAGAAAAGTTAAAATGCTTGGAGGTAGATTCGTAAGTGAATTGATAAAGAAGGATGAATATTATCGTGGATGGATTCAATCCATCAGCAAGGCATTTAGAAAAAGCCAATTAAAAGTGGCTGTTAAAGTGAACGACCAAATGCTTCAGTTTTATTGGATACTCGGCAGAGATATTGCATCGATGAATAGAACATCACTCTATGGTACTGATTTTTATAATAATGTCAGTAAGGATTTAACAGAACTTCTGCTGGATGTAAAGTCGTTTTCGGTCACAAATTTACGCTATATGGTTTGGTTTTACGAATTATATCCAAATGTGCTGAATTTACCCCAAGCTGGGGTGGAATTTGAAACACCAATACTAAGAATACCGTGGGGACATAATAAATTTCTTAAACAAGGAGTGGTTAAACCGCTAGGTGGTCAATTTCAAGTTGACATTTGCAGATGGATATGAGCAATTTGATAAATCAAGACAAAAACACTGTTTTTAAAAATATAAAAGGAATAATGCTCCAAGCTAGACGAGAGCTATCTCAAACTGTGAACACCACTTTAGTCAAAGTATATTGGGAAATAGGAAGAACTATTGTGGAAGACGAACAAAATCACTTGGACAGAGTAGAATATGGTCAGGCTTTGATTAAAGACCTCTTAAAGGAACTTAACAAAGAGTTTGGTAAAAGATTTTCAAGGTCAAATTTACAAAACATGAGGAAGTTATTTCTTACTTATCCATAAAGCCAGACACTGTTTGGCAAATTGTCTTGGTCTCATTATTACGAACTTCTTAGCATAAGTGATGAAAATAAAAGAAGTTTCTATGAAAAAGAAAGTATAAATTCTAAATGGTCTGTTCGAGAACTAAAGCGTCAGGTAAATACTTCTCTCTATGAAAGATTGCTACTTTATCAAGGAAATCATAATAAAGAAAAAGTATTAGATTTAGCGTTAAAAGGAAATGAGATTACTTGTCCTGAAGATATTGTAAAAGATCTGTTTATAGTAAATTGAAATTGACCAGATTTTAAAGAAAACAGTGATTTGAAATTGATCACCCCTTGTGTTTAAACAACATTCACAATCTAATAAATTGTGAGGTAAAAAAAGTTAATCCCTTTAAGGTGACCCCAAAATCAATAGGTCAGTTTTACTGGCTTTTTTCTATGTAAATTAATTTAAAAAAATAAAAATTTTAACTTGTATTTCTCAATAATTAATATATAATTGTTCTATCACAAAAAATGGAGGCAAACTGGTGTGCAAAAGGTTTTAATTGAGCTAAAAAATATTACTAAAAAATTTGACGACGATGTGATTGTTGATAATCTCAATCTCAAGATTTATGAGAATGAATTCTTAACTTTATTAGGTCCTTCGGGTTGCGGTAAATCAACGACTATTCGCATGATTGCCGGTTTTGAAAGCCCGAATGCCGGACAAATAATCATTGATGGCAAAGTCATCAATGATTTACCACCCTATGTTCGGCCGATTAATACTGTTTTTCAACGCTACGCTTTGTTTCCCCATTTAAATGTTTTCGATAATGTCGCCTTTGGTTTACGCAACCGCAATTTGGAGTTTTTATTAAAGTTCTTTAACGAAGAACAAATTATCGATGAAGTGAAAGAAACAAAAAAAGCCCGCGGGCAAGCGGAACCTTATAAAATTACGAAAAGAGATCTAAGAAAAGTTATCAATGGGAAAATCAGTGCCGCGGTGGAAAAAGCTCTAGCCTTGGTTAAACTAAAAGGTTATGAAAGCCGTAAAGTCAACCAATTAAGCGGCGGTCAACAACAACGCGTGGCCCTTGCTCGGGCTCTTGTTAATCGTCCTAAAATTCTTTTGCTTGATGAACCATTAGCGGCTTTAGATTTAAAATTACGCCAAAACATGCAGTACGAATTAAAAGAAATGCAAAGAACCTTAGGGATTACCTTTGTCTTTGTGACTCATGACCAAGAAGAAGCGATGACGATGAGTGATCGAATTGTTGTGATGAAAGATGGCGTTATTCAACAATTAGGGACCCCGAAAGATATTTATAATGAACCGGTTAATCGCTATGTAGCGACCTTTATCGGGGAATCGAATATCATCCCGGGTGTTTACTTAAAGAAAAATTTAGTGAAGTTCATGGCTGTGGAGTTTGCATGCATGGGCTATACCTTTGCTGACAACGAAAATGTCGATGTTGTTATTCGTCCGGAAGATTTTGATGTTGTCCCCCTTGACCAAGCCAAATTAACGGGCGTGGTGACTTCCGCCATTTTTAAAGGTGTTCATAATGAACTATGCATTAATATTCAAGGTGTGGAATTTGTGGTCAACACCTATGAAAATTATGAAGTCGGACAACCAATTGGTTTAAAAGTTGATCCCTATGAGATTCATTTAATGAAGGTGGAAAGCAATGAATAAAGCCTTTACCAAAATGGCGACGCCATATTTAGTCTGGTTGTCTATCTTGGCCGTCTTTCCGGTCTTTATGATGCTGGTATTAATTTTTTTGGATGTGCCGGGAATTAAATTTGGTCAAGCCGTTTTTTCTTTAAAAAACTTTGCCTTTCTAAAGGAACCATCAACCCTGCAGGCCTTTGGAAACAGTTTTAAATTTGCCTTCTTGACGATGGCTATCTGTTGGGTTTTAGGTTACTTAGTCGCTTATCAAATCTTTCGTTCCAAGTTCAAAAACAAATTCTTGATATTAACAATCTTAATTTTACCAATGTGGTCAAATATTCTTTTAAGAAATGAAGCTTTACGGAATATGTTGGAACCTAATAATATGATTCAAGACCTCTTAAGTCGCATCAATATTGACTTAAGCGTTAATATTTATGCCCTTGATTTCGGTAATAAAGAAGGCCATCAATTGGCGGTTTTATTAGGTTTGGTCATTACTTATTTACCGTTTATGATTTTACCGATTTATACCGCTTTGGAAAAAATCGATTATTCCTTGGAAGAAGCCGCTGTTGACTTAGGAGCTAATGATTTTCAAAAGTTTTGGCGGGTTATCTTTCCCCTTTCCTTAAAAGGCGTCATCACCGGATCGATTATGGTGTTCCTTCCTTCCATGTCGGGTTTTGCTATCCCGTTAATTTTAGGGAAAGGCAATATCGTGTTAGTCGGTAATCTTATCGAACAATCGTTCTTGCATACTCACTATAATCTTGGTTCTCTATTAGCCATTATTTTATTAGTGCTGATTTTAGGCTCCATCTTTGTGGTCAGCAAAGTCGATAAGGAAGGAGAGACCCTGCTATGATGGCATATCCCAGAGCTCGCATTGAAGAATACGGTTATAAAGATTATACGGTTTGGAAAAAAATCTTTAATATCGTTAAACTAGTGATGGTTATTTTAATCATCATCGCTCTTTATTTACCCCTTGTCCTTATTGCCATTCAATCCGTTAATTCCAGTACGCAACTGAATGTTTTTGATTCTTTTACCTTATCATGGTATACGAAGATTTTCAGCCATCCGACCCTCGCTCCGGCCATTAAAAACACCTTAATCATTAGTGTGGGAGCGACCGTTTTGTCGACGGTTTTGGGGACTTTTGTCGCCATCGGGATTAATTCTCTGGAAACCAAAAAACGACAACGGCTTTTGTTATTAAATAACATTCCCTTATTAAATGCCGATATTGTGACCGGGATTAGCCTGATGTTGGTGTTTTCGCTTTTAATCAATATTTATCCATATATTTTTGGTTTCCCAACCTTAATTTTAGCGCATTTATTCTTTACTTTCCCTTATGTTATTTTAAGTGTGCTGCCCAAACTAAAGGAAATTGATCCCAATTTAATGGATGCGGCTCTCGATTTAGGGGTTAAACCTTATCGAGCCTTGCTTAAAGTGATTATTCCGGCCATTAAAGCCGGGATTTTCTCCGGCATGTTACTAGCCTTTACGATGTCCATTGATGATTTTGTCGTCAGTTATTTCACAACCGGCAATGGATTTGATAATTTATCCATTTGGATTTATGCCAGCATTGGTCGCCGAAGCTTAACCCCGGCCGTCTATGCTTTTAGCACTTTGTTAACCTTGTTTACACTGGGGCTTTTGTTGTTGTTTAATTTTATTTCTCATAGGAAAGGTAAAAATAAAAATGAAAAAAATTAGTGTTTTTTTAATTTCGCTGTGGTTATTGGTAGTGAGCTCGGCTTGTTCCGGTTCGGAAAAATTAATGCTTCTCAACTGGGGCGAATATATCAATGATGAAGTGGTAAGCCGCTTTGAACAAGAGTATCATGTTCGGGTTGTTCCGACTTATGTGGAGAGCAATGAAGGTTTCTATGAAAAAATTGACAATGCGACCACTGTTTATGATATTGCGGTGCCTTCCGAATATATGATTGAGAAGATGAAGAATGATGGTTTACTCCAAAAAATTGATTTAACTAAATTAAGCAATTATGATCCTGTTAATAATCCCTTGATGCCCGGGGTTTTAGGAATCCAAGGAGCCATGTTTAGCGGGAATGAAGAATATGCCGTTCCTTATTTTTGGGGAACTTGGGGCTTAATGTATAATAAACAAAAAGCGGGCTTGGAAGAAGCGGTGCTTGCGAACGCTTGGAGTGCTTTCTTTGATGTGGACAAAGTTCCCAGCGGGACGAAAGTAGGGATGTATAATATTCCCCGCTATGCTTATGCTGCGGCGATGCTTTATAACGGCTTAAGTGTCAACGAAGAATCAAGTACGGCTTTGGCGCTTGCGGAAACAACGTTAAGAAAGCGGGAGTTTGCGGAATGGGGAACGGATACTCTGAAAAAAGCGATTGTTGCCAATAACTTAGATTTAGCCTTTGTTTGGACGGGGGATTTCTTAGATGTTTATTACCAACAACTCGATGTTAATCCCGATCCCAGCAAAGTCAAATTCGATATTTATATTCCGGAAGATACGATTGCCTTTATGGATGGCTTGGTTATTCCGAAAAACGCTCATAATGTGGAATTGGCCCATAAATTTATTGATTTCATGTTGCGACCGGAAATTGCTTACTTAAATGCCAGTGTTGTGGGCTACTGCACCCCCGTTTTAAAAGCTTATGACCAAATTGTCGGCTATCAAGGCGATGATCCTTGGTTGAAAGCATGGGCGCAAGCTAATTTAAAATATTATCCGAAACCATTGCCAACAGACCTTGTGCAATTTAAAGGCACCCCGCTAACTAATCTTTCGAGAGAGTATTTAGCGTCCATTATTACGATGGTTAACAATGTTAAAGTTGGATAAGAGGGTCAAAATGACCCTTTTTTTGTAGAAAGAAAAAAAGTCTAAAAAAACCATTCATTGCATAAAGTAAATAATAAGCGTATAATACCAATATAGAAAAATCTTTCATGGTGATATGAATGAATAAGAAAAAAATCTCGCCTTATGTTATCATTATCTTGGGGTTTATCGGCCTTATTTTAATCGGCTCGCTTTTGTTGATGCTTCCTTTCGCAACTTACAATCATGTTTCCTTATCCTATATTGATGCTTTATTTACCGCTACCAGTGCGGTTTGTGTGACGGGTTTATCCGCCGTCCCCACTTTAGCCGGGACCTATACCTTGTTTGGGAAAATCGTCATTGCCATCTTAATGGAAATTGGCGGTTTGGGCTTTGTGACGATTGTTATCTTTATTTTCACGCTGTTAGGATTAAAGATTGGGATTCAGGATCGTTTCTTAATAAAGGAATCTTTAAATCAAAACTCCTTAAAAGGGATCGTTAAACTGGTGCGCTTTACTGTTTTTGTTACTTTAATTGTGCAAACATTGGGTGCCATTATTAACTTTTTAGTATTTAATAGGTATTTTTCCTTTGGGAAGGCTTTAGGAATCAGTGTTTTTCATGCCATATCCTCTTTTAATAATGCCGGCTTTGATTTGTTTACTGAAGGAACTTCCCTCATACCTTATCAAAATCCCCTCCTTTTAATTAACACGGCTGTTTTAATCGTGATTGGGGGAATTGGTTTCATTGTCATTAATGACATTATTACCAATAAATCCTGGAAAAAATTATCTGTTCATAGCAAGATTGTGTTGTTAACATCGCTGTGCTTAATTGTTTTTGGGGCACTTATTTTAAAACTGTTGGAATGGAATAATATCACTTGGATGCAAGCTTTCTTTACCAGTGTTGCAGCCAGAACGGCCGGCTTCGCTGTCGTAGACTTTAACACCATCACCAGCAGTGCTTTAATTGTTGTAATGGCTCTAATGTATATTGGTGCTTCACCCGCTTCCACCGGTGGTGGCGTTAAAACGACCACCTTTTATACCGTTATTAAATATATCAGTTCCTTTGCTCGTGGTCGCTTACCGCTTACTTTCAAACGACGGATTGCTACTGGCAGTGTCATTAAAGCTTTTATTTTAGTGGTTTTTTCCTTAACATTTATCTTTTTGGCTATTTTTGCTTTAACATTGACCGAACAAAAGCATTTATTAGCGACAGCTACGACCGACAATTTAGAACGAATTGTTTTCGAAGTCTTTTCCGCCTTTGGGACGGTAGGAAACTCGATGGGGATTACAGCTCATTTAACTTGGGGCAGTAAATTAATCATCTGTTTAACGATGTTTTTTGGGCGTTTAGGGCCGATTACGATTATCAGTGCTTGGAACCGGAATTGGAATATTGATGCCAATGTCGGCATTAAGTACCTTGAAGAAAAAATGATTATCGGATAGAATTTACATTAGGAGGTTCATATGAAAAAATCCTTTGCCGTTTTAGGCTTGGGCCGTTTTGGCCTGAAATTAATTGAAGAATTAAGTATGCACAATGTTGATATCATTGCCATTGATGTTATGGAGGAAAATGTTGTTAAGGCGAGCGAATTTGTTAGTAGCGCTTTTGTTTGTGACTCTACAAACGAAGCCGCTTTAAAAGAATTAGGGGTACACAATGTCGACCATGCCGTTATTGCCTTTGGTTCCAACCTCCAAAACACCATTTTAACGACAATTATTTTAAAGGAAATGGGGATTCCTAAAATAACGGTGCGGGTTGATGATGAATTCTATGTGTCCGTGATGAAAAAACTGGGGGCCACGGATATCGTCTCCCCCCAAAAAATTGCCGGTGTGCGCTTGGCCAATAAAATTGTTGCCGATACCTTTGTTGATTATTTTAATATCAATACTGAATTTTCGGTTGCGGAAATATCGATTGAAAGCGACATCACCCCCCTCAATATTCAAGAGTTAAATCCGCGCAACCGCTTTGATGTCAACTTGTTATTGATTAAACGGGACCAACTGTCCTTGCTGCCTAAAGCCAGTGACAGCATTATGCCCAATGATCATATTTATGTTTTTGGGGCCACGGCGAAGATTGCGAAATTCAATCACTATGTGAATTCGCAAAAGGGGTAATATCGATGAAGATTACCACCCCCCTTAAAGCTGTTATCTTTGATTTAGATGGCACTTTGTTAGACACTTTGGACGATTTGACGGCGGCGGTTAATGCCACCTTAAGTCAATATCACTATCCCTTAAAATCACGGGAAGAAGTTCGCTGTTATTTAGGCCATGGTGTTGCTTGGCTAGTGCGCAAGGCTCTTCCGGAAACTATTGGTGAGGACATTTATCAACAGTGTTTAATATTCTTTAAAGAATATTATCAAAGGCATCTTTTGATTGAAACTAAAGCCTATGATGGCATAGAATCCTTGCTTGATGAATTAAAACGCCAACAAATCCCTATGGCCATTGTTTCCAACAAGATTCAATCCGGAGTTGATGGCCTTCGGGATCAGTTTTTTGGAAAATGGATTGATGTGGCCATCGGTAATCGTCCGGGCTTAGCTTTAAAACCGGCTCCCGACAGTGTTCATCTAGCCCTTTCCGAGTTAGGTCTAAAGCCCAGCTCCGATATCGTTTATGTCGGTGATTCGGAAACCGATGTTTTAACGGCCAAGAATGCTTTATTACCCTTTATTGGGGTAACTTGGGGTTTTCGCACTGCGGAGCAATTATGGAAAGCTCAAGCTGAACTCTTAATTGATGAACCCAAGCAATTATTAAGCTTAATCAAAAAGCGAGTTTCAACATCTAGTTGAAGCTCGTTTATTTTTTCGTTGTTTAAATCATAAAATTGATGTATAATTAGTCTAAGAGTAAAACCTTGATTATTCCCTTTTAAAAACCCGTTAATTTTTTACTTAAATGAGGTACATCATGAAATCTTCACAATGGAAGCAATTGTTTGGCGAAAACGACATCGGTTTAGCTATTTTAAAGGTGAAAAAACAAGCATCTAAAATTATTGATTTTTCTTTTTTAGAAATCAATGAAACCATGCTTGGCTTTTGGGGTTTAAATAGAAGTCATGTGTTAAAAAAAGCAGGTCGAGCGGTCTTTAATGATTTTTTCGATGAATGGGAATTGTGGAAGCAGTTTTGTGAAGTGGTAAACACCAAAACCCAAAAGCAGTTTAAAGGTTATTCGGCCTTTAGTAAGATTTATTATTTTGCGCGTGCTTCATCAATCAAGAAAAATCAAGTCATTATTTGTTACCAAGAAATTAGCCATCAATTAAGCGACCATGATTATGAAGAAAGTGGCGAAATGAGTTTAATTGTCCGGAACGATTACCAAATCGCTTATGCTAGTCCGGGTGTTGTTTCTTTATTAGGTTATTCGGTGGAAGAAATCAAACAAAAAAGCATTTTTAATTTAATTGCAGTTTCTTCCCTAACATTATTTATGCAACTCTTTGAAGATGACCACGGCCATGAAGATGAAAAACCTTTTACATTGGAAGTGGAAATGATTCATAAAAACCAAACTTCGTTGCTTACTTCTCATAAGATTACTTACTTGCGCAATGCTTCCGGAAAAGTAAGGGGTTTAATTGCTCATATTCAATTGTTAAAGAAAAACCCATCATCCCCCGGTCATTTTTTCAGCAACGAAGAATTTTTTAAATCCATTTTTAATACCACCACTGCCGCCCTTTTTGTTATTGATTTGGAAGGAAATATTAAATTCTGTAATCTCATTTGTCGTCGCTTGCTTGGTTACGAACGGGAAAGTGATTTGCTTGGCAAAAATGCCCATTTACTCTTCCACCACCATAATGTTCTCAATCAAATAATTCCCGTTGAAGAATGTGGAATTACACAAGTCTTTAAAACCAAAGCCGGTTTTTACTCAGACAAAGAAGTATTTTGGCGGAAGAACCGCACGAGTTTCAGTGTTGAAGTTTTTGCTCATCCCCTTTTCCAACAAGGTCAAATTACCGGCGTCGTGGTTACTTTCTTTGATATTACGCGACGTAAAGCCGTTGAAAAACAGTTGAAAGAAAGTGTTCACAGTCATAGTGTTTTGTTATCTAATTTGCCGGGAATGGCTTATAAATGCAATTTTGATCGCAATTGGACGATGCAATTTGTGTCGGAAGGATGTTTCGAATTAACCGGCCATCGCCCGGAAAACATCATCAATAATCGGGATCTTTCGTTCAATGAATTAATTGCCCCCGAGTTTCAAGAACATTTGTGGCAAGTGTGGGGTGATGCCGTCAAAAATCGGCAAGCAGTGCGGGAAGAGTTCGTCATTGTCACCGCCACTGGAGAACGAAAATGGGTTCTTGAACAAGGGCAACCGGTTTATAATGAAATGGGATTTGTGGAATCTTTAGAAGGACTTATCCTTGACATTAGTGAACAAAAAAGCAAACAAATTGAAATCCAATATATGAGTGAACATGATATGTTGACAGGGCTTTATAATCGGGGGTATTTTGATAAAGAACGCGCCCGCTTAGACCATCTACAGTATTTACCATTGTCGATTATTGTTGCTGATATCAATGGTTTAAAACTAACCAATGATGCCTTTGGTCATGATGAAGGTGATTACTTAATAAAAAGAACAGCGGAAATTATCAAAACCTCCGTTCGAGAAGATGATGTGGTCGCCCGCACCGGAGGCGATGAATTTACCGTTCTTTTACCGAATACGGATAGCGAAACCGCCTATTATTATTTAAAAAAGATTCAAGATCGCTGTGATAAAGATAAAAGCAATACTCTCGGCAAAGGTTCAATTATTAGTCTCTCCTTGGGCTTTGCAACTAAAGAAAGCGTAACGGAAAGTATTAGTAATGTACAAAAAACAGCAGAAGATTTTATGTATAAGCGCAAACTCTTGGAACGAAACAGTTTACATAGTTCCTTCGTCTCGTCCATTACCGCCACCATGTTTGAAAAGAGCCAAGAAACAGAAGCTCATGCGGAACGAATGCGGCTTTTATCCGAAAGAGTTGGCAAGAAACTCGGCCTTAATCAAAAAGGTCTTGATGAATTATCCTTATTGGCAACGCTTCATGATATTGGCAAAGTCGGCATTGATAGTAATATTTTAAATAAGCCGGGGAAATTGAATGCTACGGAATGGGAGGAAATCAAAAAACATCCGGGAATTGGTTACCGCATTACCAAAGCATCACCGGAACTGAGTTCGATTGCCGAGTATGTTTTGTCTCATCATGAAAAATGGGACGGTTCCGGCTATCCACAAGGTTTAAAAGGTCAAGAAATTCCCCTCTTATCACGCATCATCAGCATTGTTGATGCTTTCGATGCCATGACCCAAGAGCGTTCCTACCGTCCCACCAAAACAACGGAAGAAGCTTTAGCGGAAATCAAAGCTTGTGCGGGAACGCAGTTTGATCCTTATTTAGCCGCCTTATTTATTGAATTAATGGAAGAAGATGCTTAAAATTTGCCAAAATTCATTCAATAAATATCACTTTAGCTTTCTTTCCAAGCAAAAATGATCCATGAATAAAGGGAGCAACTAGACTGCTCCTTTTTTTATCATTACTTTTCAATCATAAAATAATAATATTTTTTACTTGACAATAATGTATGGCATATAGTATAATAGTGTCGAGTTGATAATAAAACAAGGAAAAGGTGGAATATGGAAAAAAAATAACGAGGAATAATTATCGCTTCACTCGTTTGATTAATCGTTTTTGCTTTATTAGGTGGGTACAAACCAAGAAAACTAAAAATAGTATTACTTCCGTATAAGGATTTTTATTTGCCCTCACTCTTGATTAATAGAGGAAGAAAAAAGGTGATTTAATGCGTATTGGTTGACGGAATAACAAGCTTATAATAGAATGTTGAAAGGGTGAATTATGAAAAAAATAATTGCCAGCATAAATCGTCGAATGGTCATCATTTCCCTTCTTTTACTAGCCGTGTTTGTGATTGTTATCTTACCGATTGTTAATGGGGTTTTGTTAAGGAAACTCCATACGGCCCTTATCCCCGACATGATGATTTTTTATTCGCCGACTATTTTAAACAATTTAGCGCAAATTTATGGTCCTGAAGGAATCCAAGTTTATATTCAATCCAAATATTGGTTTGATATTATTTGGCCCCTTGTTTATTGGTTTTCTTTGACCGTCATTATCGGTCATTTGTGTAATATGATGAAACAAAAGGGCATCGCTTTGTTTTTTCCTACTCTCGCCCTCTTATTCGATTGGGGCGAAAATACTTTGTTAATCATCTTTTTTAGTCGCTATCCCCAGTCAACGGGTATTTTAGCTTATGTGGCCAGTGTTTTAACGGCCGGCAAATGGGTTTCCATTGCCCTTAGCCTTGTTTTTATATTAATGTATTTAGGAAGAATTAGAAAAAAACGTCTTCAGAAAGAGGAAAAGAACCACAATGAATAGTGAAAAAATTATTGAAGTTAGTAATTTGCATAAAAGTTACAAAGATGTTCATGCCGTTAATGGCATCAATTTTAGTGTCAAAAAAGGCGATTTATTTGCCTTTTTAGGTCCCAATGGGGCGGGGAAATCCACCACCATTGATATTTTAACCACCATTTTAGAGGCGGACTCGGGTCGAATTCTAATTGACGGTTGGGAAATCGGCAAAGATGATTTTGAGATAAAAAAAGCCATCGGCGTTGTTTTCCAAGACAAGGTCTTAGATGAGTTATTGACCGTGAAAGAAAATTTATTGTTTCGAGCCGCTTTATATGGTCTTTCGGCTAAAGAAGCCGAAGCCAAAGTTCAGAATGCTTTACAAATGACAAATTTGGAAGATATTCAAAACCGACGTTATAAAGTCTTAAGTGGCGGCCAAAAACGCCGTGTTGATATTGCCCGCGCATTAATCAATGTTCCCAAAATCTTGTTTTTAGATGAACCGACAACCGGACTTGATCCGATGAGCCGACAACAGATTTGGAAAACGATTGAAAAACTGCGTGCGGATTTTGGAATGACCATCTTCCTCACAACCCATTATATGGAAGAAGCGGATAATGCTGATTATGTCGTGGTAATTGTCGGTGGAAGTATTGCGGCAATGGGAACGCCGACGGAACTAAAAAATAAACATTCCCGCGATACTTTGATGATGAAACCCAAAGAACTTGAGCCCTTTGTAAAGGCTTTAAAAAAAGAAAAATTAGAATATACGGTGATTGCCGATGTTGTGAAAATCAGATTGCTTAGGAGCGTGGATGCCATTCCTTTAATCAACCGTTACCAAGATGACATCATCAGTTTTTCGGTTGTCAATGGCTCAATGGATGATGCCTTTTTATCAATCACCGGAAGGGGAATAGAAGATTATGATTAATATTGCGAAACGAAATATCCGTTTGTTCTTTCGAGATAAAACCTCCGTTTTTTTCTCGTCTTTAAGTGTCATTATTATTATGAGTTTATATGTGCTTTTCTTAGGGGACATGATGTCTAACTGGGAAGGGGGAGTTACGGGAGTAAGGTTTTTAATGGATAGCTGGATTGTAGCGGGTTTAGTAGCCGCTTCCAGTGTGACATCAACCTTGGGAGCTTTAGGAGTTATTGTTGAGGATTATTCCAAAAACATCGTTAAGGATTTTTATTCGTCGCCAATCAAGAAATCAACGCTCATTGGCGGTTATTTAATCAGTTCGTTTGTCATCGGGACTATCATGTCTTGTTTGGCTCTGGTGTTTGGTGAACTGTATATCATCATCAATGGTGGCGAGCTTTTAAGTTTATTTGATTTATTAAAAGTCTTCGGTGTGATTGTTTTATCGACTTTTGCAAATTCCGCCATCTTGTTTTTAGTCATTTCCTTTATTCGTACTCAAAATGCTTTTTCGACCTTGTCCATTATCATTGGAACGATTATTGGGTTTTTAATGGGCATTTATGTTCCTGTTGGGGCCTTACCGGATTTTATTCAAAAACTAATGAAAGTTTTTCCGGGGACCTATTCGGTGGCCTTATTCCGCACCATCATTATGAAAGAACCGATGGGCGAAGTGTTTGCGCAAGCCCCGGAAGCCGAAATGTCCAGATTTGCCCTTGAAATGGGAGTGGTGATTAAAATTGGGAATTGGCAAGTTACTCCGCTATTTGCCATCATGTTTTTAGTAGTTATGGGGATTCTGTTTTACGGAATTTCCATCCTTCGTCTCCGCACTAAAAAATCATAAAATGATAAAGCCCCCAAAATGATTGATATTATGGGGGCTTTTATGTTACAACAAGAAGAGTTTTTATGAGGTGACAGAATGGTTGATTAATTAACACTATCGAAAAAATACCGAGCTATTACATTAGTGAATTAATGATAATTTCTGCTGAAGATGCCATTGTAAAACCTTTAATCATATATTCTTTAAGTTTTTCAGTTGCCCATATTCTAAATCTAATGGCTAAAGATGATTTAATTCTATATCCCAGAGAAATAATCATATCAAAATTATAAAAAGGTATCTCCTTTTCAACCATTCTATTTTCTTCTTTTCGAAGCTGTTTAAAATTCTTATAGGTTGAAATTTTATCAAGTTCCCCCTCAGAATAGATATTTCCGATGTGAATAACTACATTGGGCCTAGAAGTGCTAAAAAGTTCAGCCATTTGTTGCTGAGTTAACCAAATATTATCATCTTCCAACTTTACTTCAATATGAGTTGCTCCATCATCAGATTCATAAATTATTATTTCTTCCCCTAATGATAAATGTAATTATTATACTAAAAAAGATAAGCATTTGACTATTAATTGGTGAGGGTGGTCAATTTTAAGTTGATATTTGCACTAATAATTTTTTCAAAAACTAATATTTGACAAGCCCTTTTTTTTGATATATTATTATTATAACAAAATCAAATAAAACAATTATTTGCAACCATATAAGTTGTTTTACTTTAAATCGACAAGGAGAAAGAAAATGAAAAAAACAAATAAAGAATTAACTATTGAAGAAATAATTAAAATTTTAGATGATTTAAAAATAAATAATAAAGATGTTGATTTTATTGGTTCATATGTATTACCAAATAAACTCCATACTGGTAAAGACCAATCGTTAAAAATGACTTTTTCTTCTTCAACACAGGTAATTGAAGGAGGCATTTGATGGGGTCATGGAATGAAATACTTGAAGAGATAAAAACAAATAATAATAATGTTGACTTGGTTAGAAGAACTTACTTAAAAAAACTATCTAATCACACGGGGCGAAACACCATCCTATATTATTCTGGATGGCTAGAAAAACCGCAAATGCCAGGAACGGATATTACCGATTTGGATATGCCTGGTTTTATGACAACTGTCAATAAATTGAATAAAAGTCAAGGTGTAGATATTATTTTACATTCACCCGGTGGTGATCCTACAGCAACAGAACACATTGTTAATTATTTGCATTCGGTGTTTAATAATGATGTTAGGGTAATTGTTCCCCATATGGCAATGTCAGCAGGGACAATGTTCGCTTGTGCTGCGAAGGAAATAATAATGGGAAAGCAATCCTGCTTAGGTCCCGTTGATCCTCAATTTGGTGGCATACCTGCCTTCAACATCATAGAGGAATTTAAGAATGCCAAAAAAGAGTTAACTGATAATCCTCAGTCTTCTGAATATTGGCGTCAATTGTTGTCGAAATACCCCGCAGCTTTTTTATATCGAGTGTTTGATGCTATGAAACTTTCAAAAATTCTTGTACAAGAATGGTTAGAAAAGTATATGTTTAAAGACGAAAACAAGACTAACATCATCAAAGAAATTGTAAAAAAATTAAATATGAATGCCAAATCCCATGCTAGACATTTTTCGTTGCAATATTGTATAGATATGGGATTAAAAATTGTTCGTTTAGAAGATGACGCGATATTACAAGATTTAGTGTTGAGCATCTATCATGCTTCCACAATTACCATTTCATCTACAAGAGCAATTAAATTAATTGAAAACCAAGAAGGAAGAGCTCTGATTCGTCAAATTTAATCAAATATTTACAATATTGTTGTGTGACAATTAACTTCTTTAAAAATTTGTGGTTTTATGGTCAAAAAGCACTAATTTTTATAATAAACTATAAAATGATCAAACCCACTGCAACTTTACATGCGGTGGGTTTTGTCATATTGTTATTAAATTTGTCTATCCGAATCAAATTGTTTTTATTATTTGCATAGTTTTTCATTTTAATAAAACCATTGGTTATTATTCAAAGATTTCACTTGTTTTGGTTCTCTTAAGTATCTCTTTAACATGCTTGGCTAATTAATTTAGCCTTGTAAACAATCATATGTAAGTTCTAAAATGCCATTTTTGTAGCTTCTAAGGTGGATTCTAAAGACCAATGGTTGCAGTTTAAAGGGCTTTATGTTACAATAAGAACAGTTTTTATGAGGTGACAGAATGGTTTTAGCGCTAATCTTATTTGCATGTACTTATGTGTTATTGTTGGCCCTTCCTAAATACCGCGCTTATGTGGCCCTTACTTCGGCGGCGGTGTTTATTATTTTAGGAATTATTCCCCTTAATAAAGTTTTGGGAGCCATTGATTGGAATGTCATTATGATGATCTTTGGGACGATGGGCGTTGTGGGATTGTTTATAGAATCGAAAATGCCCTCGCGGCTGGCGGATTTTATTATTGCGAAAATGCCGAATGTTAAATGGACGATTTTTATTTTAGCGCTCTTTGCGGGCTTAATCTCCGCCTTTATTGACAATGTGGCTACAGTCTTAATGATTGCTCCGGTCGCATTAAACATTGCCAAGAAATTAGAGATTTCGCCGGTGGGCATGGTTATTGCCATTGCCGTATCCTCTAATTTGCAAGGCGCTGCCACCTTGGTTGGTGACACTACCTCCATTTTGTTGGGTGGTGAGGCGAACATGAACTTTTTAGACTTTTTCTTTTTTAAAGGGAAGGTTGGGATTTTCTGGGTTGTGCAAGCCGGAGCCTTGGTTTCCGCTTTAATCTTACTTTGGATTTTCCGAAAAGAAACCGCTAAAGTGGAAGAAGTCCAAAAAACCGAAGTTAAAGATTATTTTCCAACTGTTTTATTACTTGGTGTGATTGTGTTGTTGATTATTGCTTCTTTCTTCCCCAAACTTTCCGCAGCAACCGGAGGATTGATTAACGGGATTATCTGTGTTTCCTTATTCATTGTCGGGATTACCCGTAAAATAATTGTGAAGAGAGAAATAAAACCCTTTGTGGAGGCTTTAAAAGAAATTGATTATACGACCTTATTATTATTAATCGGTTTATTTGTTGTGATTGGTGGGATTACTGAAGCCGGAGTCATTGATAAAATTAGCCAATTGTTTGTGAAGGCCAGCGGTAATAATTTATTCTTGATTTATACCTTAATTTTATGGGCGTCTGTCCTCTTTTCCGCCTTCATTGATAATATTCCCTATGTGGCAACGATGTTGCCCGTGGTTTCCGCCATCGCTTTACAGCTTGGCATTGAGCCCTATATCTTATACTTTGGCCTATTGGTAGGTGCTACTTTAGGTGGCAACTTAACACCGATTGGCGCTTCTGCCAACATTGCCGGGATTGGGATTTTGCGGAAAGAAGGTTATGAAGTCAAAAACTCCGATTTCTTTAAAATCGGAATTCCTTTCACCTTGGCAGCAGTTATCACCGGTTATTTATTGCTTTGGTTCATTTGGAGCTAAAAGCATTTCAGTTGAATTATTAAAAATAAATATGTTATAATCTTTATGTAAGGAAAAACCTTATAGAAAGGTGAGAAATGAAAATGTTAAACGAAAAAGTAACAAAATTATTAAATGAACAAATAAACAAAGAATTTTATTCAGCTTATTTATATTTAGATATGGCTAATTTCTATCAAAACAAAGGTTTGGAAGGATTTGCCAATTGGTTCAATGTCCAGGCTTTAGAAGAACAAAGCCATGCGATGTTGTTTATCAAATATTTACAAAACAATGGTTTTAATGTTACGCTGGATGCGATTGCGAAACCGCATTTAGTTTATAAGGAGTTGAAAGATCCCCTTCATGGTGCCTTGGAACACGAACAATTTGTTACCGCCTCCATTCATCATATTTATGATGTGGCCTTGTCCTTGAAAGATTATCGCACCATTGAATTCTTAAACTGGTTTGTGAAAGAACAGGGTGAGGAAGAAATGAATGCTGAGAATTTAATTTCCGCTTACGAGAACTTTGGAAAACATGGCGGGAGCCTTTATGCCCTTGATCGAGAATTGAAAGCGCGTCAGTTTGTTGCTCCATCACTTAATTTAGATTAATGTTCATATTATTAAAGCTAAGAAATCCGTTAGTTATTTCTTAGCTTTTTTTTATTGCTATCAAGCTAACATCGGGGTATAATGAATAAAGACAAGTGAGGTAAATATGAAACTGTTAGTTTATGTGATGAATAATGTTAATCTTTTAGACCGCTTTGTTCACGAGTTGAAAGATGCGCAAATTAGAGGCGCCACGATTTTAAACAGTACGGGGATGGGTAGAAAATTAGTTGAAAGCGATAACTTTGATATTATCGGGTCCTTAAAAGCCATCTTTGATACGCCAAGGACGGATTCACGAGTTATTTTGATGGCTTTGGAAGATGAACAAGTGCCAAGGGTTTTAGATATAATTGATCGTTTAGCCGGTGATTTATCCAAACCGAATTCTGGCATTGTTTTTACGCTTAATATTGAGTATGTAAAAGGGTATAAGAAGTAGCTATGGATATTTTATTATATGCGGGGATTGTTTTAGTAACCGGACTTTTGTTTGGTAAATTAGCTAAATACTCACATTTACCGAATGTTACCGGTTATTTAGTTGGTGGTTTAATTATTGGTCCCAGTGTCCTCGGTTTGGTTGGCGAAGATCAACTGCTTTCCTTAAATTTGGTTTCGCAAGTTGCCCTCGGTTTTATTGCCTTTTCCATTGGCAATGAATTAAAGCTCAGCTATTTTAAAAAAGTCGGGACGAGACCGATTGTAATTGCCATCTTTGAATCATTATTTGCCGTGTTGTTTGTTTTTGGCGGCTTAATTGTTTTCTTTGCTATTAAAGGAACGCTCGATTTAACGAATATTCGCTTTTCCTTGGTGTTATCGGCGATTGCTGCGGCGACCGCACCGGCCGCAACCTTAATGGTGGTGAGGCAATACTGGGCTTCCGGACCGCTTACGGAAATGCTAATGAGCGTCGTGGCCCTTGATGATTCGGTGGCCTTAATGCTGTTTGGCATCAATGTGGCGATTGCCAACGGTTTAGGGGGCAATGGTGATAGTTCCCTGTTCATTCAAATCATTAAACCGATTTGGGAAATCATCTTTTCTTTGGGCATTGGCGCCTTTTTTGGGATTGTGTTAAACTTTGCTTGTAAGTGGTTTTCCAATCGCGGTAATCGGATTTCTCTAACTTTAGCCTTTGTCTTTTTAACTATCTTTTTAACTGATTATTTAGGCGGTTCGGTTTTGTTGGCCTGCATGGCCTTTGGCGGTCTTTTTGCCAACATCAGCAAGGATTATGATGAGGTGAACGGACTAACCCATTATATTACCCCACCGATTTTCATGATGTTTTTTGTTTTAAGTGGGGCGGAATTAAAGCTATCAATCCTCAAGATTGTCGGTATTATTGGTCTTGTTTATATCATCACCCGGGTTGCCGGTAAAATCTTCGGGGCTTGGTTTGGCAGCAAAGTAACCCATGCGGATCCTAAGATTGCGAAATACTTAGGTTTTACTTTGATTCCCCAAGCCGGGGTGGCCATCGGTTTAAGCCTCATTGCGACCCAAATTCTTAATCCTGAGATGGGTTCCCAAATCCGCACGATTGTGTTGGCAGCAACCTTGGTTTATGAACTGGTTGGTCCGATTATTACCAAAATAACTTTGAAAAAGGCCCAGGAAATACCTAATTTAGCCTAAAAAAAAACAACCCCTATCAAAAGGGGTTGTTTAAATTAGTCAATGGTGCTCCTACTAAGAATCGAACTTGGATCTAAGCATTACCATTGCTTTGTTTTACCACTAAACTATAGGAGCTTTTTCTAGATAGTATTATAACAAAAAAGATTGAAGATTTCAACCTTTTTGTAACGGAAACTATCATTCTTGATGAAAGATACCTTGCAATTAGCAACTTTTAGTGTATAATTAAGTTAATTTAGTTAAAGAGGAGCCAAGCGATGAAGTCTTATACCGTTAAAATATCGATTTTGTTCTCTGCCATCTTAATAATCGTCGCTTTGGTCGCTTATGGAGCTTATTATTTCATTGCCGATCATTTTATCGAAGGTAAAGCGGCGGAAAACATGCTTTACATTAATCAAAAGATTGCCCTTAATGTCGATTTAAAGATCAATTATGATTATGATAAATTAACTGATGTTATTAATAATCTCGATCCCAATGATGGTGATATCCTCAGCCAATTAAATGCACAAAAGGCGAAAATAAGGGTCGGCACCAACCCCTATGTGTATTTTGGTAGTGTGGAAGCGGATCGCTTCATTATTGATGGCACTGATTATTTCTATAATACAGAATTTTTGTCAACGGACTATTATAATCAAAGGGTAGCGATTTATGCGTTTGCGGATGCCTTTATTGATAGTACCGATACCACCCTTTATGGCTTTTTCAAAATTGACAATTACATTGCTGTTTTTGATGCCATTAAATATTTTGATCCCATCTTTCTTGAAGTAAGCAATGCGCCCAAAAATCAGTATTTCATCATTAGTAAAGACGGATTGATTAATTACCAAATTGATCACCTTACTATCCGTGATAAATTGTTTGAACATTATGTCCGCGGTAATAGTGCCGAAGAAGACATTGCCCAAATTGTTGACAATCTCTATGCCGGAAAAACCGGAATAGCGATGGTTAATTTTGATGGCAAACAATCCTACCTCGCTTATTCACCTTTGTCAAAGGATTTTTCCACCCGCCATTTGTTTGTGGTCCATGTTTTCGCAAAAACTGATGTTTTAAGTTCCATGAGTTATTTAGGGATGTCGCTCATTATTGTTTTGGTGTTAGTGGCGCTCTTGTTTGCGGTAGTTTTATTTGGCACTTATCATTTACTAAGAACGAAAAACTCCGATGTGGAAGCGGCGCGCTTGATTTATTATTATTCCAAACCCTATATTGTTCGGGTGTCCGCCAGCGGGAAAATCCGCTACTTTAATAAGACTTGTAAAAGCAATTTGCAGTCCTATCAAGATTATCAATATTTAAGCGATTTTAAAACCGAAGTGGATAGTACGACCGTGCTTTCGTATTTACGCAAACAACGGCCCTTTACGGCTTCCTTTACTTCCATTTCTGGCAGTGAAATCTTCATTCGCTTTATTCCCTTACGCTCCGGCTTCGGTTATTATTTGTTAGGGGAAGATATTACGGCCCGCGAACAAGATTATTTGATGAACCGGAATATGGCTCTCTACACAAAAACGACGAAATTACCGAATAAAAACTATTTAATAGCCAAACTAAAGGACTTGTTTAACAATGAGGAATCATTGGGATTGCTTAATTCCTTGGTTGCTTTTGATATCAGTTCCTTTAAAAACATCAATAATTTATTCGGGATGAAAATCGGTGATGAAACCTTAATTACCCTTGCTAATATTGTTAAGGAATCCTTAAAAGACAAGAATGCGACGCTCTTTAATACGGAAGCGGATAACTTCGTGGTTTTGTTTGAACGCGTTGAAAGTTTTAATGAAGTTAAAAAATGGGTGGAAAGCACTCTCGAATTGTTAGCGCATCCGGTCGAAATTAATAAGAACTTATTAATTTTGGATGTGAAAATGGGAATCTTTAATATTGAAAGTGAAATCTATGGCAATTTAACACCAACCATGGCTTATGATCATGCGATGGTTGCTTTAAAACGGGCCAAAAACTCGCGGACGGCTAAATATGTTACTTATGACCTCGGTTTGGGACAGTACATTACCCGCGAACAGATTATGGAAACCGATTTGGTCAAGGCCATTCAAGAAAAAGAATTTGTCATGTATTTGCAACCGCAGTTTGATAATGAACAAGAGCGGATTGTTGGTTTTGAATCCTTAATTCGCTGGAATAATCCGAAGTATTTATTGGAGTCACCGGCTCATTTTATTGCCTTAGCTGAACAAAACAACTTAATTATCGAAATCGGTAAATTCGTTATTTTAGATACTTTCCGGATTGCGAAAGAATTTGAACCTTATAATGTGCACATTTCCATCAATATTTCTCCAGTTCAATTATTGCAAGCCGGGTTTGTCAGCGAGATTGTGGAAATATACGACCGCTTTGAATTAAAACCGCATGCCATTTCGGTGGAAATCACCGAAACTTTCTTGATGACTAATTTTGACTCGGTGATTGAAAAATTAAAGCTTTTGAAAAATCATGGTTTTAATATTCATTTGGATGACTTCGGGACCGGTTACAGTTCGATGCTCTACTTAAAAGATTTACCGATTGATACCATTAAGATTGATAAGGAATTTGTTCGTCATCTCAATACCGATAAATTCTCGCGGGCTATTGTTTCCAAAGTTATTTCCATGGCCAAGAGCTTGGACTTGGATGTGATTGCGGAAGGTGTTGAAGATGATAAACAAAACCAATTTTTGGTTAAAAGCGGCTGTAATGTCATTCAAGGGCATTTAATCAGTGCCGCTGTTCCCGAAAGTGTCGCTTTAAAACTCATTAATGAGTATAATATTAATAAAACTAAAGAAATAAAAGTGAAATCAAAAACAAAAGAAAAATAATTTGTTTTAAAAAACAATATCTTTTTTTGATGATTGTGATACAATATACAAGAGGTGATCCCATGTTTCTTGCCAACTTTAATGATGGTGCCTATATCTTTTTTTCGATCATTGCCCTCGCAGTTACGGCGACGCTCGGATATTTTTTAATTCGCTCGGTTTTTCGCGAACGAGCTAAGTTCCGTGAAGAGAAGACGGTTTTGTTAGAAGGCTTATTGTCGAAGTCCGAATTGACGAGTGCCATTTCCGGCTATATTGCCAAGGGCTCGTTGGAAACGACCTTCGCCCTCATTTATGTCGATATTGATAAATTTACCGATATTATCAATGCCTTTGGGGAAAAGGAAGCGGAACGGGCTTTAGAGAAAATTGCCCAAAACCTCAGCCATGTTTTGCCGAAGCGTGTACAAATGGCACGCTTAACCGGTGATGAATTCTTGGTTTTCTTAAAAGGTGATTATGACCGCTTGCAAAGTTTGGAAGTGGCGAAGAAACTGTTAGAAGTTGTTCGCACGCCGATTAAAATTTATAGTGATACCTTTGTGACCCCCACGGCTTGTGTGGCGGTCTGCTTTTACCCCAAACATGGAAGTAGTTTAAAACAATTAATTAATTCTCTAAAGATTTCCATTTATTTGTTGAAGAAAAAGGGCGGAAATGATTTCATGCTCTATTCCGAAGACATCAATGAAACGGAATTTGAAAACTTGGCTTATTATTATCAAATTAAAACAGCCATGAAGAATAAAGAGTTTTTGCTTTATTATCAACCTATTATCAATGTCGATGACGGAACTTTATATGGGGCGGAAGCCTTATTAAGGTGGAATCATCCGGAACATGGTGTTTTGTCTCCTCACCAATTTATCAATATCATGGAGCAATCCGGGGATATTTATTGGGTTGGTTTATGGGGCATTGAAAACCTCATTAAACAATACTTTGAAATTAAAAAAGATTTTCCGGAACTAGAATTACGCTTATCCTTAAACCTGAGCCCTAAACAATTGATTGTTTTAACTTTGGTTGCTGATTTCTTGAAGATTTTACGCAAATACCGTTTACAAGCTTCCAATATCACTTTGGAAATTGTGGAGTTTGCCTTGTTTGAGCGCTATGATGAAATTATGGTGAATATTCAAAAACTTAAAGATGTCGGTTTTAAAATTGCTATTGACGGCTTTGGTCTGGATTTTGCAACTCTTGCCAAACTGGAAAAAATGCCGATTGACATCATTAAACTGGATCGGTCTTTCTTAAGCGATACGCAAGAGTCCTATATGACGGAAAAATTTGCCACCCTGCTTGTTGGTTTTGCTCGTAATAACCAAAAGGTTGTTATTTCTGAAGGAGTGGAGAATTACGAAATGCTGGAGAAAGTTAGCAATTTTGGTATTAATGTCGTTCAAGGATATTATTTTGGTTATCCGATGTCAGGTGATGATTTGAAATCCTATATCGAAGGTCAATCTTGGAAGGGAAAACTTTTAAAAGAACCGGAAGAAAGTGTTGACAAAAAGAAATAACCCATTATAGTTGAACTATTTATAATTATTTTTGTATTTTTGTTGACAAGATTTTATTGGTGTGTTAGAATGGAGGCACTTAAGATAGAAAAATGTTCAAAGGCAAACTTAGAGAAATCTAGGGACGCAAAGCTAAAGGGCCTGAAATGGTAGCCAGTTGTCATTGTAAGAATGATACTGGCTTTTTTCTTTCTTTAAGGATATAATTTAATAAGTTTTATTTATCTTTTTATCAAGAAGATATGTAAAAGGCAAACTTAGAGAAATCTAGGGACGCAAAGCTAAAGGGCCTGAAATGGTAGCCAGTTGTCATTATTAGAATGATACTGGCTATTTTTTATTTCCACAAAGAAAGGCGGTGTTTGAATGCGGCTTTCCAAAATGCTTGGAGTTAGAAAATTTGCTGTCCGAACAACAGCTGTGACCATCGGTTTGCTGATTACGGCGTTTCTATCAATAGCCATTGCCATCATCACCTTCTATGGTCAACAAGCCGGAAACTTCGTTATGTCGATTGACCCCGATTCATTCACCCGTGGCATCATCCTTTCTAGTGACGATAAATTCTTAGCTCCTTCCCCAAGATTGTTAGCTAATCCCGTTATCGATGTGAAAGATATTACTTATTCCTGGTTAAAGCTATCGGAGATTAAAGCAACGGATGGCGATTATATCGATGAAGATTATCGTTATGTTGCCTATACCTTCTATGTCAAGAACATTGGCAGTGAAACCGTGGATGTTGGTTATCATTTAAAAATAACTGATACTTACAAAAATGTTGATGAAGCCGTTAGAATATTAATTATCGAAGATGATACCGATGAGTATTTGTATCAAAAGCCTGATACGGTTCCCTATGATTACCCGAAAGAGATGCCGAAGGCTAATTACTTCATCGATGATGAAATTGTGACGAGAGGAAAGATTGCCAACCTCCGACCCCACATGTATAAAAAATATAGTGTAATTATGTGGTTGGAAGGTGAAGATCCGGATTGTGTCGATTCAATATTAGGGGGGATGATTAGGATTCAGATGAAATTTGATATTGTAGGCGCTGAGGAATAGAAATACACTTTAAGGAAATTGGGTGATGAGAGAATAACGTGAACAAATTAGTTAATAAATTACTATTATCCATTTTATCGCTTACTCTTTCAGCAATCATGCTTGGGACGGTAACCTTCGCTTGGATTACGATGTCCAACACGGGTGTCGCCGATGGCTTAGTCCTTAATGTCACTAATGGCGAAGACTTACAAATTTCCTTAGATGGTATTTCTTACTACAACAAGTTGCCGGGTGAGTTGATTGCTAAGCAGTTAACCAACTTGCAAATGCATGATGTTACTTCTATCAATGGTATAACTTTCAGTTCAGGAGGTCCAACCGGTCTTGGGGAGGCTATCCCCAACCGTGACTATGTCGCTATCACAATGTGGTTTCGCACCACAGCCGCTGAACGATTTGTTTACCTCGTTGATAACATAAGTAATGATGTTGAATTTGATACTGGACGTGATGGGACCTTTGTGGTATCCCTCGGGAGAAGTTGGAAGGCCGATCTGACCTTCGTTAATGGAACGGATACAATTAATGATGTTGTTCATGAAGGAACAAGGAATACTTACTATGCTAGTAAAGCAGTGCGAATTGCTTTTGTAGAACAAGTTCACGATGACAATATCTATGACACCCGGATTCCTTCATCTTTAAGAAAGGTGATAATTGATCCGAGTGGAGATCCTCTCAGAGGATACGGAGTTTCGTACGGTGCATTAGATTACATTAGTAAACGAATGAGTCGAATCATTGAAGCACCAGCTCAGAAACCCGAAACGGTTTATGAACTAACTAAATTTTCCCCAAACAACCCCTACATTCCTGTAAGTGATAACTCGAGGATTATGGAGTTGATTGTGAGTGACCAAAAAGATAGTAAGGGCCAAACTTATTATGTTGGTAAAGTTACCATGAATATTTGGTTAGAAGGTTGGGATGCAGATTGCTTCGATGCAATCGTGAATGATGTAATTAGAATCCAATTAAAATTCCGGGCTGGTAAGTCCATCACGGATTAAAAAAAAAAAAAAAAAAAAATAGGAGAAAAAAATGAGAAAATTAACAAACAAATTATTTATTTCGATCTTAACTGTCGCTTTTGCAGTTATCGCTCTTGGCACCACTACTTTCGCGTGGTTCACTTTAAGTAATACCGCTACTGTATCACCTTTCAATGCAACTGTTACCGCTGGTCAAGGTATTGAAATTTCATTAGATCAAACCAATTGGTATACAACTCTTACTGAAGCTAAAATTGAAGAATTTTTATTCGCTGCTGGCACTGGTAAATATGCTTCAACTTTCAAATTAGATTTAGTAACTTCGACAGACGGACTGGCTTTTACATTAATGGATGGAGCAACAGGCGTTAATGAGGCTGCTGGAACCCACTATATTAAATTTACTCTTTACTTCCGTTCTAAGGATGATACCGATATAGCTCCGAAAATTTATTGGAATAATGCTACGATTACTTCAACTGGAAAACAATGGACAGCTGATGCTAGCTTTACAGATGCCGTTGGAGCAACTACTCCTAGCGTAACCGCAGGAGATGCTAACTTACCTCGTTATGCTGCCAATGCTGCTCGTATTTCTATTAAGGGCGGCGCTGATAATCCAGTAATTTATGAATTAGCCGAGAATTTTGATTCTAAAGGAAATACTGTTTTAGGGCAAAAAAGCAAAGCGGAATTAGAAGCTTTAACAGCCGGTCAAAAATCTTATAACGCAGCTAAAGGTGTAGTGCAAACAGTTCCTGCAGGTGCAGCTATTCCTAATACTGTTACTGATCCAGCTGACCTAGACAATAATGAATTAATAACTTTAACAGGAGCTGCCAAAAATTGGACCGGTTCAGTAAGTGTCGTTATTTGGTTAGAAGGTTGGGATCAAAATGCTTTTAACGCTATTTTAGATGATACTTTATCAATTGGCTTAGTATTCAAAAACACTAACGCATAATTAGACTATTTCTAATATCAAGAGGAGAATTATAGGCTTCTATACTTCTCCTCTCTCTTAATATGTTGAATTTATTACATTGAATTAGGGTGGTTAAGATGCCAAAAATAACAAATAAAATTTTTATTTCTATCTTACTAATTGTCTTCTCCGCTATCATTTTAGGAACAACAACTTACGCTTGGTTTACTTTAAATAATACCAATAAGGTTGAATCCTTTAGTGCTACGGTAACAGCCGGTGAAGGTTTAGATATGTCACTCGATGGAATTAACTGGTTTACAAATTTATCGACTGAACATATCAATGGTTATCTTTTCAACGGTTATGACATTGAATCGACTCATTATCCCCCCCAATATCCTAGTTTTAAATATCAAGCCAATACTTCAGTTGATGGTAAAACAATTAAAGGTTACGACGACAGTGCTGCCAGTGGTTATATTCAATTCAATTTAAAAATACGAACGAAAAATAGTGAAAAACTAGTTATTTACTGGAAAGAAGCAACACTATTTTCGACCGGTAAACTTTGGAGTTGCGATGTCAGTTCGTTTGTGAATGCAAAAGGCGAAACAATTACGTCGGATTCTGGAGCAATAAGATACTATGCCGCCGACTCTACAAGAATTTCGGTAATTAAGGCTGGGTCCAGTGATTCCCCCATTATTTATGAGTTACCGACTTCGGCTTCTAATACCGAACTAGGTTCTCTCGATGCCGCTGATTTAACTAATGCTTATGGCGCCGTTAATTACTATCATGTTAAAACGGGGGATTATCCGCTTAGAGTTGAAGAAGTATCGGTACCAGCTGCCGTTACTACGCAAGATGCTCTTGGTGGTGCTTCTTTATTGAGTTTAACTCAAGAAGGTCAATATTATGTCGGGACTGTTACCATCCGTATTTGGGTTGAGGGATGGGATCCTGATTGTCTCAATTTTGTATTAGGAGATGCACTTACAGTTGGTCTTGCTTTTGAAGCAAGAGCGTCTTAATGATTAATTAAACCTAAAATTTAAGATGTCACAACTGTTAAGTTGTGACATTTCTTTTTTTGCTCGACAAAAATATAAAAATTGTCTAGATTATTTTTCATTTATATGTTATCATTATTATAAAGTTATTTAATATAAGGAAAAGAGGCTTATAAATGAAAAGAACATGTTCTCCCAAAGTCAAAAAGACAGTCAAAATTGTTTTAAATGTTTTATTCTATTCGGTAATTGTTTTACTGTTATTGTTCTCAATTGCGAACATGAAAGTAAAAAGAGATGATGATATCCCAAGTATTTTCGGGATGGGTTTTTTATCGGTACAATCAGATTCCATGAAGGGGAATGAAGAAGATTCATTTGCCAAGGGTGATTTGTTATTTGTGAATATCAGCAATGACAAAGAAAGAAATGCTTTAGAGGTCGGCGATATCGTGACTTTTTGGGATACCAAAATTCGCGCTTTGAACACCCACAGAGTTGTGAAAATCCAAGACAACATAATTTTCACACAAGGTGACCAAGTTGCCATTACTTACCCTGATAAAGTATTTGATCCCGATGTTTTAGTTAACGATGAAAATTTCTATGAAATAATGACTCGTGATGAGATTTTAGCCGTCCATACATCGACTTGGAGAGGTGCCGGAAAAGCATTAGAATTCTTACAATCACCGGTTGGTTTTGCCGTTTTCATTGTTTTGCCAACTTTTTTAGTGTTGGTTTATGAAGGAATTTTGTTAGCTAGGAATATTCTTTCCATTAATAAAGCTAAAATGGAAGCTAAACACCAAGAAGATATGAAACTAGTTCAAGAACAATTAGAAAAAGAAAAAGAAGCTCTAAGAGCTAAAATAATGGAAGAAATGAAACAAGAGGAAAAGAAATAGTTATTTATTCCTTTAATGAAAGGTTGAAGTTATGGTAGAGTTTTCTCGATACTACATTAATTTCATAAAAGATTTTTTTGCGAATATCGGTACGTTTTTCAAAACTCTTTTTGAGGCGTTTGCCGATTTCTTTTTTAAGGACATCGTTCGTTATTTTGAGAACTTAGTCAATTACAGCAATAAATTTAACTTTTTGGACTGGATTGCGACTTTAGTTGTCCTTATTATTAATTCCGCTTTAGTTTTCTTTTTAATATTACGAATTTATCAGTTTTTAAGAAGATATATAAGATTCGTTAAGAGAGAAATCGAAAAAGATGAATTGATGGAAGAAATAACCGCCTTAAATCAGAAAGCCGCTGAATTAATTGACGAAAAGAACAAGATCTTGGCGATGAAAGTTTCGACTTTAGGGATAGGCACTAATAAGATGAGCGAAGATGATTTAGCATTTGATGATTTCACAAAAAAACCAGCGGAACAAACTACTTCCAGGTTTGTGAAATTGATTAGTGTTGATGAAGCTTATGCGCAAACCGTTTCCACAATCACCATGAAGAGCAAAGACATGATTGGTTTAAAGGAACTCGTGCAAAGGTTTGTTCATTTTTCCGCTTCGCAATTAAAACTTTATTATGATAAAAAGATTATTGCTGCTTATTTTGCCGGCATGGCCACCAGTAAGATTATTATTTTGGAAGGTATTTCCGGTACCGGTAAAACCTCTTTACCTTATGCCATGGGTAAGTTCTTCAGCAATGATGCTGCCATTGTTTCCGTTCAACCGTCTTGGCGGGACCGAGCGGAAATGATTGGTTATTTGAATGAATTTACTAAAAAATTCAATGAATCGGATTTTTTGAAATCTTTATATGAAACAACATACCGCGAAGATTTAAATTTCATCATCCTTGATGAAATGAACTTGGCGCGGATTGAGTATTATTTTGCGGAATTCTTATCGATTTTGGAAATGCCGAATATTAATGAATGGAAGATTGACGTTGTTCCGAATAATGTTCCCGGCGACCCGAAGAATTTAGTTAATGGCAAGATTTTAGTTCCCCAAAATGTTTGGTTTGTGGGCACCGCTAACAAAGACGATTCGACCTTTACCATTACGGATAAAGTTTATGACCGGGCGATTGCCATTGAAATGAATGAAAAAGCCGGTTATATCGATGCCCCGCAAACGGAATCTGTCGTTATGAGTTATGAGTATTTAGACAGTTTGTTTAAGGTTGCGGAAGCCGAACATGCGATGTCCCCCAAAATGTTGGACAACTTAGCGAAGATTGATGAATTCATTACCGCTAAATTTAAGATAACTTTTGGTAACCGGATTTTAAAACAAATTAAACAATTTGTTCCGGTTTATGTCGCCTGCGGCGGAACGGAAATCGATGGTCTGGATTTCATGGTGGCTCGCAAAATTATTCGTAAGTTTGAGTCCTTAAACTTACCGTTCTTACAAAATGAAATGGATCAATTAATTGTTCTAATTGAAAAAATCTTTGGGAAGAATTCCTTTGGCGAAACCATTAACTTCATTAATGAATTAAAGAAAAATTTCTAGTTAGTAGGTTGTAAACATGAGAAAAACCGATGAATTAGACAAATTTTATGCGGAAATAATTGCTTCGATAAAAGACCAGGAAAGCAATGCCCAATTCCCGGAATTCTTTTATAATATTTTATTAGCCGGTGATAACAAAATCTATCAAAAAGTCATTACCGAAACCAAGCGTTTTGATGGTGAATGGATACAAACTCTGGAATCGTATTTCCCTAGTTTAGATCGGATTATCAAAAATCCGAAATCGGCTTTAAAATATGAAGAAGAAATCACGGCCATTGAAAGAGCGAAGAAAACTACGGGCGCTTCCATTCGTCACTTAGCGGCTAATACCCATTTCATCAAAGAAATCCGTGACGATAATGTTGTCATTCCCAAAAAGATTTTAACGGTTAGTGCGGAACAGGATTATCAGATTTATGAAAATCGTTTTATCATGACCTTGATTAATCGCTTATCTTCCTTTGTTCAAAACCGTTATGAAGTCATTAAATCTAACTATGAATCGTTTCAACGAAACCATGTCAATTTTAAATCGAATTTTGATATCAACGACTCCGTCGTCGATATGGATATCGATTTAGTCATCAAGCGCAATCTTGATGACGATGCCATTAATCAACATAACCTTGATTTATTGCAAAGGGCTGAATATTTACATAATTTAGTCGGCGGTTTTAAAAATTCTCCTTTCATGAAACTAATGGAAAAAGCGCGAAGAGTCGTTCCGCCCATCATGAAAACCAATGTGATTTTGAAAAATCCCGATTTTCGGAATGCTTACACTTTGTGGCTTTTCCTAGACCGTTATACGATTTTAGGCTTTGATAATGAGGTTGCGGAAAAGAATTTACCGGTTCAAAGGAAATATTTAAAGAATATTTATCGTTTAGCTTTGTTGACTTATACAACTGTCGTCTTTAATCAACGCCAACGCATGGAAGATTACCGTCGAATTGAATTAGTTACCTACCGCAAAAAAGGCACTAGGGTAGCGAAAACCCATGTCGATGATGTTGTGAAGAACCCGGATGCAATTAGAATTGAAGATAATGCCATTAATGAATATTATCTTAATCAAAATAAAAAAGTCTTTAAGAAACGTTTAGAAGATATTATTTCGGAAAATTTCAGTTATGATGTCGCTTTAAGGCGTGCTTTAAATCAAACGATTGACATCACTAATGCCTTGTATCAAGCCGTTTTTGAACTGGAAGAAGAAGAAGACATTTTTAAAATGTTGATTAAAGAAGTCAATCTTGATGATAAATTAGACGATGCTAAAAAGAAAGCCCGCATTGCCCGCATTATTCGAGAAACCAAAGAAGTCGATTATAACCGTTCCATCCGTTTAGAAAAGAAACTGATGAGGGAAATCGACAGTTTAAATAGGAAATTGATTGCTCGCGATAAACAATTAGCGAAAGATAAGATTGATGAACGAAGATTAACTTTAATGCAGCAAGAACGTGAACGGGCTCGTAATAATATCAAAGTAATGGATGAAGAGTTAAAAGCTGTTGCTGTTAATAAAGACGAATTATCAAAACAAAGACAAGCCATCCAACAACAATTTAAAGAAAAAGCTAAAGAACTAAAAGAAAAGAAAAAAGAATTGTTGCGGAAAGAAAAAGAGAAAGCTGCTAACTATCGTAAACGAGAAATTGCTAAATTGCGGGAACGCAAAAAGAAAGCACTCGAGCGAGCTGCTCTTCGTAAGAAGAAGATGGCTGAAAAACAAGCCGCCCAAATTAAGGCGAAAGAAGCAATGCTGGAAGCTCGCGCTCAGAAAAAGTATGAAGCTGAATTGGCTAAAATTAAAAAGCGTGAACAAGCTTTAATTGACAAAGAAAAAGCTAAATTAGAAAAGGATCAAAAACCTCAAAACGAATCCTAAGCAAATTGGAAAAGAAAGTTGGTGTGATCAATGCTCAATTTAATAGGTGGTCAACCCAAACGGATGATTATGGTTTCGCTTGGAACCTTTGCCGTGTCTTTGCTCGTGTTTATTTCGATTGGATTTGCCTGGATTAGCTTATCCAAATCGGCTTCCGGTTCTTTAGTTACTCAAGTTGGTAATGTTGAAGCCGAATATGCTTTTTATATCTATCTCGACAACAGTCGTGATGGTTCATCTAATCCCAGCCTTTCCACAAATGAATGTTCATCCGGAAGTGATGATGCTTGTTATTGGTTAATTGAAAATGCGGAAAACCCTTATATTTTCGGTGATACTGCCAAAGTATTTCCCGATGATCGTTTTTCCTTTGCTGTTAAGGTTAAAAACATTGGGGATTTTGATGCCCACCTCAGCCTTGATTTACGCCATTTAGTATCGCAAGGATACGACATCGCTGATAATAAGATACAAGTGGCTTTTGAATATGAAGTCACGAAAATTACTTATTTAGTTGCGGGGACGGAAAGTGCGGATGTTAAAACTAGTAGCGGTATTACTTTACATACCGGTCATTTCTTAAAGAATGTCGATGACCGTTATGCTATAGTGGAAAATATTCCCTTAAGCTGTACGGATGTTAATACTAAAGAAGCCATTGTTTATTTTGACTTGTATTTTGATCCTCTTGTCAGCGGAAAAACACAGCTTGGGGTTCTAACGAATAATAGCAATGCTTTTGAAAACCAACAATTTACTATTTCTCAGATTGCGGTTATTCTCCAAAAACAATAATCACAAAAGTTAAATCAAGTCAACTTGCGTGATTATCGCCATTGACTTTTTTTGAGGAAAATTATGTTTAAGAAGATTTTGATTTATATTATTTCCACACTCACGATTTTACTGTTTGTTCTTTCGATTGTTGTTCTCATTGCCGGCAGTATCTTACAAAAAGAACAAAAATTGATTAATGTTTTTGGTTATTCCTATTCCGTGGTGGCCACGGAATCAATGGAACCGACCATTATGGTTGGTGATATCATTATTGCGAAACAAGTGGCTTTTGAAGAAGTCCAAGTAGAGGATATTATTGTTTTTTATTCGACTGAATATCAAAAATATTTTGTCCATCGCGTCATTGATAAAGACGAAAACAATGATTATATTACCAAAGGTGATAATCCAAGAGCCCCGATTGATGAAGAACCGGTAACAAGAGATAATTTCTATGGTGTGGTTATTAAATATGGTTCTTTCTTGTCTTTGGGACAATTGATTTTAAAATATCGCAGTCTTATTTTTGGGGTGATGATGGTGATTTTCCTTATCATCATTATTTCCGAAACGATTACGATTATTAAAAATATTAACGAGAAAAACCGGATAAAATTAGAAAATCAATTAGAGCAAGAAAAGCTTAAATTGTTGGAAGAAGAAGAACAAAGAATTCGCGCTGAAATGGAATCTAAGCGCAAAAACAAAAATTAGTGCTTAATAAGCTCTTTGCAATGGTTGTTGGAAGGATTTGCTACTGAAAATAGCCAAGGAATAAATGCCGTTTTATAATTAATCATGTTATTTAATAACAAATTAAAAATTTCGCTGCATTTAAAAAAACAACAAGATATTTTATTTGACAACATTCTTGATATATGGTAGAATAAGTTGTCAATAAAGGGCAAAGCTAATGAAAATTAGCGACGCAAAGCTATAGGGCCTCGTCAAAGTGGTAGCCAGTTGCATTTTAAATGTAGCTGGCTTTTTTGTATTTCTAGGAAGGTCGATTATGAAAAAAATGAAGAACTTCATTTTAATAGCTGCTCCTTTAATGTCAATTGTGCTCTTATCGGTCACAATGGTTTTAGCATGGTTTGTTTTCTTAAAAACAAGCCCCTTAGCAACCTTTAAAAGTGGCCAGATTGATGTTAGTGTTAATATTAACGCTGCTCCCATTCAAGAAGAATTAGCATTTAATGATTTAGCGTTTATGGATTTTAGTAGTGACATCATCGCCGATGATGATGAAGTCTTAAATCTAATGGCGTCCATTACCCAAATAAAAATCAACAACAGCCTAAATTCCAGTGATGTCAATACCCAATTAAGTATTGATCCTGATGAAGGTTTATTCTATTTACTTTATTATGAAGGAAAGAATCTTACTCCGGCTGCTTTGGATTATAATTGGCATAATTTAATTGTTACCGTCGTTGGTAGCGAAACTAATGTCAGCGCCCAAAGAAATCTTTTGGCAACTTATAATGCCGGTGTTATTGCGGATATTGCGAGCATTAAGTTAGAGCCCGGAGACTGGATTACGCTCCAAATTGCTGTCTGGGGCGATTATGAGGAACTAAGTGCTCCCAGCCTCTACCTAAGTGATTCCTATGATATGCTGATTTCAATTGCTTCAACGCAATGGGAAGGAGCAATATGATGGTAAAAAAAGGATTTAAAAAAGTTTTTTTCGCAATCATGACCATCGCCATGGTTCTCTTTGTTAGTTTATCATTAACCTATTCCTGGTTTATTAAAACCAATGAAACGACTTATATTATCCAAGCCGGCGAGTTTGAAGCTTCAATGGCAGTGGCATTTAGTGGTAATGTGATTAGTACGGGCAGTCCTTATTATGATACCAATAAAAAAGTTATTATTATTGATGCCGGTGATGCTTCCAGCACCAACCATATCGAAAACCTAAGTGTCAGTTTGACCATTACCCCGGAGGTAACAGCTCGTTTTCGGATTAAAATCCAAGATGAATGGCAATTAAAGCGGACTTATTATGCTTTTTCCGATAATCCGATTATTGAAGCCATTTCCCATGAAAACGAAGCTATTTTTCCTGGGAATACGGATTATCCCTTTACCATTGCGAATTTATCGAATTATATTTTTGATAGCGAAAGCGGATATTTATATTACAATTTATTGTTAGAGAAGGGAGAAACCCTAGAACTTGAGTTTATTACTTCCGGTAAAGCGCGCCCCGTTTTTGCCAACTCCGCTTTTTATGAAGAATGTTATGTCTATTTAGACTTTATTGTGGATATTGTTCAAGCCAACCGTTTTTCTGAAGTATGGGGCATTAGCCCGGATTATTTCGAATAAACTAAGAAAGGTGACTTATGAAGAAAACGATATTGCAAAAGTTAATAATGCTAATAATGGTGGCCGTCATTATCACCTTTTTCATCAGCGCTCCGAACCGCGATAATCAAGCTTCCGGCTATGACTATTCCCTTTCTAATTATTGGGACGGAAGTAGCTTAAGTTTTTCGGAGTTAACGACCACCACAGTTAACAGTTTGTATGTTCCTTTTAGCACCATTAGTACTAATCCCAGTGCGATTAATCCCGCCAAAAGGTATGTGATTAGCGATGCGAAAGATTTGTATGATTTTTCCGTTGCCGCTAAAGGTGCCAATCGGGCCTCATACTTAAGCCTTTACTATGTTTTAGGGAAAGATATCGACTTTGATGATGCTTCAACCTTGGGTTATTTAATCTATCCCATTGGTTATCACAACGAATATCCTTTTTTAGGAACTTTTGACGGTCAAGGTTTTACCATTTCCAACTTGTTATTTGAACCGATTGATTCCGAACAGGAATACGATGAGGTTTACGAACAAAGACTTTATTTCTATTCGTTGTTTTCTCGCATCGGTAGCAGTGGAACGGTAAAAAACTTGGGATTGATTAACACTACCATGATTCAACCCATTAACTGGGGGATGATGCATTATGCTTCGCCTTTAGCCGGTTTAAACCAAGGTACGATTGACCATGTTTTTGTAATTGATAATCGCGCCGCTGCCGGATTAAGTGTCGATGGTGAATTTTATTTATCCGGAATGGTTTCTGTTAATCAAGGGACTTTCACAAACTCTTTTTTGTCCACCAGATTTGTGAAGTCGGAAGCTGTTATCAATAATCTTACGGTTAATACAGTGGTCAATGAAAATACCGGAACCTTAAGCAATGTCTATTTCGATGATACTGTGTATTTTCCGACACCCCCAACGGGTGATTTAGGGACCCCTTTAGAAACTGCTGATTTCCAAAATTCCGCTTATTTCGGTGCTGGTTGGTATTTAAACAAGTATTACTCGGCCACCAATCCGCAAGCTTGGCTCAATAATACTTATCCGATTTTAAAGAATATCGATTATGATGAAAATGGTCAATTCTTAATCAGCGATGCTACGGAATTGTTATATATGCGCGATTTACTGGCCGCCTCCAGTTTTTTCCGCAACAAAACCTATGTATTGACCCAAGATATTGACATGAATCAAGTTAGCTATGGTGTTTATCGAACGCCGAATGTCGATTTTTCGGGAACCTTTACCAGTTTACCGATTACAAATCCGAGCACAACGACGCTTTATAATCATTCTACTGATCGGGGCGCTTATGGATATTATTCCATCATTTCCTTAAGCATTATTACCGGACGGGTGCTGGGGACATATACCAGTTATGGTTTATTTGGTTTGGTATCGGGAACGGTTTCCAATATCAATTTCATTAATGCGACGCTAAATACCTTGGATGCGGAGGAGCATGTTTCAAAAATTAGAAGTAATTTGGGCTTTGTGGCCGGCCATCTTAACAATGGCACCATTAGCAATGTCCATGCATTAGGAAATATTTCCCTTCCCAATAATCTTGAATTAGGGAAAATGTATGTGGGCGGTTTAGTCGGCTATGGTCAAGGCACCATTTCACAATCCTCCGCTGCCGGTACCATTAATGGCGGCATCCATCCTTATGATCCTGATGATGAAAAAAGCAACCAAAGTGCCATTGGCGGCTCAATGGGATATTCTTTGCGCACAACGATGACAGAATCAATTAGTGCGATGGATATCACTGGTTTATCTTATGCCGCCTCTAATACCACTACTTTGTATTTAGGTGGTTTAATCGGTTATGGCATTACCAATCATTTTTTTGAATCCATTAATCGCGGTGATATTTTATCCAATCACCAAAATGGTTATATTTATAAAATTTATCAAGGTGGAGCGATTGGGCTTCACACTCAAGAGTTATTAACCACTGCTCGTGTTAACAACGAAGGTGCGATTACGATTGTTACGAAAGCGGAACTGATTGCGAAAGTGGCCGGTTACGGTAATGTCATCGGCACCAATAACTTTATCTTTTACAGTTTGGCTAATTCCGGTGTCGTTGGTAATGTTTTTGTTAACGGAACGAATAATTTATCAGCGGCGGTTTTAGAATCAATTAAATTGGAAATGGCTGGGGTGGTAATTACGGAAGGCACCAATGCCTATTTTCAAGGACTCTTCAATCAAGCCGATTTTGTGCTCGATTTGAGTGTTTGCAATAATTTTGCCGGTGTTATCCTATCCAACAATAATTATTCATTAGTTAGCGGGAACCCGGTTTATGATAATGTCAGTTCGACTTATGGAACAACGGTAACAATTGTTCAATCCTATAACACCGGTAATATCAGTGCGATTACTACGGGTGTAGTAACTTCTTACCAAATTAAGCTTTCCGGTAATTCTTTAGGGAAAAATATTAATTTTGACCAATTGCGGAATGAAGGAAATATTTCGGTTCATTTCAGCCATGAAACGACGAAATTGTTAAAGGATGCTCCAAATGCCGATGGTGTTGCGACCCCCTATAAAAACTTTAAATTAGTGGGTTTACTAGAAGAAGTCAGTGAAGACAAATTGGCTACCAATTTATATAATGGTGGCAAAATCGCAGTTTCCATGAATACGGGCTTAAAGGTAAAATTTAATCTCTATATTTCGGGAATCGCTTATAAAAATGCCAACACCAATTTATTTGCTGCTAACGGCATTGATAATAAAGCCATTGACATCGATGCATCGGTGCAAGGCAGCATTCATAATGCTCTTAATGATGGTGAAATTCACTCTGTCGGTGAATTTTATGGGCAATCGCGGATTTCCGGAATTGTTTCCGTCAATGCGTCTATGCTCTCTTCGTGCTTTAACACCGGCAATATTTATAACGAAAATGCCATTAAAACTAGAGGACAATATGGCGATGGGGATACTTATTCCTCGGGTGAATTTGAAGTGGAAACGGCGGGAATTACCTTCTTAATGAATGGACAGTATGCCCAGATTAAAGATAGTGCCAATTATGGGACGGTTGCTTCCAATGCTACGACTACCAATGGCTGGGTAAATTCGTCCGGGATTGCGGTAAGAAATGAAAAAACCGAAAACGGGACCGATTACGGTGCTAGTTCGACCGCCGGTTCCCATTTTGGAAAAGTTCAATTCTCCATTAATTATGGTAAGGTCTATGCTTGGAATCGTGTTGATGAATCTAATTATGGGGTGAACAATGAATCACGATGTAAAGCTTCGGGCATTTTAGCTTTGGGTGTTTTAAGCACCATCAATGTCCTTAATTATGGGAATATTTATTCTCGTTATGTTGCCAGCGGAATGTACGGTTTTGTTTTCTTCCAAAAGTTTTCGATCGGCGTTAATGAAGTTTTTATTGCCAACTCGATTAACTATGGTGACATTCGGCGCTTAATTGCGACGGGAACGGGAAACGATTGTCCGTTTTATTATGATGCAGCAAACCAAGATACCGCCGTTCCGGCTACCCAAATTGACCAAACTTATGTTGCCAAGACTTCGGCCAATTCAGAATATGCTTTTGGAGCCTTAATCGGGAAAATCCATACCAATTCAACCTCATGGAATTTCATAAGCGGGAATTTTTCCATCCGTAATGTTGTCTTTAGTTATCTAATTAATTTTGATGAAATTGCAGATATCATCGGTAAATCACCTAATGCAACTTATTACACCGACGAAAACCTTGTTACCAGCATCAACCAATATATGGCCACTGTTCGTTTAAGTGATGGTTCCATTTATCCCTTTAATCGCATAAAATCCTATTCCTTGGATACGGATCCATTAACCGGCCAAGATGGCCGCAATGGCACCACCTATATGGGTATTTTTAATGAAGCCTTTTCGTTAAGAACGCCACCAACGACCTTTAACTTTGATACCGACCAATTTATTGCTGACTACATTCAGTTTATTCCTTATTCCAAAGTTAATACGGCCTTGGCTGCAGAAATCAATCTTGATGAAATTGGCCAACTTGAGGGCGATAATGTCGGGATTTATGCTCTTTCCAGTGCTACCGGGATTTTAAATGGTGAATTCCTTCCCGACAATATGAACTTATCCGGCTTAAATCCCCGTTTGTTTGATGAAAACGGCTTGGTAATCAGTGATGATACTTGGCAAAATGTAATCAATTCAGGGGGGGAAACGCCTTTCAATAAATTTTATATTGGAATGAAGCAATTAATAAAATCGATTGCATCCACCATCTTTGATATGGAATTGGTTTGTGATCAGGATCCATCGATTATTATCCGTGATCCGGTTGTTGATCAAAGTAACAAAATTGTTACTTTCTATGTAGCGAGTAACTCGGATGCGGCTAGCGGCTCAACATTTACTACAAGAACCTTAACTGCCTATACGGAAGCTGCGGAAGGAGTACCGGGAGCGATTTTTGTTCCGGATACTTATAATAGCACGACCGGGAAATATGTCGGACATTATAAGAAGGATGCGAACAATAATTATTCGACCGTCGGTCCTTATCATTCTTCAGGAAATTATGAGATAACTTTCAGTGCTAAGACATCATGGGCGAGAAACACCTATACTAAGAGTACGGAGACCTATCAAGACAGAAATGGCAATTCTTACAATTTATATACTTACAATAATAATCCAAGTTCTCGGATTACCGGGTTTACCATTACCGGAAGGACTGCCGTTGCTTCTGGTTACGGGGCATATCGCCAAATTAATACCAATAACTATGTTTATGTCGGACCGACGGAAGAAGCAGTGACCTATGAAATAAATACCTTTTCTGGGGCCATTTATTCCGATAACGGAAAAACTTTTTCGATTAATTTAGATGGCAATACTTATCAATTAGCGCAAAAAGCGTCCTTGTATTATAATTACAATGACCAAAATCATTTATACAGTGGCAATACCGGAGCCAAAATTCCGATTTTATCCGGTATTTATGGCACTGTCTATGATGGCGGAACCTTAATTACACCGATGGAGAATTTCTATGGTTTGGTGCGGACTTATGCGGAAGCCTATGAATATGATCCTTTGGATGAAAGCGGCGACCCCTATACTTTCTCGGATTACAAAATACGGATTGTCCGGATTGCCGATCAAAGCTTTACGAATTTAAATACCTTATTAGTTAATGGCGCTAATGCTAAGCCATCCAGTATCCCGAATCTTAAAAATGTGACCGCTACCAGTCAGATTGCTTATAAACCAAGCGGTAGTAGCCAAGGGACGGCGAGCTTTACTTATGCGACCAACAATATTCCCCATTTAGCGGATTTGTTGCCGGTTACTTTTTTCACCGATGCTTTGGGTAATGATGTTGATCCGTCTTTATACAGCTTAACGGGAGGGATTGTCACGACCAGTGGCAGTTTTAATCCGGTGAGTGGTACTTGGGGAGCGGGGACGGTTTCCTTTTCCTTGGCAACGACCCAAAATTTACCAAGCGGTAATTATAAGGTTTCCATTGTTCTCTCTTCGTTTGATGTCTATGTCCTCAATTTTACCAAACAGCAAAGCCCGGAAGCTCTCGTCACCAGTTTTGTCTTCAACAATCAAGTGGTGACATTATCCAATTCAGAAACATCATATACTTCGGAAATCCCTTATGGTATCTTTTATCGTAGCACGGACAGTCAAACTAATTTGGTCAACTTTAGTAATTTGTCCAGCATTTCCAATGTTTATTATAATAATCTAACGGGTGCTAATTTACCAAGTTATTTAAATGCTTTAGAGATTTCTCCTTATGCGACTTTGACTTCAATTAGTTTAAATGTCAGCATGTATGATACTTATCGTCACCGGTATGCGATTACCTATAATATCAGGGCCGAAAATGGCAATACGGCCACTTTTACCCACTACTTATTGGAAAAAGAGGTTAATCTTAATGTTGTGGAATCGTTTGTGGATGGTAATGCTGTGGAGTCACCGTATAATGTTGTTGCCTTTGAGCGGGAAGATTCACCAACCGTTCGCTTAAACTATAATTTTGCTAATGTTTATATTCCCGATTCTTCCTATTTAACGGTTGCACCTAGTTTTTCAGGCTCGGGGACGGCGGTTGAAGATCTTCATTACTTTATTGATACTTTCCGTACCTATGGTTTTGAAGTCGATTTCAGTGCTGATGCTCCGGTGGGGGCATATCACTTCACCATGAGTTTTGCTAATTCCGCCCAAATTACTCCTAGCATCAATGTTTCTTGGAACTTAACTTTCCAAGAGGTTACGATTACGAAAAAACTCAACAACAACAGTCACTTATCACAAATCAACTTTGTAACGGATACGGTCTTTACCGGTTTGGACACGGTGATGGATATCGCCTTGTTAACGGATGTAAGCTATCAGGGTTATTTGGATGATCGAACCTCACGGGAAATTATTGTTTTACCGACCAGTGGTATTAGTTATAATGATTATTTGAATTATCAAGAATATTGGGTGATTGGTCAGGTTCAAAGAACTAATTTAAGTTATTATGCCCCAACCTTTACCCTGCCTTTAGGGGCCAGTATTTATCGCATTATTGATGAAGACAATGCGGATGATCCTTTGCTTCAATCGACGGATTTTAGCACGGACTTTAATCCAATCGGTGATGGGACAACTTTCAATTTCGTCCATTACCGGGTTTATGCGGAAGATTATGATAAAGATAATCCGACTTATAATACCCATTACACCGATTATCATGTTGCTGTTCAAGACGTCACCAACAATATTCGCTTTGAAATAACCGTTGTCATTGATTCAAGTATCAGTCCGATTATTTTCGACAAACTATTTATTACCCTTAATATTGATGATGATCCCCTTGATGATGTTCCGGTCATTACTTCCATGTCTTTGTTTTCCTACTTTTACAAAACCAATTATACCGGAACCCAAGTTAAGTTTAACAGTAGTATGTCCGGTAATTATACCGTTGTCATCGATTTACCGACGGAATATGACTTTGAATTATACTTTCCTTCCTCATATGTCGTCGTTGACGGTCACGGATTCTATATTGCCAACTCGATTATTCCACGGAAATTTGAGTTCACCGTAACGATTATTGAATCCAGTTCAACGGATGATTGGGGACAGCGATTAATCGTCAATTATGTTATTTCCTAATAAAATAATCCCAACCCTTGTTTGCGGTTGGGATCTTTTTTATTTGGAAAAAGGTGGATAGTTGGGGGTGCCATAACCGGTAATCGTTCGATGTTGGAGGGGGTAGCTTCTTTGGGCAACGCGGTCGGCGGTATTACCTTCAATGGTGTAGACATAAGTTTTGTCACTACCGGTAACAATTCCGGTGTGGGAAGCACCATTACTAAGGAAAAAGATGATATCACCTTTTTTAGGTTGGTAGTTTTCTTTATATTGGAATTGCTTTCTTTGTTCGAACCATTCGCGCCCGACGGTGCAAGCGGCATATTTGGGAATGATGGCCGTGGAAATTCCGGCTTCATTGGCACACCAGGAGACAAACATTGCACACCATTCCCCATTGGGAATGCCCCACCAATCACCGTATTTGGTGTCGTTATTATATCCTTCCACATAACCTTCTTCGTTTAAGGCGACTTCGACTAAGCGACTGGCATAATCAACATTGGGTTTTCCAAAGACGGTAACTTTAATGGTACCATAGATATCATTGGAGAGTGGTGAGAAAGCGGCGATTTCCGCAACCCCCGGGGCCACGCCGAAGACTTTTCCGCCACTGGCGGCCATGGCCACTTGATTGTCATAACTCTTCCAAAAATAATAATCTAAGTTAGTAGCACCATCAATTGCTAATTGGATGCTTTCTCCGGCCGGGATGAAAGCTTCAATAGTGGGAGAGGACAAAATCATGCGCCCCGCCCCAATTTCGCCGTGGGCATCTTTAATAGAACTGGTTTCGCCAACCTTAATTGTTAAGCTTGCTTGAATAGCGGGATTAGATTTTAAAGTAGCAATGATGCTTACTTCGCCATGCTTAAGGGCAGTTATGATATTGTTATTTAAGGAAATAACATCGGGATTGCTTAAGCCCCAGTGAAAACTATCAAAGCTGGCTCCGAGCGTCGCTTCGTTTTTCATCAAAATGACAGTGGACATTCCCAACTTTAAATAATTGCTTGGGGCATAAAGCACAGGGCTTAGTACTTTGCCCGCTTCCACAATCACCTTCAAGCTTGCCGTAATGGTAAGACCGGGGACGGTGACGGTTAAGGTGGTACAACCAATGCTTTGCGCTTTAATTAGTCCGTTTTCGATGCTTGCAATATTGTCCTTTGAAAAAGCAAAATGAAGTTCATCAAAACTAATATTTTGTAATCTCAAAGGGAGGCTACGTCCTTCATTGGTTTTTAAGATGATTTCCTCTTGAAAGAAAGCGAGGGATTTTTCTCCCTCGTCGCCTTCCACAATCACCTCAATGCTTGTGGATATCGAAAGACTGGGAACCGTGACCGTCAAGCTAGTAGTCCCAATATTGAGGGCTTTGATACTTTCATCTTCAATGATGGCAATATTGTCCTTTGAAAAAGCAAATTGAAGTTTATCAAAGCTAATATTTTGTAATTCCAAGGGGAGGCTAGAGCGTTCATTGATTTTTAAGATGATTTCTGGTTGGGAAAAAGTGACGGAAGCGGCTTCTTCCGTACAGCCAAAGAAAGTAAAAGCAAAAAAGAGCAAGATGATGAATAAATATTTTTTCATAATAACCTCATATTGCTCATTATTATATCAAAATCGTCGTCATCTGGCAATTTTAATCATAAATAAGTTTCGAAAAAGGATTTTTTGTAGTATAATCATAATAGAGAAAGAAACGATGCCTAACAAAGACTTATTTAAGCCCATCATCCCCCCACCAGCAGAAAGTTCCAGTTCCTTAATTGGGACTTTGGGGGAAAAAACCATCCATCGACTTGTGAAGACTTATTTAGAACCTGATGGCCAATTTCATGAAATTAAAATCGGTTCTTACTATGCGGATATTTATCGCGATGGTCACATTACCGAAATTCAAACCGGGAATTTTAATAAGCTCCGCGCTAAACTGGCAGCCTTTTTACCGGCTTATATTGTGGAAGTCGTTTATCCCAGTTATGCTAGGAAATGGTTACGCTGGCAGGATGAAAGTGATGGCTCTTTATCCAAACCACGCTTGTCACCAAGCCGGGGGACTTATTATCGCGTTTTTTCGGAACTCTACAAAATCAAAGCTTTTTTAGTCCATCCCCATTTTCGCTTACGGATTATTTTACTTGATTGGGAAGAACACCGTTATCTTAATGGTTGGAGTCTTGACCGTAAAAAAGGCTCGCTTCGTAAAGAATGCTTACCCTTAGCGATTGTTTCGGAAGTGGCAATTCCTTCGCCTGCTGACTACATTAAATTAGTTCCTGTGGCTTTGAAGTCCCCCTTTACAACCCGTGATTTTGCGAAAGCCGGCTCTTTAAGTTTAAAGCAAGCCCAAAAAGCGGTTTTAGTTTTGGCTTTTTTAAACATCATTCAGTTGATGGGAAAACAAGGGCGTTTCCATCTTTATGAAATCAACTAAGAATTTGTGGAAAAATGGATGATAAAGAAGTATAATAGATAAGGAAAAGGAGATAGTAATATGGGAAGAGCACATGAAGTTCGGGCCGCTTCCATGGCAAAAACAGCGGCCGCCAAAAGTAAATTGAATGCAAAATTTAGCATGCTCATTTATCGAGCTGCCAAAACGGGGATCCCTGATCCTGAAGTCAATCAAAACTTAAAAAAAGAAATTGAAAAAGCAAAAAAAGCACAAATTCCGGCTGATTTAATTAAAAGAACAATTGAAAAAGCCAAAGGTGGGGCGGATGACGCTTATACAGAAATCAGATATGAAGGCTTTGGTCCCGGTAATTCACAAATTATTGTCGAATGCTTAACGGATAATGTTAACCGAACCTATACCGCCGTTCGAACTATTCTATCGAAAACGGGGTGCAAAATGGGTGTTCCCGGCAGTGTCACTCACATGTTTAGCAATCAAGCCATTTTTAGCTTTGAAGGTTTTACGGACGAAGAAACATTGGATTTGTTAGTTGCTGCCGATTGTGATGTCACCGACATTCAAATTGATGAGGGGATGGTTAGTGTTTTTGCACCCTCGACGGAATATTCGAAAATCAAAGCGGCTCTTAGTGAAGCCAATCCGGAAATTGAATTTTTAGAGGATAAATTGGCTTGGATTCCGATGTCATATATTACTTTATCGGAAGAAGATGTCCCGTCAATGCAAAGAGTTTTGACTTTACTTAATGAAGAAGATGATGTTCAGGAAGTCTTTCATAATGTGGAAGGATTACCGGCTTTGGAAGAATAACAGCAAGAGGACTAAAATTAGTCCTCTTGTTGCTTTTCATATTCAATTTGTTTGTTTTTAAGCCACTTTATCGTTCTTAAGATTCTAACAAATATATTTGCTTGTTGATAATGGCCTTTCGCATAAGGAATTTGTTGACGCTCAAGCCATTGTTCGAAGAAAGCTAGGGAATCACAAAATTCACGATAATCTTTTTGGTCAAAGCCGCGCCATGCGGAATCCGCCAAAGCCGCTAAGCGGGGGAACATGTGAAAGAATAATTTATCTTCCGTAGCAATCCATTCCGTCCATAAACAAGCTTCCAGTCCGAGGATGGCATGGCTTCTTATTTGTTTGTTTAATAGGGGATTATAAGAATAAACTTTTTTTAACGGGGTCATGCTATAGGGATAATCTAGATAATAATTAAAGAACGGAGATAGGATGATTTGATGGCCCCGACTTTGAGCTAAAGCCGTCCTTTTCCAAGTAAAAGGTTTCCAATGTTGGATAATGAGACTAGCATCAAGCACTTCACCCGCAATATCGTTCCAAACAAGGGGGATAATTTTTTTGCTTTTTAAAAATTGACTTAGTTGCTTAATTAAATGGGTTTGTAAACTTAAAAAATGCGGAAGCTGGTGTTTTTTTAGCGCTTGTTGGCAGTGTTTACATTTTTTACATTCTCCTAGTTTAACTTCATCACTTCCTAAATGAAAATAACGGGGTTGAAAGAGGCTAATCATTTCTTCAATTAAAGTTTGAAGAAAGCTTAATAGTTGTTCATTTCCTAAGCACATTATTTCTTTCGCAATCCCATAAGTGGTTCTGATGGCTAATTGTTCATGGTGTGATAAATGGGGGTAAGCCGCTAAAATCGCCCCCGCATGTCCGGGAAGATCAATTTCCGGGACAACGGTGATGTTTTTCTGCGCCGCATAGGCCACAAGGTCAATAATTTCTTCTTGGCTATAATAGCCCTTGGTGCTTGCCGGGAAGTTGCTTTGGTTTTCATGAAGTTTGGGGAAAACCTTGCTTTCAATCCGCCAGCCTTGGTCATCGGAGAAATGCCAATGAAAGACATTTAGTTTTAGTTGGGCCATCACATCGATGACTTTTTTGATGGTAGTGATGGGGAAAAAATGGCGGGCCACATCTAACATTAAACCGCGGTAGGAAAAGGCGGGGAAGTCATCAATTTCTTGGGCCTCAACAAAAACTTGCTTATTTTCTTCTTTAATTAAAGCTAAAAAGGTGGCGATGCCATAGGCCATGCCTTGTTTGTCTTTGGCACTAATCGTTATTTGCTCACTGGTGATAGAAAGATGGTATTGTTCATCCTGCAAGTGAAAATCTAAGAGGAGATTAAAAGTGCTAAACGATGAAAAAAGGAGTGGCGTTTGCCACTTTTGCTCCCAAAACAGGGCGAGGGGTTTTATTTCTTCGGAAAACACTTGAGCATAATTAATGCTTTGTTTGGGGCTTAACAAAAACCATCCGGGGTTCTTTTTTTGGTAACGGGGTTTAGGAAACATAAGGCACCTCGCTTTTATTATAGCGAAAATCAATCAACATGTAAAGGCTAGCTGTGGTCAATTTTTTCTTGAGATATTATTTGCTTTCGTTTATAATATAAAAAGAGGTGTTTTATGGAAGCAAAAGTTTTTTTCACATCAATGCGCATTAGAAACCGTGAAAGTTTATTGGATCGCTTGGAAAACTTAGTTAAAACGGCCGGCTTGGAACAAATCGATTTTCAAAATAAATTTGTGGCCATCAAAGTTCATTTTGGCGAGCCGGGAAACTTAGCATATTTACGACCTAATTATGCCCGCCGGATGGTTAGCGTTATTAAAAGCTTGGGTGGGAACCCTTTTTTAAGCGATTGTAATACTTTATATGTTGGTCGCCGGAAAAATGCTTTGGAACATTTGAGCGTCGCGATGGAAAACGGTTATAATTATTTTCAAACCGATTGCCATGTCATCATTGGTGATGGTTTGCGCGGCACCGATGAAGCGTTAATTGACATTAATGGCGAATTTGTGAAGCAAGCTAAAGTAGGACGGGCCTTTGCAGACAGTGATATCATTATTTCGATGAATCATGTCAAGGGTCATGGTTTGGCCGGTTTTGGGGGCGCCCTCAAAAACTTGGGAATGGGCTGTGCTTCGCGAGCCGGAAAGCATGAAATGCATTCGTCGGGAAAACCCTTTATAAATAGTCAAAAATGCCGCTCTTGTTTATCCTGTCTTAAGAATTGTGCCGTTAAAGCCATTTCCTTGCGTGATGGCAAAGCGTGGATTGATCACAATCTCTGTGTTGGTTGTGGGCGCTGCATTGGTGTTTGTAATTTTGATGCGGTTCAAGTTGATTGGAACGAAAGTAGTGTCAAAATGAATCAAAAGATTGCCGAGTATGCCCTAGCGGTCGTTAAAGGAAAACCCCATTTTCATATCAACTTCGTCATCGATGTTTCTCCGGATTGTGATTGTGTAGCCAGCAACAATGTTCCCATTGTTAACAACATTGGTTTTTTAGCTTCTTTTGACCCGGTGGCTCTTGACCAAGCCGCCTCCGATCTCATCAATCAAGCCCCGATGATTAATGACTATCCAAGTAATCATCAGGATCACTTTCAAAGTCTTAATCCCTATACTTCTTGGGCGGCCGGTTTAAGCCACGGTGAAAAAATCGGTTTAGGTTCTCGCACTTATCAATTGATTGAGGTCAAATAAAATGGGAAAACGGATTATTGATTTAGAAACATGGGCGGGAAAAAAGCATTTTTAATGGTTTTCTCAATACCAAGCTCCTTATTATGGGGCGACAACGACGATGGACATAAGTCTTTTCTTGGCTTTTCTTCGTCAACACCAATTGCCGTTTTTTCCCAGTTTCATGTATGTAGTGGTGAAAGCCTTAAATACGATTCCCGAATTTCGCTTACGCATCCAAAACGGCCAAGTTATTGAATATGATATCATCCATCCCGCCTTTACGGTAATGACGGATACGGGCATTTATGATAACTGCGATGTGGAGTGGCAAGCGTTTAAGGAATATTTAATTGCCGTTAAAGCAAAAATGGCGGCGACCAAAAAGGGAGATATTTCTTCTTTTCATGATTTAATGGACCAAAGGATGGATCAATTCTTTATCAGTAGCATTCCGTGGATTAATTTCACTTCCGCCATCCATCCGATGGCCGGGAATGATTTCGATTCCGTTCCCCGGATTTTATGGGGGAAATACTATGAAGAAAACGGGAAAACCCTGATTGCTTTACAAATTCAAGCTCACCATGCTTTAATCGATGGCTATCCTTATTGTTTGGGGATTTTGAAGATTCAAGAAATGCTTAATGATCCGCAAACTTATTTAGTCTAAAGGAGTAGAAGAAGAGGAGAAAAAATGAACAAACTTAGCCGTTTAGAAACAATCCTAACTAATAATCAATTAGTAGGCGGGGGGTATTTAGTTCTCCACAAAGAAAACGACCAATTTACTATCGCCAGTCATTACGAAAGGGGGCTTGCTAATCGGGAAACTGGTCAGGCGCTCTCCCTTGAGACAATTTTTCGGATTGCATCGGTTTCGAAAATGGTCGTCGCCTTAGCGATGATGTCATTTGTGGAAAAAAAGAAAGTGACGATTGACAGCGATATCGGTGATATTTTAGGCTATCGGGTTCGCAATCCTCATTTTCCCCATCATCCTATTACCATCAAAATGTTAATGACCCAAACCTCCAGCTTAACCGATGGTTATAGCGATGAAACGCCAACGCTTCGAGGCTATAATGGGGTTAATGGACAGCATTTTGCGGTCAAATTAGCTGATTTATTAGTTCCCAATACGGGACCATATTATACCGATTGTACTTGGGATCAACGTGAACCGGGCTCAACCTTTATTTATTCCAATTTTGGCTGCGGTATTTTAGCATGTTTAATTGAAAAATTAAGCAATGAGCCCTTTGTTCACTATGTGAAGAAAACCATTCTTGATCCCTTACAAATTGATGCGAGCTTTCAAGCCACAACGATATCTCGGCCCGATTTAATTGCCTCGCTTTATTATGCCAAGCCCCAAACAGGGTTTGTCTTGGCTCGCTCGCAAGCGGATTTTATCAAGGCTGTTTATCCTTTATTTACCTTAGGCGATAATTTTCGGGGCCCGGCCGGGGGAATGTTCATTAGTTTAAGGGGACTTGCGCGGATTGCGGAATTGTTTTTAAACCGTGGTGTCGTTCAGGGAAAGCGCCTTTTCCAAACCGAAACCATTGATTTAATGCTTGCTAAACACTGGCAGGGGGCGAATGATGAATATTATGCGAAAGGCCTACAAATTCGTTTCCTTCCTTTTGAGCGTCTTTTAAAAGGGCATACCGGCTCCGCTTATGGTTTGTCTAGTTTATTATTCTTTAACGAAGAAACGCAGACGGCCCTTTGTTTTGCCAGTAACGGGGGATATTTCTATCCGGCTGCTCTAGGTTTAAATCAAGTGCAAGAACAATTAATCAGGGCTTATTATGAAGAATTTGTACAAAAGAAACTTTAATCAAGGGGAATATCACTCTTGGACGCTTTTATCAAATTATAGGAGGGTTTTATGTTAATCAGTTTTTCCATTAGCAATTTTATGTCCATTGGCTCCAAACAAACACTGTCCATGATTCCCAGCTTGCCAACAAGCCCAAAAAAACATATGCTTCGGGTTGATGAGCGAGAGCTTTTAAAACATGCCGTTATTTTTGGTGCTAATTCATCGGGAAAAAGTAATTTTTTGCGAGCAATGGCCTTCGGAAAGCAAATTGTTTTAGCAGGATTATCTCCTAAATTTAAATTTGCTTATTCCAAATTGGGCGATGATTCCCAACCACGGATTACCACTTGGGAGTATACCTTTTTTATCAATCACCACTTTTTTAGCTATGGTTTTAGTGTTAATTTTAATACTTTAGAGATTGTTGAAGAATGGCTATTGGAAATTGACCCGCAAACCGACCACAGTCACTTATTATTTGAGCGTCATGTTGCCGAGCAAAGCTTTTATTCGCCAATCAATAATTATCATCTCGCTGGTTCGGATGTAAAAGCGAAGATGTTACTGGTAAGTGATTACCATCGTCATTCGCAAATCAGTGTTTTAGCAACCGTTTACCAATGGTTTGCCAAGCATTTAGTTGTCGTAATGGAGGGACAGGCACTTAAACGCTGGGGGCGAGTCGATGAAGATTACCAAAACACTTTTTTAAAGCTTATTGCTGATTTTGACACGGGTATTGAAGCGATTGCCCTTGAAACTATGGCTCTTGATGATTTCCAAGCGCTGATAGCTCCTCATTCGCTTTCTAGTTTGGCGCTTGACTCCTTGCAAGAACCGTATTATGCCGTGCTGATTAATAATCAATTATATCGCCTTCGTTTTGTACAAGAAGAATTAGTGGAAGTGTCCTTGGTCTTCTTTAAACATCGAAATAGTCCTTTCTTGTTTTCTTTTGGGGAAGAATCCGACGGCACCAAACGGATTATTGAATTAACTGATTTTTTAATCAATGCTTGTGCGGATACGAGCTATGTTTGGGATGAGCTTGATCGTAGCATTCATCCTTTGTTATTAGAAAAGTTTTTGGAAAAATACTGGGAAATATCGCTCCCTAATCAATTAATTTTTTCAACACATGAGACCCATTTGTTAGCCCGAAATTTATGGCGGCGGGATGAAATTTGGTTTATGGAAAAAGCTTTGGATCAATCTTCCAAACTGTATTCCCTCGATATTTTTAAAGAGCGCTTAAGCAAACAATTAGCAACTTCATATTTAGAAGGACATTATGGCGGCATTCCCAATCTTAATCTCAAGGATGAACAATAATGGCTATTCGCGAACATATCAGTTTAGTTAATCGTTACCCCGCCGCTCGCGTCGGGACGGTTGAACCGTTTCGAACATATTATCTCATCATGGAGGGAACCAATACCGAACCCCAATATTTTCGCTTGTTGGAAAAGAAAATGTTGAGGAATAATCTTCGCCATAAAATTCGTTTTGTTTTTTTGGAGAGAACCGAAAACGATGTCGGCAGTAATTCACCCCGCCAATTACTTAATTTTCTCCTAACTTATCAACAAGAAAAGAATGATCCCGATGGTCAGTATGTCATGATTTTTGATCGCGATAGTTTTAAAAACCATCCTCATCCTTTGCAAAGCTATTTAGATTTCTTAAAAAAAACCAAAAAGTTGGCAATCAAAAAAGTGGTTAGCAGTCCCTGTTTTGAAATTTGGTTATTACTGCACCACCCTCAATTTGTGAATCAATATTTACGGGGAAAAGAAGAACAATTACTGGAAAACCCGCGGCTTTCATCCTCGTTTACTTTTGCCAGTCGCCTCGTTTATGATTTGTTCGGTTTTAATCCGAAAACGGAAATTCCTCATCATTTCCTCGACCACTTGCCAACGGCCATGCGTCAGCGTTATGAACTAACGACCGATTTATACTTGTTGGGTGATCATCTCGGTGAAAACATCGGCGATTTAATCAAGGAATGGCAAGAAGATCCGCGCCAATTAAGTTAATTATGATGACATTTATCAGCAATAATATCATTGTTTTATTCGCCTAATTTATGTATAATGTAAGTAGAAAGAGAGGTGTTTGGATATGAACCGCTCCATTAAACTGCTGCAACTGGATGAAGATATCATTACAAAATTAAAAGATCACAACATCTGTCAGGTCAACCATTTAATTAATTTCCATTATGAAAAAGAAGGCTTTTCCCAAGTCGAAACCAAGATGATTGTTGATGCTTTTGACTTATATAAACAAGAAGAATTGACAAAAGAATTAAGGGGAAGGGTAAATTATTTTCCGTTGGAATATTTGGATGAAAAATATTCATTTGGGGAATTGGGCCTTTCCCTTCGTGCATTTAACGGTTTGACGCGCAACCAAATAACAACTGTTTCGCAAATCTTAAAAACAATTATTCATTTTGAAATATATGAATTAGATCATTTAGGGGCTAAGTCGATTGCGCAAATCATGACCATTGTTAAGGACATTGTTGCCCGGGAAGACTTAGCAAAATATTTACCAATTTACGCTTCCCTTCATCGCTTTGATGATTTTACTTTAACGGAAATTGGCTTTTTTGAGCAAATGGTCAAAAAACTTTCCGCCCTTGGTTTCGATACATTGGGGAAACTCCGTTTTGGCTATCTCAATGGGACCTTGGGGACATTATTCAATTATAAAACGATGCAAAGTTTTACGCGTAAACTTGCTGAATATTTTTCGTTTACGGCCGATGATGATTTCCAGTTTTTCCAATTATATCTTGTCGATAATTGCTTTGGTAAAATGTCCTGGACGGATATTTTAAGCATCATCGGAACTAAAGATCCCCTTTATTTAGAACAACTTAAAAAGCGTTTACAGGGATGCTGTGAATTGCTTGTTAATGAAGAAGGCGTGCGGCTACCATATTTTCGGGAGAAGATTAAGAACAGTTCTTTGAAAGAAGAAACGAAGGCTATTTTGGAAGCTCGTTTTCAGGGCATGACGCTCCAAAAAATTGCTTCCTTATTCCACAAAACGCGGGAACGCATCCGCCAAATTATTCGGGACCGCATGGCGCAAATCCCTTTATATTTGGAAAAAGCCTTGGTTAAGGAATATAATCGCTTTGTTTGGCATCCGGAAGTTTTTAAACGGGTTTATGCCATTGATGATTTTTCTTTTAATGTGGTTAAATATTTAGGTGAAAGAATCAGTTTTAAAGAGAAATATGAATACCCCCAAGCTTATATTCAGTCCCTAATGGATCAAGGTCGGATTCAAGCTTTTTCCTTAGCTGGCTTCCAAGAATATTTTCCGAAACAATTTGCTCCGAAAATGCTGATTTATGGAAAAACTTATGATGTGATGACGAAAAAACAATTCCTAGAATTTGTCATTGAGCACTTCATTCCCAAAAAAGGTTTGCATAAAAGCCAAATTGTTCACAGGGCTAATCAAGTTGCTGCGGAAAACCACCTTGATTTCGCCTATGATAAATTCATTGATGATGTTTCCAATACGATTTTGGGTTTGCGCTACACTCGTTATTATGATTACAGCCTCATTACGCCCAAAGTAAAAGAAGGTTTAGCAAAGATATTAAACGAAGTCGATGGTTTTTATTCCTGCACTTATTTTTACCGCAAGCATTATGAGTTTTTAAAAACGATTGATATTCGTGACGGTTATGAATTACATCAGTTATTACGGAAAATATTCCAAGATGATGAAGCCTATCAACAGCGAATTGCTTTTAATCGTCAACCCATGATTGGACTGGTGGGCATGAGCTTTGGTGATTTTATTTTCCAAACTTGGAAAACCTTAACTGCTCCCCTGCCTTTAGATGATTTTATCGATCGCTTAATTGAAAATCATGGTTTTCATCCGGGAACGCTTATTAACATCATCAACCAAACCTTAAGTGATTATATTTGTTTCCATACTTTATATAACCGTAAACCACTTTTAACGGCCGCTACAAAACAAAAAATGAAAGCCATCCTCGTTGATGAGTTTTACGAATTAGAGGAGTTAAAAGGCATTCTTGAAAAGCAAGGTGTTCAACTTCAAGATTATCAATATTTTTCTAACTTATGGTTGGATGAATTTGGTTATAAAACTCATGATGTCAATTATGTTATCAAAAAAACTTATTCATCCATCAAAACGCTCTTTTTTGAAAAAGTCCTTTCCCATGATGAATATGTGATTACTCCTAAAGACCGTCAAATGCGGGAAACAACTTTAATATTATTTATTGAAACCTTGAGATTTTCTTATTCCATGTTTTTGATTGACAATGAACGATTAATTTCGATGAAGAAATTAGCAAAACAAGGAGTTTCCGAACAAAGTTTACGCAATTATGTTGCCGCTCTTGCGGAATATCTTCCGCATGATGAATATTTTACCTATCAAAGTTTAGTCAATGAACAATATTATTTACATCATCCGGCTTTTCAGATTGTGGAAGATTATCATCTTCACCCCGATATCATCATCGGCTTAATCCGTAATGTCAAGGGCATCAAAAAGACCACCAAAGGCAATTTGTTTAAGATTTCTTCCCAACCATCAATCATTGGGGAATTCCTTAAACGCTTACAAAAACAACACCAATTTGCTGATGTCGATCAATTACAACAATTTGTTAAGGATCATTATGGATTGGTTGTCAAAAAAACATCTTTTAGTACTAACAAATAAGAGGATATTATGAAACTAAAATTGATTTTTCTTTTTGCCCTATTAATGGTATTAATGGGCTGTCAAGCGCCAAGGCTTGAAATAAGCATTGACGGTCCCACGACCATTTTCGAGGGCGAAACCATTCAATATGCCATCACCTTTAATCCGGCCACTACCCAAAAAAAACTTAATTGGGAATCAAGTAATCCGGAAGTAGCCACCGTTAATGAAAACGGGCAATTAATCGCTTTAGTAGCCGGGGAAATACGCTTATTTGCCCGGCTTCAGGACAACCGCCAAGTTTATGCGTATATTGATGTGACGATTAAACCCCTGACGATGACTATCGTCGGTCCTAGGGAAATATCGGCATATGAAAGCGTTTCGTATACCATCACCTTTAATCCCGACTCCCTTCAGAAAACAGTTAATTGGGAGTCAAGTAATCCGAAAATAGCCACCGTTAATGAAAACGGACAATTAACCGGTCTAAAAGCCGGGCAAGTGCGGTTAGTGGCTCGGCTTGTTGATAACAGCAATGTTAATACTTATATCGATGTCACGATTAAACCGCTCGTGATTGAAGAAATAATGATTACGGGAAAAACCACCTTGGCGTGGAAAGAAAGTTTTACTTATTCGGCTTCCTGTCTCCCTCTTTATGCTCCGAAGCAATTTCAATGGTCGAGCAGCGATGAAGTGATTATTGCGATTGATGAAAATGGTCGAGCGGAAGCACGCCAAATTGGTGAGGCGATTATTCGTGCTAGCAGTATCATTGACCCAAGCGTTTATAAAGAAGTGCTTGTTAGCGTTGTTCATGGTCCTCTTGCGACCTTAGTTATTGAGGGGGGAGAAGAAGTTTATGTTGGGTCAACGCTCGCCTTAAAGGCTTTTGATGGTCATGAAGATGTTAGTGAATATATTGATTGGACAATTGATGATGAGCAAAAAGCCACCATCAATACCCGAGGAATTATTTCCGGCTTAGTTGCCGGGACCGTAATCGTGACGGCAACTTCCAAATTAAATCCGGAATTATCGACTACCAAACAAATCACCATCGTTTTTCGCAACTATTTATATTATCAAACCAAAATCCTCATGATTGATCAAGTTAATTACCAGATGGAATTACTCGATTGTCCAACAACCAAATTTAGTGCGACGACCAAAGTTAAGCAAAAACTTGGGGATAAGATAATTAATTTGTCCTTATCCGATTTAATGCTCGGCATGGAAAATGTTTATGCTCAGATTGATGTTGAAGCCAATCTTATTTCGGCCCTCTTAATCGATGGTGAAATTGGCTTTTCCAATATTCGTGTTGGCATTAGGAAGGCGATAAATGATATTGCTCTTGATGCGACTTTATATCATGATGTCGTAGAGTTTTCGGTTTTGGAAAATATGGTTTTGAAAACATTTGATGGTGCGCAATCGCTTGCCATCAGTGAAGGCAGCAATTTAACTTTCACTTACCTAAATGGTCAAATTGAAGTCAAACGCGGTAATGACATCATCATGAAGACAGCTAAACGCTTGCTTTTACAATCCTTAGGAAATAATGAAAATATTCAGTTTTTGAGTATTACGCGGGCCAATGGCAAACCTTATTATCACGGCAATATGGAAGTGGCGATTAAAAACAATCGTTTATTGGTTGTTAACGATCTTAACTTGGAAAAATATTTATATAAAGTGCTGCCGAGTGAAATGCCTTCCAGCTTTGGTTTGGAAGCTTTAAAAGCTCAAGCCATTGCTGCTCGAACCTATGCCTATATGGATGTCTTTAATAAAGCGACGCAAGCATATGGATATACAGTTGATGATTCCGTCAAATCCCAAGTTTATAATAATCAAAATACTAATGAGATATCAAAAAGGGCCGTCAATGAAACGGCCGGACAAATCATGACTTATAACGGAACACCGGTTTCGGCTTATTATTATTCAACATCTTCGGGCTTGACTGCCAGCGGTCATGAGGTGTGGATTTCTAAGCAAGTTGGGAGTGAAATTCCTTACTTAATTGGTCAGAATTTGGCCCAAGATGATTTAGGAAAGACCATCAGTTTTGATTATCGGGATGAAGCAAGCATGTTGGCTTTTTTCAAAACCATCAAAATGAAGACACCGGAAAGTGCACTTTCCAAGTATCATCGTTGGAAAGTCAGCTTTACAAAAACGCAATTAACCACGACGCTTAATAAAAATCTCAAATTAACTTACAGTGCCACTCCGCAACTGGTGTTAACTAAAAAGGGCGATAGTTGGCTTTCACAAACCATTCCTTCATCAATTGGTGATGTTACGAATATCTATGTTGGTGAGCGCGGAAGTTCCGGGGTTGTCATCAGTTTGATTGTGGAAACAACGACGGGAATTTATAAAATCATCAATCAATACAATATCCGCTTTACCGTTCGTCCCAAGGATGCCGGTTCCACGGTCTATCGTTATTGTGCAAAGGGAACAAGTACAACTTACGACCCTAATCCATCCGCCAATGACTCCACTTTATTATCCGGTTTCTTTGCGATTGAGGCAGAGGGCGAATCCTTTGTTTTTTATGGTGGTGGATATGGACATGGCGTTGGCATGAGTCAATATGGCGCTTATGGCTTGGCTAATGCAGGCAAAAATTATGCGGAAATATTGTCGACTTATTATAGCAACATTGCTTTTAAAGACATTAGTTATTCTTATACGCCGATAGATGATTATCAAGAATACTTCCATTAAAAAGGACTCCAGTTTTAAACTGGAATCCTTTTTTGGTAAGTTAAGAATTTTGTGATGATTTACAGAATTCTTGATAGACCATCTTTTTAAATAGCTTGTTTAGCTTTGATTTCCGCAACCATTTTTTCGTACATGGCTTCATCAATGATAAATTTCTTTTTAAGAATGATGTAAGCGGTCGTAATTAAAAGCGTGGGAACGACGGTAATAGCAATCCGCAACAACAAGCGCATTTTGGTAGTGGCGAGGTCGCGGAAGTTGGCATCGGCCGTATCGGTAATCAACATCACATTCTTGCCTTTTTCCTCCACAAACTCGACATCTTTCAACATTTCGTAAAATTGTTCGATTTCTTCAGGGGAATATTTTTTATATTCTTCACCAACGAAGATATTATCCTTAAGAAGAATATTGGCCTTATATTCCAATTGTTCTGCTACTTCAAGATTGTCATAGATGTTTTTTTGTTTTTCCAGTTCACTGACATTTTGCGATAACAAATAAATCCCGGAGGTCACCAGCACTAAAGTGATAAAACCTTGTTCGAGAGCGCTGGCCATTTTAGCCATGAAGGGGCGTAGAGAGAAAATAATGCCTTCATTGCGTTCGCCGGTTTTGTATTGGTTATATTCAATCGTATTAGCGATATTAACCGTTAAAACCATGTAGAATAAGGCTTGTCCTGTGAACACGAAGATGCCGAATAAACAAATGGTGACTAAACTGACTGGTAAAATGGCAAGAAAACCCATTAAAAATAATAATAAGTAACCAAAAGCTAAGATTAATAAACTAAGGCCTAAGAGTTTCTTGCGACCCATTTTGCTGACAATCTTGGGATAGAGAGCTTGGATGCTTAAGTTGCTGACCCCAAAGGTGACGATGAAAATGGTGACCTTAAAGGGATCATAACCTAATTCCATAAAGAAGAAGTTGTACCCGAGGGCAACCAAAATGTTACTGCCTAAATTATAAAGGAGCATTGCTAGAATCAACCACAGAAGCTGGTCGTTTTTCGCAATCACCCGAATCATTTTCTTTAGCGAGACATTTTCTTGCGGGATGGTGTCTTTAACTTCCGGTTCCTTGACCCCTAACACGGTTAACAGCTGGCATCCGACCAAGAATAAGGCGATGATGATGGAAATAAAAGAATATCCGGCTACGGCGTTGCCGACGGTAAGAAAGGTAATCATCGCATGGGCTGCAAAGGCTCCCACCCCCGCAAAGACAACCGCTAAAGTTGCGATTTTATCGCGATGTTTGGGGTCTGTTGATAGACTAGGGAGCATTGACCAATAAGAGATATCATTCATGGTAAAGGTGATTTCCCAAGCTAAAAATATAATACCAAAGAAAATAACAAAATTCCAACCCTTATTTCCTAGGGGGCGAACATTAAACATGATAACAATGACAATGGCCGTTAATACCGCCCCAATTAAAATCCATGGTTTAAATTTGCCATACCGTGATTTGGTATTTTCAATGATGGCACCCATCATTGGATCATTGATGGCATCCCAAATTCTACCGACAATGAGCAAAATCCCAATAACGGAGAATTGGGCGACGGATAAACCTAATCCGGCATATTGAATGTAGGTCATAAAAAAGGTGGCTACTAATGTATAAGTCATATCGCGGCCAATACCGCCTAAACTGTAAGCCCACTTGTTTCGTTTCAAGTAATCGTTTGTTGCTTGCTTCATTTTTTCCTCCATGATTTAATTACAAGGCTATTATACCATTTTTTTAGGAAATGAAAAACAAGTTTTAACATAAGTATATTGATTTACAAGCAATAATGACTATGTTATAATATCCATGATAGGAGGTTGATATTATGAAAGCAAAATTCTTTATTTGTGAACATTGTGGAAACGAAGTTGTGATGCTTCATCATTCCGGTGTTACCCCTGTTTGTTGCGGTGAACCTATGAAGGAACTAGTTGCGCACACCAAGGAAGCGGCTTATGAAAAACATATTCCCGTTGTGGTTCAAAAGGGCAATCAAGTTGATGTTGTGGTCGGAAGCGTAATTCACCCGATGGTGGAAGCGCATTTCATTAAATGGATTTATTTGGAAACAAGCAAAGGCGGACAATTCAAAAAATTGGCACCAAACCAAGAACCAAAAGCTAGTTTTACCTTAACGGATGAAAAATTGGTCGCCGTTTATGAGTATTGCAATCTGCATGGTTTGTGGGCTTTTGAAGTTAAGTAACAAAAAAAGTGATTCATATCATATGGATCACTTTTTTAATTCATAGAGTTTTTAAGCATAGTTTTTAATAATAGCAAGAATGGCATCCTTCGGTTTATATCCCATTGTTTTGGAAACAACTTGGCCATCTTTAATTAAAATGAGGGTTGGAATGGCGGTAATTTGATATTTCCTTGATAATTCATTTTCTTGATCGACATCGACCTTTAAAACTTTTACTTTTCCGGCTAATTCTTTGTTTAGTTCTTCAATAATGGGAGCCATCATCTTACATGGACCGCACCAATTGGCATAAAAATCAACTAAAACTAAACGGTTATTAGCAATGGCGGATTCGAAATTGACTTTGTTCGTATTTTCCATCATATTCTCCTTTCCTTTTTATTCATTATACAATGTTTTTAAATAATTTACTAGTTATTTGCTTTTATTTGTGGTTGGAAATTACGAATAATAATGTTATAATAAAACAAATGGAAATGTTAAAGGAGAATTATGGATTGTTTTAATAAACCTGTTTCTCGATTAAAAACGGCTTCGGCCAAATGGAACTTTGACGACGAACACATCTTGTCCTTTTCGATTGCTGATTCCGATTATCCAACCGCACCGGCAGTTATTAAAGCTTTGAAAAAGCGCTGCGACCATGGGATTTTTGGTTATACAAGAATTGATGATGAATACCGTGCCATTATCGTTCGGTGGTTTGCCAAGCGCTACCGTTATCAAATTCAAGCTGATTGGCTTGTGCCCACGGCGGGCATTGTTCCTTCCATCGCCTTAGCGATTGAAACCTTCACCAATGAAGGTGATGCCATTCTTATCCAGCCCCCGGTCTATAATCCTTTTTATACGGTGATTGAAGCAACTAAAAGGGAAACAATCTTAAATAAATTAATCTGTCGCAACTACCATTATGAAATGGATTTTGCTGATTTGGAAAAGCATTTTAAAAATGGTGTCAAAATGATGATTCTTTGCAGTCCCCATAATCCGGTAGGCCGAGTGTGGACGAAAGAAGAACTGACCTTGGTCGTTGCTTTATGCAAAAAGTATCAAGTGGTGCTTTTCAGCGATGAAATCCATTGTGATTTTGTTTTATACGATCAAGCCTTTGTGTCCTTAGGTCAGTTTATTCCCGAGTTTTCTCATTTAATCATTGGGACCGCTCCTAGCAAAACCTTTAATTTAGCAGGCTTAAAGACGGCCAATTTAGTTATTCCTGATGATGATTTCCGCACAAGATATCTAGAACAAATGGAGCGCCATTTTGCTTCCTTGCCTAATTTAATGGGGATTACCGCCTGTAAAGCGGCTTATAGTGATGGTGAAGAATGGTTGGAAAAGCAGCTCCAACATTTACGAAACAACCATCACTTGGCTGTTCAGTTCTTAAGCTCTCATCTTCCCCAAGTGGGGATTGCGAAACTGGAGGGAACATATTTATTGTGGCTTGATTTACGGTTTTTAAATATGAAGGGTGAGGACATTTGTCATGGCTTAAAAGCACTGGGGATGATTGTCAATGAAGGCCAAAACTACGGACGAGAATGCAATGGCTTTATTCGAATCAATTTAGCTTGCCCACAGTCTTATTTAGAAAAAGGCTTGTTAATCTTAGAAAAATTTATTAATTCACAAACGAAGACGTCTTAAATAATTTTCTTTATCGTTGATATTTCTTAAAAATGGCGTTTATTTTCATTTAGTTGTTTTGCAATAATTTATAAGAAAACTTAAGAAAAAACGAGCCAGCAGCAAATTTAGCGTGAATTAAGCGCTTTATCGAAGTAAGGCCCGTTTTTATTAAGGAAAAAGGTTTTATATAAATAATATTTGATAAATGATGAAAAAAAGAGTATAATCGAAGAGGAGGAATATTTATGTCGATAAAAAACAAAGTTGTTGCCATCACTCCTTTTATTTGTTCAATTGCCTTTTTCTTAATTGGCTTTTTAACGGGTAAATGGCACCCCGCATGGATGGTTTTTTTACTGGTCCCCTTAATGCCTTTTATTGTTGGTGAAAAGAAAATTCGTTTTTCTGTTCCCTTAGTAATTGCCATTATTTATGTGGTAGCCAGTTTCATCACCGGTCTTTGGCACCCGCTATGGGTTATTTTTCTGTCAATTCCGGTTTTTCATATTATTTTAACACCGACTAAAAAAGAACCCAAAGACAATTAAAATCATTTTTTTAAAGCAAAAAAAGAGATGTCATCTCTTTTTTCATTAGTGAGTAGATATGAATTATGGTGAGATTATTATTCTGGAGTGGGCTTGTTCATGAGTGCGGTGGCAATTTCTTTATGCCATGGGCTAATGGAAACAAAAATGAAGATAAGCAAAACCCTGTTCATCGTTTTGTTATTGAGGGTTTTTCTCGGCAAACGGTTTGGAAATATCTTAAAAAACAAAGCCATTTTGCTTGGTGGCATTATTCTTTTAATCATCGGCTTAAAGATTCTAATTGAAGGGCTTTTAAAATAGGAGAACATATGAAAATTGGTTTTATTGGTGTCGGGGTTATGGGTAGTTCCATGGTTAAAAATCTGCTTAAAAAAGCTTATGCCGTGGAAATCTATGCTCGTCATCCGGAAAAAGTAAAGGAAGTTGTGCAAGCCGGGGCGACCTTAATCCCTAGTATTGCTACTTTGGCGGCACAAAATGAGCTTATTATCACGATGGTCGGCTTTCCTAAGGATGTGGAAAGTATCTATTTTGATGATGATAAAATCTTGAATCATGCGAAAGCGGGGACTATCATGATTGATATGACGACTTCTTCGCCCTCTTTAGCACAAAAAATTGCCCAAGCTGCTAAAACCAAAGGTTTATATAGTTTGGATTGTCCGGTTACGGGCGGTGATATCGGTGCTAAAGAAGGAACATTGACCATCTTTGGTGGTGGTGATGAAGCCGTTTTTAAACAAGTTAGGCCTATTTTAGAAGCTATGGGGAAAACGATTGTCTATGTCGGCCAAGCGGGAATGGGTCAACATGCGAAATTGGCCAACCAAATTGGAGTGGCCGGAGCCATGGCGGCGGTTGCGGAAATGATGGCCTATGGTCGGGCTAAGGGTCTTAATTTAGAACAATTAATCCCGATTTGGAATACCGGTAGTGCCGCCAGCACCCAATTAAAGGTGTCAGCTCCTCGGGCGCTAGCAAATAATTTCCAACCCGGTTTTTATATTAAACATTTTATTAAAGATATGAAATTAGCTATCAGTGAGACCGAAAATCTAGATTTAAAAATGCTTCATACGGTTTTAAAGATGTATGAAAAATTAGCTTCTGAAGGTTGTGAAGATTTAGGAACTCAGGCTTTAGTTAAATTCTATGAATGAGGTCATATGAAGAAAAGTCGATTAATCATCATTAGTAAAACCTTAATGATAACCCTAGTTACCTTGATTTTGGTGATGGGTGCTTATGTTGCTTATGTTTCTATCCAATACCATCGTTTGGATGACGAACTCGTCCTCAATGTTCATAATAATAATTCCCAAATTGTCGATGTCAACAACGAATATGTTATTATGACTTATAATATCGGCTTTGGCGCTTATAACCATGATTTTTCTTTTTTTATGGATACCGGCGAAATGCTCAGCGGTGAAAAAATGAAGGGAACTAAAGCCAAAGCGGAGGATAAAAGGGTTGTGGAAAACAATACCAATGGCGCCATTGAGCTTGTGAAAACAGTTGAGCCCGACTTTTTGTTCTTACAAGAAGTGGATGTTGCGGCTAACCGCAGTTATTTTGTTGATCAATATGCCTTGTTTTCCCAAGCCTTACCCGCTTTAGCCCGCGTGATGGCGCTAAATTTTCATTCCGCTTATTTATTCTATCCTCTTAATGATCCCATTGGCAAAATAACCTCGGGTATGACTACTTTTTCGCAATATGGAATTAATGAAGCTACCCGCTATCAGTTACCGATTGACAACTCGTTTCCGACCCGCTTTTTTGATCTTGATCGCTGTTTTGTCATTACCAGAATCAAAACCAATACGGAGCGTGATTTAGTTTTAATCAATGTCCACTTATCCGCCTATGATGAAGGGGGAGCCATCCGGGCATTGCAACTGAAAAAACTGCAAGAAATCTTGATTGCGGAGCAGAATCATTATGTGATTGTTGGCGGGGACTTTAACCACGATATTGCGGATAGTTTACATTCATTTACCACTACCCAAAAAGTGCCGACTTGGGTTTATGTTTTCCCCAAGGACAGTTTACCGAATGGCTATCACATCGTTGCTGCCAATAACGTCGGAACATGCCGCAGTACGGATATGGCTTATACCAAGAATGTCAATTACACGGTCGTTATCGATGGTTTTATCGTTAATGATTTGATTTCGGTGATTGATATTCATAATATTGACAATGATTTTTTCTATAGCGACCATAATCCGGTGGCGATGACTTTTAGCTTCGGAGACTAAAATGGTAGCGACGCTCGTTAACGGCTTGGCCATTATCTTGGGCGGGCTAGTTGGTTTTCTTTTTCGTAAACTCATTAAACCGCAGATTTTTACGGCGGTTTTGAAAGTTGTCGGGGTTGTCGTTTTAATCATCGGTTTGGCTGGTGTCTTAAAAGAAATGCTTGTGATTAATAATCATCAGATTAGCACCCAAAATGAATTATTGTTGTTAATTAGTTTAGCTTTGGGGACTTTTATTGGGGAAATACTTAAAATCGATGATCATTTAAATCGTTTTGGTGCTTATTTAGAAAAAAAACTTAATCGTGGTCAATTTTCCGAAGGCTTTATTTCCGCTTCGTTAATCTTTTGCATCGGTGCGATGGCCATAGTTGGTAGCATTAATGCGGCTTTAAATGACCCGTCCATCATCTATTTAAAAGCTATCATTGATGGGATTACCGCCATTGTTTTAGCTTCAACACTGGGTTTTGGTGTTATGTTGGCGGCTATCCCCGTCATCATCTACCAAGGTTTAATCACCGGACTAGGACTTATTTTTGGAAACTTTTTGCCGGGTGATTTTATTTCTGTTTTCAGCATGGTCGGTTATGCGATTGTTGCTTGCATTGGTTTAAATTTTTTCCGTTGTGAAAAAATTAAACTAGCCAACATGTTACCAAGTTTAATTGTTGTCATCGCTTATTATTTGTTGATGCCAAAATAAAGGAGTTTTTAATGAAAAAGGCGATTATTTTGCTTCATGGGTTTTTATCCGATCAAAGTGATTTTGACCCCATCATGCCTGATTTAGAAACGCGATACGATTATATTGAGCGCTTTGTTTATCCCGGGCACCATGATGATGAGTCATATGAAAACTTTAATGATGAAGAAACTTTTTTCCGTTTGGAAAAATGTTTTGAACAACTCTTAAAAAAATATCCCATTGTTGATGTCATCGGATATTCAATGGGGGGCGCTTTGGGAGTCTACTTAAGTCAAAAATACGCTTTCCGAAAACTCGTTTTATTGGCTCCGGCTAATAAATACTTCAATATCTTCCTTCCTTATGCGAAACTAAAACATTATGCTAGGAATTTCGTGTCCTTGGAAAAAGCGATTATACAAAAAAATGACCAGGATAAAACTGGTTATCGGATTATCTTATCGCATACCTTGGAAGAAGATAAAGAAAGTTTACGATTTTTATATGAACGGTATTTGCACTCTTATTTTTTAACTGCCTTTAAAAATTTTCGTCGCTTGATTAAAAAAGCTAATCGTGAGCTTAAAACCATCAACAATCCTTGTTTTATCGCTTGGGGTGAAGTTGATCAACTTGTTCCTAAAAAAACGATTACTTTTTTAGCAGCAAAATGTACTCATCCCGACAGTAAGTGGTGCATTTATCAACATGTTTCGCATTTAATGCTCAAATCAGCTTTCCATCAACAATTAAAAAGTGATGTTTTAATATTTCTAGATGCTTAGGAGGAAACTTTGAACAAAATATTAAAAGAAAAAGTCAAAGAAACTTTACAAGCCATTCTGCCGGTGGCGGTTGTTATTTTAATTATCAGTTTAGCTGTTCGTACAAAATGGTCCTTAATTGGCGCTTTTGTTATCGGTGTTGTTTTGCTAATGGTGGGACTGATGCTCTTCAGTATTGGCTCAGCATCATCCTTGATGCCGATTGCGGAAGGAATCGGTCGATATATTACCAAACGCAAAAGTTTGGCTTTGTTGATATCTGTGACTTTATTAATGGGCTTTTTGATTACTGCCGCTGAACCGGATTTATGGGTTCTTGCGAGTCAGTTTGTGGCCATCCCGACCCCCATTTTAATTTTGACGGTGTCCCTTGGGGTAGGAGTATCCTTGGTCATTTCGCTGTTAAGAATTATTTTTCAAATTCGCTTATCAGTGCTACTACTTATTTTTTATGCTTTTGTTTTTGGATTAGTCATCTTTGTTCCGGCTACATTTATTCCGGTGGCTTTTGATTTTGCGGCCATCTCAACGGGACCGATTACCGTTCCCTTCATTATGGCTTTAGGCTTAGGCGTTGCCCATGCTCGTGGTGATGCGAAAGCGGAGGATGAAAGTTTTGGCTTAGTCGGTCTATGCTCTTTGGGTCCGGTGTTTGCCATTTTGTTTTTAGGACTTATTTATAATCCCGGATTTGAGAACGGAAACGAAGACGCCATTTTAGGTTTTTGGGGTTATGTTTCATCTTTTGCGATGTCCATTGGCTTTGCACTCCTCCCCTTTTTGTTGTTTTTTATTGTATTTCAGGTTTTGGTTTTTAAAGCCCCTAAAAAAGAAATCATTAAAATATTTATCGGTTTTGGGTTTACCTATCTTGGTTTGGTCTTGTTTTTAACGGGAGCTAATTACGGACTATTGGTGCTAGCCAAGCAAATCGGTGAAGCGATTGTCACTTCTCAATATGCGTGGTTACTTATTCCGGTGGGGATGATTTTAGGTCTCGTGATTGTTGCCGCCGAACCGGCGGTCGGAGTGCTTACTAAACAAGTAGAAGAAATGACCGGTGGCGCTATTCCTAGACGCTTATTACTTATCAGTTTATCAACAGCGATTGCCTTAGCCGTCGGTTTAGCCGCTTTACGGATTTTAACGGGTTGGTCGTTTTTGTACTTTTTGATTCCCGGTTATTTAATTGCTATTTTATTAGCCTTCAAAGTTCCTGACCGTTTTACCGCCATTGCATTTGATTCCGGGGGCGCAGCTTCGGGAGCTATGACGGCCACTTTCTTAGTTCCCTTGGGTTTAGGTGCTTCCATGGCCATTCCCGGAAGCAATCCTTTGACGGATGCTTTTGGCATCGTGGCCCTCGTGTTTATGTTACCACTGGTGACGATTCAAATATTAGGGCTAATCTTTCATAAAAAAGCTAAAAAGCTACGCATTAAAAATGATATCGAAGAAATCATCAATTTAAGTGAGGACATTCATGAAACTACTAATCACCATCATTGATCGGCCCCAGTGCCAGAGAGTTACCAAAATTTATGAGCAACATGGCTTAACTTATCAAGTGGAAATCTTGGGAAAAGGGACGGCTAATAGTGAATTGCTAGATTTTTTAGGTCTTGGCGAAACGGAAAAGACCTTGGTCTTAGGTTTCGATTTAAAAAATGAAGTTGACAAGGTGTTACCGGATTTACGAAAACACCTCGAATTTGATAAAAAAGGAGCCGGTGTGGCTTTTACCATTCCCATTACGAGTATTGGAAAAAAAGCAATGAAATTATTGATTGGAGAACAAGATGAATAAAGTTGAATTAATATTAACAATTTGTAATCGAGGTTTTGCGGATGCCATCATGGAAACGGCCAAACAAAACGGGGCTCGGGGTGGCACCATTTTACATGCCCGTGGAAGTGCCATGGGTGAAGTTAGTAAGTTTTTTGGGATAACGATTTTACCGGAGAAAGACATTCTCATGATTGTTACGAAAGCCGAAACGAAAGTGGCCATTATGAAGGGGATTGTAGAAGCCCATGGCGTTAAAACCCCGGCCCATGGTTTATGTTTATCCATTCCGGTGGAAGATGCAATTGGCTTTAATTTTTAATTAAATGAATATTGTAAAATGAAAATAGAAAAAAGATTTAAAGAACAAAGGGGGTTAGGGGGAAATGTGTTCCCCCTGTAATAGAGCGTTTCGCCGAATTTTCTTTAAATCTGATTTTACTTATTA
>Ga0116183_1000068_pt1 | contig 105764 bp, 71 predicted proteins | sample AD_UKC078_MetaG_FD_89753 | JGI IMG/M metagenome (GOLD analysis project Ga0116183, IMG submission 89753) | Active sludge microbial communities of municipal wastewater-treating anaerobic digesters from USA - AD_UKC078_MetaG | ecosystem: Engineered > Bioreactor > Anaerobic > Digestate | place: USA...
AAGATGGTTTCGCACAGAGAACGCAGAGAACACAATGGAAACATAAACCTGGTGTTGACTCTCGAAAACACACTTCTTCTTTGTGACCTCCGTGCCCTCCGTGTGAGCCCGGCCTTATCTTTAAGACATGCCAACTTAAAAGTTGGCGTTCCCAAGCGTATCGCGCCGTCGCATAAAGAAGGGGCGCTTACGCCGCGATGACTACGTGGACTAACAATCGCGCGATCGATTCTGGTCTTGTTTCTTGAGTACACCCCATAACTTGACACACATCCCTTCTGAAGCCCGCCATACCTTTATGGTATAATACCGCAAGGCTTATACAAAGGCACAGGCAGTTCTTTTTCGTCAGGGGGCGCGGTGTGTGAACGACTATTTGCTTCGGTATCAAGAATGGCTTGAAAAGAGCGCGGGTTGGGTTCGCGAGGATTTGGAATCGTTGAAGTTCTTACCCTCCCGGGACTTCGAAGAGCAGCTTCGCGAGCGGTTTGGCCTTCTCGCCGACTTCGGCACGGGCGGGATTCGGCAGATCGTTCGCGCCGGCACGAACGGGCTGAATGACCCCTGGGTCATACGGGTTTCTTTGGGGCTTTCTCGGATGGTGAAAAGCGCGATCATCGCCTATGACACCAGGCACCGTTCGCGCTATTTCGCTTTGCTGGCCGCTAGGACCTTGGCGGCGCAAGGAGTCAGAGTTCTCGTGTTCGACGAGCCGGCGCCGACGCCTGTCCTTTCTTTCGCCATCAGACGGTTGAAAACCCAGTCGGGCTTGGTCATCACCGCCAGCCATAACGAACCGGCGTACAACGGCATCAAGGTCTACGATAATCGTGGGGTGCAAATGGTCCCGAGCCGGATTGAAACCCTAAAAACGCATCTCGAGTCCTTCGGTTTCTTCGAGAGAGTCCCGGAAGCCTATGCCTACGACTTCCTCGGGGAGGAGATCAAAACCGAATACCTGAAAGAGGTGAGCCGGGAAAACGCGCCGTTCGACCTACCCGACGGGCGAAGGCATCTGATTTTGTACACGCCGTTGCACGGAACGGGCGGCGCCTACATTCCTCCCCTGCTGGATCGCTTCGGTTTCGATTGCCGAGTGGTCGAGAAACAGAGTCGGGCGGATCCCACCTTCTCCACGGTGAGATATCCGAATCCGGAGGATCCGGAGGCTTTCGGGTTGGCGCTTACACAAGCCAAAGGCATGCACCCGATGCCGGAAATGATCTTGGCGACCGATCCCGATGCCGACAGAATCGGGGTCTACCTTTTAGAGAACGATTCCTACCGCCCCTTAAGCGGGAACGAGATCGGGTTGCTCCTGACCGATTTTTTAGTGCGCGCCACGCCCACCCACCCCGAAAGAACTGAAGACCGAACCCGAGTCCTCCTCAAAACCATCGTGACGTCGGACAGCGTGAAACCCTACGCGCTCAAGAACCGTATAGAGGTGATCGAAACGCTGACCGGTTTCAAGTTCCTGGGAGATCGAATAGAAGCCATAAACGGCGAAAACAAGGAATTTTTGGCCGCTTACGAAGAGAGCTACGGCTTTTTGCACGGAGATCACGCCCGGGACAAAGACGCCCTTTCCACCGCGCTCCTGTTAGGCTTGCTGTTGAGGAACCTGGGGAGCGCGTCGAGAATGATAGATCGACTGCAGGAAATCTATCGAGAATTCGGTTTCTATCGTGATAGCGCGGAGACACAGCGATTCGAGGGGTCGGAAGGTGCCCGTCGGATCGAAGAGTTTATGAGTGCTCTGCGAGCGGCCGACCCACATCGTTTGTTTTCATTGCCCGTGGAAGCGGTCAGAGACTATAACGTGGAGGTCGACCCCCTATGGAGGGCGGACGTGTTTCTCGTCCGGTTCAATCAGGGGATGAAGGCGATCTTTCGCCCTTCCGGAACCGAAACGAAGCTCAAGATCTATTTGTCCGCTGTTGGAAAAACCCAGGAAGAATGCGAAGGGCGCTACCACACCCTTAAAACCGAGATCACCCGGGCCGCTTCCGGGATGTTGGCATCCCTGACAACGGCTGACCCCTCATTAAAAGACCAGCAGAATCGGGAGTAATCGGCGAATGGAAATTAAAAGAGAATCGATCGAAGTGCTCTATGACCGACAGACGATCCAGAATAGGGTCGCTGAACTCGGGAGGGAAATCGCGCGGGATTACGCGCCTGTGACCGATACTTTGTATATGGTCTGCGTGTTGAAAGGGTCGACCCACTTCTTTTCCGACCTTCTGCTGAATATTCCTATTGACGTTCATTATATGTTCATTCAGATAGCCAGTTACACCGGCTCTTCCTCTACCGGACAAATCGTGGTAAAATCTTGGATTGAAGAGTCGGTGCAAGGGAAACACGTCATCGTGGTGGAAGACATATTGGACTCGGGAAAGACGCTGAAGTACGTCCTGAATTACTTGTCCAAGTATCACCCAGAAACTTTGGAGGTGGCGACCCTGGTCGACAAAGTATCCAAAGACCATTACGGGATAAAAGCCAAATACGTGGGGTTCAACGCTCCAGACTACTTTTTGCTGGGGTACGGGCTCGATTACAATCAACGATTCCGGAACCTTCCCTTCATCGGATACGTTAGGCATGACGTGGAAACGTAGCGGTGTCCTCATCCTGCTGACCGTTTTCGTTCTCTTCGTCTTTTCCGTGTCATTTCTGTGGTACTTGGACGATGTTCAAAGCCAAGAAAACCTGCTCGTTTCGATGGAAATCGCAAAATGGCGTTCGCTTTTTTCTTTGCAGTTGTATATAAGAGTGGGAGAGCTATATAGACAAGGCCTGTTGTCAAACTGCGATTCTGAGATCGCGATTAACGGACATACCATCACAGTCACTCCGAAAGGCGTGTTGTTCGTGAAAGGAGAATAAACGGTGTCGGATGAGATCGTTTCGAAAGAGCCTATCCCGAACCGAACGGATTCGATGACGCCCAAGAGCATCGTGGCGATTTTGGACAAGTATATCGTGGGTCAAACGGCTGCCAAAAAGGCCGTGGCGATCGCATTGCGCAATCGGATTCGCCGTCAAAAACTACTCGATCCTTTGAGGAAAGAGGTCATTCCGAAAAATATACTCATGATAGGCCCCACGGGTGTCGGAAAAACCGAGATCGCCAGGAGACTGGCCTTTCTTTCCGGGTCTCCGTTTGTGAAGGTGGAGGCCACGAAGTTTACCGAAGTGGGTTACGTGGGGCGGAGCGTAGACTCGATGGTTCGAGAGCTGGTGGAATCTGCGATCAACTTTCTGAAAAAGGAAGAGATGCAGAAGGTGGTGGCTCTGGCGCAAAAAGAGGTGGAGAAGATCATCCTCAACGCGATCACGAAAACGTCCGTCAAGCAACCGGAAAAGAAACTCGGGGACTTCTTCAGCCGTTTTTTGGATTCGAAAATTACGATGGAGTCCTTCGGAGACCGCGACAGACAGACGAGTCAGAAAGCGGAAACCTTCGAGGAGGATACGCCGCCCCCACACCCGATGGACCTCGCCGAACGCTATCGTCACGGCGAGTTGGATGACCAGTTCATCGATATCGAGATCGAAAAGGCTCAGCAACCCCCCCTCGGCGTGATGGGTCTCGGAGGGGATATGAGCGATCTGGAAATCGATTTGCAGGGCGTTTTGAGCAATCTGATGCCACCTAAAAAAATAAAAAAGCGGATGACCGTCGCCCAAGCCCGAAAAATCTTGATGCCTATAGAATCGGAGAAGTTGATTGACACCGATAAAATCACCTCCGACGCCTTGGAGTTGGCCCAAAATGACGGGATCATCTTTATCGACGAGATGGACAAAATCGCTTCCTCCTCGAAGTCGGTTTCGGGGCCGGACGTGTCCCGAGAGGGCGTTCAGCGAGACTTGCTCCCGATAATAGACGGCACGACCGTGATGACCAAGTACGGTATCGTGCGTACGGATCATATCTTGTTTATCGCTGCCGGAGCGTTTCACATCTCGAAACCGTCCGATCTCATTCCCGAAATGCAGGGACGGTTTCCCATCCGAGTCGAATTGGACCCCCTGACCGAGCGGGATTTCGAGAGGATCTTGCTGGAACCGGAATGTTCCTTGGTGAAACAGTACAAAGCTTTGCTCGAAACAGACGGCGTGACCCTCGTTTTCGACGATACGGGAATACACGAGATCGCGCACCTTTCTTTCGAGCTCAACGAACGGTTGGAAAACATCGGCGCGAGAAGGCTATACACGGTTCTAGAAAAGGTTTTGGAAGAGATATCATATGACGCGCCGGATACCGATAACACCTATAGGATGATAGACGGAGACTACGTCCGTTCGGTTATGAGCCCGATCGTCTCCGACCAGGATCTCTCATCCTACATTTTGTAAAGGGGATAACCCGTGGAACGGATAGAACGATTGGCCCTCCGGGGTTCGAAGATCTTCACCCCCGCGGAAATCGATACGGTCGAAGCCTTTTCTTCGATTTCGGAGTTCTTGAAATCCGAAACCGCCCCTATGCTCGAAAGAAAGAAACGAAGAGTCGAGCAGATGTGGAACGCCGATATCGCCGATCGTTGCCGGAAAGTTTCAGGGCGCAAAGACCTCACGATCTTCTTTCCCGAAGAAGAGGGTTATCCCCCTTTGCTCAGGGAGATCGATCCGATGCCCCAGGTCTTGTTCATCAAAGGGCAAGCGGAGTGGCTATCCAGCCCGGAACTGAAGATCGCGTGTGTCGGCTCACGAAAACCGTCATCATACGGGAAGTACGTAGTTCAAAAGATCATCGGTCAGTTAGCCGAACGTCGGGTGACCATCGTGAGCGGACTCGCATACGGAATAGACGTGATGGCCCATTTGACGGCGATCGAGAAAGGCACCCACACGATCGGCGTATTGGGCTTCGGTGTGGACCACATCTACCCCGCATCCAACACGGTCGCCTTCAGGAAGGTCGAAGAACAGGGCTGTCTGGTCAGCGAATACTTGCCTTGGCAAAAACCGGAGGTCTACTTTTTCCCTGAAAGAAATCGGATCATCTCGGGGTTAAGCCAAGGGGTTTTGGTCATCGAAGCCTCCAAGACGAGCGGTTCGTTGATAACGGTCCAGCACGCACTCTCTCAGAACCGGGATGTCTTCGCCATCCCCGGGTCGATACAGAGCGCTTTGTCAGAGGGCACCAACGGATTGATCAAGAAAGGAGCCAAGTTGGTGACGGACGCGCTGGATATCGTCGAGGAATACCCCTGGTTGGTCCCCGATACCCTGGCGAGTCCAGCAGCTGGCGCCGATAGCGCCTCCTTGGCTTCCGAGGAAAGAGCCGTCTATGATCTCATCGTAGAGGGCTGTGACCAGTTCGATAGCCTAGCCGAGAGGACCCGATATCAAGCGTCGACCCTGAACCGCATCTTGACAGGATTGTCGCTTAAGGGGCTGGTTACGAAGATCGGCTCCCAATACCTACCCGGACGAGAAGGGTTCGTATGAGACCTCGACTTTGCGCGTTTCTTCTCTTATCGCTCTTCGGGCTATCGGTCTTTGGTATGTTGTTCGAGATCGGAACGGGCTATCGCTTCGCACCGTTCAGTTTCGCCAACCACGGCTGGAACCTGGATTTGGGGTTATTCAACCAGTTCAATGATATGCTCACCCTCGATGTCACCTATCATCCTCAGTTCTCTTTCAGCGAATCGGGAGAGCGAGAGGCCACGCCTACGAACTACCTCAATTTCGATGTGGATGTTATGATTCCGTTGTTAGGCCGGCGGGAAACGAGAGAAGGGTACCGCTTCGGCTTGTTCGGCACCTTCGAGTTTGGGAATTTTTACGACACCTATAAGGACCCTTCAGAAACTTCCTCTGACCTATCCAATTGGGAAGTGTGGCAAAACAGCGGATACTGGTTGGGCGCTGGTTTATACGGCCAATACTATCTTCACCCGTGGATGTTTCAGTTGGGTATCGGGTTTCCGATCATTCGAAGCCCGAATACTTTGAACACAATGGACTGGTTGTTGGGCACCGTCGAGTTTAAGACGCGATTTTTCATCGAAAGCGATCGTCATCGGTTCAGGGACCATCTCACCGTGGAAATCGAGATATCCGCTCGGAAAATCGGGCTGTCGGTTTGTCTCATCGAGCCCTTTTAAGATGACGCTGCAGTATTATCTCCATCGGTGCGGACTGGCCGCGCGGCGAAAGGTCAATGCGATCATCGAGGGAGGACGGGTGAGGGTGAACGGAGTCGTCGTTCGCGATTTTTGGGCGCCCGTGGACCCGGAGAAGGATCGCATCACGGTCGACGGGGCGGTTTGCGCGTTGCCCCTGGGTCATCGCTATTACCTGTTCCATAAACCGAGCGGACTCATCACGACGGTATCGGACCCTCAAGGACGGCCTACGGTCATAGATTACGTCAGACGCGTTCACGGTCTTTCGGGGCCGCTGCATCCGACGGGTCGGTTGGATAAGGAGACCGAGGGGCTGCTCATTCTCACGGATGACGGGGACTTCACGTACCGGATCACGCATCCCTCTCACGAGATCCCGAAGGTCTACCTGGCGGTCTTGCAGAGTGAGATCGGTCACGAACAAATACTCCTCTTGGAATCCGGGGTTGTGATCGACGGCGTGAAGACCGCGAAAGCAAAACTGTCCGAAACGCGTCTGGAAAAGAGAGGCTTTACAGGCCGACCGTGCTGGCGGATCACGATACACGAGGGGAAGAAGCGGCAGGTACGCCGTCTCTTTGAATCGGTCGGGTCTCGGGTGGTGTACCTGCGGCGGGATCAAATCGGGCCCTTTACCCTCGAAGGAATAGAAATTCCCGGGCAGATCAGGGAGATCGATGAAAATGAACTGGAAGACTTCAGAAAGGCTTATTTTAATGACGGATAAATGGGGGGGTTTGATGAAAACGACGCTCACGCTGGTTGTCTTATGCATTTGCCTGACGCTGACGGCCTTTTCTCAAGATTTGTTCGAGCTGAAAAGCGTCCAATCCAAGATTCTACTGGCTTACGATCTCAACGACTATTCTTTGTTGGATGCCGCGATCATTGATCTTCAGAAGATCATATTGGATCGAGGTTCCGACCCTTACGTCCTTTCGAAAGCTCACTTGCTCACGGGAGACGCCTACTTCTACAAAGGCTATTACAGTACGGCCATAGAAGCTTACGAGAAAGCGCTGCAATACACCGGTAAAGATGATCAAGACTATCCTTACGCGGTCTATTCGAAGTGTTACGCGACCTATCATATGGCGATGGAGACCCACCAAAGCCAGCGCGACTCTCTGTTGAATCAGGCGTTGATCCTTTTAGAGCAATTGGTCAGTTTTTCCGGATACCAACAGGACTATTATTTGCTGAAAGGGATGATCCAGAAAGCGAAGGGCGATTACCTCGCCGCTTCCTCCAGTTTCGACGCGGTAACCGACCCGAGCGCCATAGGATTCGCCAGCTACTACAAAGGATTGATCTTCTTTGAGCAAGGGAACTACCCTTCGGCGATCATGGCTTTCGAGCGGGCGAAACAGTTCGGGCAGAGCCCGGAGCTGATGGCCGCCAGCATATACCAGACGATCCGCGCCATGATGAACCTTCAGAATTATCGGGAGGCGTTGAGTTACTCCGAGAACTTGGTTCGCAACTATTCCACAACCCGCTATCGCGATGAGATCTTCATGCTGCACGTGGAACTGTTGTATCGCACGGGCGAATATGCCAACGCCGCGCGCTATATCGATTACATCATCGAAAACGCCAAAAGCACCCGTGATTTGGTCGACGCCTACAATGCGATGGGTTGGCTCGCCTACAAGTCGGGTAATTACGAGACCGCTTTGGCCAACTGGAACAAAGCGATCAGCGTAGGCGCCGCGGAGTATCCGATCGAAACCTTCGAAGTGGCGAAACAGGCGATCAATGTTTTACGTAACACGGGGGATTCGGCGAAGATGGTGTCCTATCTGAACCAGATGAAGGCCACCTTTCCTTCGCAAGGGACGGCCTTGGACCTGGAGAGCGCGAAAGTGTATCTCTCCTTGGGGCGGTACTCGGAAGCGGAGGTTCTGTTACAGCGTGTCTTGTCGTCCGGTCTTTTTTATCAGGACGCGAACTACACGCTCGCCCAACTCTACCAGAAGACGGGAGATATGAAGCGGGCCCAAGACTACGTCGACCGGGTTATCCGCTCGGGAAATCAAGCCGCTGTCTTCCAAGGGTATACCTTCCAAGGCGATCTCTACCTCCAGACCGGCGATTATCAAAAGGCGAAGATCGCGTACGAAAATGCCTTGAAGAACGCCTCCGAAGCGGAAAGAAGCCAAGCGATCCTGAACCTCGGAATCGTCGCGCTGAATGCCAAAGACTACGCGACCGCGCAGAAGCAGTTTGAAACCTTGAAAACAGAGATCACGAAAGACCTCAGCGCGGCGCTGGACGCGGCGTTCTATATGGCCGAAACCTATATCGCGCGGAATCTGCCCGCTTCGGCGTTGAACGAGTACGATTGGATTTTGAGAAACGACGTTTCGAAAAAGTACTATAAGACGGTGACTCTGAAAAAGTATACGGTGATGTTGGATACGAATCAGGACCCGCTGGAAATCGCCCGGCAGATCGATGCGGCCCTTCAAGTGACGTCGGACTCTGCTCTCAGCGCGGAGTTAAGGTATCTGAGAGCCGAAGCCTATTTGAAAAAAGGCGACCTCATTTCCGCTTTCGAAGCGTTGAGGGACGCAAGCTTCGATCGGTTGTCCGCGGGATCTAAGGGAGGGTACCTGTATATACGCGGGAAATACTACGCCTCTCAGGGGAACGAAGGGGAGATGCGCGCGGCCTTCGAGCAGCTGATCGATCAGTACCCGCAATCCCCGAAAACACCCTGGGCGATACAGGATTATGCCCTGTACTACTATAACAAGAACGATTACACAAATGCGAAGAATCAGTTTTTTAAGCTGATCACCTCCTATCCGGATTTTTCCAAAAACGACACCGCCTATTACTACATCGGCTTATGCTACGAGAAGTCCGGCGAGAGGGACAAGGCCCTGAAAATATACCAAGACCTGGTTGCGAAGTACCCCGCGTCTTCGAGGGTTTCGGAGGCAAAAAAACGGATAGAGGCCTTACAATAACCTCCGCGAAGAGACAGGTCACGGTATTAGAGGCGCGGGCGAAGATCAATCTTTTTTTACGGGTCTTCTCTCGCGGGCAAGACGGATACCACCCGATACAGACGCTGTTCCAGACGGTCGCTCTCTCGGATAGGCTGACACTCGAGGAGACGGAAAGTCCCACCTCCTTCTCTGTGGAGCACGATCCTAGCATCGTTTTTCAACCGGAACTGCGTTGGGATGGGCGCAATTTGCTGTACAAAGCCTTCGAAGTGTTAGAAAACGCCGCCGGTCATACGTGCGGGCATTGGAAGATCCACCTAAAGAAAACGATCCCAACGCAATCGGGACTCGGCGGTGGCAGCGCCGATGCGGCGGTGTTGCTCCGGTTTTTGTGTCGACGGTTCGGTTTGGACCCGCATACCGAATGGAGCGTAGCGAAACGGCTTGGCGCCGATGTTCCGTTTTTTCTCCTATGCGGTACCGCGATAGGTGAGGAAAACGGGAGCGCCTTGTCCCCGTTACCGCCGTTGCCCGCCTTGCCGGTGTTGCTCGTCCAACCGCCGTACGCGATGAGTACCGCGAAAATGTACGAGCAGTACGATCAAATGGTCTCACGGAGCCCGAATCATCCGCTCAGGGAGGATAGGTCGGACCAACAGACCGCTCAGGATGTCTATATGGCCTTGGCGCAACAGTTGCCGGTGATTTCGCGCAACGACTTTGAAGAGGTGGCTTTGACGTATTATCCGGAATACCGTGTTTTTCACAGTTTTTTCTCTCGTCTGGGTGAAGACGGGATGCATAGGGACCCGGCGATCTTGCTCAAACGGATGAGCGGTTCTGGATCCGCTCATTACGTCGTGTTTAAGGCCGATACTGACCCGTCGGTCTTGGCGCGTTATGAAAGCCTGTGTCGGGACGCCGGCTGTTGGGCGACTTTAACACGGTTTTCGCGTGGGGATGTCGTATGAGCTGGCCGAGTCCGACTCCCGTGGTTCGTTCAAGTGGCGCGATGTTGCCTCTCGCCGCTTTCAGTATAGAAAAAGAGCGGCTATTGAAGATCGTGAGCTATTGCGAGATGATCGCGGGCTCCGAGAAGAAATACGGGTTTTTTTGGCTCTTTCACCATCAGGGGCTGCGGATTTTCGTCACGGATGGTTCTTTGAGAACGGTCTTCCAGGCGAAGGGGGAGTATCCGGCTTTCGAGCGCGCCTACCAATTTCCGATACGCCCGTTGAAGCTCTTTTTGCAAGAACGGTCGGTGGATACGCACGTTAACGTTCTTCTAGGCGAAGAATCGGCGATCTTTCGTTGCGATAACGAAGTATTGTCATTAAGGCAGGGCCAGGACAGGCGGATAGAAGACTTGTCCTTTCCGGATTCGTTGTGTACGGTGCCTTTCAAGGCGTTTATGAACGGCATAGACTTCGCGACGATTTCTCTTCCTATGCTCGATCGGGTTTTTTTGGTCGATTACGACGGGCAGTTTGCGGTGGTCAGCGTGGAGCAGGACAGCTTCGCGCTCTTCAATAGCGAGATTGCGATTCGTCGCTTCGAAGACGGCAGCTTTTTGAAAGCCCAAATCCCGTATGCCAGCATCCGCCATTTTGTGAAGGCGTGTTCGCTCATCGATGTGAATGAACTCAAGATCGGCGTTTCTCTAGAAAGCGAGGAGATTTATTTCCAAACGGCTGGGGCCGTGACGGCTTTGTGTATGAAAGCGCTGGACGAAAGAGACGAGACCGACCTCTTCCGACTGTTGCACGTCTACGAGCGGATGGAACCGGTGGCGCGGGTGGACTCCGGAAAGGCCCGAAAGCTTTTTTCTAAGGCGCTTCGGCTTTCGGATAACGGCATCCTAAACCTATCCCGTTATCCCGAGGAGCTGGAGTTTTGGATTTCCAAAAAAACTTTGTACTACTCCGTTCGAGATAGTCTTGAACCGTATTGTGAGACCGCGGACGCTCCATCCTCGATACAGTTTTACGGGAAGATGATCAAGTCTTCGCTGAATCGCATTACAACGAAAAAGCTGTGTATGTTCCAATCCGGCGAGTTCATAGGGTTTGGGGACGAAAACAAAAGAAGGATGGCCGTGGTCCGGGGGAAAAAAGTAGAAAGGAGTTGGAATCATGCAGGATTGGATGGAACTCACGAATGAGATGGAAGAGGCGAAAGAGCAAGGGTTATACACATGGATTCGGACGTTGGAGGGGCCACAGGGCGCCTGGTTGACGATACAGTCGAAAAAAGTGCTCAACCTGTCTTCGAACAACTATTTGGGGTTAGCCAATCATCCGGCGATGAAACAGGCGGCAATCGAAGCGATCCAAAACTGGGGCGTCGGTCCGGGGGCGGTTCGGACGATCGCGGGGACGATGTCTTTGCACAACCAGCTCGAAGAGCGGCTGGCCGCGTTTAAGAAGGTAGAAGCCGTCATTATGCTCCAATCCGGCTTTACAGCCAATCAAGCCGTGCTGGCTCCTTTGGTCGGCGCCCAAGACGCCCTGTTGTCGGATGAATTGAATCACGCCAGCATTATCGATGGGACGCGTCTGACGAAAGCGATGCGCTTCGTTTGGAAGCATAAGGATATGGTTGACTTGCGCGAACAGTTGCGAAAGGCCCAGCTCGAAGGTGCTAGGCGAAAGATCATCATCACCGACGGTGTTTTCAGTATGGATGGCGATATCGCGCCCTTACCGGAGATCGTGGCTCTGGCGAAAGAGTTCGAAGCGATCGTGTTGGTTGACGACGCGCATGGCGAGGGGGTGTTGGGCTCACACGGGCGCGGCATCGTCGACCATTACCATCTCCACGGAGAGGTGGACATCGAAGTCGGCACGCTTTCGAAGGCCTTCGGAGTGATCGGCGGGTTCGTCGCCGGGAAAAAACCGCTGATCGATTACTTGAAACAGAAGGCGCGTCCCTTTTTGTTCAGCAGCTCTCTGAGCCCAGCGGATACGGCGGCCGCAATCGAGTCGGTCAAAATCCTGGAGTCAAGCGACGAGTTGGTGAAAAAGCTTTGGGAGAACGCCGAATATTTCCGGTCGAATATGACGCGCCTCGGATTCGATACCGGCCACACGCAGACCCCGATCACGCCGGTGATGCTCTACGAGGCGCCTTTAGCCAGCCAATTCAGCCGAACCCTCTTTGAAAAGGGTGTCTTTGCGCAATCGCTCGGATTCCCGACGGTTCCCAAAGGGAAAGCGCGTATACGGGTCATTATGAGCGCGGCCCACAGTAAAGAAGACCTCGATTACGGCATCCGCGCCTTCGAAGAGGTCGGTAAAGAGCTAGGGGTGTTAAGATAGACCCTTCGGCCTGTAAGGGTGGTCGTCTGTCGTCAACCCGACGACCACCTTTTGCGCCATAACGCAGGCAACGGGATGGAGCACACCGCCATCATCGTCACCGTCAGGAGCGCCCCGGCGGCGAAAAGCCCCCAACGGGTGTGGTGTAAGCCGGGATTGCCCGCCCAATCGTAGAGACGCAAGGAGACGGGATACTTTTCCGGTGACGAGATCAGCAACAGCGGCGCGATGAAACTCGACCACCCTCGGATAAATATATACAGAAACAAGACTGCTACTGTGGGAAACGCCAGCGGGAACACGATCTTCCAAAAGAGCTGCCAACGCGAGGCCCCGTCGATTTGTCCCAACTCGGCATAGGTCGGATCCGTTTGCCGAAAGGCAGCATAGGCGGTCATAAACGCGATGGGAGCGCTCTGATTCAAAATCGCCAACACGATCGGTAGAAACCGATTCAAGCCGCCTAACGCGTCCAGCGTCAACACGAGAGGAACGAAGGTGTTCATTCCCGCCATCACCAGAGTCAAGCCGATTAACCCCTTCGCGAAGGTGTGATACCTCGAGTTCTTTAATGCCGCGTATGCGGCCATCGAGAAAACGAGCACCCCCAACAACCCGCTTCCCAAACCCAGCCAAAGGCTGTTCTTCAGATTAACGAGAAATCCCGAGTCGAAGAGATAGACGTAGTTGTTCCAACTGAGACCCTTGAAGGCGTCCGCGATCCCTGGAAAGGGGGGGAGATACCGGTATCGGGAAAAAGAAAGCCAAACCAGGAAGCCTAAAGCGCCCCCGCTCATCGCTATCCATAGAACGGCCAACGCGACATTGAAAAAAAAGAGGAGTCGGTCGAAGGCCCTTTGGAACGGAAAAAGCCGAAACAATAGATAAAAACAGAGGATGACGGTGGACGGAGAGAGCTGCCGAAGGATCAAAGAAGCCCCCAAGGCGATGATCGCGCAAGCGCGTAGATGACCTCGACGATGCCAGTCTCTGAAGAAAAACGCGGGTAAAAACAACAAGGATCCGAGGGAAAAACTCCACACGATCTCCAACCCGAGCCAAATCCCGAAGGTCTTTTCCGGACGCTTGAACATCCGGTTCAGGAACCAGAAGCCGGCCAAGAGGGTGACGGTGACCAAAGCGTTTTGCGACCATAAGAAGGTCCAAGAGTCCGTTGCAGCAAAGTCTAGCAGGTTGTTTTTCAAAAAGAATCCCAGCGTCGTCGTCGCACCCGCAATCCCATAAGGCGTGAAGCCCGCGTAGGATAAAGGGCGGCCTTCGGTGATCATCATCGGGACATTGACGTCGCGCATAAGGTCCAGAAAGGAAACGCAGAGATAGCCGACCAAGCTTTTTTGAGCGATCTGGAAGAAGAGGGAAAAAAAGCGGTCGACGGTTCCGGCGCCTTCGAGCCGCATACTTTCCTCATACGAAGGAGGGAGCTCTTCGAATAGCGCCAGTGCGATCAGGGCCACGACAGGAAGGTCCACCCAAAAACGCCCGACCAGGATGGAACAGAAGGCTTGGATTTCCGAAGCGATGGGGTTTTCGATCGTATTGAGCAGAAGCGCTCGAAATATGGGCAGGGAAACGAAAGAAGGAAGCGCCCATATCACGAACAGAAGCAGAGCCACCGCTTTTCTCCAAAACCTCCGCAATCGGATGAGGAGGTAAGCGAGCGTTGTACCGCAGAAGAAGACCGATAGGGTGGCGATGAACGCGTACAGAGCGGATACTTGAGCGGAAATTCGGAAAGCCCCGTCTTGGAACAAGGTCCAAAAGAGGTCGAATCGTATCTGCGCTTGGCCGGCGATCGCCGAAAATACGGCCGGAAAGAGGGTCATTCCGGCGATGAGCAGAAAAAATGGGAGAAAAAAGGTCATTGAAACTGATCGATGTAGGCTTGAGCGGTGGACAAGAGTTCTTGCAGTTCCCCTTCTCCGCGTAAATACAACTCCAAACACGCTTTCATCGCGGTCCAATACCCTTCCGAATACGCGCGTGTGGATGGTTGGACGAGGCCGTTTTCTAACGCTCTCTCCAATACGCCCCCGGCGTTTCCGGAGAAAGGAATCCCTTCGATCAAGCTTTGTTTCGCATACGTCGCGCACAGGCCTTCCATTCGTTCGAAGAGAAAGGAAAGAAAGGGATAGACGAGCGTCTCGTTTTTGAAGATCACCCAGGCCTTCGTGTCGATGACCGACCGCCATGGTTCGGGTAGTGGAGCGAGGGCATAAGGGACCCCCATCTCATCCAAATCGGGAATGAGATAGCTGCCCTGTGGCATCATCGCCACCTTTCCGGCGGAGAAATCTTTGACCAATCCCGGCCGTTGCGGATAGTCTTTGAACCAACCGTTCGTCACCCAGGAGCGCATTCTCTTGAGCAAGCGGGTGTTTTCTTCTGTGATGACGCGGATGGTACCGTCCGGTAGGAAAGACTGGCCAAAGCCTTCCTGCAACCCCTGAAAGATGTACGGGGAATTGAATCCCCAGCCGATCGGCATCACGCCTTCGGCGCGTAAATGGGCCAGGAGCGCTTCGAAATCGCCGATGTTCCAATCGGGTTCAGGAAGAGGAATCCGATACTTTTCGAAGACGGCCGTTTGTAAAAAGAGCACTTGGGTATCGGCGTAAAAAGGAACCGCGCGTAACGCGCCGCCCGAAGTGTAGGTCTGTATCCCGATCTGTGCGAAACGATCCGCATACTGGGGCAGCCGCGGCAAATCGATAGGAAGGGCGATCGTCGCAGCCAGCGGAAAATCGTCGCTTTTAATCAAGCAAAGGTCGGGCAAGGTGTCCGGGGTTTTTAACGCCACTAGAAGCTTTTGGTCGGGTGCCGGTATCGGGACGATCTCGACCGGTGTCTGAGTCGCCTCGGTGTAGGCTTTCGCGATCATCCGATACCAGTCTTCCCCTTCCCAGGAAACCCACACTGAAAAGGAAAGTCCCACGGAGACCGTGATTAGGATTAAGAAAGACAAGAGGAAAACGCGTTTTGACATTTTCGGCTCCTTTCAAGCAAAAAAGCAAAGACTGTCGTCCTATAACGACTTAAAACGAAATGTGGCAAGAGGGCGCGCTCGCGTCGGAGCCCGTGATAAAAATAGAAGTACGAAATCTCGAGACAACGCGACTACTCTTTGTGGAAGAGCAACCATCCGGCAACAAACCCCACGATTCCGATCACGTACACCGTGTTGACGATATCCTCAACGCTTTGTATATACGAAATCGTGTCCTGTATGAAGCAGCCGGAGCAAAACAGAACGACGGCGCCGATCGCGACTATCCATAAGCCCTTTTTTTTCATCGTCATCCCCCTCTTGATTATAGCATAAGAAAATCATCGGGGATCCCCCCCGTGTGGGTGTCAAGTTATGAGGTGTAACCAAGAAACGAGGCCAGAATCAATCGCGCGGTTTTTCGCCCACGTAGTCATCGCGGCGTAAGCGCCCCTTCTTTTTGCGACGGCGCGATACGCTTTTATACGTGCTGATCGTAGGGCTTCATCAGGATCGCGAGACTTCGTGGGCTTTCGAAGTCAGCCCGCTGGTTACCCCGCGATAACACACGAGCATCGCGGCGTAAGCGCCCCTTCTTTTCGCGACGGCGCGATACGCTTTTATACGTGCTGATCGTAGGGCTTCATCAGGATCGCGAGACTTCGTGGGCTTTCGAAGTCAGCCCGCTGGTTACCCCGCGATAACACATACGAGCATCGCGGCGTAAGCGCCCCTTCTTTTCGCGAGGGCGCGATACGATTTTTTCTGCGCCCATCGCGGTTAAAAGGCAAAGGGCGGATCGCGGGGTCGTAAAAACCACTTACCCCGCGATAACCCCACTGGCCCATCGCGCCGTAAGGGTTTAAGGGCTCTCGAGAGCTTTCAGAAAAGCAAAGAAACATGCCGGACTAAAGTCCGGCGTTCCCAGAAAACAGGGTTCGCAAGGAGGGAACTGAGGGCACGGAGATAACAATGAACCCATACCACACTAAAATGCGGCGTTCCCAGGGCGAATCGCGGGACTTCGTGGGCTTTCGAAGTCAGCCCGCTGGTTACCCCGCGATAACACACGAGCATCGCGGCGTAAGCGCCCCTTCTTTTTGTGGGGCCGACTTCCAGCCGGCTCGTCTCTCTGGGAACGCCAACTTTAAAGTTGGCATGTCTTGGAAAAAGCTCACACAGAGAGCACGGAGAACACAGAGGAAAAACTGGCAAGGGACAGGGTTCTCCCGGAAAAAGAAAAGACATGCCGGACTAAAGTCCGGCGTTCCCAGGGCGAATCGCGGGACTTCGTGGGCTTTCGAAGTCAGCCCGCTGGTTACCCCGCGATAACCCCACTGGCCCATCGCGGCGTAAGGGCTTAAGGGCTCTCGAGAGCTTTCAGAAAAGCAAAGAAACACGCCGGACTAAAGTCCGGCGTTCCCATTTTTATGTACCCCGATATTATACCCTCACCTTGTCGAGCCGAACGGCCGCTTATATATTGTGCTTCCGGATGAAATCTTGCAGAACGTCTTCCAGGTCTGGCTTTCCGATCTCCTGAAGTTCATATTGAACTCGGAGCGCGGGTTTGTTGATTTTGATGACTCGGGTGAGGTCGATTGGCGTTCCGATGATGACCAGATCGACCGGCGTGGCGTTGATGGATTCTTCGAGCTCTTTCATCTGCTTAGCGCCGTAACCCATCGCGGGTAGGATATTGTCGAGGTGATTGAACTTTTTATAGGTCGATAGGAGGGATCCTTTGGCGTATGGCCTGGGGTCGATGATCTCACCCGCTCCGAATTTTTGCGCCGCCACGAGGCCCGCACCGTATTTCATACCCCCGTGGGTGAGGGTAGGGCCGTCTTCGACCACGAGCACCTTTTTCCCTTTGATCTGTTGATACTTTTCCACGAAAATTGGGGACGCGGCATCGATGATGGTCGCGTTTGGATTCAAACTCTGAACCCGCAGACGAACTTGCTGGATGTCTTCGGGGTTGGCCGTTTCTTCTTTATTGATGATGATGACATCACCCGCGAGGGTGTTGACTGCGCCGGGGTAATAGGAGTATTCGTGGCCCGCGCGGTGGGGGTCGACAACGGTAATCCAAAGGTCCGGTTTATAGAAGGGAAAGTCGTTGTTGCCGCCATCCCAAAGGATCACGTCGGGCTGTTCTTTCTCTGCCTCTCGAAGGATGGCTTCGTAGTCGACGCCGGCGTAGATGACCGATTTTCTATCGATATGGGGCTCGTACTCTTCACGTTCTTCGATGGTGCAATCGTGCGTATCCAAATCGGAGTAGTTGGCGAAACGCTGCACTTTCTGCTTTACGAGGTCACCGTAAGGCATCGGATGACGGATGGAGATCACTTTCTTCCCGTGGCTTCGCAGGATGTCGAGGACTCTGCGTGTGGTTTGGCTTTTACCGCAGCCGGTTCTGATCGCGACCACCGCGACCACGGGTACTTTGGATTTGAGCATGGTGCGCTTGGGGCCCATCAGGACGAAGTCGGCTCCGCACGAGTTGACTAACGCGGACTTTTCCATCACATAAGAAAAGGGAAGGTCGCTGTAGGCTAGAACCACTTGGTCCACCGCGTGTTTCTTGATGAGTTCTTTGAGTTCCTCTTCCGCCTCTATCGGAATGCCGTTGGGATAGAGTTTTCCGGCTAGAGCCGCGGGGTAGACCTTTCCTTCGATGCCCGGGATTTGGGTGGCTGTGAAGGCGCAGACCTTATAGTCCGCGTTGTCTCTAAAAAACGTGTTGAAGTTGTGGAAATCGCGCCCGGCGGCGCCCATAATGATAACTTTCGTTGCCATTCATACACCTCCAAAGATATGAAAACATCACGATTTTTCTCGGTCGAGTATAACAAAGGGAACGACGAAATCACAAACGGTGGTCAGGAAGAACGCGGCGGCTAAGCCGGTCAGGTTGCTCAAATGGCGCGGCTATCTCGAGAATGCTGGGGCATACGTCTGCGCGCTCCGGTATGCGTCCGCCACCATCTTCATTCCAGAAGCGGTTTGATATCCACTTTCCAGCCCGTCAATTTTGCGGCCAATCGGGCATTTTGGCCGCCCTTTCCGATCGCTAGCGACAGCTGCGTCGGAGGCACCCACACCCGTGAGATGCGGTTGTCCGGGTCGACGATCTCCACCTCCAACACGTCTGCGGGCGCCAACGCGTTTTTGATGAGCTCTTTCGGGTCGTCGGACCAATAGAAGACGTCGATCTTTTCTCCTTTCAATTCTCGTACGACCGAGGCGATACGACCGCCGCTTTCTCCAATACTGGCGCCGATCGGGTCTACCTGCGGGTGTTCGGAAACCAGCGCGATCTTGGTCCGCACGCCTGCTTCGCGAGCTATGGCCTTGATTTGAAGGATCCCGTTTTCCAGTTCCGGCACTTCCAAGGTCAGCAGTTGTTGGACGAATTGGGGGGACACCCGGTCTACCTTGATCGCGGCGGCTCTACTCCGGCGATCGATCGACTCGACCAGGACTTTCATGAGGTCGCCGTTTCTATACCGGTCATTCGGTAACAAACGATCGAAAGGGATGGTCGTATCCAGTTTCCCTACGCGTAATTCATACCCGTCGCGGGTCTCCCGGATGACCTCTGCGGTGACGATTTTCCCGTTCATATCTTTATATTGTGCGAACAGACTCTCTTTTTCCAGCTCCCGGATTTTTTGTATGAGCACCTGTTTTGCCGTTTGAGCCGCGATACGGTTGAATTTCTTAACGTTCACCCTTTGCCGGAGTATGTCACCCGGAGCGATCAAGTGTTCGATCTTCCGAGCTTCATCCACCTGGATTTTGTTGATGTCGGTCACTTCCGACTCCTCTTTCACCACCTCAAAAACCCGAAAGACCGTGATTTCCCCGTTGCGTGGGTCTATCTTCACCTCGACGTTTTCCTCCTCCCCGAAGGACTTTTTATAGGCGACCTTGAGCGACTTTTCCAGCGCGTCGATCACCTCTTCTTTCGAGATTCCACGGTCTTCCCGCAGTTGTTCCAGAGCGTTAATCAGTTGGATGTTCATCCCATCATACCTCCAGGTAAAGGTTCCCCTTTTTTATCTGGTCGAATCCGATGGTGAAGCTGCGGGTGGAGTCCCTCTCTACGATCTCTATCCGCCGCTCCTCGAGAGATACCTTGGAAAGGCGGCCGATGAACACGCTTCGCTTTTCGAGGGGTTCTTTCAAAACGATTTTTACCGTTTCTCCCGAGAAGCGCCGGTAATCCTCCGGGGTTCTGAGCTCTCGTTCGGCTCCCGGAGAAGAGACTTCCAAGGTGTAGGGGGAATCGAACCAGTTTTCGCGATCAAAATACTCGCCTAAACGTTTGGATACCCTTTCGCAATCAGACAGATCGATCCTTCGCTCCACGAGGTCGATCGCGATGTAGAGCCGCGCTCCCTTCTTTCCGGGAGTATATCGATAGGCGTATAGCTCAAAACCTTCCTCCTGAACGAGCTTTCGGATGATCTCTTCTCTCTCTTTCTTCTCCATCCTCTTTTCACCAGTAAAAAGTTTCGAGGGCGCAGCCCTCGAAACAAACTTCGTATATTGTTTCCCTAATTGTACCAAATAAATACGTCGACGTCAAGTATAGAGTGGGTCAAGTTATGAGGTGAGACCAAGAAACAAGGCCAGAACCAATCGCACGGTTTTTCGTCCACGTAGTCATCGCGGCGAAAGCGCCCTTTTTTATGCGACTGCGCGATACGTTTTTATGCGTGTTGATTGCGGCGTAAAAAACATAAAAGGCGGATCGCGGGGTCGTAAAAACCACTTACCCCGGAATGATCCTCGTAGTCATCGCGGCATAAAAAGGACAAAAGGCGGATCTCCTCCTCTTGTCTTTTTTTTGGTGCGCCTCAATATTATACCCGCACCAAGTATAGAGTACGGGCATAGGATCTAAACTCTAAACGCAGCTAAGGAATCCGTTGAATCCGCCCAGATGTTCAGATGCAGAAACCAGGCGGAAATAGAACTAAACGGGCGCCCCTCCTCTTGTGCGGTATTCGAGCATGAGGCGATCGGTTTCCTCGATTATGTCTTGCTGTTTTCGCCAAAAACTTGGCTTCCTCGTTTCGTTGAGCTCTTCGACGGTTTTACCCTGTTGCTCCACCCAGGTATAGTACTTGAGGTTATGCCACCGTTTGCGAACCTCGTAAGTCCCCTCTTGCAGCCAGTCAGTGCGCACTCCCATAAAGGTTTTCTCGAAAAGTACGGCGGCCCGGGTCCGATCCATAGGGCCGAACTGCTGATTCAACGCGTCCATCACAGTGTGATAGCGGTCGATGCCATCGGTCGCGATCGTCACGACTGTGTCTTCTTCGGTGAGGTCGTAGTATTTGGCCACTTTGATTGCGCTGAGAACGTTGCATACGCCGGAGATGCCGAAGATGGCGGCCATCTTTTCGACCTCTTCGGAAAAGACGCCGATGGATTGGAGATAGGCTTTTCCGGCGGGGTCGGTGAGCAGCTGCAGTCCGAGTTTGGATTCCATATCGTCGACGGCGACCATCGCGTCCATATTCATCACGTTGTGGATCCAAGTGACGTGTTTGTCGCCGATTCCTTGTATATCGTGGCCGCCGTACCCGTTCTGCATCAACGTGGGACATTGTATGGGCTCGGAACCCACCACTAAGCAACGCGGGAAGACTTCTTTCAGCCGATCACCGCAGGCAATTGTGCCAGAGGAACCCATCGAAGAGACGATAGAAGAGATCTCTCCGTTTCCGATTCCGGCCTTTTTGAGCAGTTCCGCCAGTTCTATCAGCGTGTTACCGGTGACATAGTAGTGAAACCGGTAGTTGCCGAACTCCTCGAATTGGTTGAGCACCCTCACTTTTTCGGGGTCTGCACATTTCAATTCTTTCGATTTATCGTAGATTTCTTTCACATTGGACTCGCACCCGGCGGTGGCGATCACCTTCGCGCCGTACGAATGGATGATGTCGAACCGCTCTTGGCTCATCAGTTCCGGAAGGATCACGAGGGAGTCGAACCCCATCCGACACCCGACCCAGGCGCCTCCGATCCCGTAATTTCCGGTGGATGGCCATACGAGCCGATGATAGAAAGGATCGACCTCGTGACGTATGACCTTTTCCATCAAGATCGAATAGGTTGCCCCAACTTTGTGAGAACCGGTGGGGAAGTCCTTTCCGTAAAGGATAACGATATGACAGGGCACTCCGGTGATCTGTTTCGGCAGGACGAAGTAGGGGATCTCGTTCTTCTCGTTCTTCCACGTGATGTTGAAGAAATTGATCGGATCCAACGGGTCGCGGTGCTTAGCCTGAAGCGCGGCTTTTCTGAAGTTTTCCGGGATGGTTTCCGGATGTAGCATCTCGTTGAATGTGGGTCCAAGAATCGTTTTTTTAGGCATTCAAAAAGGCGTTGCGCCTTCACCTCCTAAGGTCTTATGGTCAGTATTCATCTCGTGATCGTTTCGACGAAGGCAGCGACCCATTGTTCGACGGGTTCTTTCCGTTCGGCATTGGTCTGTCTCATACGCTCGAACATCGCGCGCGTCATCCATCCCTCTTTTTGAGAACGAACCAGCGCCCCCGGAAATCGACGGTGTACGATCGCTTTCGACAGGACGGCCTCGGGGAAGGCTTTCTGAAAGTACTTCTCGACCTCTGCTTCCACGTTCTCCATACAGCAGAGGTAGAGGGCCGTGCGCTTGCTACTGAGTTCGCTCGCGCGGGTTTTACAAAAGTGGCGCACCTCTTTACGCGCCTTTCCCATATACACGCCGCTGCCGATGACAACGCGCTCGGCGGCGGAAATGTCAGGTTTTTTCTGGTCTGTGAGGTTGATCAGGACCGCGTCGTTCCCCAGCTTGCTTTGGATCATTTTCGCGATGTGTTCTGTCGTTCCGTATTTACCGGCATATAATATGCAGGTTTTCATAGGATTGTCCCCCTTTTCGCGAATCTCGGTAATCGCGGGAGGATTATAGCACGAATCCGGCTACACCCCGACAGATTGTGTGGGCCGCGCTATGAGATGACATAACTAAGAGGTTCATCGCGGGGTAACCAACGGGACCCCGCGATCCCTCCTTACCCCTTCCTGCTACGCTGTAATCGGCTTGTACATAAGCGTATCGCGCTGTCGCAAAAAAAAGAAGCGCATACGCCGCGCTGACTTCGTGAACAAAAATCGTGCGATTGTATCTGGCTTGCTTCTTGATTGCACCCTATAGCTTGACCCACTCTGCCGGATTCGTGGCACTAACCCGTCAACAACACCTGGTAGAGTGTGGGTATAATATCCGGGTGTAATAAGAAAAAAGACAAAAACGAGAGGGAAAAAAGACCCTCGAAATAGCCGCAATAACTTCGCGCACATGATATATCAAATCGGGTTCAAGCCCTTTGTCGGACTCTCTACATTAAATGCTTCCTTAACTCTTCCTCATTTTTCATATCGATTAGCTCAAGTCCTAGGGAGTCAAGTTTCTCTATCGTAAGGGTCTTCAGCTTTTCGAAATACTTTTGCGATATCTTAGGGAACTTTTTGGATATTAGTTTCCAAAGCAATTCTTCTCTTCCTTTTTCCATTCCTTTTTCTAAGCCTTCTTCTCTGCCTTTTATAATCCCCATTTCTAAGCCTTTTTCCATTCCCTTTTCCATTCCTTCTTGTCTGAGCATATCCGCGATTGTTTGCATCTTTTCGCTCCTTTCTTCCGATACCGTTTCCATCAGTTCTGACATTTGTTGGAAATACTCCCCGCCCATCGTTTCAAATAGGTAGATCGTACAGACCTGGAAAAACCGTTCGTTCGCTTCTGTCCGCGGCAATTCCGAAATCGTCACTGCGACTCGAAGCATCACTTCTCGAATCGCTGCTTTTCCCCTGAGCGCTCTCAGCCTGAGTACGTCCAAATAGATTCGAAGCCGTTTCGCCCCTTTGACCTCTTCGTCTCTCAATGACGAAATTTCAAATAGTTCATATTTGTAGTCTGGGATGTAGTCTTTCAAGTCCTCGCCCATACGGTCGTAGTTCGAAAAGCGATTCGAAAACCATTGCGGCGCTTCCCATTTCTCTCTCCCCTGGTAGAAGACCACGGGTAGAATCACGGGTAGAGGACGCGGTACGCTCTTCTTCCATATGGAGGTCATATACCCCAGGAGTTGAAGGTTCACGTGTTTGTCTACCCTGCTTTTGTGTTTGAACAGTAGATAGACATACGCCTCTTCCTGTTGCATCTTCACCCGAAAGAGCAGGTCCAAAAAGTATTCCGAGAGGTCTTTCTCAAGGTAACTGTCTGTTTCTATCGCTATCGATTCGGGATCGATTAACCTGACGATCTTCGGAGGCAGATAGTGCTGGATGAAGGACTTCGCCGTTTCGATATCTCCCATAACTTCTTTAAACAATTTGTCGTGCGGTTTATTAATCTTATCCAAGGATATCCCTCCAATAAACAGTCTCATCGGTGTTATACCGTAAAGGCGGGATTCCCGAAAAGGGAAAGTGTATGAGCCTTTCGTCTTTTTTAGTGCGACGAATACGTGGTATCGCGCCGTCGCGAAAAGAAGGGGCGCTTACGCCGAGATGCCCATACGGAGTTATCGCGGGGTAACCAGCGGGCTGACTTCGGAAACCCACGAAGTCTCGAGATACGCATTTTGTTTTTAAGGCGCAGTGATGCCCGTGTGTGTTATCGCGGGGTAACCAACGGGACCCCGCGATACTTTCATACCTTCGCGATACGCGCTGCTACATTTCTATTTTCACAAACCATACCAAACTAAAGTTCGGCGTTCCCGAGGCGTTCACAAAAGTCTTCCCTCTGTGTTCTCCGTGTCCTCTGTGCGAACCCTGTTTTTCAAAACAGGTGCAAAAGCGTATCGCGCCGTCGCGAAAAGAAAGGACGCTTACGCCGCGATAACGACACGGATTACACCTCATACTTTGATCCACACGTGGCGCGCATGTTTCTTCCGTTACGTGATATAATCTTCACCAAACGATAACGGGGGTAGTGGCTTTGGAGAGGGACGCCGGGATTCTATCTTGGTTCGGTATGGTCGAGCTTTCGGGTTTGCTGATTTCGAAAGTGGTCTATCATCGCGAGTTTTCGGGTAGCAAGCCGCCATCGGCCACGGAAATGCGGGACCTGACGCAGTTGAAGACCGGTTTTCTGAACGGGAGGTTTTCGCTGCGGCAGACCTTACAGGCGCTGTTTTTCGAGGCGCTCGGACACGACGGCCGTTCGAAATACTGGGCTTGGGGCAACGAAGCCAAACGATTTTCCGTCGAGCTCCCCGAATACGAGACCTCCCTGTGCCCCGATTTGGCCTTCCTCGGCGAAAACACTCGCGCCCCCCTTTTTCTCGTGTGGTCCACGGACTCCGAAAAGGGGTTGGACGCCATCCCCGATAAAAAGGGGAGATGGAAGGCGTCGCCCCAACACCAGTTCGAAACGCTTCTCGAACGGCTTCGCTGCCCGCTGGGACTGTTAACCGACGGGCGATCCTATCGGCTGTTCTTTCGCCAAGTGGGCAATGCGCCGGCTTCCATCACCTGGGACCGTGAAACGTGGTTCGAGGAGCCGGCGAGCTTCGAGGCCTTCCGAAACCTCCTGTCCCCGCGCGCGCTTCTACCGGATAAAGAAAAAGGGCTTTTCAAATGGATACGGGATAGCCAGGAATCCCAAGCGGAGCTGACCTCCGAACTGGCGAACCAGGTTTTCGAAGTGGTTGGGCTCTTGCTGGATGCGGTGAACGAGAACCCGCAACCGGTTTACAACGAGCGGATGTACGAAGTCCTCGTAAAAATCGCGATGCGGATCGTCTTCGTCCTGTTTGCCGAGGAGAACCGGCTGCTCCCACACGGGATCCCGGAGTATGACAACGCCTACGGACTCATCCATCTGGCGATCTTTCTCGACCGCTGCGCCCGCGAGCTTGGCGAAGAACAGTTCGCCCAAGACTACGCCTATCGTTACGATGCCTGGGCGCAGCTGCGCAGTCTGTTCTATCTGATCTACGCAGGCAGCGCGCATCCCCGTTTGGTGATGGTGGCGCACGGCGGCGACCTCTTCGACCCGAAAAAAACCGAAGACGTGGAACGCGTTTTGATGGTCGATTCCGTTCGTATCCGGCAGATATTGCGGCGTTTGCTCTACATCCGAACGTCGAAGGGCGCCTACCGCCTGAGCTACGCGTCGATACGCATACAACAGATCGGTTACGTCTACGAAGGACTGCTCGAACACTCTCTCGTTTTCCAAGACGGACGGTATGCGTTCAGCGAGTCGAAGCTGCGAAAATCGTCCGGCACTTACTACACCCCGAAAGCGCTCACGGAGTGGTTGGTCGAAAACACCTTGGCGCCGTTGTGTTACGCCGATGGCGAAGATGACCAGCGGCGGGTACGCTCTCCGGAAGAGCTGTTGTCGTTGAAAGTCGTCGATCCCGCCATGGGGTCGGGCGCCTTTCTGGTTGAAGCGATGGACTTCCTTTCGCAAGCGCTCCTCGAGAGTTGGGATAAGGCGGGCCGATACACCGAGGTCGAAGAGGAAACCCGCGCCAATCTCGCGCGCCGACAGATTGCCGAACACTGCCTCTACGGCGTGGACCTGAATCCGATGGCGGTCGAGCTCGCAAAGATGTCGCTCTGGCTGTCCACCTTTTCTAAAGACAAACCCTTTTCTTTTTTGAATCACCGGTTGAAATGCGGCAATTCGCTGGTCGGAACGGGATACGACGAGTACGATCTCTCCGTGATCCCGGACAAGGCAATGAAGCCCGTCCGCGAGGACTCGGCGGAATGGAAGGCCCTGCTGAAATCCGCCAACGCCCAGAATCGCAAATTCTTTGGAAAAACAGCGGATGGGGTACAGAAGGGGATGTTCGGGTTTTCTCAAAACCTGATTTCTGAAACCCAGAAAAGCATCAGCGCATTGGCGCGAACCCTGCGAAAGATCGAGATCAGCGGCGAGCAGACCGAAGACTACTTCGCGAAAGAACGCGTCTACGCCGAAGAGGTGCTGGGCTCTGACGACTACCGGTTGCAGAAAATGCGCCGCGATCTCTGGTTGTCTCGTTGGTTTCTGAAAGAAGAGGATGAATTACCGCCGTTGACGAACGACACGTTGCAACAACTCTATGAAAGGATCCGCAAGCCTTCGGCGGAACGAGAGCCTTTGCAGGAAAAGCACCTCGAGGCGGCGAAACGACGGGCGGTGGAAAACCGGTTCTTCCATTGGGAGATCGAGTTCCCGGAGGTCTTCGAGACGGGCGGATTCGACGCTGTGTTGGGCAATCCGCCGTGGGACATGATGCTGCTCAACGAACGGGAGTTCTTCGCGGATAAATCCGCAGACATTCACGAAACGACGAAAACCGATGAGCGCGAGCGCAAGATCCGCGCGCTCAAAGAATCCGACCCCGCGCTGTGGGCGCAATACCGTGATCGGTTGCGGACGATCGAGCAAACGAACGCCTACCTGTACGATCGAAAACGCTTCGAGTCCGTCGCGCAAGGGACGCCCAACACCTACGCCTTCTTTGCCGGGCTGTTTCTGATTCTGAAAAAGCCCTCAGGACGGGCTGGAATCCTATGCCCGACGGGGATTGCCACTGACGACAGTTATGCCGGTTTTTTCAAGGGGGTCGTCGAGCGCGGGGAGCTCGAATCCCTCTCGGATTTCGTGAATGGCCGCATCTTCGAACAAGTAGATTCGCGCTATCGGTTCAGCCTGCTGGTCTTTGGGAAATCGGAGCGTGTGCGGACGCGGTTCCTGTTACGAGACCCGCAGGAACTGTTCTCAAAGGACCCGGTTTCTTTTTCTCAGGCGGACTTGAGTATGCTCAACCCCAACACGGGAACCCTGCCGGTATTCCACAGCGGCCGCGACGTCGAGTTGCTCCTGAAGGTGTATCGTCGCAACCCGGTCCTGCAGCGTCGTGAAGGGAATAGCATCCTCGAAAACCCTTATGGGATTCAAGTATTCACACAATTTCATATGTCGAACGACTCGAAACATTTCGTTCGCGCGCAGGAGCTGGAAAAAGCGGGGTACAGGAGGGTCGGCGGACATTACGTGGGCGATGCGTCCGGCCGATCGAAACGGTACGCGCCGTTGATGGAGGGAAAGAGCTTCTCGATTCTGGACGCGCGGTTCAACCACGTCACCCCGGAAGGCAAGGGGATATCCTGCGCAGAAGATGAAAAACAATCGCCGGATTTCTTTCCCGAATCGCGTTATTACGTCGCGGCGGAGACGGTGGAAGCGGACTACGCGAAAAGAGAAATAGAAACGCCGCTCCTGATCGGGTTTCGAGATGTTACGAACGCGACGAATGAACGCACGATGATCGCGACGCTTGTGCCGAGAGTCGCTTTTGGGCACAAAGCCCCAATTATCCATTTTAAAGGAGAGTACGGATGGCTGCTTCTCCCCATTTTAGTTTCTCATCCTCTGGATTATTTCGCTAGGAATAAAATGCAGGGAGTGAGCATGGGGTATTACATCCTCTACCAGCTCCCGGTCATCCCGCCGGAGCGATTCGAGCAAAGGGGGCCCGACGGGTACGCGACGGTTCGGGAGTACCTGACCGCGCAGCTCATCACCTGCCTGAAAGACAACGCTGCCTTCGAGCCCCTCTTGCGCTCGCTGGGGTACGCTGGGCCGGTCGGCGGCTGGGACGAACGCGAACGTATAGCGGCGATGGCGAGGATCGACGCCGTGATCGCCCATCTGTACGGGTTGAACGCCGACGACCTCGAATACCTGTTTACGACCTTTCCTATCGAAAAAAAGCGCATAGAGGCGCGTTACGGGGCCTATCTCTGCCGCGACCTCGCCCTCGAGGCGTTCCATCAGTTTGGGAGTTAGAGCGGTTCGCTCGATCGGCGTAATCGGGCTCCTATAACACATATAAAAGGGAGGGATAGCGATGGCGATGAATCCGATCCTGTTCGCCAAACACACCTTCGAAGGGTACACGGAGTTCCTCTCAGACCTGTTCAACCTGCGAGATACGCATTTCGAGGCTCAACTCAAAGAGCTGATTCGCTACGACGTGATTCACGGTTCGCGGCTGATTCGCGGGCCCTATCTCTCGCTCAACCGCCCTTTTCAGGAAGGCGCGTCCTTGGACACGCTCGCGCGGTCGCTCGATCTTCACCCATCCCTCACCGGAATATTCGACTTCGCGCACCTGTTCCGGCATCAGGAAGAGGCGGTGCGCAGCGCGCTTTCCGGGTCACCCACGCTCGTCTCCACGGGTACGGGGTCGGGGAAGACCGAGGCCTTTCTCATCCCCATCTTCCATTACGCGAAGCGCCATCCCGCCGCCCAACTCCAAGCGCTCCTGCTCTACCCGATGAACGCGTTGGTGAACGACCAACTCATGAGGCTGCGCAGACTGCTCGCCGGCACCGGCATCTCCTTCGCGCGGTACACGGGGGATACGCCCGAAACGGCGCCTTCCAGCATCAATCGGTTATCCCTTTCCAGACGGTTCACCGAGTCGGAACGCGCGGAAGTGGAGAGCGGTACGCTTTTTCCATACGAGGAGCGGCTTTCCCGCGAAGAGATACGCGCCAAACCGCCGAATATCCTGCTCACCAACTACAAACAGCTCGAATACCTGCTGGTGCGAAACAAAGACCTCGCGTTCTTTCGAAGCGCCGATCTGAACGCTATCGTGCTGGACGAGGTCCACACCTACACGGGAGACCTCGGTTCGGAGGTGGCCTGCCTGTTGCGGCGTCTACGCGCGCTCGTCCCGGAATCGTCCGCGCTCACCTTCATCGGCACGTCGGCGACCGTCGCATCGGAGAACCCGGGCTCCATCGACGCCATTAAGCGCTTCGCATCACGCTTGTTTTCAGTTCCCCCCGAAACGGTCAACGTGGTGTTGGAGGCGTATGAACCGATCCCGCCGCTCCCGGAAGGCGCGATATGCCCGCCTCCACTTGACGATCCGATTTCGGCGCTGAAAGACGCCCTGTCCGACGACGCGGACTCCGGCGGATCCCGACCGGCTCGCGACGAAATCGCCCGGTTAACGGCTGACCCGATATTCCACGCGCTGCAAACGCATTTCAGAAAGCCCGAACTCATCACGCCGTTTTTAAACAGGCTTCGGGAGTTTCCGGGACGTTCACGGCGCAGCGACGAGGAGCTACTGGCGGAAATCGTCCTTTACCTCCTTAAGGGGTCTTCTCTGACCCTCGAAAACCAACCCCTGCTGCGGCCTAAGCTCCATTTTTTCCTGAAAGGCATCCGAGAGCTACGCGCGCAGTTTCCTAACGGCAAACGAAAGATCATCCTCGACGATCGCGATGTCGATCCCTATATCTTCGTTTGGGACGCCTACAACTGCAACCATTGCGGGCAGCACTATTATATCGCCGAACAAACGGCGATACGCCGGGACAGCGACGGAGAGGCGGAGTTATGGATTCCGTCCGGCGATGAAGAAACGGAGGCGGGGGAATTGAGCGGCCCGGTCGTGATGACCGACAGCGCCGAAGACTTCGAGGAGAGCGCGCAAACGGTTTGGGTGTGCGTCAAATGCGGAACCGCGCACCGTTCGAAACCGGCGCGGTGTGAAAACCCGATGTGCCGGGCATCCTTGCTGATCCCGATGCGACGAGTGACTCCCGAGAGAAACCGCTTCCGCTGTCTCGCCTGCCAAAAACCGCTGGTGGCGGAGGATGAGCCGTTGGAGCTGACCGGACTCCGACAGTTGTCCTCTAGCCAAGCGGTCGATCTGATGGTCCTTTCCGAACACGCGTTAAACGAAGCGCCGGAAGACCACGCCAAATTGTTGGTGTTTTCGGACAACCGACAGGAAGCGGCTTTTCTTTCCGGTTTCATCAACGAGCGGTCGAAACGGTTCCGTTATCGGAAAAGACTGTTCGACCTCCTTCCCGAGGACGAAACTATCTCCTGGCGCGAGCTCGTTTCGAAGTGGGTTGATATCCTCACAGACAAAGAGCGGAAAGAAGAGACGGAAAACGGAAAGATAGTGGCGAAAGACCTGTCGAAACGGTACGAATGGTTCCTGATCGAAGAGTTCTGCTCTCGAACGTTTCTGCGTAACTCGCTGGAAACGCTGGGATTGGTGCGGGTCGATTACGCGGGTATCGGAAAGGCAGACAGTTTTTGGGAGGACACCGAAGAAGAGACCGGTATCGACAGGGTCGATCTGCAAAATGCCACCCGGATCATCCTCGATGTGATGAGACGCAACACGGCGATCCAATCGGACTTGTTGCTATTGACACCTCACCATTCGCTGATTTTCAACGGGATCATCAAGAAGCCGCGACATTTTTACGCGTTCGCCTACGCCCTCGAATCTCCGGGGACTCAACTGAGCAAAAACGTTAAGGGGTGGTTGGGGAGGACCAGAAAATCCGCTATCCAGAGCTGGCTGAGCGCTTGGTTCCCCGCGGGGAAAGTCGATCCGTTCCTCGAAACCCTGTGGGAGTTCCTCAAACGCATCGAGGCGCTCAAGGAAACGCGGGTTCATCGTCAGAGCGGGTACGGGATCCCGACTGAAGCGTTGGTCTTAGCCAAAACCGGAATCGGGACGAAGTCGGAAAGCGCTGCGCATTACCGATGTTCGCTGTGCGGCAACGTCATCCATCATCCCCCGCCCACAACGGTCTGTCCGGGATGGAATTGCAAAGGGACGCTGGAGGCGACGCCGGTGCGCGAGAACGACTACGCGGTGAAAAACTACACGGTGTATCAGAAGAAACGTCCGATACGGGCAAGCGAGCACACGGGGCAGGTCAACAGCGCGCAGAGGGAGTATATCGAAAAGGAGTTCAAGAATCCCGACGGCGCGTTCAACTGCATTGTCGCGACGCCGACGCTGGAGCTGGGTGTGGATATCGGGAAGCTCGACATGGTGACGATGGCGAACGTTCCGCCCACACCGGCGAACTACGACCAACGGGCGGGCAGAGCGGGTAGGCGTCACCGAATCGCCGTCGTGATGGCCTATTGCGGAAGAAGCGCCCACGACTTGTACTATTACGACAATCCTCAAGAGATGATCCGCGGGGAAATACGCGCGCCCACGTTCAGCCTGCGCAACTTGCCGCTCGTACAGAAGCATCTGCATTCGTTGTGGACGACCGCGCTCCAACAGTGTCTGAAGGAAGAAGACCGGCCGCTCTTCGAATCCTACCTCCCGGACCATATCGGCAAGTATTTCACCGGGATCGACTGGTTGAGCCCGGACCAACCCGACCCATCCGATGCCACGGAAGAGGGAGCCCTAGCCCTAAAGACGCTCCTGGAACGCTACCGCCCGGAGCTTTCCAGAACGCTGAAACGGTTTTTGGCCCAATTCAGCGAAGCGGACTACCGCGGCCTGACCTCGGGCATATCCGATCCGGAGGCGTTTTTCTTCCGCGAGATGCCGCTGGAGCTGGCGCGCATCGTTAACCATCTGAGAACGAAGTACCTTTCTTTGAGGCAAGAACGTCGCAAGATCTTCAGAGAAGCAGATCGGCATACGGAGTATTCGAAAATCTCAACAATCCTACGGGCGCTCCAGGAGCAAACGTTGAGCTCTGACTCCGCCGATTTCTATACCTTATCGGTGCTATCGAACTACGGATTCTTCCCGGGCTACGCGCTTCAAAAGGGCGGCGCCGAAATGATCAATCTCGAGCAGCAGGATATCATAGAGATCGAACGCCCGTATGCGCTCGCGCTGCGAGAGTTCGCGCCGCACTCTTCCGTATATGCGCTCGGGAGGCGTTTTGCCCCTCAAAAATACTATCTGGATTCCACGAAAAGCCACGAAGGGCAGTATGAACGGTTCTTGGTGGGAGAACACAGCCTGTCACCGGTTAGGGAAGGGCCGATCGGGTACGACCGTCCCGAAGAAAAAGCGTTTCAGTCCGTTCATATCCGCAACGGACTTCTGAAACGTTCCGGGAGCATCGGTGACGATGAAAATCAACGGATCATCGCTTCTTACGACATACGCGGGATGGTGAAAGAGGAACACATAGGCGGAAAACAACGGAGTATCGGGGAACAAAAGCTGTTGTTCTGCCGAAAAGACCGGATCACGCTGGTGAACTCCGGGAGCCGAAAGCATATGTCCAAAAAAGGGTACGGCTTCCTCATCTGTCCCGAAGACGGCGCGATCTTCCTGGAAACGCCGGCGGAGGAAGAGGGATTTATCAGGCATATGCGACACGTACACCGGAAAGTGCTTTCGAATGAAGAGGTACGGCTTCACCGGCAGCTGTTGCACGCCCACTTCGTTTCAGACTGGTTATCGTTCGGGCCCTTCGGAACTCGACAGGAAGCGCTCAACTGGATGGAAGCCTTCCGCATGGGTATGGCGTTCGCGCTCGAAAGCGGAAAAGACGCCTGGGACGGCTTCATCCGGACGAACGGGGAACTGTATGAGCCCACGTTCTTCGAGACGACGCCGGGCGGGACGGGCGTGCTGGAATTGGCCTTCGAGGTTTTCGAAACGATCACCGCCCGCGCGCTCGAACAGCTCGAAACCTGCGCCTGCCAAGCTTCCTGCTACCGGTGCCTGCGGACGTATTGGAATCAAGGCGCTCACGCCGAGCTGGACCGAAACGCCGCCATCGCCATCTTGGGCCACATACGCGACTCCGGTTACGGCGCAGTTGTCGAAATACCGCCGAAACGCAGTTACGACGACGCTTCCGTGGTTAAGGAAACCGAATCCTACGCCGAAGACCACTTCGAACGCTTGCTTTTGGAGCATCATCTGCCGCGACCGACACGTCAATACGAAGTGGTCGCTGTGGGAGTCCGAACCCGCGCCGACTTCGCCTATCCAACCGGGAAAATACTGATCTACATAGACGGCGCCGCATACCACGCCGACAGAAGAAAATTGGACAAGCGCCAGGAAGTCCTCCTCGTCCATAGCGGCTACACGGTCTTTCGCATCGAAGCCCAAGACCTGGAAGACCCCGATATCGTCGCGTACTATATGCAGGAGATCTCGAAAGCGTTGAGCAAAGGCAGATAGCGCGGTTATCCCCGTACGGCTGCACCCGCCGGCTCCGCGACGGTCATCGCGGGGTAACCAACGGGCTGACTTCGGAAGCCCACGAAGTCTCGCGATACGCCCTTTGCTTTTTTTCACGATGCGCCTGTGGGGTTATCGCGGGGTAAGTGGTTTTTACGACCCCGCGATCCGTCTTTCCTCCTCCTTAAAAGCGTATCGCGCCGTCGCGAAAAGAAGGGGCGCTTACGCCGCGATGACTACGTGGGCTAAAAATTGTGCGAGCGATTTTGGTCTTGTTCCTCGATTACACCCCATAGCTTGACCCACACGCTCGGCTGCACGAAATAGGACGTATGGTATAATCATCTGAACCAGAGCGGAAGAGAGGTAGGAACTCGATGAGCCGCGTAATCCCCATCAACCTCGAAGACCTATCGAATAGTAATGTGGTCGAACTCTTTCGGATGGAATGCAAGCGAAGCTGGGACGAGCGCACGACCGGGTATCAGGTTATCAGGACGATAGCGGCCTTTGCCAATGATATTCAGAACCTGAACGGGGGTTATATCGTGATCGGGATGGAAGAGAGAAACGGGCGCATCGTATATCCCCCGGAGGGCATCCCTCACGAACAAATCGACCGAATACAAAAATGGATACGTGGGCATTGCAATCGAATAGACCCGCCTTATCAACCGATTTTTTCGCCCGAGGTGATCGACCGACGGCATATCCTCGTCATCTGGGTCCCCGGAAGCGATATACGCCCTCATAGGGCCCCGGAACACGAGAGGGGACCTTTACGGTACTATGTCCGTATCGGCAGCGAAACGGTGGACGCCGAAAAGAACGGGCTGCTTGCCCAGCTCCTATCCCTAACCGCGAAAGTCCCTTTCGACGATAGACGCGCTCAAAACGCAAAAATAAGCGACTTTCGGGAGATAAAAGTCAGGGAATTCCTTAGAGATATAAGGAGCGGCTTGTCTGAAAACGTCGATACGAGGGATGTTTATCGCAAAATGAGGATTGCGGTACCGGTTAACGGATACGATGTCCCGAAAAACGTTGGGCTGCTCTTCTTCACCGATGATCCCGAGGTTTGGTTTTCGGGAGCCAAAACGGAAGTCGTGCAGTTTTCCGGGGGTAACGCTGGAAATGTGATAGAGGAAAAAACATTTCGGGGAGGGTTACACGAACAGTTGAAAGCGGCGCTAAGCTTTCTACAATCGTTTTCGACGGAACAGTTTGTCAAGATCGATCATTCGATACGGACAACTGGTTGGGTCAACTACCCGATTCCGGCGTTACGAGAGGCCCTTGTGAACGCGGTTTACCATAGAAGCTACGAAAGCGAACCGGAACCGATAAAAGTCTATTTGCACCCGGATCGTATAGAAATAATCAGCTATCCTGGCCCTTTTCCTGGCATTCTCAAAGAAGATTTAGAACGAGGAAATCCTTTGCCGCCCTTGCCCGCGAGAAACAGAAGGATCGGCGAGTTCCTGAAAGAACTGAAACTTGCGGAAGGAAGGGGCACCGGCGTGCCGAAAATCTACAAGTCAATGGAAGAAAACGGATCCCCGAAACCGCGGTTCGATTTCGACGAAAGCCGAACGTACTTTCGCGTGACCTTGCCCGCGCATCCGGAATACGTATCTGTATCGGCGTTACGTAGCGCAGCGTATTTAAAGGCGACGGGAAAAAACCAGGAAGCCCTGGCTCTGATTAAAAGCGCGTGGGAAAGCCATATGCATTCGGCGACGCTCGCTATGGAACTTATCGGTATGTACGCGCAGGAAGGCAAAATAGAAAACGCGCGAAAGGTACTCGACGCCTATGCGGCTCTGGGTAGTCCCGTCTTACTTCCGAAAGTCGTCAATACGATGATCGATACGTATTATTCTGCGGGTTATCCCTCGGAAGCGAAAGACCTACTCAAGGATTTTCCACCTCTCGTTTCTAGTTCTGACGCGTTGCATACCGCGATCATCTCGCGCCGGATGGGTGAAGAAAGATACGCTCACGTGTTTTTCGAAAGAGCTGGCGACGCGATTATGTCCGATCCGCGCGCGTTACAAGAGTTTGCTCAGACGAAGATGAAGCTGGCGTCGGACCATTACAGGAAGAAAAACGATGAGGTCGCTCAGGAAACGAATAGGCGTTTGCTGAAGGAAGCGCGCGAGTTATTGGAAAGAGTATTACAGATGGACACGGACAGAACCCGAAAAGCGTGGGCGTGGCGGGACTTGGCAAGAGTTAAATCCTGGTTGAATGCCCCGGATAGCGAAATCGAGTCCGCTTATAAAAACGCGATCGAGCTGTTGCCGCAAGAGCAGAGGTTCAAAACGGCGCTTTCCAGCTGGCGTAATAGAAAACGGTAGTCATACGGTCACGGATTTTATCGCAATCGGCAACCCTACTTTAAAACCATAACCTTTCGGAAGTGGCATCAGTACGATCGAAACAAAGTATCACCGATAACCTCCTCGCAGGTTGTCCAAGGTAACCACATCACCTCGGATTACGCGACCGGCAATTTCACCGAATAAAGCGGAAGGATAGCCTTTAATGGCTTGAACGAGGGTATCTAAAGAGTGCGGGAGGAACGAGCTCCCCGGAATCGTGAAAACTCAAAAATCAAGCTTAAAAGGATGGAGGTTTGCGATGAAAAAGTCACGAAGAGGACAGAAAGTTCTTTTTCTTATTGTTTTCGTGTTTATGCCGCTGATGGTTTTTATGTTTGGATGTGGCGGGGGGGCGGTCCCACCCATCCACAATGATGATCTGACCATCCTGGCGCAGGCAGTCCCCGCGGAAGGCGGGGATGTTCGGATCAACGGAGGGGCGTGGGGAGACAGCAAGAACGTGACGGTGACCAACGGAACGCAAGTCACCTTGGAAGCCAGAACCTCAAACGGATATACCTTCGACGGCTGGTATGACGGAAGCGTCAAAGTCAGCTCGAACACAACCTATCAGTTTATAGCAGCCGCGAACAAAACGTACAAAGCGAACTTCTCGCAGAACGTGACTCAGTGCACGATCACGGCGCAGGCAAGCCCCGCGGAAGGCGGGGATGTTCGGATCAACGGAGGGGCGTGGGGAGACAACAAGACCGTGACGGTGAACAGCGGGACGCAGGTAACGCTGGAAGCGGCCAAAAACGAGGGGTACACATTTGCAGGATGGTATGAGGGGATGACGAAAGTAAGCGGAGCGAACCCGTATGCGTTCAACGCAAATGCCAATCGAACCCTTCGAGCTTTCTTCGTAACCAAAGCGCCTGACCCTTCCTTACGAACTCGTGTGGAGCCTGAAGATTTGGTCTATATCGGAGCATTTCTGACGCCTGAGCCCTTACCATGGGCCCCAGATGCAGAAACCTGGGAATGGGGTGGGATGGGAATGACCTACAACCCTAACGGAGACGCTGAATCGCCCTCGGATGGTTTCCCGGGATCGATCTTTGGCGCGGGGCACGATGTTTGGAACCTGATCTCCGAATTCGATATCCCTACCCCGGTCCTTTCGAGGAGGAAAAATATCAACGACCTGCCCTTGTCCAGATTCCTCCAGCCCTTTACCGACATACGCGGGAACCTGTTTCCCTGGGTTGAAGAGATGCCGCGGATGGACATAGAGCTATTCCCATCGGGACCTTCGCGAACACCGGGTCAACTGGTGGCGTGCTGGGGCGTGCACCTTCAGGACGAACACGAATACCCCACCCATATGGTGTTCAATTCGGACTTGAACAATCCGAACCCGCAAGGCCCCTGGTTTGTCGAGGGATTGAATCCTTATAATGGCAACGACTATCTGTTTTCGATTCCTGAGGATTGGGCAGACGAGTACGTCCAAGGCTTACGATTTGCGACCGGACGATACCGCGATGGCGGATGGTCCGGATTCGGGCCGACTATTGCCGCGATCAATCCCTGGCGGAATGGAAACCTACCGCTCGCGAGAACGGTTTTACCCTCCGTCATATTGCTGAAGTATTCGGATTACTATGAAGGAGAACCGGATCCCTGGCACGAGATGGACGGATACGCACATTCGGACGAATGGTCTGGCGGCGTTTGGGTTCGGGCAGGGTCGAAAGAAGCGGTGGTCTTCGTCGGGACGAAAGGGATAGGGAATACCTGGTACGGAAATCCCGATGGTCCGTGTATGGATTGCGAGAATAGAGGGTGGTGGAGCGACGCGTTTGAAGGTTGGTTCCTCTTCTACGACCCTGCCGACCTGGCGAAAGTTGCCCAAGGGACACTCCAACCCTGGGAACCGCAACCCTACGCGCACCTTAATATCGACGAACACCTTTTTTATATAACATCCACCCAACAAAAATACCACGTCGGCGCTTGCTGTTACGATAGCGAAAACCATCTGCTGTACGTTTTCGAAAGCGGCCGTGGCGAAGAAGAACGAACCCTCGTCCACGTCTGGCGCGTTCAAACGGAATAGGGGGATTTAGGTGTTTCCCCTTTTTTGACTCAACAAGTGCGTGGTCAATAGGAAAAATCAGGTAAGCGAAAAGCAAGAGAACCGGCCTTTGAGAAAAACGCGAAGGTCAGGGATGAGGAAAATCGGTACTCCAACTCGTATTACGTGTCGACCAGAATAGTATCGGATTTTCAATGATCTATTGAAGTCGCTACAAGCGCAAGAACAAAACTTGATTCACTGCAACTGGTCATCGCGGCGTAAGCGCCACTTCATTTCGTGGGGCCGACTTCCAGTCGGCCTGCCTCTCTGGGAAGGCCCCGGGAACGCTACGAGAACGCCTTGGGAACGCCTGGGAACGCTACGAGAACGCCTTGGGAACGCCTGGGAACGCCAACTTTTAAGTTGGTATGTGTTAAAGAAAGAACAGAGTTCGCACAGAGGGTACAGAGAACACGGAGACAAGACTGAAGAAAGCTCGTAGGGCCGACTTCCAGTCAGCCTGTCTCTGGAAACGCCAACTTTTTTAGTTGGCAAGTCTTAAAAAAACAGGGTTCGCACAGAGGGCACAGAGAACACAGAGAAAAGACTGAAGAAAGCTCGTGGGGCCGACCTCCAGTCGGCTTGTCTCTCTGGGAAGGTTCTTGGAACGCCTTGGGAACGCCAACTTTTAAGTTGGCATGTCTTGAATAGAAAGGCAGCAGAGCGTATCGCGAGACTTCGTGAGCTTCCGAAGTCAGCCCGCTGGTTACCCCGCGATGAACCTCTTTGTTATATCACCCCATAACTTGACCCACACCCGCTACACCCGCGCGCGGGATGAGTGGTATAATAAAACGATGAATCACCATTTTAATGATAGCTATCAATGAAGTCGACAACCGTCAACCGATCTTACGGGAAGGAGGGTTAAGATGAAAAAGATTCAAATGAGAAGGAAACCGTTTTTGCTCATAATTTTGATGATAGTGGCGTTATCGTTGTTAGTCGGCGGATGCGGCGGGGGCGCGGTACAACCCCCGGTGGCAGCGATCAATTTCGCCGACCCAATATTGGAAGCGGCGGTACGAAACGCGGCGGGTTATACGGGGCAGCCTACCGGCCCGATCTATCCTGCGGATGTACTGGGGATAACGGTTCTTAACGTAGACGGTCCTAATACGCAAGCGAGTCGAGATGGTCAAGAGGATGGGAATTCCGGATCGAGATGGGAAAGATTAGAATACCAGATACTGGTGAAAAACGAAGAAAGACACAGGCGGTTTGGTGAGTGGGGCGCAGACAGCGAGCCCTCAACGAGAGGCGAGGGTGGACTCGTGTCGTTGGAAGGCATCCAGCACTTAACGAACTTGGAGAGGCTGTCTTTTAGGAACAACCAGGTGAGCAACCTCACGCCGTTGCAAAACCTGACTAACCTGGAATGGCTGTACTTCGATAACAACCAGGTGAGTAACCTCACGCCGTTGCAGAACCTGACGAACCTGGAGTGGCTGTCCTACTGGAACAACCAGGTGAGCAACCTCATACCGTTACAGAATCTAACGAACTTGCAGTATCTGGACTTCTCAGACAACCAGGTGAGCAGCCTCACACCGTTACAGAACCTGACGAACCTACGGGAGCTATACTTCAGTAACAACCAGGTGAGCAGCCTCGCACCGTTACAAAACCTAACGAACCTACGGGAGCTATACTTCTGGAGCAATCAGGTGAGCAACCTCACGCCGTTGCAAAACCTGACGAACCTGCAGGGACTGGGGTTCGTTAACAACCAGGTGAGCAACCTCACGCCATTACAAAACCTGACGAACCTGCAGTGTCTGGACTTCTCTAACAACCATGTGAGCAGCCTCACGCCGTTACAGAACCTGACGAACCTACGGGAGCTATACTTCGGTAACAACCAGGTGAGCAACCTCACGCCGCTGCAAAATCTGACGAACCTGAAGCGGCTCCTCTTCGATAGCAACCAAGTAAGCAACCTTACGCCGTTACAAAACCTGACGAACCTGGAATGGCTGTCCTTCGCTGACAACCAAGCGAGTGACATCACCCCATTAGTGAACAACCTCGGAATCGGAGACGGTGATTACGTCAATATGAAATACAACAACCTCGATCTTACCGCCGGGTCACAAGATATGGCGAATATCGATACCCTAATCTCACGGGGTTGCCTGGTAGACTACAACCCGCAGAACGCAGGGGTTGCCTTAGCCATCATCGAACAGCCGCAATCGCAGACCAAATCGGAAAGCGACAGCGTCACCTTCGATGTAGCTGCAAGCGGTGGGACACCCCCTTACTCTTATCAATGGCGGAAGAACGGGTCGAATATCAACGGAGCGACGGGTCAGAGCTACACGAAAAATAATCTCGCTGCATCCGATGCCGGACAATACTCGGTCGTTATCAAAGACAGTTCATCCCCACAGAAAAGCGTAACTAGCGAAAATGCCGAGTTGATCGTTCAGGCGGTCGTGCAAACCAGCCACTTCAAGCTCGCCAATTCCTGGGGAATTGCGGAGGTTGACGATGAAAATCGTTGGGAGAATGTTCCTGACGGGTTTTTGTATATGACCTTCGAAGCGGCCAAAGCGGTAAATCTTGAAGCGTGGTTCTACCGCCCCCGATCCGGTTATCATCCGCTGGCGGTAGCCGTTATCGGTATGACGCATCCCGTTCGTAATGACACAGCTGTTTTTTTAGGTGTAGGTAATCCATCGAGTCCACGGATCGAGAAGGAAGTCTACGGTCTTCGTAGCTTCGGTGGTCCGTTTTATTCCGCCGGCGGCCCATACCCCTATCCCGACAATCGAATCGTTGTGGATATCACAGAGTTCCTCCCTCTTAACGGGGAAAGCGTATATTTACGCGTATTCGATTCCAACGGCTCTACTCAAACAGGTACCATCCTCTATTTCTCCGTCGAAACCTATGTCAGCTACCCCAATACCTTGTTGTCTCGGTATACTTCCACGCAAACTCCTAAGCCCACTAGCAATGGAGGCTCTGTTTCCGTTTCGACACCGGCGATCTCCTTTTCACCTATTGCGTCGCGACAGACAGACCGGATACGGGAAATGTTATACCAAGCCAGCGATCCCCTAACGATGGAGAATATCTCTCCTTCGATGGTTCGGAAGCCCGGGGAACTTAACCGGACTGTTGATGAGATGGGAACAGGACTACTACATCCTACTGAGGAGCAATGGCAGGATATCGTGGATCGAGGTTTAGTGCGTATCGTCGATTCCGATCGTTTGGTCGAACTGGTCGGTAGAGACCAACTAAGAGGCGGCGTGGACCATTCGCTCTCCCCACACTTCCCACCTATCGGAAACCAGGGTAATAAAGGCTCTTGCGTTTGTTTTTCGACGGGGTATTATATTGCCACATTCTACTTAGCGCGAGAATTTGGATGGGACCTTTCTGGGGCAACCTGGAGCGGCGCGTGGCCGGGCGCGCCTTCGGCCGCTTACCGAAACCGCATTATGAGCCCGGATTTCTTGTTCTTACAGCTCTATGAATACGATGCTTTCACAGAAGCTCCCGATTGGGGTAGCTATTACGTGGACAATATCGTTGCGCTATCACGTATCGGGATCAGTAGCTGGCTACAGCTTCCCTATTTAGGAAGCTACCCCACGAATTTATCTGAGTATCAAGGGTGGCCTGGAGAAGAAGCTTGGAGACAAGCCCCTTTATATCGGATGGACTCACCCGCGCCGGCTCAAGAGGTCGCATGGTATCTTCAGGTGAAGAACGATACGGATATACAAGCCCTCCAAGCCCTTTTAGATTTGGGAATTTTGATCAGCGTCAGTGTGGACGCGTTTCAATATAAAAATCTATCTGACGAAGATCTTTGGGACGTGAATAACTATACCAAACCGGAACAGGGTAATCACGCCAATACGATTGTAGGGTACCGGTAAATCGCTACCATTCGAGCACTCGATGAGCGTCTTCGCCTGATCAGGAGAATAAGCGCTTCCGTTCGAATATTGTTTCTGCCAACGGTAAAAGATAGAAAACTAGAGACCGAATTTTCGGCGAATCTCAGCAACGGGAGTCATTTTCGCTTCCGTAAAGAATATGTATTGTTTTTTCTATTAAGTATTTTTATCCATCCAAATTCGTTCGTCTCACTAACTAAATGTCTCATATCTTTTGTCTCGTTCCAGAGGGCAAACCTATCCGTGGCCAATGGGTCCTGTCGCTCGAGTATTCCCTATTTTATTTCGGCATGCCGCTTAGGAACGCTAACTTTTATTTGGCATGTCATAAAAATAAAACAGCGTTCGCACGGAGGGCACAGAGAAAAGATTCTTTTGAACGCCCTGGGAATTTTTGTTCGGTATGTTTACCAGGAACAGTAAAAAAGCAAAGGACGGATCGCGGGGTCGTAAAAACCACTTACCCCGCGATAACCCCACACGATCATCGCGGCGTAAGCGCCCCTTCTTTTCGCGACGGCGCGATACGCTTTTGTGCGGACATCGTGGCGTAAACGTTTAAGGCTCTCGAGTTCTTACAGAAAAGCAAAGAATCGTGCCGGACTAAAGTCCGGATTTTCCATTTTGGTGTACCCCGATTATACCCACACCCGCTATACCCTCGCGCGGGGTGAGTGGTATAATAAAACGATGAATCACCATTTCTAATGATAGCTATCAATGAAGTCGACAACCGTCAACCGATCTTACGGGAAGGAGGGTTAAGATGAAAAAGACTAAAAGGAGAAGGAAACCGTTTTTGCTCATAATTTTGATGATAGTGTCGTTATCGTTGTTAGTCGGCGGATGCGGCGGGGGCGCGGTGCAACCCCCGGTGGCAGCGATCAATTTCGCTGACCCAATATTGGAAGCGGCGGTGCGAAACGCGGCAGGTTACACAGGGCAGCCTACCGGCCCGATCTATCCTGCGGATGTACTGGGGATAACGGTTCTGAACTTAAACGGTCCCAACGGGCAAGTGGATCGGTATGGGAAGGATGATCGGAACTCTGGATCGAGAGGAGAAGGATTAGAACACCTGATACTATTGAAAAACGAAGAAAGACATCGGTGGTTTGGTGAGTGGGAAGCTGACAACGAGCCCTTATCCAGAGGAGCAGGGGGGCTCGTATCGCTGGAAGGCATCCAACACTTAACGAACCTGGAGTATCTGTATTTCTCTAACAACAAGGTGAGCAACATCACGCCGTTACAACATCTAACGAAACTGCAGTTGCTGATATTCGATAACAACTTGGTGAGCAACATCACGCCTTTACAAAACCTGGTGAACTTACAATATCTGTCCATCAATTACAACCAAGTGAGTGACCTCACGCCTTTACAGAACCTGACGAACCTGCATTTTCTGTGGCTCTATCACAACCAAGTGAGCAACATCACGTCGTTGCGGAACCTGACGAACCTTCTGCATCTGGTCTTCTTTAGCAACCAAGTAAGCAACATCACAACGTTACAACACCTAACGAACCTGCGATTGCTGAGCTTCGGGTACAACCAGGTAAGTGACCTCTTACCCTTACAAACCTTGACGAATCTACAAGAACTGTACTTCGGTAATAACCAGGTAAGCAACATCGTGCCGTTGCAAAACCTGACGAACCTGAAGTGGCTGTACTTCGAACACAACCAGGTGAGCGACATCACGCCATTGGTAAACAACGCCGGAATCGGAGACGGTGATACCGTCGATATGCGATACAACTACCTCGATCTTAATCCCTGGTCAATAGACTTCTTTAACATCCAGTTCTTGAAATCGCGGGGCTGCACTGTGTTCTACAACCCGCAAAACTAACCGATAGTTTCTAGGAACGGGTATTAGAAGCGGCGGTATGAACGCCTCGATGTTCTCTGCCCTGCGAATATATTCCAACAGAATCTGGGCAGGCGATGGATCGCTTTTCGACAAAGCGAACGGATTCCGGTGACGAGAAAACAAACGCCATCGATTTTGTCTGTCCAGGCGGCACATACGACGATGTGACGTTTATCGCGACAGGTGGCGTAGCCCGTCGGGTTTGCCTATACGCGAAAGAAAGAGGAAAGGATTTTAGTTCTACCTGCGACGAAAACGAAACTCGTGAGAAAGCGGCGCCTTAAAGGGTCGAAGGCTCGTCACCCCTGGATAAGAGGAATGCTTTTCCGCGGGCGAAACATAGACACGAGAGCGGTTGAGCCGATTTCGAAGTACCTATCATACCCCGATGGTTTATTGGGACCGTTGACGGTCCGCGATCGCATCTTCCATCGCTTTTAAAAACGTGTTCCAATAGGTTTTATAGGTCGTGTTGTTCACCAGGTAAGGCGTCAAAACGCACGAACGTAAAACCACCACACTGCCGTGGCGTTCCCATTCGGAAGGATCGAAGCCGAACCGTTTAATGAAAGACAAGGGCGCCTCGCCGTACTCTTCTACCGTCAGTGAGGTCTTAGAGGTGATGAAATCGTTCGTGTACAAAGGTCCCGATTTGTAGGAGCATCGCTCGTACAGATACTGGTTCAACGCATTCATCTCTTTAAGGCTTGGATTGCCGATTTCGTGGAATGCGTAATCGACGATGTTGCTGTCGGGGCAAGTTAAAGGCAGAACCTCGAACCGCTTCCCGCCCACTTCGATAGGAGTGGCGTTCTGTAAAGAGGTGTAAAATCGATAAGCGCCCTCGATGCTCGCTCGTATGATCGCCCCATATCCGGAACGGTTCAGGGGAACCACCCGGTGCGCCATCCAGACGGCGGCCGCCGCGGCGCCCGCCTTCGAGCCTTCTATGATATAACTGCCGAGGAGCATGGGGTTATCATCGCTTTTGTCAAAAACGTATGCGGCGAAATACGAAATCACATCGATCATCCTGCGATCCGCTGCCAGGAACGCGCCCGCCGCATAAGGGACATAACCCAGTTTGTGCGGATCGACCGTGATGGAATCCGCTTTAGGCATCGCTTTAAATGCCTCGTAGACGTCCCTGTTCAGCCAGTCGTTTCCGGTGTCTTTTGAATCGATACAAATCGTGTGGAACCCTTCGAACGGGATGAACCGATTCTCTTCGTCCAGAAAGAGCGCCCTCGCGTAACCGCCATATGCGGCGTCGATATGCAGATAAAACGCGACGCCTTCTTCCGCGTACCGCTCTCGGAGCTTAACGATTTCGTGGACCTCATCCACGGCGCCTTCCTCGGTCGTCCCGACGACAGCAACGACAGCCAGAATAGGCTTTTTCCCGGTGATCAACGAGTCGATGCGCGCTTTTAACGCGTTTATGTCCATCCGATAGTTTTCTCGAACGGGAACGGAATAGAGGTTATCCTGCCCAATACCGAAGATATCCGCCGCTTTCGTCCAGGAATAGTGCTTCGACTGTGGGACGATGATGGCGCCAAGATTCGCGCCCGCCATTCCTTTTCCACGAACCGTTTGCTCTCGCATCTCTTCAAAAACGCCCGATTCTTTCGCACGATCCATCAAATCGAGGATTTGCGCGGTGCTCCTATTCGCCAACTGCCAGTCGCTAAGCCCATCGACGAGCTCTGGCTTGCACGCGCGGATGGCAAAAGGGATGGAAGCGAGGTTTCGCGCTAACCAAACTGCTTCGTAGTTCGCGACCGTCCCGCCGGACGTGATGTGTCCCCAACATCGTTGGGGATCGTATCCCATCAATGTCGCAAGCTGTCGCCCGACCTGAATCTCCAAAGCGGTCGTCGCGGGCGAACCTTCGTACGCGCAGTTGTTCGGATTGTACAAAACCGTCAGCATATACCCCAGATTAGCCGCCATCAATGTATCCGTATTCATGTGACCCAGATATCTCGGAGAAAACCAAGGGGTGGAGCTTTCCTGAAGCTGCCCCGCCAGATCGACGAGAGCTTCCCGTGTCTTCTGCAACGTATCCAGGAAATCCTTTTGGCCTTTCTCACCATCGCTCACGATTGGGGCGTCGTTGGGGTGGAAGTAACGCCGCCATTCCGCGTGGTCATCCATCAAAAACAACAGCATCTGTCTGAAGAAGTCATAGTTTTCGGACTTCGGACCTAAAAACAACGCCTTCGTATTGATCGGTTTCTCTATGTCCACCACTCCCTTGCGCGAAATTTCTTTTTATACTTGAGATTTCTCCCGATTTCCGTTTCCACCATCGCCTTTCTCAAGGCTGCTACGGGTTTTCACGGTATGCCTTCGAGAATTGATTATACCCCTTTTCTGGAAAATCCAAACCGAACGTGTGGGTATAATATCTGGTACACTAAAATGAGAACGCCGCACTGAAGTGCGGCGTTCCCAGGGCGCTCCCAGTAAACGTGCAGAGCTAAAGTTCCCCAAAACCCAGATGATTTTTTCGGTTGTGGTAAAATATCTATCGCTAAGCGCGCGAAGGCGCGCTATCTAAGGTTATAAAAAACTCACAAAACACGACGAGGGCCTGAAGAGCGCGGACGCGCACCCTTGATGAAAAAGCCAAACCCTCCATCCTCTCGCCTATAGAAGGAGGTTTTATTATGCAAGACAAACGTCTTTCTATGATTGTCCTCTTACTTGTCACGCTCTTCGCTTTGGCCATCATTACGGGATGTATTGTCCGCGCGATCATTGCCCCGCCGAGTATCGCCCTCCTCGCGCCGGCGAACGGGGCTACGGATCAACCGACGGCTCTGGTTCTCACTTGGGAAGCGACGCCGGGAGTATCGAAAAACAAAAAAATCCCCCCCGAGATCGTAGAATACCGCTTCTATATCGCTCTCTTAAACGAAGACTATGGCGATTGGGAACCCACAGAGGACAAACAAGCGGAGCCAAAGGGACTGGAATACGATACAGCCTACAAGTGGAAGGTGGAAGCCATCCAGTCGGACAATCAGATTGGGGAGAGCGAAGAGTGGACCTTCACAACGGAAAAGAAGCAGTACGCGGCGCCACAGATCGAGCTCACGGACCCCGCGAGCGGAGCGACGGACTTGGCGACGACGGTGACCTTGACGTGGGAGGCGACGCCGGGCAAGCAAACGAATGTGGTGGAGCGCGAGGGAGTGAACATCACGGAGTATCGGGTCTATCATAAGAAAACCGGAGACCCGGAACCTACCGAACCCGCCACGACGACGGAGAAGTCCTATAACCTGACGAACCTGGAATACGCCGCCACTTACACGTGGTACGTCGTTGCCCTGCAATCGGACGGGCAACAAGCGACGAGTACCGAGAGGTCTTTTTCTACACAGACGGCTCAGTACGCGGCCCCGGAGATCGCGCTCAAGAGCCCTGGGAACCGCGTGGGGGAGCAGCCGACGACGGTGAACCTGACATGGGAGGCGACACCGGGCAAACAAACGAACGTGGGAGAGCGAGCGCCGACGATAGAGGGCTACCTCGTCTATTTCGGTGTGGATGGCCAGAAATATGGGGTTCCAGAGCCGGTTACCGCCACTCAGACGACGAAGCCGGGATTAGCCTATGGCACCACCTACAAGTGGCAGGTGGTGGCGCTGCAATCGAACGAGAAGCGAGCGACGAGTACCGAGTGGACTTTTACGACGCTGGCTCCAGTGTATGGGTGACCGACGATAGAGCTCAAGAGCCCTGAGGACAAAGCGACGGACCTGGCGACGCCGGTGAGACTGGAATGGGTAGCGGCGCCGGGCGCGCAAACGATCGTAGGCGAAAGCGCGCCATATTTATTAGGGTTCCAGGTCCATTATCAAAAAGAGGGTGGTGCCAAAGTATCCGATGAGACGGGGAATCAATACTATAACTTAACCGACCTCGACCCCGAAGCCACATACACGTGGCAGGTGGTGGCGGCGCAATCGGACGGGCAATACGCGACGAGTACCGAGCGGACGTTCAAGACGGGCGCAGGAGGAACCACAGGATCTATTAGACGATATAGCTCTTCAGGAGACCTTAAAGGAAAATATGACAAACTCAGCGACGCGATCAACGAAGCGGACAATGAAGACCATATCGTTGTGGTAGGTGGAACGATATTGAATAACGAGACTCAACAGGTCACCATCGATGCGACGTGGGTCACGATCTACTCTTCGGATCCAGGTAATCCGTTTACTATAGATATGGGTGGTGGGGGAAGCACCCCAGGTTCCAAACGAGAGAACAGCCGAGTTTTCCACATCACTAACGGCGCGTCGGTGACCATCCGCGATGCGATCATCAAGGGCGGTGATGCGACCGATGAAGAAGGCGGCGGGATACGCATCACGGCAGGTAGTACCGTCACAACCATTAACGCGACGATTACTGATAATAAAGCAGGCTATTACGGCGGCGGTGTGTATATCAAAGGAAGCACCTTCAACGCCTATGGCACGACGATCACGGGGAACACCGCGGAAGCGGAAGGCGAATGGGTTAGGGCCTATGGCGGAGGCGTAGCTGTCTTAAGTGGCACTTTCAATGCTTACGAAAACACGACGATCACGAGGAACGCTGCGAAAGTGGAAGGCTATGTGGCCGAGGCCTATGGCGGAGGCGTAGCTGTCTGGGAGGGCGTATTCAACGCTTACGAAGGTACGACGATCACGGGGAACACCGCGGAAGCGGAAGGCGATTCTACCATAGCTTATGGCGGAGGCTTGTGTGTCGGCGGTGACGGCACCATCAACGCTTACGCAGGCACGACGATCACGGGGAACACCGCGGAAGCGGAAGGCGATGATGCTATGGCTTATGGCGGAGGTGTGGAAGTTTGGTGGGGCACTTTCAACGCCACAGAAACGACGATCACGGAGAACACCGCGGTAAGCAGTCATGCCTTTGGCGGAGGCGTGGATGTTTCGTGGGGCACTTTCAATGCTTACGAAAACACGACGATCACGAAGAACGCTGCGGAAGCGAATGGCGATAGTGCCGAGGCCTCTGGCGGTGGCGTGGTTGTCGGCTATCACGGCACCTTCAACGCGCAAAGCGTCGAGATTAGTGGGAATGTTGCAAAGGCTGGCGGTGGGATTTTTTGGAAGCCTAATGGAGTGGTTAGAACGAACGGTCAGGTCTGGACGCCTAGAACAAGCAAAAAGGACGATTTTTCGGTTGATACGGGTGGAGGCATCCAAAGCCCGTGTGACACTAATGACCCTGTCCAAGTCTTCGAGAATACGGCGGATGATGGCGATAGCACGCAGATGAAGGTGGAATAATAGAAAACTTTTGAAGCACCTTAGAGGCGTCGCACGTTTGCGCGACTCCTTTTTTTAAGAACGCTTTGTCCATTGCCAGTTTTTTCTCCGTGTCCTCTGTGCGAACCGTGTTTTAATCTTTGGAACGAACGAAAACCGGGGTATCGCGCCGTCGCGAAGAGAAGAGGCGCTTACGCCGCGATGCCCCTCCGTGTGGGGTTATCGCGGGGTAGCCAGCGGGCTGACTTCGGAAGCCCAAGAAGTCTCGCGATCTGCACTTGGGAACGCCAAACTTTAGTTTGGCACGTCTTCTACGTTTTCATCTTTTTCCCTGTCCTCTGCGCCTTCTGTGCGAACTTGGTCATCTGCTTTTTAATCCAGGCTTTTTTTCTTTGTGTTCTCTCTGTGCCCTCCGTGTTCTCTGTGCGAACCCTTTTTTAAACTTTGGAACGAACGAAAACCGGGGTATCGCGCCGTCGCGAAGAGAAGAGGCGCTTACGCCGCGATGCCCCTCCGTGTGGGGTTATCGCGGGGTAGCCGGCGGGCTGACTTCGGAAGCCTACGAAGTCTCGCGGTCCGCTCTGCTGTCTTTCTATTTCAAGACACGCCAACTTAAAAGTCGGCATTCCCAATTTGGTGTACCCCGATATTATTCCCACTTGTCCCCGACGATATCCGTCCATATGTGTTATAATCGCGGTAGACTTCTGCTTGCTTACCTGAGCCGATGATGCGAGCCTTATCCGGAGACAGGTCTCTTTCGGGTGATACCCGCGTTTATACCGGTGGTTATACCGTCAAACAGGCGAAGCCGATCTCTTTGACCATAGCCTTGATAAGGGTCTTTAGGTATTTTGTGTGATTTTCAGAGTACGGACTCAAAGGAGGAAACAATGGATCGCTTGCCAAAACGCGTGGTGATCGTGGATGGATATTCCACCGGGGTTTTCTATATGCCCTTGCTCAAGGAGCTCGGGATAGAGGTCATCCACGTCCGTTCGACTCCGGTTTCTTTGAACGCGCATATCACCGATATCGCCAACGCGGCTCTCAAAAAAAACGCGACGTATTTCACCGCCCTCGTCGACGGGGCTCGGCCGTTCGAAGAGATCGTCGAAGAGGTGAGCGCCTATAAACCGGTGGCCGTCATCCCCGGTTGTGAGACGGGGGTCGAACTGGCGGATCAATTGGCCCACTTTTGGGGGCTACCGGGCAACGATTTGGCCTTCAGTCGGGCCCGCCGAGATAAATTCGCTATGTACGAGGCCGTTTCCAAAGCCGGACTCCGTCACCTCGACTATGGAAGGTTCGCCGCTTCGCCTCCGCTGGTCTCTTGGGTAAAACAGAAGAACCGGTTTCCCGTGGTCATCAAGCCTGCCAGAAGCGCGGGAGCCGACGGGCTCCATATCTGCCGCTCTCTCGACGAAGTCGAACAAGCGTTTGAAAAGCTGACCGGCATGAATACGATCTTTGGAGAGCCGAATACGTCCGTTATCGCGCAGGAATTTGCAGATGGATACGAAGTCGTCGTGAACACCGTTTCCTGCAAAGGCTGGCACCGTGTGACCGACCTTTGGCGTTACAGCAAAACCATAACGGCGGACGGGCGTTCGGTCTACGATGGTGCCGAACTCGTTCCGGACTTCGGTGAGGTTACGGATGAGGTTCTTGGATATGCGTTCGCGGTTTTAGATGCGCTGAAAATTACGATAGGAGCCGCGCATACCGAGATCATGGTCACCGCCGACGGTCCCGTCTTGATTGAATGCGGCGCGCGCGCGATGGGCGGAAGCTTTTCGCAAACGCTTCTCCGCTCCTGTTTGGGGTATACGCAACTCGAGGTGAGTCTCGATGCCTATCTGTCACCGGACACCTTTCGAGCGCGATGGGATCGACCCTACGCTTTGCTCCGTTACGCCCTCTTCAAATTCCTCGCTTCAACCCGAAAAGGAATGCTCGACGCCATACCGGGCGTCACGCTACTGGCGGGGCTGCCTTCCGTGAAGGGCGGAAACTTCCTCGGTAGCCTGGAAAGCGGGGAGGTGGAGCGCACCGTGGACCTGTTTACCTCCCCAGCGGATATCTACCTCTGTCACGAAGACAGACGCGTGTTGCACGAGGACGTTTCGTTAATCAGGGATTTAGAAAAAGAAGCGCAGAACCTTTTATTCGAAATGTCTCCCGATCACGCGCAAGGGCACAACCCCGAGTGGTACTTGGAACTACCCGACGATCTATGGCTGAAACCGGAGGAAGTGGGTAAACCCGACGCCGATACCATTTGGAAGGCCCTAGGCCTACGCGAGGGTGTGGAAGCGCTCGATTGCCCGTGCGGGGACGCGCGCGTGGGTATCCACCTGGCCCGACGCGGGGTTCGGATCACCGGTATCGATGTGAACCCCCGTTTTATCCAAAAAGCGAAGGAAAGGTTCGCCGCCGAAGGGTTGCCTGGCGATTTTTCCGTCGGGGATATGAGGGACATTCGCTTCGAAGGGCGCTTCGAATACATCATCAACTGGTTTAACAGCTTCGGATACTTCGATATCGAAACGGACTTCTACGTTCTCAAATTGTTTTGGAAGGCGCTTCGCCCCGACGGGTCACTGTTGATTGAAGCGCCTAACCGGAGCAATATCATCGCCAACACGAGAAAAATTATACAGAAAGACGGCCACGAGCTGGCGCGCCATTGGGATGACCTGACCGAACGGTTGTACGCCCCGGCGGAAGTGAACGTTAACGGCGAAAAGAAGACCGTCTGGGTCGGTAGCCGTATGTATTCGATTTCCCAATACCGGTTGCTGTTCCGACTCGCCCGGTTCTCGTCCGTCGACGTCTACGACGAAAACCTGAACCCATTTAGCGACGAGGCCCGGCGGGCCATTTTCATCGCCCATAAAACGTAGTCTTTAACGTAGAAAAAGGGCTTGATAGTATCCGAAAAAAGAAGGAAGTCAACGCAATAGAAAAACGCGATTTAACGACTGGCGGTGTCTACAGAAACCTCTTTGCGATGTCCATACCGACCGCTTTGGGGTTTTTGGGCCAAACCATCTACGACGTGGTGGATATGATATGGATCGGACGGGTATCCAGCGCCGCCGTCGCCGGTATCACCATCTTCGTCATCGTTTTTTGGACGGTGGAAGTCCTGAACGAAATCATCGGGATCAGTTCCGTTTCGTTGATCTCGCAAAGCTTCGGAGCGAAGGACTACGAGCGCACCCGACGCGTGATCGAACAGACTTTGACCTTCAAGGCGCTGATGGCTCTGCTGGCCATGATATTCCTGTTAATCTTCCTAAAGCCTTTGTTGGGCTTTCTCACACAGGACGAAGAGGTGTTGAAACACGCTTTGGATTACGGATTCATCCGGCTCTTCTTCCTACCGATGATGTTCTCTTCGTATACGGTCAATACGGCGTTGCGCTGCGTAGGCGACGCCAAGAGCCCGATGATGATTATGCTCTTCGTCTCTATCCTCAACGCGGTCCTCGACCCGATTTTCATTTTTGAGCGCGTTCCGGGCACATCGCTCCCGGGCTTGAACCTCGGTGTCTTTGGCGCGGGGCTCGCAACGGTGATCTCGATCTCCATCGCGTTTGCGATCGGCTTCTACTTGCTCTATTCCGGAAAACGGGGAATCAAGATATCCCTTAGGGGGCTGTTGAAGCTCGACTGGTCGATCGACTATCGACTACTCACGATAGGCCTGCCCACGGGCTTCGAAATGCTCATCCAGAAGGCCTCCTGGTACCTCGCGATGAAAGTCATCGCGGCTTTCGGCACGGTAGCCGTCGCCACAATCGGCATCGGCAACCGGTTTACAAGTTTATTGGGAATGCCTTTGATCGGCTTGTACGTCGGAAGCACGGCCATCGTCGGGCAAAACCTGGGCGCTAATCGAATCACTACAGCTCGAGAAACCGTTAAGGCCGGGGTCGTCGTCGGCGCGATTTTCGTCGCTATCGCCGCTGGCCTGGCCTTCTCGTTCCCAGAAGGGATCATGCGTATCTTTATCGATGATCCGGCGGTTGTCAACCTAGGCATCGCGATGGTACGCATCCTCGCGCCGGGCGTTTTATTTCTTGCCGTGTTTTACGGGATTGCCGCCGCTTTCGGGGGCTCGGGGTACATGAAGCCGTTTATTACAGCCAGCGTGATCAGCCGCTGCTGCGTGCTGTTGCCGTTACTCGCAATTTTTGCCTTTCTTTTAAACTGGCCCGTCGAGACCATCTGGGTCACCCTGGTACTGACCGATGCCGCCTCCGCGCTCGTGATGTTCTTCGCCTATTGCCAGAGAAAATGGGAGTCTAAAAGAGTGTGAAGGGCGTTTCACCTCGGAGCCGCGCTCTCACGATCGGACCTATCGCCTAAGCGCCGTTTTCTTTCTGCCCACCACTTGTGACTCCTCTTGACTTAACCGAAGTGAAACTGTTAAAATCACCGCGAATGCTTGGCGCAAACCATTTCTTGCATCACCTTGTGGAGAACGGGAAGGCGCGCTCGCTATCCTTTCGGACGTCGGCTCGATTCTACGCCCCTTATCGCGAGTATCCGCCCATTATTCATTCAACAAACGCTGTCGACCTGCCCAGTCGTTCTTGAGGGGGATAAGAGGCAAGCCTATCAAACCCTAAGGCGGGCCGGAGGGGCGACATGTGGCTTTTATCAAGCGATCCCGTCAACGGCTCCACAACTGTGGAAGACGCAAAGGCCCTTACAATAGGAGGTAAAGGGATGAAGAAAACCCTATTCTGGTTGTGTTTGGCCATCCTCTTTTCTCTTTCCGCCTTCTCCGCCGTGCGGATCACCGTCACCATACAACCTTATTACTTGATTTTGGAAGAACTGAAAACGTCGAACGTGGAAGTGCGCAGGCTCATCGACGCGTCTCAGAATCCCCATACTTTCTCTCCCTCCGTCGGTCAGGGAAAGTTGCTCTACGATTCGGGCATTATTCTGTATAATGGGTTGCATCTCGAGAATTACCTTGAACCAACCCTCGAGTCCATAAAACACCAAGGGAAAACGGTGATCGCGGTGAGCGACTGGATCTCCTCAGCCGTCAATCCCCATATCTGGCTGGATCCGGTATGGTTAGGCGAGGAGATTATCCCCGGTTTGAGGGAGCTGCTCCTCTCCGTCGACCCCGAAAACCGTGATCATTACCTATCAGAAAGTCAGCGGATGATCGAAGAGATCGAACGGTTGCATCTCGAACTGAAGGCCTATCTTTCGGCGTATACAGGAAAAACTGTGATCATGTCGCACCCGAGTTTCGCCTATTTTTTCGAACGATACGGTTTGAAACTCGACTCCATCTTCGAAGGAGAGGGGGACGAGCCCACGGCGGGTAAGATGAAGGCTTTGATCGACGGTCTTAAGGATAGACAAGTCATCGCGTTGTTTTTGGAACCGCAGCAGCCCCGGCGGTACGTCGAAATCTTGGCGAAGGAAGGGAAGATCGCGGTAGGAACCTTGGATCCGCTCGGGTGGAACGCCCCTTCCATCATTCAGCTGCTCAGGTCGAATTTCGAAGAAATAAAACGGGTTTTCCCTTGAGCGGGGGTCTTGGCCATTGGAGGGTATAGAATGAAATCGGCGCCGATCTTGGAAGTCTCTCAAATCTCTTATCAAAAACACGGACACGACATACTCCGGGACATCTCCTTTTCGTTGCTACCGGGGGAGTTTGCCGGGATCATCGGGCCGAATGGGGCGGGAAAGTCCACGCTCTTGCGGATCATCGTCGGCGAGATCAAGCAGTACACGGGGACGGTTCGATGTTCGTGTAAGATCGGGTACGTGCCACAAAGAAAGGAGTTTCAGCGCGACTTTCCGATCAAGGCGCGGGAAGTCGTTGCGATGGGGATGTATCAGCGGCGGGGACTCTCGCGCGTTTTTTCACAAAATGATTGGGAAGCGTGTAAGCGTCTGTTAGACCGTGTCGGAATCGGCGAGTTGTCGGAGGAGCCGATCGGCTTTTTTTCCGGCGGGGAATACCAGCGCCTGATGCTGGCGAGGGCGATCGCCTATGAACCCGACCTATTGGTCTTGGATGAGCCAGAAGCCGGGGTGGACGAGATGGGGAAGGTCTCCTTTTACGAGCTGCTGACGCATTGGCGGAAAGAACAGCAGCGCTCGATCTTGCTGGTCAGTCACGACATCGGGCTGGTCTTGAGCGCTTGTGACACGATCATGTGCCTGAATAAGTCATTGCATTGCCATAAAGACGCGGCCACCGTATCTACCGAAGACCTGCAAAGCGTTTACACCGAAGACTTCGATATCCTGATCAAAGGGAATCGCCATTTCGAAAAGGAGCATCAGCGATGATGGGGTTTCTAAGCGACCTCGCGCAGTACCACTTTCTGTGGCTCGCCTTTCTGACCTCTCTCTTTGTCGGCCTTCTGAGCGGGACTCTTTCACCGATCATCGTCAGTCGGAAGATCGAATACATCAGCGATGGCGTCGCGCACGCTACCTTCGCTGGCGTCGCTTTCTCGTTTTTGATCGGCGTGAGCGCGTTGCCCATCGCGGTTCTGGCCGCTCTGCTGTTTGCCTTCGCGGTCAGCGTGTTCAGCCGAAGGCAGAGGGCATCCGAAAACGTGATGATCGGTATCTTCCTCCCGCTCTTTATGGCGTTAGGCGTTCTATTCGTCTCGCTCGCGAAGGGGTACGTCCCGGATATGATGGGCTTCTTGTTCGGAAATATCCTCTTGATTTCCGAAACGGATCTCTGGTTTTTGGCGATCGTGTGGGTCACGGTCACCTGTTTTGTCGCGCTGTTTTTTCGGGAAATACAGTTTTACGCCTTTGACGAAGGGATGGCCAAGCACTATGGCGTCCCTGTCGCTTTCATCCATTACGTCACGCTGCTATGCCTTTCGCTTAGCGTGGTCGCTTCCGTGAAGATCGCCGGCGTCATCCTCGTGAACGCGTTCCTGATCACGCCCGGAGTGACGGCCCGATTCGTCGCAAAATCTTTCGCCCAGATGATCGGCTACGCGGTTCTGCTCAGCCTATTTGCGTGCTTCTTCGGTTTGTACTTGGGATACCGGTTGGATGCGCCCCCCGGGACGACCATGGTTTTCACGCTGTTCGGAGAGTTTCTATTGTTTTACCTCCTCGGATTGAAAAAGCCCACCACGCGCGGCGATCGGAAAAGCGAACAGAAGTCGGAACGTTAGCGACGCGAGTTGTTAGAGATCGTTCACGCCCATCAAAACAGGCGTCAGGCGCTCTCACTTGTCGAATGCCATTTTACGACGTTGCTTGTCTCGATGGAGCGCTTTACCCTCTGATGAAATCGTGTAGTGTTGGCCATCCCAAGAGAAGTCCCAGCGTTTACCGGCGATGAGGACCCCCTTGACGTCATAAGCGCAATCGAAGGGGAAAGGGTCGACCTCGATTTGCGTCTCCCCGATCGTCAAGCCGATCAGGTATCGGAAGTAGAGATCCACCACCCAAGAGTGTTGATAATCGTCTACGCCGCGATACACCGAGGCTTTCCCGTTAAAAGGGTTATAGTGCTCGAAACAGTTCGGGCGCTCGACGTCGCCTTCAAAAAACATCATCCGAACGAACTTATTGATGAATTCGACGGTTTTCGCCCGTAGTTCCTGATCCGAAAAGCGTCTGGCGGAGAGTCCCAAGGCGTCCGCGATGTGGCTGTTCGTCATAGGCCACACCCTGCCGTTCCAGGGGCAGTTGTGTCGTTTTCCTTTCCATTGCGCCCACGGGTCGAAGTATAGGTCTCCTACCGCCGTGGCCGGTACGGGGTAAGGCGTCCAGAATTCCTTCTCGTTGAGCAAGTGCTTTTTTAAGCCGGGCAGGTGTTTTTCAGAAACGATATCGGTCATATAGGGGTAGAAGCAGACGGCGGCTTTGATCTTCGTCCGGGAGAAATCCCGCGGGTTCACGTCGTAAAACATCTCGTCTTCTTCATCCCACATCTCGCTCAGAACCGCCTCTCGTATCTTTTCCGCTCCCGCTTTCCATCGATCGCGCTCTTCGCCCTTTCCGATCTTATCGGCCGCCCACGCCAGCGCCTTCTTCAAGTTGTAGATATAGATCGTGGCGTCTATTCCCTTCAGACGGATGTTGTTGATCCACCCGTATCGGTCCGCCATCTCATCCACAGCCTGATACCGGCTCATATACTCCTGACCGGTTTCAAACTGATCGACCACGTCGTAAAGTCCGCTGTTTTCGCGGTCTCTTATCTCGTCGAAAAACGTGGCGTACCGCTTCAACCCCTCATACACAGTTTTCAGGTACTCGATGTCGGGATGCACCGCTTGCGTTTCCCGAAGGGCGCGCCCCCAGTCCGCATGGTAGAACCCATTCTCCTGCACACCGTTCAAATAGATATGCCCAACGAAAGACCCGTCCGTGCGCTGGTTTTCTATGAAATTCCTCAAACTCCCTTTCGCGATCGCGTCCTCGCGCATCCAGCGAGTTTCTAGCATATGACACTGCGCGCTGTAGGTTATTAACACACGGAAGTACTCCAATCCTTCCGCTATGGCAGGGTAGCGCATTTTTCCTTCTTGCGTGTCTAAGGTGAATAGGCGCAATCCGTACCAACGGTACCAATAGTACTTCTCTAACCAGGGGTCGGTACAAGAAAAGAGCGGCACCGACGAAAAATGGGACTCCCAATTTTGCGCCGAAACTCCGACGATGTCCGTCTCCAACGACCGCCGCATCGCGTTTTCTACCGCTTCGGCGCTACTGCCCATAGCCATTCCGCAGAGAAAAGATTTCGCTTGGCCGGGTAAGAGTGTGTGGGGCGCTTCGATACCCATATACAGCAACCCGTTTAACGTGATGCCGTCTGTGTTCTCTTCGTTCAACAGCCCATCGGACGTCAATTTCTCGTAGAAGGGCGTGAGGTGCCAATAGGGAAGGTTTCCCGTATTCTCTGAAAAAGAGACATTGGCGCTGCGCCCGTTTTGAAGGGTCAGCCCGGCATAGACCGTCACCGGTTTACGAATTCCTTTTACCAAACGCTTTTTATACACGATATGATCGGTCTGTCGGCGTATCAGTTGCGTGTCTTCCAGTGTCTCGTCTTCATTTCGTTTTTGCGCGGTCCAAAGGACGGTTTGGAGTGTTAGCGGTCTTTCCGTCCGATTCGTCAGCGTGACCCGAATGCCCAAGAAATCGTCTGGAGTGAGCGTCTTTTCTTCCTCCAGGATCAAATCGTCGCACTCGTAGGCGCAAGTCCAGCAAGCGGGGGTCCATTCCCGTTTCGTCTGTTTCCAAGCGTAGGGATTTCCGTTTTCTAAAATATCGTAGGTGAACCCGGGGTCCACACGCAGGTCATAGTACCCGGCGTTATCCCAGAGTCCGGGATGGTGTAAAAAACTCGGGAAAGGCGGAGTCCAGGTGAGCTTTTTTCCACCGCCTATATACCATTTATCGGAGCGTTTTAAGAATTTCAACACAGAATTTTCCATCGTTTCCGTTTCCCTCCTGATCTATCCTTCAATTTCTATGAAATGAGCGTAGTACTCACCCGTTGAGCCTTTTATTTCGCAGCGCAACGCGCCTTCGTGGTAAACCGACCCTTTACATTCGTATTTCTTACCCAGATACCCGTATATCACCGTCGGAACGTTCGCGGGCACCTCTGTTTCCAGTAGCCACGAGCGGTTGGTTTTTTCCCATCCAATTATCCGCGGAAACCGACTCGGCCCGTGTTCGGAAAATTCCGGGACGATGGCCATCCATTCGAAAGGCGTTTGATAATCGATCTCTATGGTGACCTCATCCGAACAGAGGATTTTGGGTAGGGGTATTTTCACGTAATGGATACCGGGGGGCGAGTCCGGAACACTGTAGCCGGAAGGGTATGAGAACCTCTTTTCAGAGGAGACGCGTACGCCTTCGGGTTTCGGTCTCTTCTGGCCCACCACAACCCGTATGTTTTCAGCTTGTTTCGGAATATACGGGGCAAAGTCTATCTCCAGGTCCCGGTTCGAACGCACTCGATACCGTTGATGAACGGTTACCGCATCCCCTATTTCCTGGGATCGTTCGTAGTCTAGAGAGATTTCGGCATCCCCGCACTTCAATTGAGAAACGGTCAGGCGAGAAAGGTTCGGGGGAATCTGTGGAGATAGCGTAACGGCCTTTTTTAACGCGTCCGGAGAAAAACCGACAACCCCTTCGATCCAAGGCTGCACCGCCATACTCTCCGACCACGCTTGGTGCAAACATACCCCGGATGATTGGTAGAGCTCGCCGTGAAGGACTTCTCGGATATACCCTTTCGCGTAATAATCCGAATCCTTCAAACTCGCGCAGACATGAGTAAAACCGCTTAGAGCCGCGCCGGCAGCGAATTCTGACAGAGACGCCCAACCCGTAAACAAAGGCCAAACGGAGCCCTCGTGATATCCTCCGGGATTGTAGACGCCGCTGCTTTTCCCGATAATCCTGACCCCCCAATCGGTAGAGTAATCGTATCTGGAAAAGTCGCGGGCGTGCGCCTGCGCGGCAGCTCCGGTCAGACTCCCCAGATAGATGCCAACCGCAGGTAAAACAGTGAAGTGGTCGATACGCTCTCCATTGACATCTATGCCGAGGCCGTAACGCTGCCTTTCCGGATTGAGAAACCTCGGAAGCGCATGAGCTACCTTAAGGTGTAAAGAAGAGACCTTGTCGAAGGTCACTGAGTCCTCCTCTATAAAAGGCAACAAATCGACCAGTTCCTTTAGAACGATGTGCCAAATAACGTTGAGGTATAAGCTCGCGTGAGAAAGGTAGAGCTTCCCACCTTCTATCCAACCGTGCCCGGCAATGGTGTTTTCGATGCACCCGTCACCGTCGGTGTCCGTCGACGCGCAATAGTCTAAGGCCATCAAGAGATTCCGCTTATACCGTTTGAACCATTCGATATTCCCGGTATGCTTCAAGTACCGTATCGCCGTTAACAGGAACAACGGCGTCGCGTCTGCCGCATCATAATGAACCAAGCCGCTCGTCGACAATTCGTGATAGATTTTCCCCGTCAATTCTTGGTACCGTATCAGCAGCTCGAGATTTTCTCGCACCGTTTCGGCGTCTCCCCAATCTAGCATCGCCAGGGAAACCCATTCGCTGTCACGCCCGAAGTACCACGCGTATCCGGGCCTTGCGCGGTTCCAACCGGAACGGCTATTGGCGTATCCGGCGACGAGGCCGGTACCCAGAAGCGGCGTGCTGACTCGGAATTTCAGCGTAGCGATCATCGCGCGCTCTATGCGCCGGTCCCATTCGGAATGATCGGCTCGTATCCGGACACAGCGATCGAGGTAGTCCGCGTAATAATGAACGGATCGGTCAAGCTCCTCTTGAAAAGAGACGCCTTCTATGAGCTCTTCTCCTTCGATGGCAGCGCAGAGGGTTAGGCATAGAGAATGTTGCATCGAAACAGCGAGCGCGCCGGTTAATAGATTTTCGTCGGAAGTGGCCTCGATCTCGGCCGGGCGGTTCACGGTCATACGGCACGCGCAACGGTGATCTCCTGTCCAAAAGGAGAGCGTGCCGGTCTGCGCGTCTTTCGTATAGCGCCGGTCCCCACTGTAATCATCGTCCATCGGCCAGGATATCCGCAGGTCGGTTTCGAAGCGTAACGAGATGCGATGAACACCCGAATCTCGCGCCTCGAACTGTATCCCAAGGAGCGGTTTGTCGATGCTGGCGAAAACCAACACAGAGGCTTCTTCGGTCTCAAACAGTAGGTAAGCCGGCTCTATCACGGTGTTGATCAGGAGGGACGACAGGGGACGCCCATCGACCGCAATCTCCAACTTTTTCAGAATCCGATAGGGATGCGCCCATACCTCCCGTATGTTTCCGTCATCCACGGCGTTCACCAGAATACGCGCGCCGGACGTGTTCGTGTAGTGGCCGGTCCGAAGTTTGGGCACCGAAATGCGTAGCGGTGTCGCATCCGGAAACCTATGGGCTTTTTCTATAACCAATTCTTTATGAGAGGCCGTTTTTTCAAAAAAACCATGGGTGATCTCGGGCCAACACGGGTACTCTTCCGAAGACGCGCGAAGCATGTAGTCTTCGATATTCGCGCGAAATCTTTCCACCAGCGTTTCGTATGGGTAATGCCTTCGCGTTTCCGGGTAGAGGAAACCCCCGACACAGAGGATTTTTTCAGACGGGTACTCCCATATGAGGGCGCGACTCCTGACGTAGTCAATGAACCGCTTTTCTACCGCGATCACCTTGGCGTTTTTTCCACAATACAAGGACACTTCTCCGTACGGCGGATCCAGAACGTCGAGCAGCACGGAGTAGAACCCTCCGTGTAAACCGTTAAATATCGGATGGTGTTGGTAGCTTTGGAATCCTCTTTTATCCCAAGGCCCTCGGATTTTTTCTATAGGCTCGGTCTTCACCGCTTCGGCGTTATCGATTCCGAGACGGGCCAGGATTTCCAGCCCCTTACCGTATAATACGACGGGCCGCTGCCCCCTTGCCCGATGAACGGCCTCTCTCGTTTCTGCCGAATGCTCCCCTATCCATAGGATGGAAGGGTTTCGGGATGTGGTGTTGATCATCTATTGTTCCTCCTATCGGTCGTAACCGGCGGTCATCTTGATTCCCTGTACGATCCATTTCTGGGCGAAGAGGTAGACCAAGATCATCGGAATGGAAGACAACGTGGCGGCGGCTAACTGAGCCGGAATATTCGTAATATATTGGGAAGAGAACATCGCCACGCCCACTTCGATCACCCGCATCTCCTTGCTTCTGGTAACGATGAGAGGCCAGAAAAAGGAACGCCACATACTGAGGAAGGTAAAGGTGCCGACCGTCGCGAGAACGGGTTTGCAGAGCGGGAGGATGAGCTTCCAAAAGACTTGCCACCGATTCGCCCCGTCGATTCTACCGGCATCTTCCAAGCTGCTCGGCAGACTGAGCATATACTGCCGCATCAAGAAGAGCCCCCAGATATTGCCCAACGACGGAACGATGAGCGCCATAAACGTATCCACCCACCCCAACGAGTGAAGGATAATAAACCCCGGAATCAACGTGACGACTCCCGGGAGCATCATAAAGGCGATGAACAGTTTGAACATAAAATCGCGACCGGGGAACTTCATCCTCGCCAAGGCGTACCCACCCATCGCCACGAGTAGGAGTTGCCCAGCGAGCACGGCGACGGTCGCGAACAGCGTGTTGAAGATATACCGCCCCCAAGGCTGCGCTTGCCACATCTCTATATAGTTGCTCCAGCGTAGAATGGTCGGTATAAATTTTGGAGGTATTTGATACATCTCGAACTCCGCCATCAACGAAAGGGCAATCATCAGGATGTAGGGCAACAACGTAGACGCGGCCAGTAGAAACAGCAAGGCATAGATCACTATTTGGGTGATCACAGACAGACTTCTGTCAAGGTTTCGTCGATTCATCCTCCACCTCCCCAGTCCTAAAAATACGCCTGCCAACTGTCTTTTCCGTACAGTTTGAACTCGAAGTAGGTTAAGACCATCAAGAGTAAGAAGAGGATCCACGACTGCGCAGCCGCGTAGCCCATACGCATCTCGGTCCAAGCCGCCTTCCAAATATGGTAAAAAACGACATCCGTGGACCGCAAAGGCCCCCCTTGCGTCAGAACGTACACAGGGGTGAACACCTGAAAAGAGCCTATGATGCTGGTAACGAGGACAAACAGCGTGGTTGGCTTAAGCAGGGGCAAGGTGATGTGCCGGAAGGCCTTGTATTTCCCGGCGCCATCGACTTTGGCCGCGTCGTAGAAGTCTATAGGAATCCCCTGCAAACCGGCCAAAAAGATTAAAAGCTGGCTCCCTATCGCTTGCCAGATGCTGATGATCATTATGGACAACAACGCGAATTGCGGCGAATCGATCCAGGCGATCTTTCCGATGCCGAACCATCCGAGGATATAATTGAGTATTCCGAAGTCCCGATTGAAGATCCACTTCCACACGATCGTCGTGGCGACTCCGGCTGTGACGACAGGCAGGTAATAAAGCACTCTCAGCGCGACGGCGATCTTTCCAGCTTTGTTGACGGCCATCGCGAGCAGTAGGGAAAACAGCATGCCAATCGGCACGTAAAGAGAATAAACCGCCGTGTTCTTTAGGGCGTTCCAGAAATTGCCATCTTGAAATAGCTCGATGAAATTGTCGAAGCCGACGAAGGGTTTTGCGGGATCGACGATGCTCCAACGCCGGAACGCCAAAAACAATGAAAAGCCCAAAGGCCCCGCCGCCCACCATATTAAGTGCACGAGGGCGGGAGCCAGAAACAGATATCCAAACAACGTGTTCCTTATGAGTAGTCGATTATGAAGATGGCGCGTCAAGAACCCAAAGATGAGGGCAACGGCCAAGAACGCCAACAGAAGAATGACTCCCAAGAACTGCACCGACAGTATCTCGTTGCTGACGAAGGTATCTTCGTGGAGGACTTGCCAATCTAACTCGCGCGATCGAAACCGGACGTAAGTCTGCCCGATACGGTCGATGCTTAAGGTGCCGATCTCTATCGCGCCGGAGCTATCGGCGGGCGCGAGCGGAGAGATCAATCGTTCTTGCCGGCTCGAGAGCGTTGTCACAGTCGAAAAGCGGGAGGTTTGATCTACGGGGCAGATTCGGTAGTCATCGCGGGTCGCTCTTTTCATTTGCTCTATTATCGATTTCGAACTCAGGGCGATGTGGTCAAAACGGTATTCGATATCTTGTTGTAAAAGGCTCCCGTTCGCCAACACCGATGATGACTCATACTCACGTAGAAGCGAGGGCGCGAGCAGGAAGGCGCCATACAAGAAGAAAAGGTAAATGGGAAAAAAGGCCGCGATCGCATAGAAGAGAGAGGCGTTCCTCAGGCGCGGAGAACGATCAGCGGTTCTTTCGCGATAATGCAATCGAATCAAAAAGAAAGGCGCCACAAAGCAGGATAGGAGCGATCCTAACCACACGAACCAATCTAATCGATCGGAACCTTTTTTCCAAAAGCTTTCTGGGGTGACCTGAACGAGAAATCCCTTCACATCCCAATGGTCCGCGTCGTAGAGAGCGGTGGAGGTAACGAGCGATCGGCCGCTTCTGAGAGAAAAAAGCTTTGCAGAAGGGCGCTGGCTATCCACAGCAGTTGTAAACATCCGAGAATACTCGTCCCTAAAACCCTCCTCGAAAAATACCGCGGAGCGGGAAGAAAACGGAAATGGGGCGAACCGTTCTTCATCCCCGTAGAAGAACCCGTACTCGCGGCCCAACGCGGCGTTAAGTCTCCGAACGAAATCCGCCAAAACATCTTGACCGACGAGGACGATCGACCCGTCTTCCAGTAGAATAGCGGTTTGTAGGTGTAGGGTCCCGGTATCGTAACTGATTTCGGACAACGCATAGCCCTCTGAATAGAAGAGAGTGTCATAAAAAACCGTCAGCACGAAATCCTCTGGGACTTTCGCCCCTTTCGAGGCGACGAGCTCGCCGTCTGGGCCAAAAAAACACGCGTATAAAAAACCGTCTCGAAAGAGGAGTGCCGCACGATCGACCACCGCTCGAACCGATTCGGGCGAATCAATGACGCTATTTTCAACGAGTTCGTTTAGGCGGGCATTGGCTTCCTCAACGGCAAGAGCCAGGCTGTTTTCGGCGTATAGAAGGGTGTTTTTCTCATTTTGAGTGACGGTGGACATCCAAGCCGAGGACGCGGACGCTCTCCACGCGAAGAAGCCACTAACGATCGTGATAACAGCCACCAAACAGACGATCCACATTTTCACCGGAGTTTTCATGACCAACCTCCGTCTTGTCTCAGCAGAGATAGGATAGAATCCTTCGTGACCGAAGAACGCCTAAATAGACGCCACGGACGGTTTTCGTCCGTGGCGCAAAAAAGGATTCTTCTTACCCGTAAACGCGTGTGGTACTAGCTTTCTCCTTTGGCTATGGCTTTATCCATTTCCGAGGCCATCCAATCGAGCACACTTCTCAAGGATTCGCCGCCCACGTTGATCTTATCGAAGGCTTCTGCCCATAGGTCCTCGAATTTCGGTCGATAGAACTTTGTTTGTGACCCGACGGGCACCCGAGAGTAATCGAGCATTTTGATAAAGGCCGCATCCAACGGATCGTTTTCACCCTGTAATTGCGCGACCGCCTGATTTGCGGAAATGGCGAGGCTTCCTTCCAAACAGCGTTTCCTTTGCGCATAATCGCTGGAAAGGAAGGCGGCTAACATCACGGCTCCCCGCTTGTCCTGAACGTTCGAAGGCACGGACCAGCCGGACAAATAAGAAACGGTGTCCTTTTTATTGATGTCGGCGAATGGTAGGGAGGCGATACCTACCTGTAAATCCAGTCCCTTCGCGATTTGTCCTTTGATAGAAACGTTGAACCAGCGGCCGGTTAAAATCATACCCACCTTGCCGGTATAGAATAGTGCGGAATTTCCGCCTAAAGCGGAAGCTTGCTGGGGGGTCGGCGCATATCCTTCTTTCAATAAATCGAGGTAGGTTTGGTAGGTTTTCACGTTGATATCACTGTTCAGATACCCGCTCGTATGCGAGAAATCCGGACTGAACACCTCTCCTCCACCCGCCCACAGCAAGGGCACCGCGATTCCGACCCAGGATGGGAACGCGAATCCCCAAGTATCGTTCTTTCCGTCGCCGTCCAGGTCTTTCGTCAACGCTTTGGCGGTTTCGATGAACTGGTTAATCGTCCAACCGTCCTCGTCGGGATAAGGAACCTTCATTTCGTCAAACATCTTCTTGTTGAAGAATACCCCCATCGGGCTGGTGTCTTTCGGGATAGAATAGATCTTGCGATCGATACGGGCGATGTCGACCAAGACGGGGAAGTACTCGTACACGTTGCTACCGCCATACCCTTCTCTCGCGAGTCTGGAGAGGAAAGGCGCCAGGTCCGTCAAGAAGTCTCCCTCGAAAAATTTCGGGATCATCTCCGCGTCCAGCAAAATCACGTCTGGGGGCGTGCCGGCCCCGATGTCCGTAAGGATTTTCTGATAATAATTGTCCGAAGCTACGGCTTCATACACCACTTCATAGTCAGGGTTCAAGCGCATAAATTCAGCGATAATGCTTTCATCCAATGCGGCCTCTTCCGCTCCGGCCCAGGTGGTCACGCGTAATTTCGTCTTGCCGAAAGCGGCCGTAGAAAGCGCGAGAATCAGGAGCACAGCGATGATCACACGAATCCAGTTGCCCTTCAATAACGTGTTTTTCATACTCTTTGACCCTCCTTCTGTAAGTGTAAGCTACTTTTCCTAACGATGAGCTCGACAGGTAAGATTTTTCGCTGCGTTTTCTTTCGTTTTCCTTGGAGCCTGTTTAAGAGCATACGGAAAGCTTCGAAACCCATCCGGTGTTTTTGTATGCTCACGGTTGTCAACGGGGGATAGACCCACCCGGAATACTGTATATCGTCGTATCCGACGATGGCGATATCCTCCGGAATTCGGTAATGGTTATCTTTTAGAGCCTGCATCGCGCCGAAGGCCACGATATCGTTATAGCAGAAGATACCGTCGACTGGCATCCCTTTGCAAACGGTATGGAGTATCGCCCGATAACCGTCTTCCGGCAGGATATCTGAAATGTGAACGTAGGAAGGGTCATAAGGGATCCCGGCAGCTTCCAGCGCCTGTCGATAGCCTTCCTGGCGCATATGCGACGGAGATTTGTAACTATAACCGTTTAAGAGCAGTATTTTTCTACATCCCTGATCGATGAGATGCTGAGTGGCCAGTTTTCCTCCGTTGATTTCATCGCTGTAGATTTCGTCTATCTCCATTTGATCGAAGTGCCTTCCGACGATCACGGTCGGATAGTTCCTGTGAATCAGGTCCTCTATGTGTTTCCTTGATTCCTGTACCGGGCCGATAAGTAATCCGTCCACTCTTCTCTCCATCAGTAGGGAGACCGCACGGATCTCATTTTTCGTGGCGCGCTCCGTGTTGACCAATATGATCTGATAATCAAACTTCCTGGAGGCCCATTCTATGCCTTTCAGAACTTCCGAATAAAATGGATTAGAAGAATCTGCCATGATCACGCCGATAATCCGTGTTTCCACAGAACGCAGCAGGGATGCCGATCGATTTTTCACAAACCCGATCTCCTGAGCGATCTGGAGAATTCGGGCTTTCGTCTCTTCGCGTATGTCCGGTTTGTTGTTAAGCGCGCGCGAGACGGTGTTGATAGAGAACCCGCTTTTTTTAGCCACATCCGCCATCGTAATAAACGGCTTCCGCATGCATCACCCGCTTCGACCCTTTGTTGCCTCGTGAAGATAAGGCTTCCGGGTATCCTAAACGTTTCCGGTATCATTACCGTAAACGTTACCGGTATAATAGCACAAAAAATAGACGTTCACAACACGCGTTCTTTCTATGCTATGATGAATAAAGTCCGTATATCCTGAATTATTTTGGTTTATCTGTAAGTCTCTACGGTTTTCGGTCTTTTTCCCGTATTTATGGCACGAGGAAATATAAAAAAAGGCGCTTAGTTTTGGCGCGCGCTGCCGCTATTTAGACCATTTTCCTCGGAATCGCGGGGGTTCCGAAGGCGGTCACCCCGGATGGGACGTTACGAAGCACCAAGCTGTTCGCGCCCACCACCGACCATGCCCCGATCGTGATGTTCTGTAGGATTTTCGCGCCCACACCCACATAACACCCTTCCTCTAAAACCACGCCGCCCGACAGGTTGACCGAAGGCATGAGAGAGCAGTAATCGCGTATGATTGCATCGTGTCCCAGCTGCGTGCCGACGTTGACGAAGACTCCGCGCCCGACGACCGCGTTGAGCGAAACGAAGGTGAAGGGCGCCAACACCACCCCTTCCTGTAGTTTTGCCGTATGCGCCAAGAACGCCGTCGGATGGACGATGGTCGGAAACGAGATATTCGGGTGGTCCGAAAGGCTCTCCATCAGCCGCCCTTTGATTTTCGTATCCGCTATCCCCATCACGAGCGCTGTGGGAGCGGTCTTGCGCTTAAGCGTTTCGAGTCCGCCGAGGACGGGGTACCCGTCTACGATACTCCCCGCCTCTATGCCATCGTCGTAGAACCCCTCGATGACGAACTTTCCGTGGATTTCATTGTATTGGTGGGTATAGTAGAGGATCTCGCGCCCAAGACCCCCGGCGCCGTATACGGCTAGTGGAAGCATAGGATCACCTCTCTTGGTGAACGGATTTTCGCCCTCTATTATATCAGTTTTCTCTTCCGTCGAGCGATTCTCGTGTGGGTCAAGTTATGGGGTGACATAACAAAGAGGTTCATCGTGGGGTAACCAGCGGGCAGACTTCGGAAGCCCACGAAGTCTCGCGATACGCTCTGCTGTCTTTCTTTTCCAAGGCATGCCAACTTAAAAGTTGGCGTTCCCAGAAGACATGCCGAACTGAAGTTCGGCGTTCCCAGGGCATTCTCAGAGAGATAGGCCGACTGGAAGTCGGCCCCACGAGTTTTCTTTTGTCTGTGTTCTCTGTGCCATCCGTGTGACCCGGTTTTGATTTTAAGACCTGCCAACTTAAAAGTAAGCGTTCCCAGAAGATATGCCGAACTGAAGTTCGGCGTTCCCAGGGCATTCTCAGAGAGATAGGCCGACTGGAAGTCGACCCCACGAGTTTTCTTTTGTCTGTGTTCTCTGTGCCATCCGTGTGACCCCGTTTTATTTTTAAGACATGCCAACTTAAAAGTTGGCGTTCCCAGGCGTTCCCAAGCGTTCCCAGGCCTTCCCGAGCGTATCGCGCCGTCGCGTAAAGAAGGGGCGCTTTCGCCGCGAGGACCATATGGACTAAAAACGCGAGATCGATTCTAGCCTTGTTTCTTGATAGCGCCTCATAACTTGACCCACACCGTCGTTTCCAGAAACACAATATTTGTGATAGAATCATATAGTAATCGGCCGCTTTGACCGCCAACCGGATGGTGACGGCAGGATCCGGCGGGTCGATCGACGTTTCTTTGACGTCGTCGCGCGCCAAAGCGGCGCGTGATAGGAGAGAGCGTCACAATGACTCTGATCAGCCGAGGGGGAAAATGCACTTACACCACATCGGATATTTGGTCCCTTCGATCGAAGGCGCGATAGAATCTTTCGAGTCTTTGGGGTTTCAAAAGCACTCAGAGATCGTGAAGGATGAAGAAAGGCAAGTCTTCATCTCCTTTCTCACTGATGCGAACCACACGCTGGTGGAGCTGATACAGCCGGTAGACGAACGGTCTCCGGTTTTTCCTCTGATGGTACGACAAGGGCCTGGTACGTACCATCTGTGTTTTTCTATCCCGCAATCGCAAAAGGCTTCCGCCCTTTCGCGGTTGAAGGCCCTGCGGTTCGTTCCGGCGGGAAAGATAGCTCCGGCGCCCGCTTGCGAGAACCAAGAGGTCGGCTTCTTCTATTCGAACAAAATCGGTTTGATAGAGCTGCTATTCATATCTGATACGTAATAGGGGGGAAAAGATGGGACCTTTTGAAGAATTTGCCATAAAAATCGCGGAGATCTTAGAAGTAGACGAAACGCAGTTAACGCCTGAAACGGAATTTCGAGCAGCCACGCCATATTGGTCGTCTTTGATGGGGTTCGGAATTCTCGTGATGCTGGAAGAAGACTACGGACAGGTGATGTCCGTCGACGACTTTCTGAAAGCCAAGACCGTTGGAGAGTTGTACCAGCGGACAGAACCCAAAGGGTGATCCGGGATGGAAGAGAGAATCCTGCAATGGCTCTCTACGATTCTTCGGGTGACGGTGACTCGAGACACTACTCGCCAAAACACCGAACAATGGGACTCCCTACGCCATCTTCAAATCATCGCCGGATTGGAAGAGGAGTTTGGGATCGACGTCCCGCTCGAAAACGTGGCCGAGATCCTTTCGGTACCCGATATCTTGCGCTATGTCGAAGGGACGAATTGACGTGGCGACGACGATAACGGGCTTCAAGGTGGAGGGACTTTGCGCCTGTGTGCCGAAAGAAGAGATCGACAACCGCGAATACGGAAAAGCGCTCTTTGGAGAAGACTTGGAGGGTATCGTCCAGACCATCGGAGTCTCAAAACGACGGGTATGCCCGGAAGGGGAAACGACCAGCCTGGACTTGTGCGTGTGCGCAGCCAAAAGACTGTTCGAGCGCGGCGACTACGATCCCGGCTCGTTCGGCGGGATCGTTTGTGTCACCCAAACCCCGGACTTGACGCTTCCCAACAACGCCACATACGCGCAACATCTGCTGGGTCTGCCACAGTCGACGGCAGCTTTCGACATCAATTTGGCCTGTTCCGGTTACCCGTATGGCCTCTACGTCGCGGGTATGATGGCCAGTACGATGCGAAAACGCGTTCTGCTGCTGGATGGGGATACCCATTCTCATTTCGTCTCTCCGCACGACAAAACGACCGCTTTGCTCTTCGGAGACGCGGGCAGCGCCACGGTGTTGGCCCCACGGGACGTTGAGGGGTCCGAAACATCCTTCCTATTCCATACCTACGGAGAAAGCAGACAGGCGCTCCATATCCCGGATGGGGGTTACCGAAACCGAGTGAACCCTCACAGCGGCGAGTACCGGGAATATGAAAATGGAAACAGGCGCCGCCCTATCGATATGTATATGGACGGGATGGCCGTCTTCGACTTCGTCGCGAAACGCGTTCCCAAAGCCTTACAACAACTCTTGGACGAAATGGGGAAGACAGTGCGGGACCTGGATTGGCTGGTTCTGCACCAAGCCAACCTCTTTATGATCAAACAGGTGGCGAAAAAGATCAAAATGGATCTGACCAAATTGCCCGTGTGCATACATAAATATGGTAATTCGAGCTCGACTACGGTTCCTTTGACCATCGCCTCGGAATTGGCCGCTTCAGTACGCGAAAAGGCGAACACCATTCTGATGAGCGGTTTTGGCGCCGGTTTATCGATAGGGACTGCGTTATTGTCCATCGGCCCCTGTTGCTGTCCCGGGGTGGTGGAATATGAACCCTAACCAACCCTTGAACGTTCTGATCGTCGGAGGATCCGACGGTATCGGTCTTGAAACCGGCGCGCTCCTCTGTGAGAGAGGGCACTGTGTGACGTTGGTCGCTAGGGACTTCGAACACAAACCGGAAAGGGCGCTCCGGATCATTGCGCGCCTGAACCAAACCTACGGAGACGCGCAGTGCCGCTTGATCCGCCAAGACGTTTCCCGCCTGGAGGAACTGGAGTCCTTTTCTAAAGGCGTAAAGGAGCGCGTCGGCCCGCTTGACGGTTTCGTCTATTGCGCAGGCGCTCAGAAGACCCTGCCGTTGGCGATGACGAAACCGGCCGCGGTGCAGGAACTGTTCACACTCAACACCTTCGCCGCGATGGAATTGGTGCGGTGCTTCTCCAAAGTCGGATTCGTTCGTGCAGGCGCATCTTTCGTCCTGCTCTCCTCATTGGCCCCTCACGAATCTTCGCCGGGAAAATCCGCATACGCCGCCAGCAAGGCCGCGCTCGAGGGCTTCGTCGCATCGGCCTCTACTGAACTAATGCAAAAGAATATCCGTTTGAACGCCATCGCGCCCGGAATCGTCAAGACCTCGATGAGCGAAGGCTTCTTGAGCAAAATGACCGTCGATCAGGTTCGAGCGCTCGAAGACACCTATCCTCTGGGCTTCGGTGAACCGGAAGACGTCGCGTGGATGATCGAGTTCTTGTTAAGCCCGCGCAGCCGATGGGTGAGTGGAAAGACCTTTTTAATAGACGGGGGACATTTACCGGGGGGGAAGTAGAGAGAATGAAAAAGATAGCCTTGCTTTCGAACGTGACGGTGGATTCGGTGAGAAACCGCTTGGAGGATAAGGGAATCCCGGGTGTTTACTGCGCGGAAGGGTACGGCAGTTGGGTTGAACATCTACTTCCAGGCGGGAAGCTCTTTGAGCAGCCGCTTGATGGCGTGATCGTGCTCTTGGATGGTTCAGCGTTGCTCGAGCAACACGGGGAGGAGAACCTACCCGGTTTTTTGGAAAACGCCCTCGCCTTGATCCGGAACTCGAAAGAAAAGCTCGGGAAAACGGTATGGATCCTCTCTACCTTGGATATTCGCCAAGAAAAGATACTCCCGCTCACCGCCCGGCGATTGGATAGAGAGGCCTCCGCGCTCTGGAACCAAGGCGTTCGGGAATTGGGCGGCATCGTTTTCGATTTGGAAGAACTCGTCAAAGAAGTCGGACGCGAACGGTTTTACAGCCGAAAGCTGTGGTACCTCGGCAGCATCCCGTTTTCTTCCGCTGGAGAAGAAAGGATAGCCACGGGATTGGCCCGACTGTGGCGCGCGTATCAAGGAAAACGAAAAAAAGTGTTAGCGATAGACCTGGACAACACCCTTTGGGGAGGGGTCGTCGGCGAGGAAGGGATCGACGGGATCACGCTTTCGACAGAGAAAGAAGGAAAGGCTTTCCACGACTTTCAGAAACGAATCCTCGATTTGAAGCGGATGGGGGTGATGTTAACCCTCGTGTCGAAGAACAATCCGGAGGATGCATTAGAGGTCTTTCGGAAACATCCCGCGATGGTCCTACAGGTGGAAGACTTCGTGTCAATGAAAATCAATTGGGACCCAAAGCCTCAAAATATCGCCACTCTTGCGAAAGAGCTGAACGTGGGCTTGGACTCCTTTATTATGATCGACGACTCCCCCTTCGAACGTCAAGCGGTGAAAGAAATCCTTCCGGAGGTGGTCGCGCCGGACTTCCCCAAAGACACCTCGAAACTCTCCGACTGGATTAGGGAATTAGCGTCAGAGTATTTCTTGTTTTTGGAAACCACCGAAGAAGACGCCCAACGAACCCAGATGATGCGCGCGGATATCAGCCGCAAACAGGTGCAGCAGCAATTCCAGGATCTCGACCACTACCTTTCTTCTTTGAATATGACCATAGACATACACCTCGCCCGCGACGAAGACGTTCCGCGAATCGCCCAGCTCACCCAAAAGACCAACCAGTTCAACGTGACAACCCGCCGATACACCGAGGCCGATATCCTGCGTATGAAAGAAGACCCCGCATATCGCTTGTGGATAGGCAGTGTGGAAGATCGGTTTGGGGATTACGGAAAGGTGGTCTTGTTGATCGCGAGAGTCGAAGATAACGAAGCCGACTACGATACCTTCCTGATGAGTTGCCGCGTGATGGAAAGGCACGTGGAAGACGCTGCTATCTCGTGGATAGAATCGCAACTGGGTATGGAAGGCGTCGAAAGGGTTCGCGCGCACTACTTGCCCACGCCGAAGAACAAACCGGTCGAAGGGTTGTGGCAGCGGTTGGGCTATTCGACTTTGGATGGCGCCGACAACTTCGAGAGGGACTTACGCACGCCGCTTCCCGCGTCTGCGATCCGAAAGGCGCACGTCAAGATAAAAGGTCAGAAGTCTGCCGTCGACCTTTCGGAGGAAAACGCATAAGCCCGCTCTCGAAAAGACCGTGAAGTCGTCTCGTGGCGCCCAGCGCGGAATCGAACTTTCCCAAATGGTGCGGGTCAAGTTATGGGGCGACATAACTTAGAGGGTCAGCGCGCGGCAAGTGGTTTTTACTACCCCGCGAACCACCCTTCGCCCCTTCTACGCCGCGATGACCTTGTGGAGTTATCGCGGGGTAACCAACGGAACCCCGCGATACTAATGAAATCTAACGATGCGCTCTCTCCTGTCTTTCGCTTTTAAGACATGCCAACTTATAAGTTGGCGTTCCTAGGCTAGAGGCAGGCCGACTGGAAGCCGGCCCCGCGAGTTATCTTCGATCTTTTCTCTGTGCTCTCTGTGCCCTCTGTGCGAACCCTGTTTTTTCTTCGAACGAACGAAAACCGGGGAATCGCGCCATCGCGAAAAGAAGGGGCGCTTACGCCGCGATGACTACACGGGCTAAAAATCGAGCGGTCGATTCTGGCCTTGTTTCTTGGCTCTTCGACACATTACTTGAAGCCCATTGATCATCCAAGAAATACAAAGTAACATAAGAGGAATAAAAAGAGTCCGCGAGATGGCCGATTATGCGATTAGAGTGGATTAACGAAACGGTCTAAGGGTCTACAGAATTATTACGATAGAAGATGTTAATTAAGTACGTCTTATAAATTGTCGAAGAGCCTGTTTCTTGGTTACACCTCATAACTTGACATACACGATCGAGCGGGATGTCACCCCCGCGACTATGGTATAATCCATAAGGTCGTAAGACTGTCTAACCCGGTGTTAGGGCCGTATAGGGCCACGGGTAACGAGGGGGGATCAGGATGAAAAGGTTCGTGATCGTGTGTTTGGCGCTTAGTCTTGTAACGGGCGGCTTTTGCAATACGATAACGCAGTTTTCGAGTCAGGTGTTAACGGAGGTTTTTGCGAATACGAAGGCGGACATCGCCTTGGGAACGCCGATTACGGTCGGTGAGACGGTCTATCTGCCCCTCTTCAAAGCCGAAACGGGGTTTTACGCAGGGGCGGCAGGGGAGAATTCTGCCGCGGCGTCCGGGTCGGGCGGGGCCATAAAATTGATGCCCTTCGCTATTGCGATGCTCTCTCCGACTTCCGTGACGGTCTATCCCATCTCCAATGAAAAAACCTTCTTCGAGCAGCTCTTAGAAGGGTTACCCGAGCTGATCCCATTTATCAAAGAGCTGTTGTTCGCTTTTCTAAAGCCGACGCTACCCGAAGCGCCTGGTCAATTGGAGATAGAATCGGAGTCGGAAACTCCTCTGCCTATCACTTCTACAGTTAAAACGGAATCGGCCACCTATCTGGAACTGTACACGCGGCTATTAACCTTCCAAAACGAGTTCCTCGAGACCGCTCAGGACGCCTACAGCTATTTTTTGATCGGGGACCCGGCCATCAAAGGAGAATACGCCGAAAACCTTCATCAAGCCGAGAGGGCGATGATGGCGCTGGAAAATCTCATCTTAAGGAACGAAACGCTGAAAACCGCGTACGCGATCGAACTGCTCAATCAGTTGAAGATCGGCCTCTTTTCCGTGAGGAACGCGCTAGAGGCCTTGTTCGTGAATTTCGAGAAAAACGGAGAGGTTTCAACTGCCGACTTGCTCCCGTTGCTGAAACAATTAGAGGGCTTGAACCGGAGTTTTCAACAGATCACACAAGGGATCGAGGAGCAGGTCTTAGGGGCCCCGGCTTTCTTGGAGTCCGTCGCCCGAACGATTTCCGATACTGGATTACCTCCTTTAATCACCTACCATTTCGCAGCGCTCAATTCCGACGTCTTCCAGTTCGTCGAGCAAGTCTATCGTCTGTGCCTATTGCCAGATGCGTTTGCCGTTTCCGTCGAAGGGTTGCTCGAAGAGAAACGGGATATCGAAGCCCATACCGCTCAGATGAAAACCTCCTTTGAGCACGCGCAAAGTGAGGAAATAGGAGACGTGCCAGGCTTATTCGATCCGATGACTACGCTGTTCCAGACGATCAGCGAGCTCGTCGAACGGGGCTTCGCGATCGCACAAACGGCCATCGCAAAGGAAGCGCCCGCGGATGGAGACATCTTGGCTTTTAAAACGCTGGTCGATATCTATACACGCTTGATTGACACGATCAAGTCTCAATTGAAAGAGGAACTCGTCGTCCCGCGCTGATTCATTTCACGCCGGTGCTTCCAAACCCGGAAGCGGACCGCTCGGTGTCTTTTGGCGCCTCACCGATCTCAAAATCTGCGGACAGCAAACACGGAAGGATCAGAATTTGCGCGAACCGCTCGTGTTTTTCGATGACTATCGATTCGTCACTCAGGTTTTGGACGACCACGTGGATCCGGCCGCGATAACCGGCGTCAATCACGCCGGCGGTAACGTTGAGTCCTTTAAGGCCGAATCCCGAACGGGCTTTGCAGATACCGACGTGCCCGACGGGTATCATAACGGACACCCCGGTATCGATCGCCACCGTCTTCCAAGGCTCCACTTCGGCGCTCGCGGCCGCTCGTAAATCCCACCCGGCATCTTCCGGGTGCTTCTTGTAAGGTTTCAGCGCTTCCTCTATGGCGAAAAACCGTGTTCTATTCATAACGACGCTCCTTATGCTTCGGGAAATCCTTTTCGAATAGGTATTATACACGTCGGCTTCAACCTAGCGGCGTTTTGGTGTGGGTAATATATCGAGGTACACCAAAATGGGAACGCCTAACTTCGGCTCCGCCTGTTTTGGCTTTTCTGTGTGCTCTCGAGAGCCCTTAAACGCTTACGCCGCGATGCCCGTGTTGAGTTATCGTGGGGTAACCAGCGTTCTGACTACGGAAGCTCATAAAGTTTCGCGGTCCACACTGCTGCCTTTCTTTCTTAAGACATACCAACTTAAAAATTGGCGTGCCCAAACGACATGCCGAACTGAAGTTCGGCGTACCCAGGGCGTCCCGGGAGAGGCATGCCGACTGGAAGTCGCCCCACGAAAAGAAAAGGTGCTTACGCCGCTATGACTACATAGACTGCAAATCGCGTGATCGGTTCTGGCCTTGTTCTTTGACCACACTCCACAACTTGACCCACACTCTCAAGTGGTCCAGCGACGTTCTATGCTATAATTTTAATCAAACACAAACAAAGCGGGTGAAAGCGATGTTCAAGATGCCGGAAAAGATAACGTACGCCTTGCCGGAGCTAATAGGAAACACCGAACTCTTCGTCGGGAGAAAAAAGGAGTTCGATTTTTTTCTCGGGGTTTGGTACAACCGTTTAATCGGTAATATCGCGCAAAGTCAAGCGATCGTCGCCAGGCGGAAGAAAGGGAAAACGGCGTTTCTGCAGCGGCTGTTCAATATCCTGTGGAGCTGCCCAGAAACAGGTGTCATCCCGTTTTATTTTAGCTTCAAGGATTTCAACACCACTCTTGCGGAATTTGCGAAATCCTTTTTCGCCACTTTTACGAATCATTACCTCTCTTTTTTGGAAAAAAACGTCGAGTATCTTCAAAACCCCTATTCTTTCGAACTACTTGATACACTCATCGAAAAAGTTCCGGAGTTGAGTCGGCATTATGAATCTATAAAGAGATTTAAAGCGGCGAACGAATGGGGATTGATGTGGGAAGTGGCGAGTCGCGCGCCTTTTGAGACAGCGGTAACACAAAAGATCAAAATTGTCCAAATCTTGGACGAATTTCAAAACATCAATGAATACGTTTATGACTATCGGGGGCAAAAGATCGATACGTTGAGCGGGACTTACCTGGACCTTGCGGAGAAGAAAGAGGCGCCGCTCATCATTTCGGGGAGTGAAGTCCACGGGTTGATGAAGATCATCCTGAACCTCACCGCCCGGTTCAAAGAACGAACGCTTGGGAACCTCCCGGAAGAGGAGGCCAAAGAAGCGATCCGACGGTACGCGCTCGTTTCGCAGACCCAAATCAACGAACAGGCGGAAGAAAAGATATGGAACCTGACGCAAGGGGACCCGTTGTATATCCGCGCGTTGCTGCTGAGCGAACACAACGAGACGAGAGACTACACCCGAGAAGACAACATCGTTGAAACGTACACGCAGGAGATCACACACGGAGAGATCTACGACACCTGGATGGAATACATCGCGAAGATCTTTCTGGAAGTGAATAAAAGAAACGCGAAGAGGCTCTTACTGTACCTATTTCAAGCGGGAGAAGAGCGCACCCGAGCGCAAATGATCAAAGACCTCAAGCTCGATATGACCGACTCCGAACTAGAAACGAAACTGCAAAAGTTAATCAAAGCAGACCTGATCTCGTTGGGGAGTTCCGCGTTCAGATACACTGTCGCGAAAGACAAGACTTATGAATTGGTGTTTCGGAGATTGTACCAGGATGAAATAGACAACTTCATCCCAGACATACGCAAAGAGCTCCGCCGGGAGATGGGGAGGACGAGCTACGAGAAGGGGAAGTTCCGAGAATACCTCGTACGAGAACGGATCAAGAGGCCGTTCAACCTGAAAGACCTTGCGGAAAACGGGATAGACTTCACCGTCAAACCGAAAACGATCTTAGAGCGCGAAACGGTCAAAGTCGGGATACGGAACCGAGAGATCGATCTAATCGTGAAAGGGAACATCGAGTTGTGGATCGACGTGAAAGACACGAAAGGGAAGTATGGGAAACGCGAAGTGGACCGCTGGATAGAGATCAAGCAGGTTATTACCGCGGAAAGTCCGAAAATTCTTTTCGCGACATACTCTCAAAACGGCTATATGTCTTCCGCGAAAGAGCTCCTCGTATCGAATGGGGTGTACGTGCTGAAGGGTGAAGAGGGGTAGTAGGAGCGCACCCTCTGAGCGCAACGAGCTGGGAACGCATGGGCATTCCCAGTTGTTCCCATAATTTTTCTCTCTGTGTCCTCCGTGCGAACCCTGTTTTTCAAGATACGTGAAAAAGTGTATTGCGCCGTCGCGAAAAGAACCGGCGCTTACGCCGCGATGCCCGTGAGAGGTTATCGCGGGGTAAGTGGTTTTTACGACCCCGCGATCCGCCCTTTTCCGCTTCTACGCCGCGATGACTACAAGGGCTAAAAATCCTACTGTCGATTCTGACCTTGTTTCTCGATTACACTCCATAACTTGGCACATACGACCTTATAAAGCATTCGAAAGTCTCTCGCGTTCCGAAGTGTTCTACTCAAAACAGGTAGTCGTATTGCGTGCATTTTATTGCATACTGCATAATTTTTCGCGCTCGTCTGTTTTTTCAGAAGTTAGCGATACGATATAATAATTATTATATAGCTCACTTTCTCTGCTTTTTTGGACGGCTCCCTCCCTTTTTGGTACAATGAAAATAGGCGCCTCTCGCTCGCGAGGGGTTTTCACCGAGGTTCGTTGCCTTTTTCTTCGAAAGCATGCGTTATAAAATCATAAAAAAGGGGAGAGTTTTATGGACAACCTAACGGAAGTAACGGATCAGATCGTGGAGCGAAAACTGTCTGCCGTCGCCAAACGGATGAAAGCGAGTATTATCCGCGAGATGCTGAAATCTACCTCCATTCCAGGTATGATTTCCTTCGGAGGAGGTGTGCCCGACCCCGAAACCTTCCCGAGAGAACACCTCGCAGAGATCGCCAAAGAGTGCGTCGAGGCCGAGTACAAAGCGACGCTGCAGTATGGAACGACTGAGGGAGACAAACAGCTGAAACAGCAGTATATCAACTACCTCCGAAAGTACGAGGGGATCGAAGGGCTGGGAGAGGATAATATGGTGATCACGACCGGCTCCCAGCAGGCGTTGGACCTCGTCGGAAGAACCTTTCTCGACACCGAGTCGACTTGCGCCATCTGCGACCCGGTTTATCTCGGGGCCGCCAGCGCTTTTATGATCCACGCGCCAAATTTCATCAAACTGACGATGCAAGAAGACGGGCCCGATGTGGATTTCTTGGAAAGCAGCCTTAAAAAGATGACCGAGGCCGAGAAGGAACGGTTCAAATTTTTCTACCTGGTCAGCAACTTCGACAACCCCACCGGGATATGCCTATCGTTGGAAAAACGCCTTCGCATCCTCGAAATCGCGGCTACCCACAAGATCCTCATCGTTGAGGACGATCCATACGGGCTACTTCGCTTCGAGGGGGAAAAGATTCCATCCATCTTTAAGTTAGCCGTCGAGCGCGGCATGCAGGACTACGTTCTTTTGTTGAACACCTTCAGCAAGATTCTGTCTCCGGGTTTGAGAATCGGTATCGTAATCGGGAATTCAAAGATCGTCCGGAAACTCGTGGTGGGAAAGCAAGTCGCGGACCTATGCACATCGCCGCTTCTCCAGAGAATGACCGCCCGGTATCTGGAACGCCACGACCCCGTCCTTCATCTACAGAACGCCCTGAAGGTGTACGCCAAAAAGCGAGACACGATGATGGCCTCTTTCAAAGAGGATTTCGGGAACATCGAAGGCGTTCACTGGACCTATCCGCAAGGGGGGTTGTTCTCCTGGATGTGTTTCCCTGAGTGGGTGGATACGATGGAGATGCTCGAGTTTGCGACGAAGAACCTCCTGATCTACGTCCCGGGCATCGCCTTTTCTGTGGGAGAAAGCAACAAGAATTGTATGCGCCTATCCTTCTGTCTGCCGTCGGAGGAACAGATACGCGAAGGCTCCAAACGATTGTTGAAGGCGTTTCAGCAGTACTCGGCGACAAAGGGGAGATGATGCATGCCCTTGATTCTGGTGATTAATCCAGGGTCTACCTCCACCAAGGTCGGGGTCTTTAAGCTCACATCGGTCGGACCCTTAGAACCGGTCTCAAAAAAGACCATTTCGCACGACGCCGATTCCCTTCGGAAGTATCCGCGGCTTTTAGACCAGATCCAAATGCGCACGGAAGATATCGAGAGGTTCGTCGAAGAGTCTGGCTTTTCATTGGATCAATTCGACGCTTACGCGGCGCGGGGCGGTATCTTGCCGCCGATGACAGGAGGCACTTACGAAGTCAACGCCGAGATGGTCCATTACCTAAAAGAACTTTCCCCGGTGGACCACGCCTCGAATCTGGCCGCCGTGATCGCTTACGGCTTCGCGGAAAAAACCGGTAAAAAGGCTTACATCACGGATCCGGTCTCGACCGATGAATTCGAAGCCCCAGCGAGATATTCCGGAATACCTGAGATCGAGCGGAAGAGCTTTATCCACGCGCTGAATATGAAAGCGGTCTCTCGGATCGTTTCCAAAGAGATAGGAAAGCCTTACGATCAATGCCGCTTCGTCGTCGCGCACTTGGGAGGAGGCATCTCCGTGGGCGCTTTGAAAAACGGGCGGTTCATCGATGTGAACAACGCCAACGACGAAGGGCCTTTCAGTCCGGAGCGCACAGGCGAACTCCCCGTGGGCGATGTGGTCAAACAAGCCTATTCGGGCGACTACACGGCGAAGTCTCTAAAAAACGCTTATACCAAGCGAGGCGGTCTGGTCGCCTATCTCAATACCAACGATCTGCGCGCGGCTTTCGAAATGGCCAAGCGGGACTCTCAAGCGGCGGAAGTGATCGAGGCGATGGTCTTCCAGATCGCGAAAGAGATCGGTGGGATGTGCGCGGTTTTACAGGGCAAGATCGACGCCATCATCCTGACCGGGGGGATGGCGCATCTGATTCCCTTCGTGGAGAAGATAAAAGAATACGTTTACAACTTCGGCTTAGTGACCGTCGTTCCTGGTGAGGACGAGTTGAAAGCGCTCGCCGAAGGGACCTTCGCCGTTCTTGGGGGAACGGAAACGGCCGGCCATTTCGCCATAACGAGGTGAGAGTGATGAAAGAGAAAAGAATCAGAAGGCTCGAAGAGCTCCTGCCGCTGGCGCGCGGCAATAAAAAGGTCGTGGCTATCGCGGCTGCCGAAGACGATACGGTTCTGAAGGCCGCGCAAAAAGCCTATCAACAGGGGATTGCCGATTTCATCCTGTTCGGCGATCCACACAGGATCCGATCGATCGCTCAGGAAGAAAAGATCGACCTAACTCCTTTCGAAATCGTTCCCGCCACTCGACCGGAAGAAGCCGGGTATTTGGCGGTGAAAAGCGTCTTCGAGAAAAAGGCGCAAACGGTGATGAAAGGCAACTGCAAAACTGCCGATCTGTTAAAAATCATCCTAAAAGACGAGTTCGAGTTGAAGACTGACCGGACGATGAGTTTGGTCGCGGTTTTCGAGATTCCGGACTTTGAACGGCTACTCATCGTCACGGATCCGGGTATCGTGATCCAACCGACGCTCGAACAGAAGGTGCATTTATTGCAAAACGCCTGCGCGGTGGCCCGTGTCTTGGGTATCGAAGAACCCAAAGCGGGCGTGATCGGCGCCGTGGAGGTTGTCAATCCGAAAATGCCCGCTACGATGGAAGCTGCAGTGCTCAGCAAAATGGCTCAGAGGGGGCAGATCGGTAAGCTGATCGTGGACGGGCCCTTCGCTTTGGATAACGTGGTCTCCGAAGAGGCGTGCCGCCACAAAGGGATCGTGAGCCCTGTCGGCGGGAAAGCGGATATCATCTTGACCCCCGATCTCAACGCCGGTAACGTCTTGTACAAAGCGCTCGTGTTTTTAGCGAAAGCCAAACTCGCCACCACGATTATGGGCGCGAAAACCCCGATTATCTTGACCTCGAGAGCGGACAGCGACGAAACCAAGCTCTATTCTATCGCTTTGAACATCCTCTTGAGCGAGGTGTTGTGATGAGTCACCTGATTTTGGTGATCAACCCGGGATCGACCTCGACCAAGCTGGCGATCTTCGAAGAGGACCGGTTAATCGTAGAAAAAACCCTACGGCACGAGAGTAAGGAACTCGAGCCGTTCGCCAGAATGGCCGATCAATACGCCTTCCGAAATCAAATGATCCTGGACTTCCTGAAGGAGGCGGGGTACCGGGTCCCACAGTTTTCGGCCGTCATCGGCCGCGGCGGTTTGGTGCGCCCCATCGCCGGCGGCACCTACCGGGTGAACGAGGGGATGCTGGAGGACCTTCGCACCGGTCGCTATGGCGAACACGCCTCTAATTTAGGGGCGATTCTGGCCGCCGAATTGGTGGGAGATTTGCCGATCCCCACGTTAATCGCGGACCCCGTGGTCGTCGACGAACGCATTCCCGTCGCCTGTTATTCCGGCTACCCTTCGATCCAACGAAAAGCCATCTTCCACGCCCTCAATCAAAAGGCGGTCGCTCGGGCTGTGGCCAAGACATTGGGAAAAACCTACGACCGGTGCAACCTGATCGTGGCGCATATGGGGGGTGGCATCTCCATTGGCGCTCACCAAAACGGCAAGGTGATCGATGTGAACAACGCCCTCGACGGAGACGGCCCCTTCTCTCCAGAGCGAAGCGGCACTCTGCCGTTGACCCAGCTGATCGACCTCTGTTTCCGCGGAGATATTTCGCTGACGGAGATGAGAAAAAAGGTCAAGGGGAAGGGGGGGTTGGTCGCCTACCTTGGCACGACCGACGCGCGCGCCGTTCAGCAAAGAATCCGTGACGGAGACGCTTACGCCAAAGAGGTCTATCACGCGATGGCCTACCAAATCGGCAAGTGGATCGGGAAGATGGCGGCGGTACTGAAGGGCAAAGTCGACCAGACCGTGCTCACCGGCGGCTTAGCCTATGACCAGGCCTTTTTAGTCCCGTGGATTTCCGAGATGGTAGAATATATCGCGCCCATCACGGTCATTCCTGGCGGTGACGAAGAGAGGGCCCTCGCCGAAAGCGCGCTGAGGGTATTGCTTCGCCAGGAAGAAGCCAAAGTCTATGACCCGAAAGGATAGTGAGAGACCAGTTTGATCGACTTCAACACCCATCCGATTCTTAAAACCTATAAGAACTTCATCTTTTTCGGGATGTTCGGAAGTGGCAAAACGGAGATCTCTTTGTCCTTCGTCCGAACACTTAAAACGCTATTCGAGCTGGTCGCGATCGCGGATATCGACACGGTGAGCCCCTTCTTCCGTAGCCGCGATGAGAAAGCGCCGTTGGAAGCGGCGGGCATCCGGGTGATGGTTCCACCTTTCCCGTTTTTACACGGCGATTTGCCAATCATCGTCCCTGAAGTAGGAGGTTTTTTACAAAACGAGGCCTATCGTGTTGTCGTGGACGTAGGAGGTGACGATGACGGGGCGACCGTTTTAGGATCGCTATCCCGCTTTGCGAAAGAACACCCGACGGCCGTGTTTTTTGTCGTCAACACCAAACGCCCGTTTTCCGAAACGCCGAACGCGATCATCCACAATATGTATCGGCTTAGTCAAAAAAGCCGAATGTCCATCACTGCCATCATCCACAACACCCATTTACAGGCTGAAACCACGCTCGATATGATCGCTCAAGGCGAGGCCATCCTTCGGGAAGTGTCGGAGGCCACGAAGGTCCCGGTATTCGCCACGGTCCTTCAGGACTCTCTAGCGAGAGCGGTCAGTGATCACGCGCTTTCTTTCCCCACTATGACGATCCATCGCTACCTGAAAACATCCTGGGAATGAAAGCGGTTTCTCTGTTTCTCGTCTCAGATACTATGAGCGCAAAATCTCTCTAAGGAACAAGGAGGAGGAAATGGCTAGAAAAGCCTACATAGAAATCGACCCCGAAAGATGTAAGGGATGCGGCCTCTGCGTCAACGTTTGTCCGCAGAAGATCATCCAATTTTCCAAAGAATTCAACGCGAAGGGGTACCATCCCGCTCAACAAGTTGACCCTGACGAACGATGTGTTGGTTGCGGGTTTTGTTATATGAGCTGTCCGGACACGTGCATCACCGTCTACCGGATACCGAAGGTGTAGGGGGTGGCGTTATGGCTGAAAAAATACTGTTAAAGGGAAACGAAGCGATGGCGGAAGCCGCGTTGAGAGCGGGGTGTCAGGTCTACTTCGGCTATCCGATCACGCCGCAAAGCGAACTGATCGAATACATGGCGAAGCGGATGCCCGAGATCGGTAGAACCTTTTTACAAGCGGAAAGCGAAGTCGCCGCGGTGAATATGATCTACGGTGCCGCCTGCACGGGTACGCGGGTGATGACCTCCACCTCTTCTCCGGGATTCTCCCTGATGATGGAAGGCGTGTCGTATATCGCCGGGGCGAATTTACCCGCCGTATTCATCAACGTAGTCCGAGGTGGCCCGGGACTCGGGGATATCCAACCCGCGCAATCGGATTACTTCCAAGGCACAAAAGGAGGCGGTCACGGAGATTATCGGCTAATCGTCCTGTCGCCGGCCACGATTCAAGAAGCCGTGAATATGATGTTTGATGCCTTCGACCTAGCTGATCGGTACCGGAATCCGGTGCTCATCATCGCGGACGGACTACTGGGTCAAATGATGGAGCCCGTCGAACTTCCCGATTTCATAACGCCAGATCGGATACCCAACCACGAGGGCTGGGCGCTCAGGGGAAAAGGAAGCAGGGAGCAACACACGATCACCTCATTCGATCTGGATCCCGTAAAACTGGAAGAGATGAACCTTAAGAACTACGAGACCTACCAAAAGATACAAGAAAACGAAGTGCGCTACGAAGAATACCTGATGGATGACGCCGAAGTGGCTTTCGTGGCCTACGGCACGATGGGACGCATCTTGAAGACCACGATCCGTCTGGCTCGTGAAGCCGGCATCAAAGCCGGTTTGATCCGACCCATCTCCTTGTGGCCCTTCCCCGAAAAACCTATCAGAGAAGCCGCAGAGAAAGTGAAGATGGTGATGTCGGTCGAAATGAGTATGGGCCAAATGGTGGAAGACGTGCGGTTGGCCGTTTCCGGAAAAGTTCCCACTCCGTTTTATGGCCGCACGGGCGGGATCGTTCCCACGCCCACCGAAGTTTTCGAAGCCCTTAAACGAGAATGGGAGGCGTTAGTATGAAAGGGATAGTGGCCTTCAAAAGACCCGATGCGTTAACCTCGAAAGAGTTCACCTACTGCCCGGGCTGCCTGCACGGAGTCGCCCATCGCTTGGTCGCCGAAATCTTGGACGAGATGAAATTGACGGACCAAACGATTATGGTAGCCCCGGTCGGCTGCTCGGTATTCGCCTACGAGTTCTTCGATGTCGACGGTACCGTCGCGCCCCACGGTAGAGCGACCGCGGTGGCCACCGGTATCAAACGGTCGCTCCCAGACCGCGTGGTCTTCACCTACCAGGGAGACGGTGACCTCGCCGCCATTGGAACGGCGGAAACAATCCACACCGCGAATCGCGGAGAAAAAATCACGACGATCTTTATCAACAACGCCATATACGGGATGACCGGCGGGCAGATGGCGCCGACTTCTTTGGTCGGCATGAAGACGACCACCTCACCGTATGGAAGAAAGGCTGATTCCGAAGGATACCCGATCCACGTCTGCGAATTGCTTCAAAACCTGAATGGCGTCGCCTACCTCGAACGGGTAACCCTCTTGACACCAAGAGACATCATCACGGCGAAAAAGGCGATTAAAAAAGCGTTCACGGCTCAAGTCAGAGGGCTCGGGTACTCGCTCGTCGAAATCGTCTCCACATGCCCGACCAACTGGGGGCTCAGCCCTGTCGAGTCTTTGGAGTGGGCGAAGCAGAAGATGCTCCCGGAGTTCCCGCTGAAGGTCTTCATCGACAAGGTGGGTGATGTGAAATGAACCGGCCTGTCCAAAAGTACCACTCCACGATCATCTCCGGTTTCGGGGGCCAGGGTGTGATGCTCATCGGACAAACCTTGACGTCTGCGGCGATGATGGAGAAGCTATACGTCACCTGGATCCCTTCCTACGGCCCGGAAATGAGGGGCGGAACGGCCAACTGCACGGTCGTGATTGACGAAACGCCGATCGGATCCCCAGTTATCGACCGCCCTACTGACGTGATCGCGATGAACATCCCCTCTCTCCTGAAGTTCGAAAAGACTATCCTCCCGGGCGGCACGCTGTTATTGAATACGTCGGTGATCGATCGGGAACCCACCCGAGCGGATATCCGCGTGTATCGGGTCAATGCCGGAGAGATTGCGGGAAAAATCGGCAGCGACAAAGTCGCCAATATGGTCATCCTGGGCGCCTTCGTTGGGATCACCCGTGTTGTTTCCCTGGAGAGCGTGCGACTCGCGTTAGAAAAGAAAATAGGCGAGAAACGGCCGGAGCTCTTGGCCATGAACTTGCAGGCTTTGAAAGCCGGGGAAAACGCCATAGCAGGTCAATAATCGACGAGCGCCCCTCTCATAAGCAAGGCGAACGTTGTGTGGGTCAAGTTAAGAGGTGACACAACTAAGAGGTTCATCGCGGGGTAACCAACGGGCTGACTTCGGAAGCTCATGAAGTCTCGTGATCCGCATTTTGTTTTTTTGACGCCGTGATGCCTGTGTGTGTTATCGCGGGGTAACCAACGGGACCCCGCGATCCGCCCTGTCGTTTTTCTTTTTAGGACATGCCAACTTAAAAGTTGGCGTTCCCAGGCATATCGCGCCGTCGCGAAAAGAAAAAACGCTTACGCCGCGATGCCTGTGTGTTATAGCGGAGTACCCAGCGGGCTGACATCGGAAGCCCACGAAGTCTTGCGATCCGCATTTTGTTTTTTAAGACGCCACGATGCCTGTGTGTGTTATCTCGGGGTAACCAGCGGGCTGACTTCGGAAGCTCACGAAGTCTCGCGATCCGTCTTATGCCACGTTTAGAAGGGTATCGCGCCCTCGCAAAAAGAAGAGGCGCTTACGCCGCGATGCCTGTGTGTTATAGCGGAGTAACCAGCGGGCTGACTTCGGAAGCTCACTAAGTTTCGCGATACGGTCTGCTGCTTTTCTTTTTTAAAATATGCCAACTTAAAAGTTGGCGTTCCCAGAAGACCTGCTGAACTGAAGTTCGGCGGTCTCAGGGCGTTCCCTGTATACATACTGAACTGTGGTTCAGCGTTCTCAAGAGGTTCCCACAAAGGCGTTCACAAAATTCTTTTCTCTGTGTTCTCTGTGCCCTCTGTGCGAACCCTGTTTTGTTAAGACATGCCAACTTAAAAAGTTGGCGTTCCCAGAAGACATGCCGAACTAAAGTTCGGCGTTCCCAGGGCGTTTCCTAACGACATACCGAAGTGAAGTTCGGCGTTTCCAGGCGTATCGCGCCGTCGCAAAAAGAAGGAGCGCTTACGCCGCGATGCCTGCTCGTGTTATCGCGGGGTAACCATATAGCTTGACTCACACGCGAACGTTCCGTTTCACCTTGCTTTTGCTATCGGAATGAGAGAAAGAAAGTTGAAAAAGGAGCGATAGATGAGACGCTTGAGGTGGTTTTTCGTCCTGTTCCTCTGTCTTTTACCGGTCGGTGTCTATATGTTTTGGATAGAACCCGGCACCCTGAAAACAACGGTTCTGGACTTCGGACAACCGAAATCCGAAGGGTCGATAAAGATCGTCTATTTCGCCGACCTGCACCTCTATCGCTGGAGCCGGCTTCACGATAGGCTGCTCAAAACGATTGCGGACCAACGCCCGGACTGCATCTTCTTTGGCGGTGACGCCCTGGCAAAAAAGACGAACGTACAGGACTTGGAAAACTTTTTCACCCAATTGGCAAAGGTCGCGCCCGTCTACGCCATCTTCGGCAACTGGGAAGACGAGGCGCCGACCCATATGATCCAGCGATACCAACGCTTGGGTATCACGCTCATCGAAAAAGACACGCAATTGATCGACGTTCGCGGGATCACCTTGGGGGTCACCGGCCTTCAGTCCCACTATTACCTTCGACAGACCAAACACCTGGAGCTGCTGGCCGAGGCGAATTGGAGGATTCTGCTGATCCACGCCCCGAATCGCTTGGAACAGTATCCGGAGTTCTACACGCGTTTCGATCTCGTTTTAGCCGGTCACACCCACGGTGGGCAATACTACATTCCCCCGTTCACGCAGACGGTCTTGAAGATAATCGGAAACGGCGCCCTATGGTTCCGAGGACAGTATCGAGCCAAGGAGACGACCGTCTATGTGACGAACGGCGTCGGGCAATGGTTCCCCGGTAGGCTGTTCTCTACTCCGGAGATCGTCGTCTTCTCTCTTCCGCCCCGGTAAACCTCGATGATCAAAGAGGTCGTTGCGAAAGGCATCCTGATTCCAAACAAACACTCCGAAAACTGGTTCGGGGCGAAATACACGATGAATATCTACAGAGGATGCGAGCATCAGTGCATCTATTGCGATTCCAGAAGCGCCTGCTACCAGATCGAAAACTTCGAGGACGTAGAGGTGAAGATCAACGCCTTAGAGCTTCTCCATAAGACTCTGAAAGGCAAACGGTCAAAGGCGATTGTGGGGACGGGCTCGATGAGCGATCCCTATACTCTCTGTGAGACCTCTTATACGCTGACGAGACGGGCGTTAAAGTTGATCGCAACCTACGGATTCGGTATCCACATCTCCACAAAAAGCGACATGGTACGTCGCGATCTCGATATCCTAAAGACCTTTCAAAACCGAGTGACCGTGGCGTTCACGATCACGACCGTCGACGACCGTCTTGCAGCGCTCGTCGAGCCCTTCGCCCCGTCCCCTTCCCGACGATTGGCCGCGATGAAGGAGCTGTCTGATGCTGGGATTCCGGTCGGGGTCTTGATGATGCCGATTCTCCCGTACATCGAGGACTCTCCGGAAGGGATCGATCGGTTATTAGAAAGCGCCCTCCGCCACGGGGCCTCTTTTTGTTTTTGGCACGTCGGAATGACCTGCAGGGAAGGCCAACGCGAATACTATTATCAAAAACTCGACGAGCATTTTCCGGGTTTGAAAGAACGCTATATACAACGATACCGCGATCGGTACGTGTGCGATTCTCCTCGATTGGTGGAGCTGCACGAAAGGATTCGCGACTTCTGCGACGACAACGGCTTGATCACCGATTTCGATAGCCTTCTTGAACGTTACCCCGAACACCGCGCCGTGCAGAGCGCCCTGTTTTCGGAATAATCGAGAAAAAACGGTGACGCCCTTTTCTTAGCGGCGTCACCGTTGTCAAGATTCATTCTGTTAGCCAACCTCTCGTTCGCGGTTCGCGTCGAGGCGGTCGGCTTACTCTTGCTCCATAAAGGGATAGGAATAGGCCCTCGGGGGTACGAAGGTTTCTTTGATCGAGCGCACCGACGTCCAGCGCAACAAATTCCAAGCGCTGCCGGCCTTATCGTTCGTGCCGGAGGCGCGGGCCCCTCCAAAGGGTTGCTGCCCCACCACGGCGCCGGTGGGTTTGTCGTTGATGTAGAAATTGCCCGCCGAATGCCTGAGCATTCGTTCGGCGGTGACGAGGGCGAGCCGGTCCTGGGCGAAGATGGCTCCCGTCAACGCGTAGGGAGAGGTTTGGTCGCACAGGGTTAGCGTCTCCTCAAACTGAGAGTCCGGATAAATATTGACAGTCAAAACCGGCCCGAAAATCTCGGTCACCATCGTGCGGTAGCGCGGATCGTTGGCCAGGATGATGGTCGGGCGGATGAAGTACCCCTTTTTTGAGTCATAGGTCCCCCCGGCGACGATTTTCGCGTCCGGATGGGTTTTCGCCTCGTCGATGAACCCGGTGATCGTTTTGAAAGCGGAGGCGTCGATCACAGCGTTGATGAAGTTGCGGAAGTCCTCGGGGCTCCCCATCGCGAGTCCTTCGGTTTCTTCGATCAAGGGGTTGCCGATCGTTTTCCATAGGCTTTCCGGGATATAGGCTCTGGATGCGGCCGAACACTTCTGCCCTTGGTATTCGAAGGCCCCTCGCACCAGGGCGGTGATGAGCGCTTTCGGATCGGCGGAAGGGTGAGCGACGACGAAGTCTTTTCCGCCAGTCTCTCCCACAATGCGGGGGTAGGAACGGTAAGCGGCGATATTTCCGCCTATGGTTTTCCACATATCTTGGAAAACCCCGGTGGAGCCAGTGAAGTGGACGCCCGCGAACAGCGGATGTTTGAGGACGACCGGACCGACCGCGGCGCCTGGACCGGGAACGAAATTGATGACACCGTCGGGCAAGCCTGCCTCCTGTAGAAGTTTCATAATGAAATAGGCGGAATAGACCGCGGATGACGCCGGCTTCCAGACCACGGTATTCCCCATTAACGCGGGCGCCGTAGGTAGGTTCCCCGCGATCGAGGTGAAGTTGAACGGGGTCACCGCGAAGACGAATCCTTCCAACGGCCGATACTCGCTGCGATTCCAGACGCCTGCCGGGCTGTAGGGTTGCTCCTGATAGAGCCAGGTCATATAATACGTGTTGAAGCGAAAGAAGTCGATGAGCTCGCAAGCCGAATCGATTTCGGCTTGGAAGGCGTTTTTGCTTTGGCCCAACATCGTCGCCGCGTTCAGCGTGCTTCGCCAGGGTCCCGCCAACAAGTCGCCGGCTTTTTTGAAGATCGCCGCGCGGTCTTCCCAAGAGAGAGACTCCCATAGAGGTTTGGCGTTTATACTCGCTTCTATGGCCATTCTCAGCTCTTTTTCCCCCGCCTTGTGGTAGACGGCGAGCTCCTTCGCGTGATCGTGCGGGGCCACACAGGGAGCCAGTTGACCGGTGCGGACCTCTTTGCCGTTTATGATCAGCGGGATTTCGAAATGTTTGTCTTTCAGCTCGCCGAGTTTGGCTTTCAGTTCGGCCCTTTCCGAGCTCCCGGGTCTGTAGGCCAATATGGGTTCATTGACCGGTTTTTCGTACAGATGGATTCCATTCATCTTTTCCCTCCTATGCGCTGATGCGCTCGCGACCGTTTTATACGACGGATGGTTCCGCTATGATTTCGTGGCGGTCGTAGCGGCCGAGATCCAAAACGACATCCCAAGTCAGCGGGCTACCGGTCACGAGGTCGGCCAGCAACGTTCCGACCGCGGGAGCGATCATAAATCCGTGGCCGCTGAAACCGATACCCATAAAGAACCCCTTGACCTCTTCCGATTCGCAAACGATGGGCTGACGGTCCGGAGATATGTTGTATAACCCCGCCCATTGCCGCACGATACGCAGGTTTTTTAAAGGCGGTAGGAGCCAAGTGGCTTTTCGCACCATCTCCTCCAGGAACTGCCAGGTCGCGTTGATGTTGTATCCGCGCGGTTCGTTTTCGGGTCCGTATCCCATGATGAAACTGCCGTGCGGGGTTTGCTGGCAATAGATGTTGTAAGAAAAGGACATCACCATCGGGTCCATAATCGGGTTGACCGGTTCGGTGACGAGAATTTCGTGCCGTTCGGAATAAACGGGTAGGTCTAGTCCCACCATCTCTCCGATATGCGCCGCCCAACCTCCGGCGGCGTTGACCACCTTATCGGTCTCGATGAATCCCCGATCCGTATGCACCCCTTTAATCCGGCGGTTTTCAACCGTGATCCCTTTGACTTCCGTTTTCTTCAAAATCTCGACGCCGAGGCGCTCGGCCGCGTTCGCGTAAGCTTTCGTCGTTAAAAAGGGATTCGCGTGGCCGTCGGTAGGACAAAAGGCGCCCCCGAACATCTTCTGTGTATTCAAAAACGGAACGATTTCTTTGGCCTCCAAACACGAAACCAATCGTGACGGAATGCCCAACTGGTGCTGCACCTCCACGTTGCTCCGAAACTGGTCCATCTCTTTCTCGGAATAAGCGAGGAGGAGATACCCTTTCTGTTTCAATTCGATATCGATGTCGGTTTCTAAAACCTCTTGAAAGTTTTCGAAGACTTTCATACTCTCTCGAGCGAGCAGGCAGTTCTGATAGGTTCCCCACTGTTGGCGGATCCCCGCCCCACATCTTCCCGTCGCGCCCGAGGCCAGCTCATTGCGCTCGATCAGCACGATGTCTTTCACTCCCCGCTTCGCCAAACTGAAAGCGGTGGCGCTTCCCGTAATTCCTCCGCCGACAATGACAACCGATGCTTTATTCCTCATTGTCGATCCCTTCCAATACCTCTTGAAACAAGACCCCGCCGAACGGCGGACGGGAGTGTGTGGACAAGATCTCTTCCATCGACTGTCCGGTTTTCATCGCGATCTCTCGCGCGATGATCGGGCCGCAGGTTTTCCCCTGACAAGGGCCCATCCCGCACCGTGTGATCCGTTTCATCTCATCGAGCGAAGTCACGCCTTGGTCGATCAGATTGCGAATCGTCTGGATATCGATGTCTTCACAACGGCAAACGATGATTTTATCGTCGTTCATGTGTTTTGCACCACCCTGATATGGCGTACCTCTTGTACAAGGTTTTTGTCCATTTCTACCGTCACGATCGTGGTTTTATCCTGTTTTGGCGTGTTGAGTACCGCTTTCACGACCCCTTGACCGACGCGCTTTCCGGAACGGTCCATCAAGTCCACTGTCGCTTCACGAGCGGGCTTTGGGATGAATTCATAAGGCAACGTCACCTTCGCGCGGTCGCCCTCGCGCGTCTCATCCACCGTAAAGATCGCCAACCCGGGACAGCGCCCGATGCACTGTCCGCATCCGGTGCAGAGATCGAAGTCCACGATCGGAAGATCGTTTATGTCAGAGAACGGTTTGATCGCGCCAAAGGGACAGCTATGCACGCATGGGTCGCACGGAATCTGCTGATAGCACTCGATGACCGCGTACGCGCGCCTTTTTTTTCGCGTTTCGTCCGGTAACACGCCCGCTAAGTTGGCCGAGCTGGCGATTCCGGTGCGAGAGAGCTCTTCGATCGTGTTGCGTCCAGACTGAGGGGAGGATAGCGCGCTCTCGCCGGTGAGTTTTGACAAGCCCGCCCGGATTTTTTCGCCTACCGGCCCGGCGCGCAAGGCACGCAAGTGTCCCTTCACTTCTTCCACACGGGCTTCGAGATTCAGATCCGGCCGAATTTGCGACGCGGCGTTGAGCCCGGCGAGCTCACCCTCCAACAGGGCTGCCGTCGCTTCTTCGATACCGGAAAGGTCGCCTGCGATGTAGAGAAACGGAACGTTCGTCCGCATCGATTCATCCCTAACCGGGACCTGGCCTCCCAGTTCTGGAATGTATTTGAATAGACAACCGCTTTGACCCAAAAGGTCGATCAAAGGGTTCAGCCCGACGGCCAGACATATCGCGTCGCAGTCAACGGTGAACTGGCTTCCGGGGATCTCTTTCCACTTTTCGTCGAGACGGACCAGCTCCGCCCCTTCCACTCGTTCTTTGCCTATGGCTTTCTTGATCGTGCAGGAAGGGTATATCGGAATACCCAACCGCCTAATTTTAGAGGCGTGAACGAGGTAGCCCCCGATCTTCGACGCGGCTTCCACCACGCCGACTACCTCCGCGCCCGCTTGAACCAACTGATAAGAGACGATCAGTCCGATATTCCCGGATCCAATCATTAAAAGGCGCCGAGCCGGAAGAACACCGTAGATGTTCATCAGCGTTTGCACGGCTCCCGCGCCGTATACTCCGGGGAGATCGTTGTTCTCGAAGGGCAGGAACTTTTCGAAGGCGCCGGTCGCCACGATGATGGCTTTGGGTTTGATCTTGATCATCTTTCTGCCTTTCAGGGCGGTTGCGACTCCGTCTTCATAGATACCCAAGGCCGTGGTCGAAAGCGAGACCTCGACGTTCTTCAACTGAGAAACTACCGTCTCCAAATCCTTGATGATCGCGATCCCGCGTGTTCCCGCGCGTTCAGCGACCGATCCGAAGAATCGATGCGTTTGTTTGGTGAGTTGCCCCCCCAGGCGCTCCCTCTCCTCCAGAAGTAACACGTTCAACCCCGCCTTGCCAGCTGCCACGGCGGCGCTGATCCCAGCGGGCCCTCCACCGATGACGAGCAAGTCACAGGTGATCATACAGGTCTCCTCTGGGGTTTTGGCTCTCTACGACCATACCCTCCTCGATTGGGGTGACACAGCTCCGAACGTTCGGAAGGCCGTTCACCCGCATGAGGCATGAAGAGCAATGACCGATCGCGCAAAAAAGTCCCCTCGGCCGCCGATGCTCCGGGCTCTCGCTCAGCTTCCAAATGCCCAACGCGTGCAAAGCGGAAACGATCGTATCTCCTTCGTACCCGGTCACCTCTTCCCCATCAAACGTAAAATGTATCTCCTTGTTCTGGCGAAAACTCAAGATCGGATGTTCACTGATACGCACGGTACACCTCCATACGAGTGATAGCCACCATTACCGTTATACTCTCGAAAAATCGGAATAACAAAAAAATGACGTCGTTTTGTTATTCCGATTGATATTTCCTATTTTCATTTCTGTGCGTCACCTTGACCTGCCCCGGGCGCTTCTCCAGAATCCGCAAGAGGATGAGCCGACCGCTTCTTCCCCTTTCAAACAATTGTATCAGAATGAGGGTGTCGGTATTCGACTATTTTAATTAACGTTAAGTTAACGCTCTGGCGTCTTTTGCCAACAAATCCTCGAAAATCCGCATCTGTTGCCGATATTCGGCTTCATCCAAGAGGCCGGTCGCCGTGAAAACTGAGGTAAGCTTTTCGGGCAACCGTTCTCGATCAAAAGAGAAACCCAACGTGTTTTTCAATTCGTACTTCATCACGTGTATTTTTCTTGCAAGTTCTTGCAGTTTCTCTTCGTCCCATGTCGTCATTCCCAGAGCGGCTAACCCTTCCAATATTGTGGGCATAGTGAACACATTCCGGGCGAAGAGACAGATCACCAGCGAGTTCAGCACGGTACGCCATCGTCCTTCGCGAAACAAGTCCTCTGTCCACTCTCGCGCGGGCTTCTCGATCTCGCTTTTTTTCTGGTCTAACGAGTACCCGGCCGAATCCAGATGGGAATGGCGAACGCCGGTGGAAAAGCCCAAAAACCCGTGGAGTCCGGTCATATATCCCGGCGCCTCGTTCCTTCCAAACGTGATCGCGAAAGACTCGCCCCCGTACTTCTCGGCGAGAAAAGCCGTCCCTTTCTCTACATCTCGGTAGAACTCCATATCTCCTTCGATCACGCGCCGAAGAATCCGTTCGTAGGTGTCGGCATCTCCGAACTTAAAGACCAACCCTCCTGTCTCTCGAGTGGTGATCACCCCTTTCATAAAGGCTTCCGTTGACCATGCGAGGGTGACCCCCATACTGATGGCGTCCCAGCCCTGCTTTTCTATGAGCAGGAGCAAACGGAGCACGTCTTCCGGACTGTTGATCGAGAGGTTGGAGCCTAACGCGTAGATCAATTCATAGTCATAGGCGATCTTATTGGCCTTGTACTGATGGTTTTTTTCATCGAAGGATTCCCGTAAGATTGCCATATGGATGCACCCGACCGGGCAGTGCGCGCAGGCGATCTTCTGGATCAACAACTGGTCGGCAAAGCGTTCGCCACTGATGGATGCCGCTCCCTCGAAAAAGCCTTGTGAGAAATTTCTTGTGGGTAGGCCGTTGATGCGGCTCAGCGGAAGGATATTCATCGAAGTGCCGAGATCGTGGTACTTGCTCAGCGCCGGCGAATGGACGAACTGATCGTAGAGGTTTTTATAAAACTTGAGATAACGGCCTTTGTTTGACCCTAACTCGATTCCGCCGTTTCCGGAAACGATCACCGCTTTCAGGTTCTTATTGCCAAATACCCCGCCCAAACCCAATCGCCCGAAATGCCGGGAGGTGTCGACGGTGACACAGGCGATGGGCGACTCGCGCTCTCCCGCAGGGCCGACCCGCATAATCGAGCTTTTCCAGGTGTTGCCGATCCGTTCTCTCAACACCCGTTCCGAGGCGAGGGCCGACATGCCTTTGAGCGAATAGGCCCGATGGATGGAGACCTCGTGGTTGACGATCCGAACGTAACAAGGAAAAGCCGATCTGCCCGTGATTTTCAAGATGTGAATTCCGGCCTGAAACAACGCCATCGCCAGGTTCCCGCCCGCGTGAGACTCTCCCAGATTACCCGTCAGAGGGGAGATGAACAGGGCGACCGTTTTCGTGCACAGCGGATAAAGGCCATTGAAGGGTCCAATGGCGAAAAATACCGGTGAGGGGGGTGCATAAGGATCCTTGTTCAGGGCGATTTCATCGGTCAACAGTTTCGTGGCCGCCCCCGTTCCACCCAGGTAGGTATCGAACAGCTCGTCGACGGGTGTGATCTGAGAGGTGCCGGTTGTCAAGTCGACGGTCATCATTATCGGTTTCACCTTTGATCCACCTCCATCATCTCCAGAACGTGGTTTGGACAAAACGACACGCACACGCCGCAATGGCGGCACGGCAACGGGATACGAGTGGAAAAGTCCCATTGGAGCGCGGAAGGCGCGCAAGCTTCGATACAAAGACCGCAATGGATGCACAGCGATTCGTCCAACTGGACCCCGCCTCCCTTTCGTGGGGTGAGCGCCCCCGTTGGGCAGGCTCTGGCGCAATCCGGATCGATACATCCGTAACACGCGCGGATAGAGAAAGCGCCTTCTACGCCGTGATAAGCGCGTACCTTCAACGCCGCTTTTTCGAAGCCGATCGTGTTCCGCCACGTTCTAGAGCAAGCCATCATACAGCAACCGCATCCGATGCACTGTTCTCGTTGAACGATTCTCAACAGCTTTGCGATAAGCCAAACCTCCTTAGGGGTCGTCCGATCCTATGGGCTCGAGCGTTGACAGAAGAGGACTCCGCCCGTTCTTTCCACGAAACGACGCGCGGAAACCCCCGTCATATCAATTTCTGGCCGTCGCATTTCCTGCGTGGAAAGACCACCCTACTCGACCAACTCTTTTAGGGCTTCGATCATACCGCCCCGAACCACGTCGACGAGTTCCTCTTCGCTCTTATACAGACTCGCGTCCACGGGGGGAAGGATGCGCGCTTTCACCTTCGCCCGTTTGATAAAGACCGTCCCCTTCGGCATGATGTTTTCGTTCCCGGTGATGACGAGCGGTACGATTAGCGACTTCGTCATCATCGCAATTCGGAGGCTCCCCTTGGCGAACGGGCCTATCCGGCCGTCCAGACTGCGGGTGCCTTCCGGAAAGAGCGCGAGGATATGGCCTTTCCGAAGAAGGTCCAACGCAGCGCGTAGAGCATAGACCGCCTGACGCGGATCATCTCGGTCGATGAAAACCGCCATCCGCTTCGCAAGGACGCCGACAATCGGGTAGGAGGCGATCTCCTTTTTAACGAGGAAGAAGGCTTCCGGCGCGATGTAGCTATAGACCAAAGAGGCGTCGAAGGCGCTAAGGTGATTGGATGCGATCATATACCCTCGATCTTTTGGAAGGTTCTCAAACCCATCGATCTCCGGCTTCATACCAAACCAAAGATAACTTCGGCGGGAGATCTCCACCCCTTTGCTCCGGGCGTAGACAGCGGCCGCCTCTTCACCGCGGCGTTTTTCCAGCCAGCGGATACGCCAGGTGTAATAGAGGCTGTACAAAAGGTAGTAGAGCATAATGCACGTATAATACGCGAGGTATCCAATGGCCTTAAACGGGAAGAAAATATAATTCATTGTTTATGTTTCTCCATAGTTTTAGGTTTATTCCCAGCTTCTCAAACGAAGTAGCGCGCCGATTTTCGCGATCATCGTCATCGCAAACTCCCTTATCCCCGAGCCCGCGCACACTGTTTGATGGTCCACGGTCTTCGAAACTCGAGTTTTCAAGTCCGCTAAGGCGTTGGCGCTTTTATCCAAAGTTTCCCTATCGAGAGTTTCTTGAAAGAAGAGCGGGAACATTCCGGCCAACTCTGCCGCTTTCAGGAGGAGCGCGCCCCAACTTTCGAACTCGACCAACCAGGGCCGAACCTCTCGAAGCCACGCAAGGGGCATCGTCGTTTTAAGCGTCTGCACTGCTTCGTTGAGCGTCAAGGCGTGTTGTTGTAATAGAGAGGCCGCTTGCGCGATCGACCCGGATCGCGCGGAAGAAGAATAGGCGTCTATCCAACGATCAGAGACCATTTCCTCTCCTTTTGGGTTGAGCGGACTGATCAGGTTCATCTCCGCAAAGAGCTTCAGACTCTGAGCGCAGTGAGGCGCGAAAGCTTCCAACGCGCTTTCCCAAGCGGATAGGGGGTCATATGTCGCGGGGTCTTTCAAATAGGCGGCGATGCTCGTCAAAACGGGAATAGAGGCCATCGCTTGGTTCATTGGGTTGATCAAAAATCCGCGACTGACCGTGGGCAGTCTCACGTCACGGCCGGTGTAAGGCCCGATGTGGAGCTCGCAAGCCATTGAGCCATCATTCACAGGGTAGTTGTCCCAATAGACCACCTTCCTTCGAAGGGTTCGACTCACCGTTTCGGCGTCTTCGAACGGAATTGTTCGCGAGCAGACCTGCGGTCCCGTCCAAAGCGCGTCGATGTCGGGATGCAACCCTGAGCCAATCTCTTTGAGATATGGGGTCTGGCCATTCCCACAGTACTGGGTCGGGCAGAACAGGAAAGAGGTTACCGCGGTCAAGTTTTTCAAACGCTCATAGACGTGGTTCGTAAAAAAAACCTGCGCGTCGGCCAAACTGGCAAAGGTGCCCCGGTCCGCCTCCTTTTGCAAGGATAAGGGGATGTCGTCCAAGAACAGACAAAAATCCGAGACGCCGATAGCCGCGAACGAGAGGTATTTCCGGACTAGCGCATCGATCTGTCCAAAATCGGAATAGGTCAACGTTAACCCCGGACTCAAGGCTAACGCCACGCCAACGCCCGACCCCTTCCCGGCTTCGACCAGCGCGTTGAACTCCCGGATAAACTCCTGCGGGTACGGTGTTTCCCAACGGTGCCGGTGCAACAGGTCATTCTTGGGGGCATAGACGTACAGATTCATTTCGAGTCGGGCCATTTCTTGAATGATTTGCGTCCGTTCTTCCATCGTCCAAGGAGGTCCGTAAAACCCCTCTACGACGCCTCTGATCTGAAAACCGCTCATTCCACTCGCTCCTTTGCTATGTTTGGGACATTTCTTAGAGAACGCGGTTCGGTTTTCATATAAAAGATAGTCCGCGCCCACGCACCCGGGAAAAAACAAGGCGTACGTTAACGTACGCCTTGTCCTCGACCATTCATACCGCTTGGTTAAGTCCGTTCGCTCAAAACGAGCGATCAAACGCGGAACCGCTTTAAAGGTGTTCCCACTCCGCCTCGAAGGTGCCGCCAGTCGAGGCAGCCCCGAGCGTTCGGGTGACCGTTCCGGTCATCTTTTTTTGGTAGCGGAGCACCATATCATCGAGCTCGGCCGAAAAATGATAGACGTTTCCTGTTGCGGTGTGCGTAAAAGAAATCTCCATCTTGGCCGGTATGCCGAACTTCGCGCCGGAAATCGTCCCCGTAATCGCAAACCCGTTAAAGGGGGCTCCATGCGTCATGCCGCCCAAACCGCCAAAGTTGTCGGACCAGATATGGATGAGTTGCGTCGCTAAACCCGGTATTGTCGTTGTGAAGGTCCAATAACCCGTGATGTTTGGGTAAGCTTGTAGCGCGACATAACAACCGGATGTCGCGAACGTCAATACCAGTACCATCAAAGAAATCACTAAGAGTTTTTTCATCCTAAACGCCTCCCCTGGATGTGTTGTTCAAGCCCGTTTACTGCTTGACGGCTTCAAAACGATTTCCGTCTTTCTCCACAGTTCCTACGATCTTCGGAGAGGTTCTGTCGATCTTGCCGTTCAGCACTTGATCGCCAACGAGAATGTTGATGTTGCCTTGGCTATCCGCGTTATAGCGGAAGTCGTGGTCGACACCGTCGATAGAAAACTTGCCGGTCGTGAAATTCATAACGATGCCATCGGGGTCGGGCGCTCGCGCTTCCCCTAACAGAAAGCCCCAATCGAAGGTCACAGCCCACGGGCCTCCCAACCAGGAGAACGGCCATCCCACCGTGACACTACAGTTGGTCATAAATAAAGCCATCAATAAAAGCAAGCTTAACAGCAGTACGATACGAACTTTTTTCATACTCACACCTCCTGAAAGATTTCTCCCTTTGTATATTCTACACTTATTTTGCAAAAAAAGCAAGGAAGACGCTAGAACGGATATTTACCGGCTGTTAGCTCAATTCTTCTGTGTGAAACCGTATCCTTTAGCTAAAGCCGTTTGGTTTTTTTCATGGAACCGCTCTTTGATCAACTTCATCAATACAGCCTCCGTTTGATCGTACCCGATCCCCAGAGTTTTCGCCAAAACGCCCAGTAATACGGTGTTTTGATAGCTCGTCCCGCCGATTTCGGCTGCCCATTCGGTTACCGGCACCCGAAGCGCCCGTCCGGTCTTTTCGATCTCGTCGTCTAACCCCTGAGGATACTCTTTTTTCGCGGAAAAGATCGGCGCCGAAGGGATCATCGTATCGGCGTAGATCACAGTCCCGCCCGCCTTGAGGTAGGGAAGGAACCGATAGGTCTCCATCTTCTCGAACCCGAGTAAAATATCCGCGCCTCCGTGACCCACAAAAGGCGAGTACACCTTTTTTCCAAACCGGATTTGTGTGGAGACGGAGCCCCCCCGTTGGGCCATTCCGTGGACCTCGGACATCTTGACATCGTATCCATTTTCGACCAGCAGCTCAGATAACACCTTGGAGACGAGGAGTATACCCTGTCCTCCCACTCCGACCAGTACGACGGTTTTTGTTTCAGACATGCCGATCACCACTCTTCTGTATCGCGTGGAAGGGACAGACCTGATAACACAAAGAACAGCCTTTGCAGGTGCTTTCGTCTATTCTGGAACCGATGCCCGGGACGAACGAGATCGACGGACACCCCAGAGCCAAGCACTTTTTGCATTTTTTACATTTGTCCGCCTGCACCGTGTAGGTGTGGTCAGGAAGCTCGAACTTCGACCTGTCCTGAGGAGGAAGTTCCTTCAACAGGGCGCAAGGCCATTGGGCGAGGATCACGACAGGTCCCTCCAGCGCGGCGGTTTTGACGAGAAGCGCCTTCAATCCGGCCAGATCGTTGGGGTTGATCTCATAGAAGTGCTGGACTCCCAGAGCTTTGACGATCTCACCGATCTCGATCTCGCGCGCCGGTTTCCCACTCAAGCGAAGCCCCGTACCGTGGTTGTTCTGGTGCCCCGTCATCGCGGTCGACCGATTATCCAAGATGAAGACGGTGATCTGGGAACGGTTGAACACGGCATCGGCGAGCCCGGTGATCCCGGAATGAAAAAAAGTGGAGTCGCCGATCACGCCAATCACGCGGCTCGTTCTGCCGATTTTTTGAAAAGCCCTTTCAAATCCAATGGCGGCGCTAATCCCGGCGCCCATACACAGAACGGTGTCCATCGCATTCAACGGCTCCGCGCTGCCAAGGGTGTAACAGCCGATGTCTCCGGTGATCACGGTGTCTTTCAATAGGCTCAGCTCATAAAACACACCCCGGTGAGGGCATCCAGAACATAGGATGGGCGGGCGAGCGACGGCTTTCTCCTCCGCGATCTCACAACCCGAAGCCTTCTCCCCCAACAACCGCGTCGCGATCATTTCGCTGTTGAGTTCGCCGCATAAGGGCAGGTGTTCTTTCCCAATCACTCGAATACCCAAAGCCTTCACATGGTTCTCGATAAACGGGTCGTTCTCTTCGATGACGAAGATGTTTTCGACCTGTCGCGCGAAATCGAGGATCTTCCGCGAAGGGAGCGGATAGGTGAACCCGAGTTTGAGATAGGTCGCGCGAGACCCGAAGACCTCCCTCGCGTGTTGATAAGCGATACCGCTGGTGATGACGCCGGTCTTCGAATCCCCCGGCTCGATGAAGTTGAGCTCCGTTTCGTTGCTCCACTCTTCCAATTCCTTTAGTTTCAGTTCTAGTTCGGCGTGATGGACACGGCAGCGCGCGGGAGTGGCAACGAACCGTGAGAGATCTCGTCTATAGGTGGTGGGTGGTTTCTCGATTCTTTCGCCTAACTCCACCAGCCCTTTACTGTGGCAGACACGTGTCGTCATCCGGAACAGCACGGGGATCCGGTGTCGTTCGCTCACTTCGAAGGCCATTTTCATCATATCTTTGGCCTCTTGACTATCGGACGGTTCGAAGAGTGGGACTTTGGCGTGCACGGCGTAGTGTCGGTTGTCTTGTTCCGTTTGGGAAGAGTGTAAACCGGGGTCGTCGGCGGTAAGGATGACGCACCCGCCCTCTACACCCAAGTAGGCGCCGGAAAAGAGGGGGTCCGCGGCGACATTGAGGCCGACGTTTTTCATCGTCGCGAGGGATCTCAAACCCGCGAAAGCCGAACCGAAAACGATCTCGAGCGCGACTTTTTCATTGATCGACCACTCGGCATCGATCTCCCGATACCGCGCCAAAGACTCCAGAATCTCCGTGCTGGGCGTCCCCGGGTAGCCACACGCCACCTGGACACCGGCTTCATAAGCCCCCCTCGCGCAGGCTTCATTTCCCGATAGCAAAACTTTCCCCATCTTTCACCTCTTCCATAGTTCTTTTATGCTCAATCACCGAGATTATAGCACATGTAGGCAAGGGATTATTCCTTTCGCGGGAGCGGTTAGAACGCCGAACGCCCGGGAACGCTCTGGGAACGTCTGGGAACGCCGACCTTTGTGGGTCATCGCGGAGTAACCAAAGGGACCCCGCGATACCCCGCTTCTATGCTTTTTACTCCACGATGGGCTCGTATAAATGCGTATCGCGCCGTCGCGAAAAGAAGAAGCGCTTACGCCGCGATGCTCGTGTTTGTTATCGCAGGGTAAGTGATTTTTACAGCGCCACGACGCCGCGCTTGGGAACTCCAAGGCATTCCCAGTTAAACTATGTGAAACATAAACTTTGCGCTCCAAAAACGATGACGACCGCGTGCGCGTCAAGTCCCAATAACCGTTTATTATGCTATAATCTAATCGAAGCTATAAGGACTACCAAAATACTAGAAAGGATGGATGAATTGTGGGCAAGAAAATGGTTACCATTGACGGGAACTACGCCGCGGCGCATGTCGCTTACGCGTATTCGGAAGTCGCCGCGATCTACCCGATCACCCCTTCTTCCACGATGGGAGAGCTGATCGATCAGTGGGCCGCGGAAGGAAGGAAGAACATGTTCGGACATATCGTAAAGGTATCCGAACTCCAATCGGAGGCAGGCGCTTCCGGTTCCGTGCACGGCGCGTTACAGGGAGGGTCTCTCACCTCGACCTACACCGCCTCGCAAGGTTTACTTCTCATGATCCCCAATATGAATAAGATTTCGGGAGAGCTGCTTCCCGCGGTTTTCCACGTATCCGCCAGAACCGTGGCCACCCACGCCCTGTCGATCTTCGGAGACCATTCCGACGTGATGCACTGTCGCGCGACCGGGTTTGCGCTATTGGCCTCCTCGGGAGTCCAAGAGGTCCACGATATGGCGATCGTTGCGCATCTCTCGGCGTTAGACTCCTCCGTACCGTTCCTACACTTTTTCGATGGATTCCGCACTTCCTCGGAGATTCAGAAGGTCGAATTGAACGACTACGAAGACCTCGCCAAACTGATCAATCGCGATCGCATACGCGCTTTCAAAGAAAAAGCGTTAAGGCCGGAACGCCCGGTGACCCGCGGTACCGCTCAGAACCCGGACATCTTCTTCCAGAGCCGCGAAGCCGCCAACCATTATTTCGACCGAGTTCCGTTCATCGTTGAGGAGAATATGAAAAAAGTGGGCCAGTTGACCGGTCGCCACTACAACCTCTTCGATTATGTGGGCGCGCCCGACGCCGACCGCATCATCATCGCGATGGGGTCCGGCACCGATGTCGTCGAAGAGACGATGCGCTACCTGAACGCAAAGGGCGAGAAGGTCGGGGTGTTAAAAGTTAGGCTGTACAGACCGTTCAGCGTTCAGCACCTCCTCGCGGCGATTCCGATGACGGTTAAACACATCGCGGTTTTGGACCGAACCAAAGAACCCGGTTCCGCCGGTGAACCTCTGTATGAAGACGTGAAATTCGCCTTCTACGGAAAAGAAAACGCCCCCCATATCGTCGGTGGCCGTTATGGGCTCAGCTCGAAGGACTTCACGCCCGCGCAGGCGAAGGCCGTTTTCGATAACCTGAAAGGAATGCAACCGAAAGACCACTTCACTGTCGGTATCGTTGACGACGTCAATTTCACCTCCCTTCCGGTTGAAGATATCTCCACCGAGGATCCTTCGGTCAAACGCTGCGTCTTCTGGGGCTTCGGCTCTGACGGAACCGTCGGCGCAAACAAGAACTCCATCAAGATCATCGGTGACCACACCGATATGTACGCTCAGGGCTATTTCGCCTACGACTCCAAAAAGTCCGGAGGCGTGACGATCTCCCATTTGCGCTTTGGGCCGAAACCGATCAATAGCCCCTATCTGATACAGGAAGCGGATTTCGTCGCTTGCCATCGCCCCGCTTACGTCCGCATATATGATATGGTCCGATACCTGAAAAAAGGCGGCACCTTCTTGATGAACTCCAGCTGGACGCTTGAAGAGATGGAACGCGAGCTTCCCAACAAGATGAAACGCTCTCTGGCTCGCAAGCAGGCGAAGTTCTACAATATCGACGCCTTCAAATTGGCGGAATCAATCGGTATGGGCGAACACATCAACACCATCATGCAGGCCTCCTTCTTCAAACTGGCCGATATCATCCCCTTCGAAGAAGCGCAAAAGTATATGAAACAGGCAATCGAGAAGACCTATGCCAGAAAAGGGCAAGAGGTTCTGGATAAGAACTGGGAAGCCGTCGATGTCGGCGCCAGCGGTTTGGTAGAAATACCGATTCCGGAAGCTTGGGCGGACTTGCCGGACGAGGAGCTCGCGCCCACGTGCAAACCCGCCTTCGTGACCGAAGTCGCCGAGGTGATGAATCGCCAGGAAGGTAACGACCTGCCCGTTTCCGCCTTCTCTCTGGATGGGACCTTCCCCTGCGGAACCACCCAATACGAAAAGCGCGGTATCGCCGTCAAGATACCCCAATGGCTTTCGGATAAGTGCATTCAATGCAACCAGTGTGTGATGGTCTGTCCCCACGCGGTTATCCGCCCTATCCTGTTGACGAACGAAGAGGCCGCATCCGCCCCGGGCACGTTGAAAGCGCTCACACCCAACCATCCGAAGATCAAGAACGATTACAAGTTTACGCTGCAGATCAGCGGGCTCGACTGCACTGGATGTGGCAACTGCGCCGACGTCTGTCCGAAAGACGCTCTCGAAATGGTAGATTTCGAAACCGCCATCGAACTGAATCAGAAGAATTTTACGTTTACAAACGAAATCCCGGTGAAAAACCCGTTAGGCGACGCGGCGTGGAACACGGCCTTGTTCAATCAGCCGCTCTTTGAATACCACGGCGCGTGCGGCGGCTGTGGAGAAACCCCGTACCTGCGATTGCTGACCCAGCTTTTCGGAGAACGGATGGTCATCGCCAACGCGACCGGCTGTTCTTCCATCTACGGCGGAAGCGCCCCCTCCACGCCGTACTGTACGAACGCGGAAGGAAAAGGACCCGCTTGG